>Ga0209382_10006813_pt1 | contig 14646 bp, 15 predicted proteins | sample SoiMetdeltSBSDD5_FD_187599 | JGI IMG/M metagenome (GOLD analysis project Ga0209382, IMG submission 187599) | Bulk soil microbial communities from a Populus tree surrounding site in Tennessee, USA - Soil MetaG P. deltoides SBSDD5 (SPAdes) (version 2) | ecosystem: Environmental > Terrestrial >... | reverse complement strand
GGGCACCGTGGAGCGCCTGACGCAGCGCCATGACCATCGGGCCGCCAAGGGCTTCGCGGGGCGGGAACTCGGCGCGCTTGAGCACCGTGCCATCCATCCGGCGGATCTGACCGCGGGTCGGCTCGAATCCCCGTGCGACCACGGTGTCGGCGATCCCAAGCTCACGCAGAGCGGCGATGGCGTTCGGCGCGAGGGCAAGACCGAACCCGAGCTCGCGCGGCGACGACGTGCGCTCGAAGATGCGGACCTGCCACCCGATCTGCCGCAGGGCGATGCCGGCAGCGAGGCCGCCGATGCCAGCGCCGACGATGAGCGCGGTGCGCATGCGACCCTCAAGGACAGGAATCTGGAAAGCGATTACGCCCCGGTGTGAGCGCCCCAGACGAGAATCTCGCCCTTCCCCACGACGGAGGTGTCGCCCAGGAAGCGCTGATACACGCCGACCTGTTGATCGACCGGAAGACTGATCTGGAGGGAAGCCAGATGTCTGGCCAGCACGCCCATGAACGTGGGCACGTAGCTCGATGAGTAGAGGAAGCTTGGCAGCAGCGGAATCGGCCTGAGCGAGATGATCGTCCCGCGCTGCATCCACGCGCCCGTGCGTAGCTCCGCTCCACTGCGCAGTACGATCGTGCCGCCTTTCATTTCGAGGCCGGCGAAGTCTCTCACCGGGCCGCCAATGATGATCAGCCCGCGTTTCATCCGCATGCCGACCTCGAGGCCGGCAGATCCCCCGATCACGATCGTCCCGTCGGTCATCCCCCGCGGGCTGCCTCGGTAGGCCGCGCCAATCTGACCGCCGGCGTTGCCGGCGACCCTGATGACCCCGCCGGACATCTCGGCGCCCACCCAGTCGGAGGCGGCGCCGGACACTTCAATCGTGCCGCCCTTCATGTACGCGCCGAGATGCATGCCGGCGTTGCCGTCGATTGAGATCCGGCCGCGGCTCATGCCGCGGCCGATCCATCTGACTTTCCGCAGATCGCCGCGCAGTTCGATCTCGTCGCTGTTCTCGCCATCGACGGCGAAGAAATCGTCGAGGCGACACTGGCGCTTTCCGAGATAGACCGGCAACGCGCGGACGGCGTTGTTGTCGAGTCCGGCGATGACGTCAGGGCAGATGCTTTCGGCCTCGAGCGGGACGGTGTCGACGGACCGCTGCAGCGTCAGGCTGATCATCGTGGCTCGGCCGATGCCGACGGCGCCGACGATCCGGACGGCGCGCACGGCACGGTCTCGGGATGCTTCAACCGCGTCATCTCAGTCGGGTAGTTCTCGAACGACAACGTGTACAGCTTCTGGAACGTCGGCCGAAGGAAGTCCTCGATCGCCGGGTCGTACTCGGGATGCACCAGGAAGACGCGCCCCTCGGTGAGCGCTCGGATCTCCCCTTCCTCGACAACGACTTTCCCGCCCTTGAGGACGTATCTCGGATGCGTGAACATCACGCCGTCGGCGTCTGGCTTGGCCGAGTAGATGGTGACGTCGCCATCGGCGCCAGCGCCGAGATGCCCTTTCTGCTTCAAGCCCAGGGCACGCGCCGGTCCGGCGGACGTGACGATGACCATCTCAGTGATCGAGTATTCCCGATCGAGCTCCGGCAGCGAGATCCGGTTCAACGCTTCAGGCGGGAGCTTCTTCACTTCCGACCTGCGGAACTCGACGTCCATCAGCAGACGCATGATCTCGGGATATCGCCAGAAGCCTCCGCCGTTGGGATGATCCGTCGTCAGATACACGCGCCACGGATCGTCGATGAGCAGCAGCAGCTCGAGTCCGACCGCCCACTGGATCGCGTTCACGAGCTTATGGTCGCTGTAGACGTAGGGCACGATGCCGCAGCCGGTCTCGTTCTCGACGTCGAGATTGCCCCACTTGCGTCCGGTGAGCTCGTGCAGGAAATGCTGCCACGGACCGTCGGCGGTAATCGTCACGGCATCGCCGAACAGAATCGCGCCCACGTCGCACGTCAGGTTCTTGTGCTTCATGAACGCGTCGGCGACCTCTTTCGCACCCGATCGCATGGTGCTCCAGTCCTGGCCGCCGTAGGCGTGGAACTGCAGGTGCGCGAGGTGTGCGCGTCGCCCCTGCAGCATGTTCATGGTCTCAATCGTCGAGCTGACGTTCCCCGGCACACCGAGGTTGTTCTGATGCAGATGCATCGGATGCGGCAGGCCGAGCTCGTCGACGATGCGCGCCAGGTCCATCACGATCTGCGCGGCCGTGACCTTCGAATAGCCCTCGATCGGCTGATGCAGCTGGTTGGCGTTCTTGCCCCATTTCCACGCCGCCACGCCGCCGGGATTCACCGCCTTGATCCCGAACGTCTTCGACGCGCACAGCAGCCACGCGACCAGCGACTTCGCGCGCTCGAACTCGCCGACTTCGAGCAGATCGAGCATCAGCTCGTTGTTCGCCATCAGCAGCAGCGTCGACTTGTCCACGATGGGGATGTCGTGCATCTCCTCGTGGGTGTGCTTGGCGGACAGGATCGGCACCGCGGCTTCGTTCACCGTCGTCCAGCCCATGCCGGCATAGAGATAGCCGGTGGCGAACGTGGTCGGCGTCAGTCCGCCGATGCCGGCCCGGAGCTCCGGCGTGTGCACGAACTTCCGCGCCACGCGCTGATTCTCGGGAACGAGACCGCGTGCGAAATTGAGCGCTCCGCCAGCGACGTGTGTGTGCACGTCCACGCCGCCCGGGAAGACGAGCATGCCGGTCGCATCGATGGTGCGGCTGGCACCGCCGTTGGCGTCGGCCGTGACGCGCCCGTCGTCGCCGATGGAGATGTCCTTGACGACGCCGTCAACGCCGTTGGCGGGATCGTAGACTCGGCCGCCAGTGATTGTGACCGCCATGGGGCTATGCAGGCCTGGCATTCGTAGAGGCGCGATCGACGGCGGCGCGTCGCGTCAGGCGATTCCTGCCCGCGGCATCACGGCCGCGGGGCGCCAGCCCGGCTTCTTCGCGACGGCGGCGATGATCAGATTGATGATCTCCTCGTCGGTCCGATACGGTGACTTCAGCCCAGGCCGCAGCGTGATTGGGATCTCGTCCATGCGATACGCCGTGCCGGCTGCGCTGACACCGGTGACGGCGGTGGTGAAATGCACGCGAGCCAGCTTGCTCGTGTGCGTCACCTTGGGGTCGAGCACGATCGTCGGCGTCCGCGTCAGATGATCGATCGCCGGCTGGGGCATCGTCGCTCCAGGGTCCGCGCCCAGCACCAGAGTGGCGTCGTTGTCACCGCGCACCAGCAAGTCGACGGTCGAGAACTCGCCGGGGTTGAACCGTGGATACCCGCGGCTCAAGTTGACGCCGAAGGGATAGCCAGTCGTCCAGCGGAGGACGACATCGGCGCCGGTGACGTTGCCATGTCCGCGCATCGGCATGCAGACGAACTTCGTGAACGCGTTCATCTCCGCGGCGATATTGAGAATGCCGGCGGAGTTCATGTGTTTGCCGCGGGTCATCGAGAGACCCATGCCGAAGAAGATGACGCCGAACTTGGCGCGCTTCATCCGCTCGACGAGATCCGTGATCGTGTCGAGCGACAATCCAATCTCCGCGACCCGCTCCTCGTCCACCGGCTGACCCTTCATCAGCGCGCGCATCGTGGTCCCGAGTTCGAAGTCCTTCCCGGACTTGATGATCAGCGCGATGTCCGCGGCCCTCGCCGACGGCGTCTCGCGGATGTCGATGGTGATCATCGTCCGGCCTTTTCGCCCCTGAGGCACGAACTTGCCCTTCTGCATGATCGTGTACTTGGTGAAGTGACGCGGGTGACACTCCGCCGGATTTCCACCCCAGTAGATGATGAAATCCGCCCGGTTTTTCACTTCACCGAGTGTGCACGTGACCTTGCCACCCAACTGGGCGGCTATCTCAGTGGGGCCGTGTCAAAGCGAGGTGTGGCTGTCGACCACACCTCCAATCATTTCGGCGAGCGCGACGGCGCCGCGACTGGCCTCGCAGGTGACGTTGCTGAGCCCGTAGACCAGAGGCATGTCGGCGCTGTAGAGAATGTCGGCTGCCACTTCGACGGCTTCCTCGACCGTCGCTTCCTTGCCGTCGATCAACGCGTCGGGATAGTGACGTTCGGCGGTGTGGTAGCGGAAGTGCGCCTCGCCGAGGCTGCAGGCGTTCTTCGCTTTGACGATCTTGTCCTGCTCGGCGTGCAGCTCGATGTCGTCACACACGCACCCGCAGAAGGTGCACGTCGCGTTGCGAACAATCTCCATTGGTTCCCTCTAGTGGCGCCTGCCCAGGCCTGCCCTAAGCCTGACCTAGGCCTGCCCTTGGCCAGGCCCTCGCCCGCGGGTCTGACCCCTAACCCGGTTGTTTGTCACCCGTACCGGGCGACACGAGGAACGTTCAAGCCAGTTCCCGGCCGCGGTAACTCCCTCGAGTCCGTCGCGGCTGGAATCGTCCTTCCTCGATTTCAGTCCAGTAACGCACCTGCTCTTCCGGCAGGATGCCGTAGCGAATCGCCTGCTCGCGATCCACCACCAGGTTCGTTCGTTTCATCGTCATTCCTCTGGGGCGGCGGCGGGCACAGCACCCGAGGCTGGCGGCTCGAGCAGCTCGACCTCGACCTCCCAGCCCTTGGAAAGGGGCATGCCGGTTCCGTCCGTGTATTGTCCCATCAAACGGCACGTCGGCGGTCCGTACGGGATGAAGATCATCCCGCTCGGTGTTTTGCCCTCGACGCACTTGAATGTCTCTTCACCCCATAACGACCGGACGCGAACCGTGCTGCCGTTCGGCACACCGATGTCCTTCATGTCGTCGGGATGCATCAGCATCGTGCTGACGGTGGCCTTGTAGTCGTCCAGAAACTTGCCGGAGCTGACTTGCTGTCCCTGCTTGGTGGTCCGCCCGGCGTTCATCAGAAAACGACGGCGACCAGAGGTCAGCGGCGTGCCGGTGCTCTCCAGCGGGTTCCCGATACTGTCGGCCATGGTATGTGGGGGCTGCCTTGAGGCGGCCCAACAAATCATCGTACTCCGACGCTCAGTCGCCCGCCAAGCCCTGCCACGTGTCCACGCCGAGGGATGGAGGCGAACTGGCACCTCGGATGGCGTCGGATAGACGAGGCAACGCCTTCAGGATTCGCTCCTCGCCAGCTTCGTAGGCCGACCTGAACAGGTCCAGAACTTCACTCTCGATTTCGAACCGGCCGCATCGACGGCACTCGACCCGGAAAACGTTGGCGTCAACAAGCCGGCGCATCATGGCCCGACGTTGACACAACGGGCAGACCCACAGCTTCTCGCGAAGCACCGTGCGCAGCTCGCGGGCGGCGCCGTCGCGCGACCAGTCCTGTTGGATTTCAATCGCGAACGTCGGAAACCGCGTCTCCGGCCAGCGGTCCTCGAAGTTGACCGACCAGGCACCGTCTGAGAGATCGTACACGTCGAGGACTGCGACCGAGTCATCCACCTGCAGCACCCGGAGCACGTCGGCCGCAATGGTGCGCAGCTGGAGCGCATCGAGCGCGATCATCTGAGCGCTCGCCTGTCGCCGTGGCGGACGGTCACGAATGACCGGTCGAGATATTCGAGGAACGGGACGACGACCCGACGACTGCTGCCCAGCGATTGCCGCACTTCACTCACCGTCGCGGGACCATGCTTCGCCATGAATGCTCTGACCTGCGCGGTTGCCTGCGCGACGGCGGCAGCGCTCATGACGAGCTCGGCGCTGATCTCGATGACTTCCCCACTCTCGATCAGAAACTTGAGCGCCCGTTGCGACGACACATCCGGAGCGAGCTCTTTGCGGGACGGCGGCTCGAGCGGTTGCGCCGACAGCGCACGCCGCAGTGCTTCACCTGCTGCCCGCAGGGGCTCGGGAAGCTGCGGACGATGCGAGGTCCGCTGAATCACTGTCCCGCTCCGCGCGAAGCCGTGCTCACACAGTCGCGCGATCAACGAGTCGAACAGGTCATCGAGCGGGAAGTCTTTGGTCAAAGTGTTGCGCAAGTCGGTGAGCGACACGCCAGCACGCTCAGGGTGTTCGCGGTGGGTCTCGTCGATGAGTCGGGCAGCCTGCTGCAACGCGGCGTTCCAGACAGCGGTCTCGATCAGCGTGTCTCCGGCCGCGTATACCGTTTGGTCGCGCACCAGTTGCTCAATGGCGGCATCGATGTCGTGCCCGCTGAACCCTGTCTTCACAAAGGCGCGCGAGGAGCGAACAGCGGTATCACGGGCGACGTGTGCGGCGACAAATCGCGCCGGATCGTCGAGCGATTCGGCGAGTCGCTCCAACCAGTGCAGGCGCTCAGTCGTACGAAACGCGCGGCGCGTGGCCTCAGGATCGAGCACGATCGCACCTGCCAGCGTCTGCTGTTCGGACCAGTCGCGCACGGTGAGATGGTCTCCGGCAAACAAGAACACCGGAGCCTCGAGCCGCAACTGGGCGGGCTGATGCTGTCCCGGTGATATCTCCCTTCCCGCGCTGAGCGCCACATGCGCGGGCACGTTGCCGCTGCCGTAATGCACGCGCACGCGAACGCCGTCCCTGACGGCCCGGCTGGCTCGCGCAGAGATCGTCAGCATGACGTCGATGCAGTGGCTCGCGCCGCCAAGGCCGGCCAGCGTGATGACATCGCCTCGATGCACTCCGGCGATCGGGTTCACGTCGGTCAGGTTCAGCGCTGTGCGCGTGCCCGGCCCGCTCGTTTCCACATCGCGCCCGTGCGACTGAATACGGCGAATGCGCGTCGGATGACCGCCCGACTGAACGACGACCGACTGGCCGCGCTGCAAGGTCCCCCCTGTCAACGTGCCGGTGACGACCGTCCCGGCGCCCGCGAGCGTGAACACCCGATCGACCGCGAGCCTGGGTTTACCGATGTCGCGCGGCGGCGGCGCGGCGGAGAGTTCGCGCGCGAGCGTAGACTTCAACTCGTCGAGGCCGCGTCCCGTGACGACCGACGTGGGAACGATGGGCGCATCGGCGAGCGCCGTGCCGATCAACCGCTCGCGAATGTCGGACATCACCGCCGCCTCGTCCGATGCCAGGTCGGCCTTCGTCAGCGCGACCACGGCTCGACCGACACCGGCATAGCTCAGGATCTGGAGATGCTCCTCCGTCTGTGGCATCCACCGGTCATCGGCCGCGATGACGAGCAGCGCCAGGTCGATGGCGCCGACGCCGGCGACCATGTTCTTGACGAAGTCTTCGTGCCCGGGCACGTCCACGATGCCGACATGGATCGTCGCCTCCGATGCAAGCGACGGCAGTTCGAGATGCGCAAAGCCCAGATCGATGGTGATGCCGCGCGCCTTCTCTTCCGGCAGCCGATCGGGGTCGGTTCCGGTGAGCGCCTTGATCAACGCGCTCTTCCCATGATCGACGTGCCCGGCAGTGGCGACGATGTAGTGCGTCGCGTGTGACACAGTGGGAACGTTACTCCGATGCCGCGAGCAGCGCGCGGATCACCGCCGCGTCCTGGTGGGGAAACACCGTGCGGAGATCGAGCTTGAGGTTGCCGCGGCCGACGTAGGCGATCACCGGCTCCGGCTGCGATCGCAGCAGAGCGGCCAGCGCCTGTGCTCCACGCGTGGGGTGGCTCACCTCGATGGTGACTGATGGCAGCGCCGATCGTGGCAGCGTCCCACCGCCGATCTGCGCGCGTCCGTGGCCGACGCGCAGGCGCAGCGGCCGTCCCGCGAGCGCCGAGACGATGCGCTCGGCGCGGCCGCGGAGCTCGTCGTTGGCAGCGTGCATCATCTCGAGCACCGGTATCCGCGTGTCGCCGCGCAAGTATGTATCAACAGTGGACTCGAGCGCCGAGAGAATCAGCTTGTCGCACCGCATCGCGCGGAAGAGCGGCTCGCGCTTGAGGGCGTCGATCATCCGCTTGCGACCGACGATGATGCCCGCCTGCGGACCGCCGAACAGCTTGTCGCCGCTGAAGCACACGAGATCGACGCCTCGCTTCAGGACTTCCGCCGGTGTCGGCTCGTGCTCGGCGCCCTCGACGGTCTCGGTCGGAATCATGGCTCCGCTGCCGAGGTCCTCGACGAACGGCACGCGCTTCTTTCGCGCCAGCGCCGAGAGCGCTTCGGTGGATGGCGAGTCGACGAAACCGTCCATGAAGAAGTTGCTGCGATGCACCTTGAGGATGAGCGCGGTCTGGCGGGTGATCGCCCGCGCATAATCGGCGACGCCCGTCTGGTTGGTCGTGCCCACCTCACGCAGACGGGCGCCGCGCGCTTCGAGGATATCGGGGATGCGGAAGCCGCCACCAATCTGGAGCAGCTCGCCGCGCGAGATGACGACCTCGGACGCGTCTTCTCGACAGAAGTGCTCGAGGATGAGCACCAGCGCCGCGGCGTTGTTGTTGACGACCGTTGCCGCTTCGGCGCTGCACAGGATCGCGAGCGCGTGTTCGAGATACGCCCCGCGGCTGCCACGGGTGCCGTCGCTCAGACTGTATTCGAGAGTGTTGTAGTTGGCACCGACGTCGGCGAGCGCTCGAATGGTGTCGGCGGCGAGCGGCGCGCGACCGAGGTTCGTGTGCACCAGGATTCCGGTCGCATTGATCACCGGCGCCAGGCGCGACGCGCGCAGCCGCTCGAGGCTCGAACGGATGTTCGCGACGATCGCGTCGGCATCGGGGATGGTCTTTTGCGATCGAAGCGACTGAAGATGCCTCCGCACCGCGTGAACGACTACCGGTGCCGGAAGCCCGGTGTCGCCTAACGACTGCAGAACCTTGTCAACGGAGGGTATCGCTCGAAGACGTGCGGCCTTCACACATCGCGATTGTATACGGGGGCCTGGCCCGGGCCAGGCCTAGGGCAGGCCTGGGGCAGGCCTAGGGCAGGCCTGGGCCAGGCCTCAGCTGCTCAACGCCAGACGTCGATCGACACGGTCGCTCGCAGCGAGCCGCTGATCATCTTCCACGCGCCCTGCGTCTCGCCGCCGGCGACGACGATGTTGATCTCCGACGGCTGGAAGATCGTGATCACCTCGTCCGGTTTGGCCTTGAGCCGGGACGCGTACGGCTCGACGCCGGCGACGGCGCGCGGCCGCATCAAGTACTGAATCCACTGATTGTCCCAGTACTCACGCGCGGTCATCAGCGCGTTGTCGGCACACCACGCGATCAGCTTGTCCTTGGTGTCGAAGCCGAGATCGACGAAGCCGCGCGCCACGATCGGATCCATCACGAACAGCGGCTCGCTGTACTGCTCGACCGCGGCGAGCGAGCGGCGCATCTTCTCCTGCCACGTCGCTCGCGGTCCATAGCCGGCATGCGTATACCACCCGCCGAAGAAGATGCTGGCGACGCTCTCAGTCGGCTTGAAGCCTTTTTGCACGTGTAGCGGCTGCCAGGGACTGCGCTCCTCCGCTTCGGGAATGACCGCCGTGTAGGCGTACCAGTTCCCGAGCGAGCCCATGTAGGTGTCGTCTGGAACCGACCCTCCCTGAAGGTTCTGCGACAACAGACCATAGGCGCGTCCGATCGTGGCGTTCGCATGGTTGTAGGGCCCCATCACGCCGATGCCGGAGTGCATCGCAATCTCATTGCGGATCGGGCCGTTGACGACGGTGATCGTCGCAAACGAATTGGTGCTGCTGGACCTGGCCGAGATGCCGCTCGAGGCGAGCGCAAGGATCACCGGGAAGTACTCGGGCCGTGCACCCGCCATGACGGCATTGACCGCCACTTTTTCCACGTCGAATTCCCAGTACTCGCGGAACGCCGTCGGGCGAAGCCGGCCGACGATCTTGTCGCGCGGATGACTCGTGCCTCTGAGCATCGCCTCGACGCGCGCCTCGGTCGGCAGCACGATCGGAAGCATGTCCGTCCAGCAGTTCTCCTCGAACAGCCGCTGCAGACGGTCTTCGGTATCGGGCTCGACCAGCCGCGGCGTCGTTCGCTCGAACGTCAGCCCCTGCGCATCGGCCTCGTCCAGCGGCGACAGAAGACCGTCGATGACCTCCTGCATGAACGGTCTGCGCGAGATGGGATCCTGACCTTCGATGTAGGCCCGGAGATCGGCGGCCGAGCGGTCGACGACCGGCTGCGGCACATACGCCTGCCGGAGGCGCGGCATGCCCATCGCCAAAGCAGTGGCCTTGCAGAGCCGTTGGAACACGTGAGTGTGGACGGCGATCGACGGCACGCCATCCTGCTCCAGCGCTGAAGCGATCCCGACGACCGTCGGGCTACAGGTGCTTCAAAGACCGACGCCCAGGATTGCAGCGTCGCCATCTGCCGCGATCGCCGCCCGCATCGCTTCATCGTCGGACCACGTCTTCTGCGGTCGGATCACCCGCACGTTCACGGCCGGCAGCCGCTCGGCGAACCATTGCCGCAGCTGCTCCATGAAGACGTCGGTGTTGTCGAACAAACAGTCGACGAGATAGACGGTCTTGCCGTCGAGCGTGGTCAGCCGCGGCGCTAGACGCTTGCCGACGACCTTCGGGGGATAGCCACGAGGATCGTGGACTGTGATCTGCTGACTCATAGCGTTTTCCCGGGCGACCTAACGGTGGCCCCTACATCGGGTCCGCCGCAGCCTTGGCGTAGGCGGAAAGGCGGCCACTCCAGCTATCGCCATGCGTCGATGGAGACGGTCGCGCGCAGCGCGCCGCTGATCATCTTCCACGCGCCCTGCGTCTCGCCGCCGGCGACGACGATGGTGATCTCCGATGGCTCGTAGATCCTGATCACTTCATCCGGATGGGCCTTCAGCCGCGACGCATACGGCTCGATGCCCGCCACGGCCTTGGGGCGCAACAGCTGAACCGACTGATTGTCCCAGTACTCCCGCGCGGTCAACAGCGCGTTCTCGGCACACCAGTCAATCAGCTTCTCCTTCGTGTCGAAGCCGAGATCGACGAAGCCACGCGCCACGATCGGATCCATCACGAACAGCGGCGGACTGTACTGCTCGACCGCCGCCAGCGCGTGGCGCATCTTCTCTTTCCATGTGGCTCTCGGACCGTAGCCGGCATGCGTGTACCACCCGCCGAAAAAGATGCTCGCGATGCTGTCGGTCGGCTTGAAACCCTTCTGCACGTGCAGCGGCTGCCAGGGACTGCGCTCCTCCGCCTCCGGGATGACTGCGGTATACGCGTACCAGTTCCCCTGCGAGCCCATGTAACTTTCGTTGGGAACCGATCCGCCCTGGAGATTCTGCGACAGGAGACCGTAGGCGCGTCCGATCGTGGCGTTGGCGTGGCTGTACGGACCCATCACGCCGATCCCCGTGTTCATCGCAATCTCGTTGCGAATCGGACCGTTGATGACCGGAATCGTCGCGAACGACGTCGTGCTGCTCGAACGCGCGGTGATGCCGCTGGCCGCCAACGCCAGGATGACCGGGAAGTACTCGGGCCGCGCACCTGCCATGACGGCATTGACCGCGACTTTCTCGACGTCGAATTCCCAGAACTCGCGGAAGACCGTCGGACGGAGTCGGCCGACGATCTTGTCCGGCGGATGACTCGTCCCCTCGAGCATCGCCTCGACGCGTGCTTCCGTCGGCAGGATGATCGGCAGCATGTCGGTCCAGCGGTTCTCGACAAAGATCCGCTGGAGGTTGTCTTCCGTCTCCGGCTCCACCAGCCGCGGCGTCGTCCGCTCGAACGAAAGGCCCTGGAGATCCTCCTGCTCGAGCGGAGACGTCAGTCCGTCGAGGACTTCTTGCATGAACGGACGGCCGGAAATCGCATCGCTGCCGTCGATGTACGCACGCAGATGCGTGGCCGATTGATCGACGACCGGGTGGGGCGTGTACGCCTGACGCAGACGCGGCATCCCCATGGACAACGCCGTCGCCTTGCAGAGCCGGTGGAATCGTTGCGTGTGTACGGCGACCGAGGGAACACCTCCCTCTTCCAGTGCCGCGGTGAGCCCGACGACCGTCGGGCTGCAGGTGCTTCAAAGGCCGATGCCCAGAATCGCGGCGTGGCCGTCGGCGGCGATGGCCGCGCGCATCTCCGGATCGTCTGCCCAGGTCTCTTTCGGTCTGATGATGCGCGCATCCACTGCGGGCAGGTGCTCACCGAACCACTGCTGCAGTTGTTCCATGAACACGGCTGAATTGTCGAAGAGGCAGTCGACGAGATAGACCGTCTTGCCGTCGAGCGCCGACAGCCGCGACGCCAGACGTTTGCCCACGACTTTCGGGGGATAGCCGCGCGGGTCGTGCACCGTGATCCGTTGCGTCATACCGTCATCATCGTACTGTGTAGTGTCCGGCTTTAGCCGGACGTGTAGTGTCCGGCTTTAGCCGGACGTGTAGTGTCCGGCTTTAGCCGGACGTGTAGTGTCCGGCTTTAGCCGGACGTGTAGTGTCCGGCTTTAGCCGGACCTCAGATAGCGATCGACGCTCAGCGCGGCTGTCGCACCATCGCCTGCCGCCGACGCCGCCCGCCCGGCCGACCTGGATCGGACCGTTCCCGCCGCGAACAGACCAACCTCGCTGCTGCGCATCTCACCGTCAACCGGGATCCGCCCGGAAGCATCGAGTGCAAGGACATCACCGAGCCACGTCGTTGCTGGCGCGAGTCCGACGTACACGAACAGACCGGCCAGCTCCACAGTGCCGGTCGTGCCATCAGCCACGTTTCGCGTGCGGACGCCCGTCAAGGCGCCGTTGCCAACGGCTTCTTCGACGATAGTGCTAAAGCGCACTTCGATCTTCGGATTCTCGAGCACCCGCTGGACGTACGCCGCCTGCGCGGTGAACGCCGTGCCACGATGCAGGATGATCACGCGTGCGGTGTGCTGCGCCAACGTCAACGCTTCCTGCAAGGCAGAGTCACCGCCGCCGATGACGCCGACGATGCGGCCGCGGAGCAGCGGGGCGTCGCAGCTTGCACAGTGGCTCACGCCCTTGCCGCGCCACTGCTCTTCGCCAGGAATCCCGAGCGTCTTCGACGTCGTGCCCGTGGCAATCACCACGGCTCGCGTCAGGAGCTCACCCAGACCAGTCGTCACGCGCCAGCGTTCGCCATCCGCGTGCAGAGCGGTCGCTTCCGCGGCGGAGAATTCCGCGCCCGCGCCTACAGCCTGCTCCTGAATGATCGGGCACAGGTCGTAGCCTGGGATACCTTCGGGAAAGCCCGGATAGCCATCGATGCGTTCGATGCTGATCAGTTGCCCTCCGAGTGCAGGGCCGGTCAGGACGTAGGTTTTCCGCCCGGCGCGCGCCGACGTCAGGCCCGCGGTCAGACCCGCGACACCGCCGCCGACAATGACGACGTCGTAATCGGCGTTAGCCATCCGAATTCGATCCTACGCCGTCGCCAGCCTCTCCGTCGCTTCCAGGTCCTGCCGGACCGTCCGACTGCTGAGCAGATAATGGAGCGCGGCCCATAAGTTGACGACGCCGATGAGGACGAGGGCATAGCGGAGCGAGCTCTGTTGGAACGACGGAGCGAGGAAATCGCTGATCAGCCCGGTTATCGACGGCCCGAGGCCGTTGCCGATGAGCGTCTGGATGAACAGCAGCAGCGATGTCGCCACCGAGCGCATGCGAAGCGTGGCGAGCGCCTGTGTCATGGTGAATGACGGGCCGAAGAACACGGCAGCCATGAACATCAGGCCCATGAACGAGGGCAGCACCACCGCACGATCGGCGGACAGATAGGCGAGGAACTGAAACGGCACGCACAGCAGCGTGGCGACGCCGGGCACCCACAGATACCACCGCCAGTCCTTCAATCGCGTGCTCAGTCGATCCGAGGCGAAGCCGCCAAAGAACGTGCCGAAACCGCCGATCAGCGAGAACATTCCGATCCAGAAGCTCGCTTCGCCGACTGACATCTGGTGCGAGCGTTGCAGAAAGGCGATGTTGAACGCTCCGCTCGCGTACCACACCACCGAGTGGAGTGCGGCGGCGAGCGTCAAGTGACGAAACGACCGCTTCCGCCAGAGCGTTACCAGCACCTCGAACATGCCGGGCACCGGCGCTCGCTCGCCGGCTACGCGGGAGACGCCGTCGGACATCCCACGCGGCGGCTCTTTCACCGTCAGCCACAGGATAAGGGCAATCACAATTCCGGGCACACCGGCGAGGATGAACGTCATACGCCAGCCGAGGGTCTCGTTGCCCCAGCCGCCGAATTGGGCCCCGGCAAAAGAGCCGAGCGGCACCCCGAGGGCAAAAATGGAAAACGCAGTGCCGCGCCGGCTCTTCGGAAAATAGTCGGAGATCAACGAGTGCGACGGTGGACTCCCCCCCGCTTCGCCGATCGCAGTGCCGACACGTCCCGCGAACAGCATCGCGTAGTTCACCGACATGCCGAAGAGCGCGGTCATGGCGCTCCAGCTCGCCACGGCCAGCGCGAGAACGTTGCGCCGGCTCGAACGGTCGGCCCACGCGGCGATCGGAATGCCCATGATCGAGTAGAAGAAGGCGAACGGGATGCCGGTCAGGACGCCCATCTGGAAGTCGCTGGCGGCGAACTCCTTCTTGATCGCCTGGAGTGACGCCGCCAGGATCTGCGAGCGATCCATGGTGTTGAGCACGTAGCACAGCGTCAGCGCGCCGAGGACGTAGTTCGCGTACCAGGTCTTGGTCAGCAGCGGCGACTGGACGGCAAGCGTCGGTTGTGTGGTCTGCAACTCGTCCCTCCGGTTCGCGGACGGACAAGATTACTCGGAATCTAATCGCT
>Ga0209382_10006812_pt1 | contig 14649 bp, 12 predicted proteins | sample SoiMetdeltSBSDD5_FD_187599 | JGI IMG/M metagenome (GOLD analysis project Ga0209382, IMG submission 187599) | Bulk soil microbial communities from a Populus tree surrounding site in Tennessee, USA - Soil MetaG P. deltoides SBSDD5 (SPAdes) (version 2) | ecosystem: Environmental > Terrestrial >... | reverse complement strand
CGCTGATTCGCAACTACCTCGGCTTCCCTCGCGGGGTCAGCGGTCGGCGCCTGGCGCAGAGGGCGCACGAACAGGCATGGTTCTTCGGCGCGCACTTCGTCTTCATGCAGCGGGTGACCGGCCTTCAGCACGAGCGCGACGGCCTCTCCGTGACCTTCTCCGAGGGAGGCCGCGTGCGCACTCGCGCGGCGCTCCTGGCGACGGGCGCGACGTATCGCCGACTCGGTATCCCGGCGCTCGAGGCGCTCAACGGCGCCGGCGTCTACTACGGCGGTCCGACATCCGAGGCGCCGACGGTGGCAGGCCAGGACGTCTACGTCCTTGGGGGCGCGAACTCCGCTGGTCAGGCGGCGTTGTACCTCGCCCAATACGCCCGGCGCGTCACGCTCGTCGTCCGCGCTCGGTCGCTGCACGCGGGGATGTCGCACTACCTGGTCCGGCAGGTGGAGGCGACGCCCAAGCTGGACGTCCGACTCGGCACCGAGATCGTCGGCGGCGGGGGCGACGGGTGGTTGGAGCACCTCGTGCTTCGCGATCGCGCGGACGGAAGCGAGGAGACCGTCGACGCCGACGGGCTCTTCCTCATGATCGGAGCCCGCCCGAACACCGACTGGCTGCCGCCGGAGGTCGAACGAGACGACCGGGGTTTCGTCCTCACCGGGACCGATCTCGGCGACGACCGGGATGGGGCGCTCCCGCGCAGCCCGTTCCTGCTCGAGACGAGCATGCCGCGCGTCTTTGCGGCCGGCGACGCTCGTCACGGCTCCGTCAAGCGCGTGGCGTCGGCGGTCGGAGAGGGATCGGTGGCGATTCAGCTCCTCCACCGCCTGTTCGCTGCCGACGGGCTGCACCCGAGCGGCCGCCCGCACGAAGCGGCCGCGGCGATTCCGCGCTGACGCGACCCCTCAGCCGTCGCTGTGCGCGCGGGCGAGAAGTTCGTCGCGAGAGGTGAGCTTGACCCGTGGGCGATGCTCGGCGCTCGCTCGCTCGTGCGCGTCGATCGCGCGCCAGCCCTCGACGGTCACGTGATCGGGCTTGCGCTCCGCGAGCAGCGCGTCGAGCGCCTCGCGGCCGGGCCGCTTGGGCGGCGGCAGCGCGCCCGAGCGCAGGTCGTCGACGAGCGCGGTCACCGTCTCCTCGGCGTCGCGCTTGTTGGTGCCGAGGATCCCGGTGGGGCCGCGCTTGATCCAGCCCACGGTGTACACGCCCGGAAGCATCTCGCCGTCGGCGTCGAGCACTCGGCCGGCCTCGTTGGGAAGCACGAAGTACCGCTCGTCGAAGGGCACGTCGGGCAGGGGCACGGCCCGATAGCCGACCGAGCGCAGGACGAGCCCGCACTCGATGGTCTCGGTGTCCTCGTCCACCGCCGCCCGCGCGCGAAGCGTCCCGTCGTCGCGGCGCGCGATCTCGTTGCGCTGTATCTCGACGGCCTCGACGCGGTCCGAGCCGCGGATGGCCACCGGCGAGCGCAGGAACCCCAGCCGAATCCGTCGCCGTGCACCCGGGTTCGGCGGCCGCGCGGCGAACTCGCGCAGCAGATCGACGTTGCACCGCGCGGTGAACGTCCCCTCCTCGGCCAGCCACTCGGTCGAGATGGGGTCGAGCTCGACCTCGGATCGATCGACTCGCAGTTCGACGCCGTCCATGCGGCCCAGGTCGCGGAGCTCGGCGCTCGTGAAGGCGGCCTGCGCGGGGCCGCGGCGGCCGAGGACGACCACCTCCTCGATGCGGCTCTCGCGCAACGCCTCGAGGGCGTGATCGGCGACGTCCGTTCGCTCCAGCTCGGTGGGGGACAGCATGAGCACGCGGGTCACGTCCGCGGCCACGTTGCCGTTGCCGATCACCACCGCGCGGCGCGCCGAGAGGTCGAAGTCGAGGGCGCGGTAGTCGGGGTGGCCGTTGTACCAGGCGACGAACTCGGTGGCGGCCCAGCTTCGGGGCAGGTCCTCGCCGGGGATCCCGAGCGCCTTGTCGGTCTGGGCGCCGGTGGCGTAGATGACCGCCGTGTAGTGGCGCATCACGTCGAGGTGCGTGATGTCGACGCCGACGTCGACATGGCCGAGGAAGCGGCAGCCGCGTGCGAGCGTCTGGCGGTCGAAGGTGTCCTCGAGGCGCTTGATCTCCTGGTGGTCGGGCGCGACCCCGCCGCGCAGCAGCCCCCACGGCGTGGGGAGCCGCTCGAGCAGGTCGACCTCGACATCGCCCGCGGCGCGCAGCAGCCCGGCGGCGGCGAAGGCCCCCGCCGGCCCGGCGCCGACGATTGCCACGCGCGGTCGCGGCTCGGCCATCAGGCGGCCGTGCGCTCGGCCGTGCTTCGCTCGGCGAAGAACAGCGCGTTGAGGTCCAGGGCGTAGTCGAACTTCGCGGGCACGTCGAAGTCGGGGAAGATCGCGTCGACCGGGCAGGCCTCGACGCAGGCGTCGCAGTCGATGCACACGGCCGGATCGATGTAGAGCTGCTCCGCCTCCTCGAAATCGGGCGCCCCCGGCTTGGGGTGGATGCAGTCCACCGGGCAGACCTCGATGCACGAGTCGTCCTTGATGCAGCTGCCGGCGATGACGTAGGTCATACGCCTGCCAGGGTACAAACCCCCGAAACCCGAGCGTGATAAGGCATATTTCGGGGGCGAGGACTCGTACACCATTCCTTCCAACCATGGCCCCCGTGATGCGCTACACCGGTAGCAGGCGCGTCTCGCGCCCGGTCGACCCCCAGGAGGGATGCATGATTCGTCGTATCACCGCCGTCGGAGTGGCAGCGATCGCGGCCGCTTCGCTGGCGGGCGTGGCGACCGCCGCCAGCGGGCACGCCGCGAAGGTCTTCAAGGCGTCGCTCGGCCCCGTCAATCCCGCCGCCACCACCGCCGGCGTCGCCGACGTGCGGGGCAGGGCGCAGCTTGTCGACGGCAGGAACAACAAGGTAAGCCTGCACATGCGCGGGCTGGCCGCGGGGACGATGTACCTGTGGCATGTGCACGAGGGCAGCTGCGCGGCCACGGGCGCGCCGATTCCGGGCTTCGTCTACCGCACGCACGACGCGATGGGCAACGGGACGTTGACGACCAACGCGGCCGGGAACGCCAACACGAAGGGCAAGTCCGCGACCTTCAACGCCGATCCGAGGAAGAGCTACTCGGTCAACGTGCACGTGGCGGCGCCGACGAACGGGCTGGCGGCTGGCACGATCATCGCGTGTGGCGACCTGAAGAGGAGCAAGGCGAGCGGCAAGAGCAAGGCCAAGCCGAAGAAGGCGCATCCGCCGCACCCGCCGCAGGCGAAGGGCCCGAAGCCGTAGTCGTCACATCCCGCGAAGCGCTGCGTGGCGGGCCGGCGGATCCGGCCCAGCCACCGCGTGCCCGGTGGACGACGCGTGGCCGCCGCCGCAGCCGCACAGTGCCGCGGCGCTGACGCCGATCGCGACCGCGGCCGCGGCGGGCCGGCCCGCGCGGCGCAGCCAGCGCTGGGTGTGCGCGAACCAGATCACCCCGGCGACGAACAACAGGATCGCGACGAAGAAGTTCAGGCGGAAGCCGAGGAGGTGGTGAGCGGGATCGACGCGTAGCAACTCCTCGCCGACGCGCCCGAGGGAGTAGCCGGCGACGTAGAGCGCGAACAGGCCGGGAGCGCGGATGCGGCGGTGGTGGCCGAGCCAGACCAGCCCGGCCGCGAGGCCCAGGTTCCAAACGATCTCGTAGAGGAAGGTCGGGTGGAAGGTGGCGTACTGCGCGTAGCCGGGAGGGCGGTGGGCCGGGCTGATCTCGAGCCCCCACGGAAGCGACGTGGGACCCCCGAAGAGCTCCTGGTTGAACCAGTTGCCGACCCGTCCGATGGCCTGGGCGACGAGCAGCGCCGGGGCGGCGGCGTCGAGGAAGCGGGGAATGTCGGCCCCGCGCCGGCGCAGCACGAGCAATCCGGCGAGCGTGCCCGCGGCGATCCCGCCCCAGATCCCCAGGCCGCCCTTCCACAGCGCGAACGGCCCCCACCAGTGGGGCGGCACTTCGTTCCAGCTGGTGGCGAGGAAGTACAGCCTGCCGCCGATCAGGCCGGCCGGGAACCCCCACAGCGCGACCCGGTACACCAGCGACCGCTCGCCGCCGGCGCGCTCCCAGCGCCGCGCCGCGATGGCCACCGCGGCCAGCACCGCCAGCACGTACATCAGCCCGTACAGGTGGACGGACAGCGGGCCCAGATGGAGCACGTTCGAGCCTGGGCTCGGAATCGATCCCGCGATCACGGCTTTCAAGCGTACGGTCGCATCGTCCGCACGGTTTTACGCGCGACGCGACGGTAGGTTCACGGTCGCGGGCGATAGTTCTCCCATGAGCGCCGACGAAGCCCTGCAAGGGAGCGCCGGGCATCAGGCAGCACTCGTCCGGTCCGGCCAGCTGTCCGCGCGCGAGCTCGTCGCGGCTGCGCTCGAGGTCATCGAGCGCCGCGACGCCGACATCGGAGCGTTCGCGACCGTCGCCGGCGAGCGCGCGCTGGCCGAGGCCGCCGGCGTGCGACCGGGCGATCCGCGGCCGCTGTGTGGGGTGCCGGTGGGTATCAAGGACCTGCTCTCGGCCACGGCGGGCCTCCGCACGACGCACGGAAGCCACGGCTTCGGCGATTGGGTGGCGGACCACGACTCCGCGCACATCCGTCGCTTGCGCGAGGCGGGCGCGATCGTCGTCGGCAAGACCCGCTCGCCCGAGCTCGGACTGCGGCCGGTCACCGAGTCGGACCGGTTCGGCCCCACGCGCAACCCGCGGAACCCCGACCTCGCCGCGGGCGGCTCGTCCGGTGGCAGTGCCGCGGCCGTCGCTGCTGGAATGGTCGGGCTGGCCGACGGGAGCGACCTCGGCGGCTCGATCCGCATCCCGGCCTCCTGCTGCGGCGTGATCGGGCTCAAGCCCAGCCGGGGGCGGGTGTCCATCGGCCCCGACTTCGGCGACGTGGGCGCCGGTACGCCCGCTGACGGCCCGATCGGCCGCACCGTGGTCGATGTCGCGATGGCGCTCGACGCCATGGCCGGCTATGAGCCCGGCGACCACCATTGGATCGGGCCGCCGGCGCGCTCGTTCGCCGACGCCGCCCGCCGGCCGGTGGGCGCAGCGACGATCCACCTCACGCTAGACGCGCCGCTCGGGGTCCCTGTCGATGACGAGCCCTGCGCCGCGGCGCGAAAGGCCGCCGTGCTGTTGGCGGAGCTCGGCCACGACGTCTGCGAGCGAACGCCCGATTGGGACGACGAGGATTTCCCGGGTGCGTGGGAGACCTTTGCCACGGGAACGATGCAGCACCTCGTGCGCGTGCTCGAGCGCCTGCACGGCCGCGACCTCGACCCGGACCGGCTCGAGCCCACCACCCGGGCGTGGCTGGTCGACCGGCCCCCGGTGACGCTGGTCGACTACCTCGACGCGCGCGAGTCGCTCGCGGCCTTCGCTCGGCGGGTCCTTGGCTCGTGGCCGCCCGACGGCGTGCTCGTGACGCCGACGCTCACGCGCCTTCCGCCTCCCGTCGCGCACCTGCGGTCGCGGGCTGGCGTCACCGACGACGCCGCCCGGTTCAGCGCGCTCGTGCGGATCTGGAACGTGACCGGCCAGCCCGCCATCTCGCTCCCCCTGCACGAGACGGGCGCCGGCACCCCCGTGGGGGTGCAGCTGGTCGGCCCGCCCGGGCGCGACGACCTGCTCCTCGGGCTCGCCGCCCAGCTCGAGGCGAAAGCGGACTTCACCACCACGGTCAACACGGGAATACTCCGCGGCGATGTCGAGGGCGAACGTCGACGTCGCGACCCGGGACGAGGCGCTCGAAGCGGCCCGCGCGCCGGTGTAGGGCCGACGGGCTCAGGCGCTCAGCCCGAGCGCGCCCGCGGCGGCGCGGGCGGCCAGGACCTCGTCGTGCGGCACGTGCCCGGCGAGCGCGATCACGGCGCCCTCGAGCGCTCCGACGAAGGCCAGCGCGACCTCCCTGGCCGGCGGACCGGGCGGAATCGAACCATTCCGGCGCCCCGCGTCGATCAGGCGCGAGCAGCGCTCGACGAGGCCTTCTGAGACTCGGTGCAGCTCGCGCCCGACCGGGTGGTCCTGGCCGCTGAACTCGAGCCGCAGCGCCATCGCGACGCGCGCGACGTCGCGTCGGCACAGGACGGCGTGGCCGCGTGCGAGGGCGATCAGCGCGGCGACCGGATCGGACTCCTGGTCGGCCCGTTCACCCACTTCGCGCCGCCAGGTCTCGTCCGTCCACCGCACCACCGCCAGGGCCAGATCCTCCTTGTCCTTGAACTGGTGATACAGCGCGCCACGCGTGTAGCCCGCCTCGCGCGCCACGTCCTCGAGCACGAGGTTGCCGTAGCCGTAGCGCGAGAGGCCGCGCGCGGCCGACTCGAGCAATGCACTGCGGGTACGGGCGCTCCGCTCGGCCTGTGTGCGACGCGGCCGAGGCGCTTCGGTCTCCCGCGTCGCGCCCTCCGAACGTACACGCATGTATGTATGATACTGAGAGAGGTGGACACAACGAGGACAAGGACAATCCAGTGAGGCTTCCGAACACCGCGCACACCTCCCGGCCGTGGCGCATCCACGAGCTCACGCCCGATTTCCGGCTTGAGGACGTGTGGTCGCTGCCGACGCCCGGCGGGCGAGACGACTTCTCGCGGCTGGTGCAGGGGATCGCCGCGGGGGACCCAGCGCAGAACCCGTCCTGCGCGGCCCGCGCGCTGTGGGCGATCCGGTGGACGGCCGGACGGCTGCTGGGCTGGGACGGCCCGGGCACCGGCCCCGGCGCCAGCGTGCCGTCGCTCCGCGACCGCCTGCCGGCCGATCTGCGCGCGGGCCCGTCCGGCCCGGACTTCGGCGCGCTGCCGTTCACCCCGCTCTACCTGCTCGAGGACGAGTTCGCGGCCGAGATCGCCAACCGGACGATGCACGGGGTCCTGCACCTCGGCTGGGTGCCGGACGGGGCCGGTGGCTACCGCGGCCAGATGGCCGTCCTCGTCAAGCCGAACGGACGCTTGGGGAACGCGTACATGGCCGCGATCGCGCCATTCCGGCACCTGATCGTGTACCCGCCGGCGATCCGCGAGATCGGGCGGGCCTGGCATCGGCAACGCGCCGGCGACCCGGTGCCGGCGCGCGCGTAGTGGATCAGGGCGCCATTGACACGCATGGGCTCGGGCGGAGACCATGGCCGAAACGACCTTGGGGAGTCCGAGATGACGACGAACGGGAACGTGGACGTGCTGCGCGCTCAGCTCGAGGGCGAGGTGATCCTCCACGGCCACGCGGCGTACGACGAGGCCCGCACGATCTTCAACGCCATGCACGACAAGCACCCAGCGGTGATCGCTCGCTGCGCCGGCACGGCCGACGTCGTAGCGGCCGTGAACTTCGCGCGCGACGCCGAGCTCGAGGTTGCGGTGCGCTGCGGCGGGCACAGCGCGTCGGGTCTGGGCGTGTGCGAGGACGGCATGGTCATTGACCTCGCCGGCCTCAAGCGCATCGACGTCGACCCCGACGCCAAGACGGCGCGCGCCGGGGGCGGCGTCCTGTGGGGCGAGTTCGATGCGGCGACGCAGGAGCACGGACTGCACACGCCGGGCGGGCGCATCACGACCACCGGCATCGGGGGCTTCACCACTGGTGGCGGCCTTGGCTGGACCTCGTCGAAGCACGGCCTCACCTCCGACAACCTGCTGTCGGCCGAGGTGGTCCTCGCCGACGGCAGCGTCGTCCGGGCCAGCGAGCGCGAGAACGAGGACCTGTTCTGGGGCATCCGCGGTGGCGGCGGCAACTTCGGGATCGTCACCGAGTTCGAGCTGCGCCTGCACGAGCTCGGGCCGATCGTCCTTGCCGGCCTCGCCATCTGGCCGATCGAACGCGCGACCGAGGTCCTGCGGGGCTGGCGCGACTACGTCGACGACGCGCCCGACGAGCTCGGCAGCGGGGCGGTGGTCATCACCGCGCCGCCGGAGGAGTTCGTTCCCGAGCATCTGCGGGGGCGGCCGGCGCTAGGCATGGCGGTCGTCTGGGTCGGTGATCCCGATGAGGGCGCGAGCGCGGTGCAGCCGCTCAAGGATCTCGGGCCCGAGGTGGACCTGATCCAGCCCATGCCATACACGGCCTTCCAGGCCATGATCGACGCGTCCGCTCCCCACGGGCTGCGCAGCTACTGGCGGGGCGAGTACATGAGCTCGCTCCCGGATGCCGCGATCGACACCTTCGTGGAGTTCGCCCCCGAGCTCGTGGCGGCCGGAACGCCGTTCACCCAGGTGGCGATCTTCCGGATCGGCCAGGGCATCGCCGCCGTCGCCGACGACGCGAGCGCGTTCTCGTACCGCGATGCGAAGTACATCTTCCATCCCATCACGATCTGGCAGGACGCGGCCGATGACGCCCGCATGATGGCGACGGCCCGGGCGTTCGCGAAGGCAATGCGCCCCTACGACACCGGCCACGCGTACCTGAACTTCACCCAGGAGGCAGACCGCGTGCGCGACGCCTTCGGGGATGCGAAGTATCAGCGCCTCGTGGCCATCAAGGACCGCTACGACCCGGACAACCTCTTCCGGCTCAACCAGAACATCAAGCCCAGCAAGCAGGCGGACGCTCCAGCGCCCGCCTGAGGGGGGCCGGCACCCGGCGCGGGCGGAACGGATGCCGGCGGCCGCCGCGAGCCGCGATGGTTGACTAACCTGCGGGGTGCGCCCGAGAGCCAAACCGGAGGTGCGCATGGCGTTGAGCATCGAGGGTCGCGGCCGGCGCCTTGCGGCGGCCGGTGGGCCGGGGGTCACCTCTCCGGCCGACGTACTGCTGCCATGGCGGCTGGCGATCGTGGGGGCGCTCATCGGGCTCGCCGCGGTTGCGTGGTGGGCCACTGATCTGCGCATGGCGGGCATGGATGCCGGACCGGGCAGCGACCCCGGGGCGCTCGGCTTCTACATCACGACGTGGGTAGTGATGATGGCGGCGATGATGTTCCCGTCCATCGCGCCGATGGTGCTGATGTACGTGGGGCTCCAGCGCGGCCGCCGCGCCAAGGACATGTCGGCACCCGTGGGTGCGACGGCCTGCTTCGTCGCCGGCTACATCGTTCTCTGGGCCCTGGCCGGGTTCGTCGGCTATGCCGTCCTGAAGCTCGGCCGCGAGTTCGACGGCGGCTTCTTCGCCTGGGATCACGCCGGTCGGTGGGCTGCGGCCGCCGTCCTCCTGCTGGCGGCCGTCTACGAGTTCACCCCGCTCAAGCAGGCATGCCTGCGGCGATGCCGCGGGCCGCTCGGATTCCTGATCACCGAGTGGCGCGACGGCCGCGCCGGCGCGCTGCGCATGGGCATCGTCCACGGCGCGTGGTGTCTGGGCTGTTGCTGGGCGTTGATGGCGGCGCTGTTCGCGCTCGGAGCGATGAGCCTGTTCTGGATGATCGTGATCGCGGTGCTCATCGCGGTCGAGAAGATGCTGCCCTGGCGCACGATTGCGACCGTCGGCGCCGCCGTCGTCCTCGCCGCGCTGGCCATCGGCGTGGCGGCCGCACCCGCGCACGTGCCGGGCCTGACCGTCCCCGACGGCATGGGCGGGATGGACATGCAAGGTGGCGCGATGGACAAGGGGATGCAGGACAAGGGCATGCCGGACAAGCAGATGCACAGGCCCGCGATGGAGAAGTCCATGGACGGCATGGGGACGCAGTCCCCTTGAGCTGGGAGATCTCGGGCACCTACCTCGAGTCGTGCAACTGCGATGCGATCTGCCCGTGCCGGAGCGTCGGCGGCCGCAGGGGCGGCCGATCGACCTATGGGATCTGCCTCGGCGCGCTGTCGTGGGCCGTGCAGCGCGGGCACTTCGGCGACGTCCACCTCGACGGGCTCGGCACGGTGATGGTCACGCGCTACGACGACGACGAGCCGGGGTCGCCGTGGACGTTCTTCCTCTATGTGGACGAGCGCGCCGAGCAGCGCCAGCGTGATGCGCTCGTCCGCATCTTCACCGGCCAGGAGGGCGGCACGCCGCGCCGGCAGTTCCCGTGGGCATTCAAGGCGAGCGACATGCTCGGCTGGCGCGCGGCGCCGATCGAGATCGAACACGAGCGACGGCGTGGCTGGTTCCGGATCGAGGACCATGTGACGCTGCGGATCCGCGGGCCGGTGGCCGATCAGGAGCCGGTCACCTGCCTCATTCCCGGCCACGACCGCGAGGGCGAGGAGCTCGTAGCCGACGTGCTACACGTCGACGAAGGGCCGCTCTCGTTCGAGCTGAGCGGCAACTGCGCGTACGAGGCGACCTTCGCGTACTCAGGGCCCGCCTGAGAGCCGGGCCTCGTCACGCGTCGGCTCGAACAGCTCGACCGGGTTCCCCGAGGGATCCTCGACCAGGATCTGGTTGCCGCCGACGCCGACCACGATCTCGTTGCGGAAGCGCGCGCCGTGGGCGCGGAGGTCGGCGACCGTCGCCTCGAGGTCGTCGACCTCGAGCTGGAAGCGGTTCCACCCGCCGGGCTCGGGCACGGTTCCGTCGGGCATCGCCTCCCCGCCGCCCGGGCCGCCGCCGGGGGCGGTGAGCACCAGCCGCAGGTCCCCGCGCGAGAGCATCGCGAACGTCGGCGCCGGGTGCATGACCTCGCGGAAGCCCAGTCGCTGGCAGTAGAAGGCGATCGCCGCGTCGACGTCGTTGACGATGTACCTGATGCTGACCGTGGCCATCGGCGTTGCAAGGGATAGCGGATCCGGCGGGCGCGTGTGCCTTGCGGCGCGATTCGGCTCTATGACATACTGCATAAGCGATGGCGTCGAGCCGCGACCGGATGATCGCCAGCACCGCGCTCCTGGTCCGCGAGCGCGGCGCCCGGGCCACGAGCCTCGACGACATCCTCGAGCACAGCGGCGCGCCCAGAGGGTCGATCTACCACCACTTCCCCGGCGGCCGCGACCAGCTCCTGCGCGAGGCGACCGACTACGCCGGCGCGTACGTCGCACGGCGCCTCGAGCGCGGCGACGATCAGCTCGCAGCGCTAGATCGCCTCTGCGACGAGTACTGCACGAACCTGCTCGAGAGCGACTTCCGCGCGGGCTGTCCGGTCGTCGCGGTCGCGGTCGAGGGCCCCGACCTGCGCGAGCAGGTCGTCGGCGCGTTCCAGCGCTGGCGTGAGGCGATCGCGCGCGGCTTGGCCGCCGCCGGCATTGCCGCGGGGCGCGCGGACGAGCTCGCGCTGCTGACCATCTCGGCTTTCGAGGGTGCGCTGATCCTGGCCCGCGCCTACGGCGATCTCGCCCCACTCGAGAATGTGCGCCGGGAGATCCGCGAACGCGTGCAGGCGGAGTTGGCGGCCTCATGACGGACTGGACGCCGACCGCCTGCATCCTGTGCGAGTGCAACTGCGGCATCGAGGTCCAGCTCGAGGGCCGGACGCTCGAGCGCATCCGCGGCGACAAGGCGCATCCCGCGTCGCGGGGCTACACCTGCAACAAGGCGATGCGGCTCGACCGCTATCAGAACGGCCCGCACCGCCTGACCTCGCCGATGCGGCGCCGACCCGACGGGAGCTACGAGGAGGTCGGCTGGGATACCGCGATCGCCGCGATCGCGGAGCGGTTGCGGCGCCTCAGCGACGCGCACGGCGGCGAGTCGATCCTCTACTACGGCGGCGGCGGCCAGGGCAACCACCTCGGCGGGAGCTACAGCGGTGCCTTCCTGCGCGCGCTGGGCTCCCGCTATCGCTCGAGCGCCCTGGCCCAGGAGAAAACCGGCGAGGGCTGGGTCGAGCACTCCCTGTACGGGCAGCACACGCGCGGGGAGTTCGAGCACGCCGAGGTGGCGGTCTTCATCGGCAAGAACCCGTGGATGTCGCAGAGCTTCCCGCGGGCCCGCGTGGTGCTGCGCGAGATCGCCCGGGACCCGGCGCGCTCGATGATCGTGATCGACCCCGTCGTGACCGACACCGCCGCGCTCGCCGACTTCCATCTACGGGTCAAGCCGGGGACCGACGCCTGGTGCCTGGCGGCGCTCGTCGCGGTGCTGGTGCAGGAGGACCTGCTCGACCACGAGTTCCTCGCCGCCCGCGTGAGCGGCGTGGAGCCGGTGCTCGAGGCCTTTCGCGCCATCGACGTCGCGCGCTACGCGCACCACTGCGGCGTCGACGAGGCGCTGATCCGGGCCGCCGCGCGGCGCATCGCCGAGGCGGACAGCGTGGCCGCGTTCGAGGACCTCGGCATCCAGCAGGGACCCAACAGCACGCTGTGCTCGTACGTGCACCGCATGCTGTGGATCCTGACCGGGAACCTCGGCAACGCGGGCGGGATGCACCTCCACACCGCGTTCGTGAACCTGTTCCGCGACCGCACCGTGCGGCGCACGCCGGTGACCGGGGAGCGGATCCTGGCCGGGCTCATGCCGTGCAACGTGATCCCCGACGAGATCCTCACCGACCACCCCAAGCGCTTCCGGGCCATGATCGTCGAGAGCTCGAACCCTGCCCACTCGCTCGCCGACTCCCGGCGCTTCGAAGAGGCCTTCGCGGCGCTCGACTTCATGCTCGTCATCGACGTGGCCATGACGGAGACCGCGCGGTGCGCCGACTACGTCCTGCCGGCCGCGAGCCAGTACGAGAAGGTCGAAGCGACGTACTTCAACTTCGAGTTCCCCGAGAACACCTTCCACCTGCGCCGCCCGCTGCTCGAGCCGCTCGAGGGCACGCTGACCGAGCCCGAGATCTGGGCCCGGCTGGTGCGCGCCCTCGGCGTCGTGGACGAGGCCGAGCTCGCGCCTCTGCGCGTCGCTGCGCGGGAGGGCCGTGAGGCCTACGCGATCGCATTCGCGCAGGCGACCACCGAGAACCCGATGCTCTCCACGCTCGCGCCCTACGTCCTCTACGAGACCCTCGGGCCCACGCTCCCCGATGGGCTGCAGGCGGCCGCGGCGCTCTGGGGCCTGGCCCACCGATGCGCGATGACCTACCCGGACGCAGTGCGGCGCGCCGGCCACGCCGACGGCAACGCGCTCTTCGACGCCATCCTCGCGTCGCCTTCGGGAGTGACCTTCACCCGCGACGAGTACGGCGACGACCTGCACCGCATCGTCCACCCCGACAAGCGCATCGCGCTCGCGCTGCCCGAGATGCTCGCCGAGCTCGAGGCGCTGCAGTCCGGCCCGGTGCGCCGGACCAGCGACGAGCTCCCTATCGTGCTCTCGGTCGGCGAACGCCGCTCCTTCACCGCCAACGACATCTTCCGCGACCCGGGCTGGCGCAAGCGCGATGCGGACGGCGCGCTGCGGGTCAGCGTCCACGACGCGGAGCGGATCGGCCTCGCCGACGGGGCTCGGGCGCGCGTGACCACCGAGCGCGGCAGTGCCGTCGCGACGGTCGAGGTCAGCGACGCGATGCTCGCCGGGCACGCCTCGCTCCCCAACGGCTTCGGCCTGGACTTCACCGACGCCGACGGCAGCACGGTGGTGACGGGCGTGGCTCCGAACTCGCTGACCTCGTCGCACTGGCGCGACGCGTTTGCGGGCACGCCCTGGCACAAGCACGTGCCGGCGCGCATCGAGCCCGCGGCCGGGCCGGGGCCGGGCTAGCTGTCGCGGGCCGCGAGCAGGGCGTCGAGGAACCGTTGCGCGCCGCGCTCGAGGGCGAGCGCCGCTAGTAGCCGCACTCCTTCATCGGCGGCAGCGGCCGCGTGGGCTGGCGCGGGACCTTGGCCAGGTAGCCGTGCCAGCGCTTGGCCGTGTTGCAGTACTCGGCCGTTCCGGTGCGCTGGCAAAGGCCGTCGAGGAAGCCCGTGACCAGCGACATGTAGCCGTAGGTCGAGATCTCCTTGTTCGGCAGCGAGTACAGGGCCCACTTGCCGGTGTCGTAGCGCGGAAGCTCGCGCAGGGCGGCGGTGTTGCCCGCGTCGAAGAGCTGCTGCGCGTTCTGATCGCCGGTGACCTTGATGTAGTCGTACAGGCCGATCAGTGACTGCAGGAAGGCATTGAGCACGTAGTAGTGCGGCGCGAACGAGTAGATGAGGTAGTGGTTGCCACCGTCCTTGGAGACCCGGATGCCGGTGGGCGGCGACTGCTGGAACGCGCCGAGCATCTGGGTGGCGAGCTGCACGTAGGACGGGTCGCCGTAGAGCTGCGAAACGCGCGCGAGCATCTCGATGCCGGTCGCCTGGGCCAGGCCGCTGACCCACGGCGGACGACCGCCGCCGAACGGGAAGTAGTACTCCCAGGTGTAGAAGCCCCCGCGCACCGACTTGAGCGGCAGCAGCTCGTCGAGCAGCGTCTTGAGCTTCGCGCTCTCGTGTTTGGAGGAGTCGCCCTTCTTGGGGTGCAGGGCAGCGGTGTAGAGGCCGTTGCCCTTGCCGAAATTGGCCAGCGGCTGGATCTGCAGCCCCTGGCCCGCGTAGTGCTGGAAAAGGAGCTCGCTCGAGCCGAACTTGACCCGTTGGGCGGCGGCGACCTTCGGGTGCGCGCTCCAGAACTCGGTGTTGCGCTGCAGCTGGAGGAACAGCGCCGGCATCCGGTTGGTGGTCAGCGAGCCCTGCGCCGACATTCGGTTGAGGTTGCGGATGACCGCGTTCTCCTGCTTGCGGCATTGGCCCGACAGGTTGGAGCCGGCGGCGACCGCCTGGTTGTAGGTCGCGGTGTAGCTGTCGTGGTCGGCCTGGCTGATGAGGCCCAGGACCAGCGCCTGGTCG
>Ga0209382_10006811_pt1 | contig 14649 bp, 15 predicted proteins | sample SoiMetdeltSBSDD5_FD_187599 | JGI IMG/M metagenome (GOLD analysis project Ga0209382, IMG submission 187599) | Bulk soil microbial communities from a Populus tree surrounding site in Tennessee, USA - Soil MetaG P. deltoides SBSDD5 (SPAdes) (version 2) | ecosystem: Environmental > Terrestrial >... | reverse complement strand
CGGCTCCCGGTCACGAAGTACAGGCCTTGTACAAGCGATCGTGCTCGTCCTCGACGAACTCGTGAAGCGGGCCCGTGCCTCGACGCGCTCGCTCGGGAACCGCACGACCTCTCCCTCCGCCCGCATGAACCGTGGATGCACGAGCGCCGCCGATCGTCTAGGACCAGCGAGAGCCTATGCCGGAGCCGAGGCCGTGTTGGCACGCAGGAGCCTCGGGGGTTGTGGGCGCGTTGTCGTAGGGTCGGAAGCATGCCGCTCGGGAACGAGGAGAGCTGGGCCGTCGAGACGTCCAAGGACGGCGAGAAGTGGCGGTACCTCGGCAAGGCCTGGAAGTCGCCCGGCGAGCCCGTCCTGCTGCACGTGTCGGTGCCGTTCGTGCGATACCGCCAGCTCCTGCCGGCCGAGAGCGAGGCGTGGAGCGAGCCGCTGCGCAGCGAAGGCGAGCTCCCGATGACCCTCGTGCGGATGGAGGAGGGCGCCCGCGAGGACCTGTGGCCCGGCGAGGAGCACCTCGGCCTGCCGATGCTGCTGCCGGGCGGGGAGTCGGGCCGGCTGCAGCGTTTCGAGCACGAACCCGACGGCTCGAGCTGGACCTACACGCTCGAGTTCCGCGGCGCCCGCGAGGAGTGAGCTCGCAGGCCCGCGGATCCGGGCCTGCGAGCGCACCTCTCATCCGGTGGCCGCGTCAACGGGCGATCGCTGAGGACGACGATGGTTCACGCCGACCGCCGCTCTCGATCGAGCCGGCCTCGACCCCCCGGTGACGTGATCGTCCCTCAACTGCGCGGCGAACACCCGTCTGCGGCCCGGGACGCCTCGGAGCTGGGAGAGACCCCGATCGACGAACGTCAGACCACCGCAGGCCACCACGTCCCGAACGGTCGCCGAGACCAGCACCTCGCCGGGACGCGCGACGCTCGCGAGGCGCGCCCCGAGATGGACGGTAACTCCACGGAGCCTCCCATCCTCGGTTCGCACTCTCCCGTGTGCACCCCGGTCCGGACCTGGAGGCCGAGGTCGACGACGTCGTGGTGGAAAGCACAGGCGAAGGCGACCGCGATCGTAGGGACCTCGAACGCCGCGAGGAAGCCGTCTCCGGCCGCATCCACTTCCCGGCCACCGAACGCGATAAGCCTGGAGCGGAATCGGGCGTGGTGATCCCGCAGCAGATCGGCCCACGCGCGGTCACCGAGCTCAACCAAGCTGGCGGTCGAATCGACGACGTCGGTGAACAACACCGTCGTCAAGACGCGGCGAGAGAAGGACCCGAGGTCCTCGAACCACCGTTGCTCTCTGCTCGGGTGCTTCATCGCTGAACAGACCCTTCTCTGCGTCGCGGATGCTTCGATCGGGGTTACCGGTGTGCCCTACGGTTGGTACGACGTGCGTCCCGTCCTTCGGATGACTCGGGATCGTGACGGTCATATCTCGATCACCGTCAGGATGCCTCGAGCCGAGGGCGTGCCGGGGAAGATCCGGCTAGGCCGTGAACGACGCCGGGAGGCGCGAGACCATGAGTCGGATGGAGAACGTCACATCCATCGCTGCCCTCCCTTCAGCGTCGAGTGAACCTAAAACACTACGGCCAGCTCGTCCACCGATTTCAAGAGGCTGATCGCGGTTCGACACAGATCCGTCACAGCTCGATCGCCGTCCTGAGCTCCTCGGGGACGAGGTCCGCGTACTCCCACGCGGTCCACAGGTCGCCCGCGATCCGTTGCGGATCGGCGTCGACGCCGTACCTCGCGAAGTGATCGCAGATCCGCCGCACGTCGCGTTCGAGCAGCGCCGGGCCATGCCGGTTCTTGCGGGCGTCGACCGCCTGCGGGAAATCGATCACGATCGCGCGCCCGTCCCAGACGAGCACGTTGTACGCGGAGAGGTCGCCGTGGATCACGTTGCGGTACAGCATGTGCTCGATCGCGCGCAGCACCTGCTCGAACAGGTCCTGTGCCTCCTCGGCGTCGGGCCGGAACGAGCGGAGCTGGGGTGAGGACGTCTCCTCGTCGCCCAGGTACGTCATGAGGATCGCGTCCTCGGTGCACGCGATCGGTTTCGGCACGGGCAGGCCCGCGTCGGAGAGCGCTCGCAGCGTCTCCCACTCGCGGCCGACCCAGATGCCGCCCTGCACCACGCGTCCGAACCGCGTGTGCTTCTCGAGCGCCACCCGGATGCGTCGCTCCTTGATCCACTCGCCGTCGCGGTAGATCGACTCGTCGCGGAAATCGCGCCGGTCGAGCGGGTGATACGCCTTCAGGGCGAGGAGGTCCTCGCCTGTGGTCGAACGGGTGGCGCGGCAGAGGTGCACCGACGCCTCTTTTCCGGTCTTCACGATGCGCAGGACGTCGGTGATGAGTCCTTCGGCGAGGAAATGGTCGATCGCCGTCGGCTCCTCGACGTCGGTGAGGTTCTCGGTATCCAACGCGGTTCCTTTCGGTCGGCGGTGGGCGCGCGGGGCGCGCGGCCCCAGGACGCGAAGAAGCCGCCCCTTCGGGCGGCTCGGGCGTGTCGCCGACCTGCGGCGCTGCCTAGGAACCGGTCCCGGAGGGATGCGGCCTCACGACAAGGGCGTTCTCGGCCATCTGGGCATCCCTCCTTCCGGTCGGGCCCGATCTCGAGGATCGGACGTCTGGGCTCGGGGAGTGTAGCGGGTGGCGGCGGCCGGGGCCAGCCCCACGCTCAGCGATCCTCCGATCCCTCACAAGCGTCCAGCCGGACGAGGCGTTCGACGATCGCGAGCGGGATGTGGGTGACGGCCCGGAACCCCTCGCCGTCGGGCAGGATCTCCTGCGCGAGGGAGACGAACCTCGGCCCCTCGCCCACGAGGAACCCAACGGTACGGACGAGGTACGCCTGCCGGAGGTCCTCGAGCGTGGACTGCTCGAAGTCGAACCACGCGTCGTGCCACTCGGCGACCACGAGCGGGTAGCGATCGGGCTCGGCGGCGGGCGGCTCGAGCGGCGTCGCCGCGGCGTCGTCCACGGGCACCAGCGATCCGAACCCGTCCGCCCGAACGACCTGCATCGCACGCTCCTTCCGCCCGCCGTGGATGGCCGGGCGGGCCGACGGCCGACCGAATGGCGAGGTTATACGCGGGCGCCGACATCCCAGTCGGCGCCCCGCGTTCTTGGCGTTGTTCCGGTTGCGCAGGCACGCGAACCGGGTCGTTCGTCCATCTGACCTAGGGCTGGGGGCGCCTCGTGGTTGGGCCGAACGGGGCCGCTGCGGGCCGAAATATGGCCTCTGACCTGGGGTTTTGATTTGCTGGGGGAGGGGTCCGCGTGCTACCCTTGGTCCATTCGCCGAGCCCAAGCCACCGACACCTAGGGGGTCCTGTGTTCCGAAAAGGCGACACGGTTGTGCATCCGGAACACGGCGCAGCAGTGATCGAGGAACTGTGCACGCGCGAGTTCCTCGGTGAGAAGCGCCGTTACTTCAAGCTCCGGGTCTCCTACGGTGACCTGACGCTCATGGTCCCGGTCGACAGCACCGAAGAGGTCGGACTGCGCTCGGTGGTCGGCAAGAACGAGGTCAAGAAGGTCATGAAGGTCCTGCGTGAGGACGAGTCCCAGATGGCCGCCAACTGGAGCCGCCGCTTCAAGAACAACATCGAGAAGTTGCGCTCCGGCGATATCTACCAGGTGGCCGAGGTGGTTCGGAACCTGTCGATCCGCGAGCGCGAGCGCGGCCTGTCCGCCGGCGAGAAGCGGATGATCAACAAGGCCAGGCAGATCCTGGTCTCCGAGCTCACGTTCGCGACCGGGGGCGACGAGGAGAAGGCCGAGGCCATGATCGACAAGGTCCTCGACGACTCCCACGGCGCCAGGGTGATGGCCCAGGCCTGAGCCCAGGCCGGTCCGGCCTGACAGAAGCGGTCCTCCAGCCTCGCGGCAGCCTGTCCGGGGAAGCCAGCCGTCAAGTCGAGCCCCCCGCGCGTCGAGGCTTGAGGGGAGATGCTCAGGCATGACGTGGCCACGTGGCGGGGCCGCCTGCACCTTCGGGGGGCCTCCGAACGCCCTCCCCCGGCGCGCGGCCGGCTCGTGGAGTTCGTCCGCCTGCTGTTCGTGGTGCTGTTCGCCGCGGCCGGCTATTCGATCGCCACGCACGTGGCCCCGTCGACCCCGAGCCGGACCCTCCTCGGCGTCGTGCTCGGGGCCTCGACCGGGTTCGTGCTGGGTGGCGTGCTCGGGCGGCAGACGGCCGTCGCCGTCCGCTCGATGGAGGAGGAGCTCCGCAAGGTTCCCGCGGCAGAGATCGTCGCGGGGGTCGCCGGCCTCATCGCCGGGCTCGCGGTGGCCGCGCTGCTGTCGGTTCCGGTGTTCCGCCTCCCCCCGCTCGCCGCGTGGACCAGCGTGGCGTTCGCGTACGTGACCCTCGGCTACGTGGGGTTCCGGATCGGCCGGACCAAGCACCAGGAGCTGTTCAACCTCATCGGGCTCAAGCCGCGGGCGGCGGGAGCGCCCGACACCGTCTTCGTCGTCGACACCAGCGCGCTGATCGACGGGCGGATCCTCGACCTCATCGCGTCCGGGTTCCTGTCCGGGGACGTGCTCGTGCATTCGGCCGTCCTGTGGGAGCTCCAGACGATCGCCGACACCTCGGACCCGCGGCGCCGGGCGCTCGGCCGGCGTGGCCTGGATACCCTGGGCGAGCTGAAGCGGGCGCCGTCGGTCGAGGTGCATCTCGTCGAGGAGGACGGCATCGCCGACGTCGACGCGACGCTCGTCCGTGTGGCGAAGGACACGGGCGCGTCGCTCCTGACGACCGACCACAACCTGTCGAAGGTCGCGCAGGCGGTCGGTGTGAGCGTTCCGAGCCTGAACGATCTCGCGGCGGCGTTCCGGCTGCCGGTCGGGATCGGCGATGAGCTCGAGGTCCGGCTCGTCAAGGACGGACGAGAGGCCGGCCAGGCCGTCGGGTACCTCGACGACGGGACGATGGTGGTGGTCGAGGCCGCTCGGGAGCGGATCGGCTCGGACGCGCCGATCGTGATCCGCAACGTGATCTCCACCGCGACGGGCCGGATGGTGTTCGCGAACCTCCGGTAACCTCGCGCCGTGGACGGCGCCATCGCGATCGTGCTCGCCGGTGGCCGAGGCGAACGGCTCGACGCCTCGCTCCCCAAAGGTCTCGTCCCCGTCGGCGGCGTCCCGATCGTGGCCCGGGCGGTCGAACGCGTGACCGCGTGCGCCGCGATCGCCGAGATCGTCGTCGTGGCGCCGCCGGGGTTCGAGGAACGGGTCGAGCACGTGGTGCGACGGTTCGGCGCGACGGTCGTGACCGGCGGCGCGTCGCGACAGGCATCGGTCCGGGCGGGTCTCGAAGCGGTCGGCGACCGTGCTCGGGTCATCGTGTGCCACGACTCGGCGAGGGCGTTCGCGACCCCCGGGCTGTTCGCTCGTGTGATCGACGCCCTGGACGGTTGGGACGCAGTGATCCCCGTGGTCCGGGTCGTCGACACGGTGAAGCGCGTCGAGGGCCAGGTGGTGAAGGGAACGGAGCCGCGCAGTATGCTCGCGCTGGCGCAGACGCCGCAGGCCTTCGTCCCGGGCGCGCTGATCGGGGCGCACGAGACCGCCGAACGCGAGGGGATCGAGGAGACGGACGACGCCGCGCTCCTCGAGCGCTCGGGCTTCCGGATCCGCGCGATCGAGGGCGAGGGCCTGAACCTCAAGATCACGACGCCGGAGGACCTCCGGCTGGCCGAGGCGCTCGACTGGTGAGCGACCCGAGGATCGGACTCGGGTTCGACGTCCACCGGTTCGACGAGGGCCGGCCGCTTCGGCTCGGCGGCGTGTGGTTCGAGGGCGAGCCGGGGCTCGCCGGCCATTCGGACGGGGACGTCGTCTGTCACGCGATCGCCGACGGGCTGCTCGGCGCCGCCGGGCTCGGCGACCTCGGCGAGCACTTCCCCGACACCGACCCGGCCCTCGCCGGGATCGCCGGACCCCAGCTCCTGGGGCGGGCGCTCGACAAGGTGCGGGGCGCCGGGTACGCGGCGACGTCCGTCGACGTCACGGTGATCGCCGAGCGTCCGAGCATCGCGCCGGTTCGGGACGAGATCCGTTCCGGCCTCGCCGAGCTGCTCGGCGTGGGGAGCGAGCGCGTCTCGATCAAGGCGACGCGGCCGGAGGGCCTCGGACTTTCGGGCGACGGCGTGGCGTGCCTCGCGCTCGTGGTCGTCTCGGGCCTGTGACGGCCGGGACGTCGCGCGAGACGGGCCGAGAGGTCGTCGTCGCCGGCCGACGCGCTGCGTTGGAGGCGGTCCGGGCGGGCCTCGCGCGCCGGGTGCTGTTCGCGAGGGGGTCGCGAGCGACGCCGGGGCTGCGGGAGCTCCTCGATGCCTCCCGCGAGGCAGCCGTGGAGCTGCGCGAGGTCGATCGCGAGGAGCTCGACCGACTCGTCTCGGACCACCACGGCGTGGTCGCGGAGGCCGTGCCCGCGAAGCCGATCGGCGAGCGCGAGCTCGCGACCCGCGGGTACGCGCCGGACGCGATCGTCGTCGTGCTGGACGGCATCACCGATCCCCACAACCTGGGGGCCGCGGCCCGCTCGGCCGAAGCGGCGGGCGCCGAGCTGCTCGTCACGAGGACGCGCCGGGCCGCCGGCGTGTCGCCGAGCGCCGTCCGGGCGTCGGCGGGCGCCCTGCTGCACCTGCCGCACGCGAGGGTCGCGAACATCCCCCGCGCGCTCGAACGGCTGAAGGACGTGGGGTTCACGGTGGTTGGGCTCGACGAGGGGGCCGAACGAACGATCTTCGAGGAGAGGTGCCCGGTCGGACGCGTGGCGCTCGTGGTGGGTTCGGAGGGGAGCGGTCCCGCGCGGCTCACCCGAGAGGCATGCGACCTGCTCGTCCGGCTGCCGATGGGCGGCCGCGTCGGGTCGCTGAACGCGTCTGCCTCGCTCGCGGCGGCGCTCTACGGCTTCGTGCTTCCTGCATCGCTGCCGTCCTGAGCGTTCGGCCATCGCGACGCTGATACGCTCGTCGCGCGCCGGCGTAGCTCAGGGGCAGAGCAGCTGTCTTGTAAACAGCAGGTCGTCGGTTCGAATCCGACCGCCGGCTCTTCGATCCTGCAGGTGGGAGCCTGTCTGTGATAGGCCCGTGCTTGAGATGCCGATGGGCATATGCGTTGGCTCGCCGGACCGGATTCCCAAGCACATGGCGGCCTCGTAGCGGGTCCCGCTTCCAGCCATCCTCGTGCATCGCACGCTCGCCGGGGCGAATGCCGCTGCCCGACGGTCGGTAACTGGACTGGTCAGAACCGATCGATCAACGAGATGCCGAGGCCGCCGGCAGCGGCCGCCCGGCCGAACCACCCCAAGGCCCGGTCAACACCTGTAGGCGCGCCGGGGCGCCCCGCCCGCCGATGACATGGTGATGACCCCTCCTGTCCGCCGCGGTGTGTTGGCGGCGCACCTCGCGGTTTCCGTCGGCTGGATGGGGGCCGTGCTGGTGTATCTCGCATTCGGTCTGGCGGCCGCGGCGTCGAGGGACGACCAGACGATCCGCGCGGCCTGGATCGCGATGGACCTCTCCGGGTGGATCGTGATCGTTCCCCTCTCGATCGCGTCGCTGATCACCGGGATCGCGATCGGGGCCGGCACGAGATGGGGTGTGCTCCGCTACTACTGGGTGGTCATCTCGCTCGTCATGACCGTCGGTTCCGTGGTCGTCCTCCTCCTTCACATGCCGTCGGTCAGCCCCAAGGCGAACCTCGCGCGAAGCGCGACCGGGTCCGGTCTGGACGCTCTCGGAACCGACCTGCTCCATCCGAGTCTCGGGCTCGTCGTCCTGCTTGTGGTGCTGACCTTGAACGTGGTCAAGCCTCCCGGGATGACCCGCTACGGACGGCGCAAGGTGCCGGACGTTTGATGAGCCGGCAGGCCGCTCAGCGGCCGCTACAACGTGCATCCCCTGCTATCCATATATGGGATGGATAGCGAGCACCAGGGCCACGAAGGCCACGACGGCCACGACGCCCACGAGGGCCACGACACCCACGAAGGTCACGACGCCCACGAGCGTCACGACGCCCACGCGGGGCATGACGCTCACGCCGGACACGGGGGTCACGACAAGCACGCCGGCCACAGCGTCGCGATGTTCCGCGACCGCTTCTGGCTCAGCCTCGCCCTGACGATCCCGGTCCTGTTCTGGTCCGAGATGATGCAGGAGTGGCTGGGCTACACGGCGCCGACGTTCCCGCTCTCGGATCGGATCCCCGCGATCCTCGGCACGGTCGTCTTCGTCTACGGCGGTCTCCCGTTCCTCAAGGGCGGGCTGCAGGAGGTGCGCGATCGGCAGCCCGGGATGATGCTGCTGATCTCGCTCGCGATCGTCGTCGCATTCGTCGCGAGCCTCGCGTCGGAGTTCGACGCGCTCGATCTCGAGTTCTGGTGGGAGCTCGCGCTGCTGATCGACGTGATGCTCCTCGGCCACTGGCAGGAGATGAAGGCGCTCGGGCAGGCGTCAGGCGCGCTCGAGGCGCTCGCCGCGCTGCTCCCCGACGAGGCCGAGATGGTGCACGGGACCATGCTGCACACCGTCCCGGTGAGCCAGCTGCGACCCGGCGACGTCGTCCTCGTGCGACCGGGAGGCCGCGTGCCGGCCGACGGGACGGTGATCGAGGGGGACGCGGCGTTCGACGAGTCGATGATCACCGGCGAGTCCAAGACGGCGCACCGGGTGCCCGGCGACCGGGTCGTCGCGGGCACCGTGGCCACGGACAACTCCGTCCGGATCCTGGTTGAGGCCGTCGGGCAGGAAACGGCGCTCGCGGGGATCCAGCGTCTGGTCCGCGAGGCGCAGGCTTCGCGCTCGCGTGCGCAGGCGCTGGCCGACCGGGCGGCCGCGCTGCTCTTCTACGTCGCGGTGACCGCCGGCATCCTGACGTTCGTGGTGTGGATGGCGCTCGGCGAGACCGGCGACGCGGTCGAACGCACCATCACCGTGCTCGTCATCTCGTGCCCGCACGCGCTCGGGCTCGCGATCCCGCTCGTGATCGCGATCTCGACCGGCGTGGCCGCTCGTGCCGGCATCCTCGTCCGCGACCGGCTCGCGCTCGAACGGATGCGCACGGTGGGGGCGGTGCTGTTCGACAAGACGGGGACCCTGACGAAGGGCAAGCCCGCCGTCCGCGACACGGTCGGCGTCGAGGTTGCTGCCGACGAGGTTCTGCGCCTCGCGGCGGCGGTCGAGGCCAGCAGCGAGCACCCGATCGCGAGGGCGATCGTCGCCGCGGCCGATGGCGACGTCCCAACCGCGACCGACTTCCGAGCGCTGCCCGGACGCGGGGTCGAGGCCGTCGTCGACGGCAGGACGGTCCGCGTGGGCGGCCCGGCGCTCCTGCGCGAGCGCGGGATCGACATCCCGTGGGAGCTGGCCGGAGACGCCGAGGGATGGCGCGCCCGCGGCGCCACGGTGCTCGCCGTCGTCCGCGACGACCGGGTCCTCGGGGCGATGGCCGTCGAGGACGAGATCCGTCCCGAGTCCCTCGAGGCGGTCGACGCGCTGCACCGCGAAGGCGTCCGTGTCGTGATGATCACCGGCGATGCCCGGGAGGTCGCCGAGGCCGTGGCGGCCGATCTCGGCGTCGACGAGGTGATGGCCGAGGTCCTCCCCGAGGACAAGGCGGGCGCAGTCGCGACGTTGCAGGGCCGGGGCCTCCGGGCCGCGATGGTCGGCGACGGGGTCAACGACGCACCCGCCCTCGCCGGCGCGGACGTGGGGATCGCGATCGGCGCCGGGACCGACGTCGCGATCGAGTCCGCGGGCGTCGTGCTCGCGAGCGACGATCCGCGCGGCGTCGTGTCTGTCCGGACCCTGTCGAAGGCGAGCTACCGGAAGATGCTGCAGAACCTCGGCTGGGCGGTGGGCTACAACGCGCTCGCGATCCCGCTCGCCGCCGGCGTGTTCGCCTGGGCCGGGTTCGTGCTCCCTCCCGCCGTCGGGGCGCTCGCGATGAGCCTGTCCACGATCGTCGTGGCGTTCAACGCCATGCTGCTCCGCCGCCTGGACCTCCGGCACGACCCCGTCGGGGCGGCCGAGCCGGCCATGCATCGGGAGCCCGCCAGGACCTAGCACGCCAGGAATCAGATCCGCCCTCTCGGGGAATACCTAGAGAGCCCCCGATCGACGGAGAGGACGGACCCTCATGGCGAAGGACGGCGTGAAGGACACCGCCGTGAAGGCGGGCAAGAAGCTGCTCTCGACCGACGCGGCACAGGACCTCGTTCGAACGGTGGCCGACAAGATGGAGGCGGTCGCCGTCGAGCAGGCCGACGAGGTCTCCGAGAAGGTCAAGACGAAGGCGGCGAAGGCGGGAGGCCGCAAGACGCCGAGCCGGAAGGCGCCGAGCCGGAAGACGTCCAGCGCGAAGCGCACGAGCGCGAAGCGCACGAGCACGAGGAAGACCGGCTCCAAGAGGCCCGCGTCGCGGACGTCGACGTCCAGGAAGTCGAGCACGAAGGGTTCGACCGCGAAGCGCTCGGGTACACGCAAGGCCACGTCGACGAGAACCAGGAAATCGACCGCGAAGCGAACGGGGTCGCGGAAGGCGGGCTCGAGGAAGCGGCGCTGAGCGCGGCTTCGCCGCGCCGGCGCGGGGTATCGATCAACCGGAGGTGAGCAGGATGGACGACAGCGATCGCCTGGAGAGGGAAGGCAAGTGGGATCAGGCGCGCGGCCGCGTGAAGGAGGCGTGGGGCGCGCTGACGGACGACGACCTCGATCGCACGGAAGGCAAGAGGGACCGCCTCGTCGGGGTCATCAAGGAGAAGACCGGCGAGTCGGTGGACTCGATCGAGCGCAAGCTCAAGGACATCTTCGACTGACGTCGCGGCCCTAGCCGGTGATCGGGCCGATCCAGATCCCCGACGTGAGGAAGAGCGCCGGCAGGACGAACAGGATCGCGACGAACAGCCACAGGTGCCGGTCGGACGTCACCACCCATTCGTCGAGCGACATGATCCCGCGTTTCATCGGGCCGAACATGAACGCGAGCAGGAACAGCGAGACGATCGATACCGCGATCGCCTCGGCGAGCACGATCTGCACCGCGACCGCGTTGCCGAGCACCATCGCCGCGACGAGCGTGTCGGCGAGCGTCGTGATGTTCGCGCCCATGATGTACGGGATCGACTGCTCGCGGTTGATGTAGCCGCGGCTCGCGAGCGGCACGAGCACGGTGAGCGCGACCGAGACCGACAGCGTCACGGTCGCGACGATGCAGCCGAGGGCGAACATCGGCCAGGGGCGTTTCAGCATCTCGGCGCGCCGGCCCCCGTGGCGTTCGCCGTCGAGCTGGGGGAGCACGTTGTCGAGGAGCCGGAACGAGAGCAGGATCAGCCCGAGCCCGAAGGGCAGGAGCGTCCATCCGGGCAGCTGCGTCAGCAGATCGAGCGCGGGGCCCCAGATGACGTCGACGATCGACAGCACGTCCGACGACGCATGCCACTGGACGCCGTCGAGGATCCCCCACTTCAAGATCCCGTAGCCGATGATCATCCCCGGCACGTAGACGAGTGCCGTCAGCGACAGGGCCAGGACCCCCATGCCGATCGACTCCCCGCGGTTGCGCCCGCGGTTGCGGACCGCGTAGAGGAACCCCACGAGGAGCACGATGAACGACGCGCCGAGGCGCGAGCCCGACAGCATCGTGAAGGTCTGCAGCTCGGTGGTCGCGCCCCCGACGTAGAGGCTGAGCGCGACCGCCGCGATCGGCGATCCCGAGAGCACGATGTAGGCGCCGAGCCATCCGGCCCCGAGCGTCGAGAACGCGTTGCTGAACAGCGGGCTGCCCTCGAGCGCCGGCGCCAGCGCCTTCGCGCCCTCCTTCATCAGCTGGATCGCGAGGACGAACAGGAAAAGCGCGACCGCGAACGTGGCGACCTTGAGCAGGAGCCCGGGCCAGCTCCGGCGTTCGCGTTCGGTCACCGCGTCGGGCCCCGCGGTCTCGGCAGCGCGCGTCGGAGCCGTCGCGGTCGCCGCCGCGGGCTCGATGGGGGCGTCGTCGGGCGTGATCGTTCTCTCGTCGGCTTCGGACATGCTCGGTGGCTCGGGGTGAGGCAGGTTGCCCACGCTACCCGCTCCCGAACGGGGGCCAGCAACCACCGGCCCAGACGCGGTCAGCGGTCGGAGATGGACACGTGGAACGACGCGCCGCCGCCCGGGCGATCCTCGACCCAGGCCCGCCCGCCGTGCAGCTCGGCGAACCGGGCGACGAGTGACAGCCCGACGCCGACGCCGGGCGACGTGCTCGCCGGGCCGGGTCCCTGGCGGAACGGCTCGAAGATCGCCTCCTTGAGCTCGTCCGGTACACCGGTCCCGTCGTCCTCCACCACGATCTGCACGCCGTCGTCGCTCGCGGTCACCCGAACCCAGATCCGGCTCGCGGCCGGCGTATGACGGGCCGCGTTCGCGAGCAGGTTCTCGACGATCCGCTCGACCTTTGCGGCGTCGATGTTCGCCACGAGCTGCCCGGCCGAGACCTCGACCTCGCGCCCGCCGAACAGCTCGAACTCCTTCACCGCCTCGCGAACGAGCGAGCCGACGTCGGTCTCCCGGCGCTGCGGGGTCATGATCCCGCGTTGGAGCCGGTCGAGGTCGAGGAGGTCCGAGAGGAGCCGTTCGAGCTTGCGGGCGTTCGACGCGATCCTGTGCAACAGGTCCATCGCGTCCGCTTCCGGCAGGCGCATGCCCGCCTGCTCCAGCGTCAGGGCCGAGCCCAGGATCGAGGTGAGCGGCGTCCGAAGGTCGTGCGAGACGGCCTCGAGGAAGGTGTTCTTCATCTCGTCCAGCGCCCGCAGTCGCTGCGTGGCCTCGCGCTCGCGGTGGAACGCCTCCGAGTACTTCTGCTCGCTCCTGCGGAGCGCCTGCTCGGCGCGCTTGCCCTGCGTGACGTCGACGATGAGCCCGCGCACGACCGGTCCGCGGAGCGCGTCGGGCGACACGTGGACGATGTCCCGGAGCCAGAGCGTCCGGCCCTCGAGGCCGGGGGCCCGATACTCGAGATCCAGGTCCTCGCCCGGCGACGTGATCGCCACCTGCAGCGCCCCGACCACGCGCGCCCGGTCCTCCGGATGGACGTGGTCGCCCCAGTGCTCGGGAGGCCGGCGCTCGTTCCCGGTCGGCCGGAGCACGCCGGTGGCCCGCTGCGAGAGGAACGTGAATCGGAGGGTCGCCGGATCGGCCTCCCAGAAGATCGCGTCGAGCGTCTGCGCGAGTTCCTGGAAGCGCTCGAGCTCGCTCACCCGCCGGGCGCTGCCGAGCGCGAGCGAGGCGATGTGCGCGATTCCGCGGGCGAGCGAGACGTCGCGGTCGGAGAACGAGGCGTCCTCGTCCCGCGCCGCCATCACGAGCGCCCCGAACTCGTCGGGCTCCCACCGCATCGGCGCGACGAGGACCTCGCGAGGCGGCGGCCCGAGCCGGTACTCGGCCGGTACCTGCGCCGCCGCGACGCGCGTGACCACGAACGGCTCGTCGATCGTGGCGATGAACCGCGATCCGAGGTCTCCGGGAACCGACGCGAAGGCCGTCTCCGGATCCGGCTCCACCCCGCGCTGGTGGAGCGGCACGAAGTCGCCGGTCTCCGGGTCGCGGTGGTACGCCGCGAGGCTCGAGCACGACAGGATCGACGGCACCGCGGCCACAACGCGCTCGAGCACCGTCGAGACGTCGCCCGCGCCGGTCAGCGCCTGCGAGAGGCCGAGGAGCGCCGATGAGGTCTCCGCCGCCCGCCGTTCCTTCTGGAGCAGCGACGCGTTCTCGTACGCGACCCCCGCGTGCGAGGCGAGGACCTCGAGGACCCGCTGGTCCTCCTCGTCGAACTGATCCGTGCCGAGGTTCGACAGCACGATCACGCCGGTGACGCGATCGCCGACCTTCATCGGGACGGCGAGGATCGACTCGTCGATCTCGTCGGTGCCCTCGATCTGGTAGCCGCGATCGTCGTGGAGCGCGTCGGGCGAGTAGTAGGTCTCGCCGACCAGCGCCGCGTAGCCGGTGATCCCCTCGCCGACCTTCGACACGAGCTCCTCGTGGGTCTCAGACTCGTACTCGGTCAGTTCTCCGTGGAACGCCACGGGCCACAGGGTCTCCCCATCGTGCTGCAGGAGGTAGATCCGGCAGTTGTGGTAGTCGATCAGCGTCTTCAGCTCGGTGGTGATCGCCTCGCCGATCGCATCGGCGTCGTCGAGCGCGGTCAGCCGGGTGGCGAGGGCGTGGAGCATCCGGAGCTGCGCCACGGAGCGCAACTCGTGCTTACCCACGTTGCCGCCGATGCGGTGTCCGATCTCGACCATGCACGCGCTCGGAGAGCCGGCGCACGGGGGGCGCGCCGGACGGCCCGGCTCCCTTCAAGCCTCGGCTTCCGGAGCCCCAGGGTAAAGGCCCTCCGCGCATCCGATCGGACCTCGGTGAGGCTGAGAGGCACGGGTACGATGGTGCCGTGAGCGCCACCGACGAGGTGACCGCGGGCGCCGACGGTCGGGTGTCGGAGCTCATCGACGCCCGGATCCCCAAGGAACGGGCCGAGATCGTCCGGGCGTTCGCGAACGCGTTCACCCGCCGGCTGTCCCCCGAGGACCTCGCCCAGCGGAGCCCGGATGAGCTGTTCGGCATCGTCTCGGGGGCGTTCGAGCTCGCCGACT
>Ga0209382_10006810_pt1 | contig 14650 bp, 11 predicted proteins | sample SoiMetdeltSBSDD5_FD_187599 | JGI IMG/M metagenome (GOLD analysis project Ga0209382, IMG submission 187599) | Bulk soil microbial communities from a Populus tree surrounding site in Tennessee, USA - Soil MetaG P. deltoides SBSDD5 (SPAdes) (version 2) | ecosystem: Environmental > Terrestrial >... | reverse complement strand
GCTTCTCAGTCCGTTCGGCTATTCGACTTATCGAGGATCATGAAAAAATTCATCAAGGCCACGCTGATCACTCTCGCGGTCGTCTTCATCGCCGCACAATTCGTCCGTCCCGATCTCACCAATCCGTCCATCGATCCCGCGCAGGAGTTCCGCGCGCCGGCGCACGTCCAGTCGATCATCGACCGCTCGTGCATCGACTGCCATACCAGCCGCACGCGCTATCCCTGGTATAGCCAGATCTCGCCGGTGTCGTGGTGGCTCAAGGACCACATCGACGAAGGACGCGGAGAGCTGAACCTTTCCCTCCTCGGCGCCGCCTCGCCGAAGAAGGCCGCGCACAAGATGGAAGAGATCTGCGAGATGGTCGAGAAAGGCGAGATGCCGCTGCCCGAATACCTCTGGATTCATTGGGACGCGAAGCTGTCCGAGGCGGACAAGCAGACGCTGTGTCAGTGGTCGAAAGCGGAGCGCGCGCGGATTCTCCAGACCGGCGTCGTCCTTTCAGGATCGTGAACGTGAATCTCGTCGAGCGCCGCGATCGAGGAGTCATTCGTCACGCGAGCGAGAGCTACGGCGCCTCGCTCGAGGGCGTGCCTCTCAGCGTCTATCTTCCGGAGACACGCAGCGTCGAGATCGTCGTGCTCGCATCCATCCATGGCGATGAAGCGGAGACGACGGTCGCCGTTTCCGAAGCGCTGCGATGCATCCCCCGAGGCGATCTGCAAGCTGCTGTGATTCTCTGCGGCAACCCCGACGGAATGCTGCGGGGCACTCGCGGCAACGGCAGAGGCGTCGATTTGAACCGCAACTTTCCGACCTCCAACTGGAGTCCCGATCCGGTCTGCTACAAGAGCCGCGCAAACGATGCGCGCGACATCGCGCTGAGTCCCGGAGCGGCACCGGCGTCCGAACCGGAAACGATCGCGCTTCTCTCTCTCATCGAGCGATTGAGCCCGCGCGCCGTCGTCAGCCTGCATTCGGCGCTCGCATGCGTCGACGACTCCGGCGCGTCGCATCTCGGGAGGCAGCTCGCCGAGCGCTGCGCTCTCCCGTTCTTGACGGAGATCGGCTATCCGACGCCGGGCTCGATGGGCACATGGGCCGGCGAGCGCGGACTGAATCTCGTCACGCTCGAGCTGGAAGACGCGTCTCTGTACACGCTCAAGGATCGTCACGTGCCGATCCTCATCGACCTCATGACCGGCCGGATCGAGCTCGAGGCCTAGCCGTGCATATCCTCATCACCGATTCCGGCGTCGGCGGCCTCTCCGTGTGCGCGTATGCCGAGCGCTTCGTGCGCACACATGGTTTCTCGGAGCCGGTCCGCCTGACCTTCGCCAACGCCGCGCCCGAAAACGACTACGGCTACAACTCGATGCCGTCGCGAGAAGTGAAGCTGCAGACGTTCGACCGCTTCCTCCGCAACGTCACGGAGCGGTACGCGCCCGACTTCATCTACATCGCGTGCAACACGCTCTCGGTCCTGCTCCCCGACACTCCGTACTTTCAAAACGCGGTCATCCCAGTAAAGGGCATCATCGAAACCGGCGCGGAGCTGCTGCTGCGCGAGCTCGAAACCGATCCGCAAAGCGTGGCGATGATCTTCGGAACGCAAACGACCATCGACGCCGGCGCGTATCCGCGTTTGTTGCAAGAGCACGGAGTGGACGCATCGCGCATCGTCAGCCAAGCCTGCCCCGGCCTCGCCGACACGATCTCCGAAGATCGTGAAGGAGTGAGAACAGGCGCGGAAATCCGCCGATGGGTCGGCGCCGCGATCGAAAAAATGCAGCATGCTGGCGCGCCCGTGGTCGCCTGTCTCGCCTGCACGCATTACGGCTATCGGAAGGACCTCTTTGCTGCCGCGCTCGCGGAAGCCGGGATGCGCGCGACCGTGGTGAATCCGAACGAGAGAGCAGTGGACGACATTTTTGGCGAACAAGCCGAACGTACGCACCACGAAGTCGACGTGCAGTTCGTGACGAGGTACGCGATTCCCACCGCGACCATCGAGGCGCTCACCTGGTTCCTGGGCGAGATCTCGCCGCGCACGGTCGCCGCAATGAAGAGCTTCGTGCACGTGCCCGACCTGTTCTGACCATGGTTCATCGCGTGAGCTCTTTTTCGTAGCGGCGGCAGGGAACGGGGATCCTTCCGCCGGACGCTTCCGCGGCATAGTCGAATGCTCCGCCGTCGCGCCAGCCGTTGCGCTCGTAGAAGCGCCGCGCGCGAGCGTTCTCCGCGACGACCGCAAGCCACGCGGCGTCGAAGCGCTGGGCGATCGCTTCCTCCGCGAATCGCAGCAGCGCGCCCGCGACGCCTCCGCCGCGAGTGTCGGCGGCGACGTAGATCTGCTCGACCTCGTCGTCGCGCACGGTGACGAAGCCGGCAACCTGGTCGTCGATGACCGCCACGGTGGTGAGCGGAACACGTTTCGCGGCCAGCTCGCGGAAATGAGACGGCTGACGATGTTCGACCAGCGCGTCGGGGACGCGGCCGAGGTGCGCGCCGAGCCAGCCCTGGTACCAGATGTCGGCAATGCGCTCGACGTCGGCGTCCTTCGCTGCGCGGAGATCATTCATGACAGCGACGATCTTATGGCACCGCCATTGACCTTGGGAGTCTGCGCGGCGTCAGCCTCGGAGGGACCGCACGTGCCCAAGGCTAGGCCAACCAGCGCAGCCGGCCGTGCCGGCCTAAAACCGCGCGCCCACCGACACCCTCACCGTACGCGGACGCTGATACGCGAGGTCGTTGAGCGGCTGCCCGAAATTCGCGGCGAGTTGGTAATGCGCGCCTAACCCCACGCACGTCGCGGCGGCCGCACCTCGGGGACATTCGATCGGCGCTTGCGTGCGTGGGTCGAACGGAAGAAACGTGCTCGACGTCGCGGCGGTGCTCACAGTCGTACCGATCCGCAGCGGGTCGACGATCGCGTCGCGGTCGAACAGATTGAGGACATCGCCCTGAGCGAAAAGCTCCACCGCGCCGATGCGAAACCCATGGCGCAGCGCGAGGTCCGTCGAATGCAACGCGTTGGTCCGCAACGCGCCGCGTTCACTGAAGAAATACAAACCATTCGGAACGGATGCGTAGCCGGGATTCGCGGGCGCGCCTTCATACCGCGTCAGCGTGATCGGGCCGGCGATCGAATACGCGAGGCCCGAGCCGTAAGTGTGCAGCAGCGACACGCTCAACGACGCGCGTCCACTCAGCGGGACGTCATAGCTCGTCCACGCGTGGAGCCGGTGGCGCTGATCGCCCTGCAGCGAGCCGATCGGCGCGGCTCGTTCATAGGCGAAGAACTCCGGATAGAACAGCGACGGATCGACGCTCGGCGCGGCGCCGGTCGTCCCGCTCTCCCCATCGTCATTCCCGCGCAGCGTCGAGCACGTGTAATGGATCCCCGTGTCGAAGCGGCGCGGACTCCACCGCGTCTGCAGCAACACGCCGCGATAGCGGCGCTCGAGCGTGTTGCTGTTGCGGATGAGCGAGAGATCGACCGGAATCCCGAGCGGCGTGTTCTCGCGTCGCGTCGACGGCGTCACGCTCGCGGCGTAGAGATCGCGCCAGTCGCGATGGATGTAGTCGACGCGCGCGAAGCCGCTGCCGCCGAACTGCGCGCCATAACCCACCGTCATCTCGCGCACCGACGGAGACGCGAGCGAGCCGTCGAAATACGTCGAATACCCGGGAATGCTGCGCACGCCGTTCGGGCGCAGGTTGTTCGCGGCGCGGTTCGCCGTCCCTCCCTGCTGACTCATGAAGTAGTCGAAGACGCGGCGGAGAACTTCATCCATACCGACGTTCAACTCGCGGTCATTCAATGCCGGACCGCGATAAGCGAAATCGATCGAGGCCGCGTTTCCCGATCCCTGATTCGACGACGCGATGCTGTCCGCGATGCGCGATGCGTATTCGGCGAACGAGACACTCAGGCGATGCTGCCCGTCGCCGCGAAGGTCATAGTGCGCGGCCAGACGGGGCGAGAGCTTCTGATCGTCCGAGCTCACCACACCGTCCCCATCGACGGCATGATTGCGATCGAAGCGCGCACCGATGGACAGCGTCCAGCGCGTACCGAGCGTCCAGTTGTCATTGGCAAACGCGGAATCCGTGCGCAGCTCGTTCGCGCGTGGCGCGGCGAGAATCGGATTCCAGCGGATGAACGTCCCGCCGCCGTTTTGATTCGTCGGCGTGACGACCGGAAAGATCGCGCCGCCGTTCCACTGCGCGCGCGTGACGAAGAGCGAGAAGTCGCTTCCCGACAGATGATTGTTCGCGTAGCGGCTCTCGGTGAAACGATCGACGCCGGCGACGACCTCGTGCCCGCCGAGCGAGCTCGTGTCGAAAAATGCGTGCGCCTTCAGCCGCACGTCATCGTTGTCGCGGTCCTCGCTGTCGCAGACCGCACAGAACGAAGGCGCGTGAAAGCGCGCGTTGTTGTTTGCGCGATCGAGCAACACCGTGCCCGCGATGAGGTCCGTCGTCGTCGCGCCGATGGTGCTCGAGAACCGGCGCGCCGACCAGGTTCCCTCGACGAGCACATTCGTCGACGGCATCAGGTCATAGCGAACGGCGTAAAACGACTCCGGGTCGTCGCGCGTCGTGAGACTCGCCTCGTCATAGATGTTGTTCGCCGAGCGCGCGTTCGTCCCCCGCGTGTCGATGCCGAACCACGACCCGGCGAGCGTCTGCCGCGCGCCGAGGGCGCCGGTGAGCTTCAGCTCGTAACGCTTCTGATCATTGCTCTCCGAATAGCTGAGAGCCGGACCGGCGGCCGACGGCGGATTTGCAAATGCGGGAACGCTCAGCGTCTGCCGCGCGGTGTCGTTCTTCGCCCACCGTCCGGCGGTGAAGAACCACAGGCGGTCGCGCAACGCCGCGCCGCCGAGAGTCGCTTCCCAGACGTGATTGAGATGATCGGGACGCGCCTCGCCGGCCGGCGTCGCCGACGACCACGCCGGATTCGAAAGCGAGTCGCGCAACGAAGCGGACAGCTCGTTGCCGCCCGACTTCGTGATCGTGCTGACCACGCCGCCGCTGAAGCGTCCGTATTCCGCGGAGATCGCGCCGGTGAGCACGGTCGTCTCCTGGATCGCATCTTCGACGTACATCGGCCGCATCTGTCCGCGCACGTTTTCCGTGACGGACACGCCGTTCACGAGCACGAGGTTGTCGTAGCCGGGACCTCCGGCGATGGAGAGCTGGCCGTTCGACAGCGTGTTTCCGCTGACGCCCGGCGCGAGCTGCGCCGTCGCGAGTTGGTTGCGCTGCCACGGCAAACGCTCGATGAAGCCGAGGGTCATGCTCGTCGAGACGTTGGTCGTCTCCAACACCGACGGCGTCGACGCGGTCACGGTGATCGTCTCCGTCGCGCCGCGCGCGTGCATCACCGCATCGACGCGCGTCTCCTGCGCGAGCCGCAGCGCGGCCGTCGTCTCCAGCGGCTCCATGCCGTCGCGCGTGAGCTCCACCGTGTAGATCCCAGGCGGAAGCGTGAAGAAACTGTACGTGCCGCTCGCGCCCGTCGTCGCGCCGCGCGATTGCTGCAGCGCCGGTGAGGAGATCGTGATCGTCACGCCTTCCAGCGGACGTCCGCCGCTCGTGATCACGCCGCCGAGGGAGGACGTCGTCTGGGCGAACGCGTGCACGCACGCGAAGAAAGTGAACAGACCGAGTGCGATCTTCTTCATGTCGTTTGCTTTTTGAGGGGAGGAACCTATTATGGACTCCGGGCCTTCATTCCGTTTCAAAAAACTGCGACCGCTTTCCCACCCCGCAACCGAAAGGGAGTGCCATGCGAACGACCGTCCAGCGGGAAGACCCCGCGAAAGAGATCGGCTTCTCTCCGCAAGATCAACAGGCCGAGGTCGGCGAAACGGTGTTCTGGTTCAACGAGGACCGCGACACCGAGCACCAGGTGTTCTGCGTGACGAACAACTGCAACTGGGGCGCCGTGATCCAGCCGCAGAACTCCTCGCAGACCGTGACGCTGGAGACGGCCGGCACCTACGAGTACCAATGCGTCTTCCATCCGGACGACGAGACCGGAACGATCGTCGTGCATGAGTGAATCGGAAGGAAATGCCAATGAGAAAGCCCGTGATCGTCGCCGCGTTTTCATTTCTCTTCGCCGCGCTGGCCGTGGCCCAGCCCGTACCGACATGCAACCAGCCCGCAACGAGATGCGCGACGTCGATGAATCAGGAGCTCACCTTCCCCGGCGAGATCGTCAGCAACAAGGCGACGAAGATGCTGCAGGGCGTCATCGAGCTTCGCCAGGAAACCCGCACCTTCATCGACTTCAGGAAAGCCGCTGACTGCCCGTACATCTGCACCAGCCGCGTGTTGCGCGCGTATCACGGCTACCGCGGCTTCAGCCTCGATCCGAAAGATCGCGTCACGCCGACCGGCATCGCGGCCGGAGGTCCGACGCTGCGCGCTGCCGTCGGCGACACCGTGCAGCTGATCTTCTTCAATCGCATCGATCCATCGCAGTTCAGCCTCACCTCGACGACCAGCATGTCCGGCGAAGACTGCGACACCGCGGTCAACACGAAAGGCGTCCAGACCTATCCGCCCGCCGACAAGAACCCGGACGGCACTCCTGCCGAGGCGTTCCCGAACTGCTTCCACGCGTCGAACACCGCCAATCTGCATTTCCACGGCACGCACGTGAGTCCGAGCGGGTTTGGCGACAACGTGCTGATCGGAGTCCTGCCGAACAAGTCTCTCGACACGGCCGCCGCTTTCAAGCTCTTCAACGATACCTACGCGAAGTGGGACGATCACAAGGATCCGACGAACGAGCTGCTCGAGGCCGGCGAGACCGCGCTCGAGGCGATGCGCAAGGCCGCGTTCGAGCAGAAGAACAAGGTCCTCACCGCGCAGCTCGACCGGGCGATGGCGTCGAATCTGACGGCGAAGGAAAACCATGAGTGGCCACAGTACTGGCCCGGCTGGTTTCCGCACCAGTTCACGCTTCCGATCGCGAGCACCGACCCCGCGAAGTTCCCGCGCATGGGACAGGCGCCGGGCACGCACTGGTATCACTCGCACCAGCACGGCTCGACGAGCCTGCAGGTGCTCAACGGGATGTCCGGTCTCTTCATCATCACCAGCGACGATTACGACGGCAAGATCCTCCGCCTCGGCGGAGGCACGCCGGACGCGCCGAAGATCAAAGAGAAGGTGATGCTGTTCCAGATGTTCTCGGATCAGGTGAACCTGATCAACAACCGCAATAACCCTGCATTGAACAAGGCGGTTACATCGACGCTGATCGAAGTCAATGGCCAGGCGCTGCCGAAGGTCACGATGCGCAAGGGTGAAGTGCAGTGGTGGCGCATGGCCAATGCGTCGATCCGCGCGCACGGGCAGGAGCAGTACTTCTTCCTCACCAAAGTCGCGTGGGATGTCCTCGTCGCGGATCCTACGAAGCTGACCGCGACCACGCCGTATCCGAACGGCGGAGCGCGTCCGGCGGATCCGCCGGTGATGAGCGATAAGGACGTGCCGTCGTTCTCCCAGACTGCACAAGACGGCGTGCAGTTCACCTGGCCTGCGTACGACGAGGGGAAGAAGAAGCTCAAGTTCCTGATCCCGCCGGGCGGACGCGTCGACGCGCTCGTGAAGGCGCCGGAGACCGAGGGCGAGATGTACCTGGTCGTGTGGCCGCCGGCCGCTGGGAAAGCTGCGTCAGGACCTCCGCCGATCAGCGACATCCGCGCGAACACGGTGTTGCGCGTCGTCGTCTCCGGCGATCCGACGGACGAGAACACGTCGCTGCCGACCGAGGCGCAATATCCCGTGCGGCCGCCGTTCCTCGACGACATCCCGGCCTCGGAAACGAACGAGCGCCATCGCGCCGTGGTGTTCAGCATGACCGGCGCCCCGGGCACAGCGCCGATCTCGCAGTTCTACATCGACAACAAGAAGTTCGAAGAAGGCATCATCGACCAGGTCATGCTCCTCGGGCAGGCGGAGGATTGGACGGTCAAGAACACCTCGCTGACCGGGATCACACACCCGTTCCACATCCACGTCAATCCGTTCCAGGTGATCGAGATCTTCGACCCCGCGACGATGGACGCGCCCGAGGTCCAGAAGTACCCGGTGTGGCGCGACACGATGCAGATCCCCGCGGCCATCGGCACGACCGCCGGCTACATCAAGATCCGCTCGCGCTTCGTCGACTTCCCCGGCAAGTTCGTCCTCCACTGCCACATCCTCGGCCACGAAGACCGAGGCATGATGCAGCTGATCGAGGTGGTGGATAACAAGACGGTGGTGAAGCACCACTAAGTGGGGTTGGGGTGCGGCGGCTGTGGGGCGCCGCACGCCTCACCCTCGTCACGCACCCTGGACCGTTCCGGCTTCGCAGATATGTCGGCTTGGCCGGCTGGAGAAAATCCGCAACTCCCCAGCCTCATCGATAACGGTCGCGACCTCCGGCCGAGCCGGTGGTAAGCTGAATTTGATGAAGGTTCTGACGTATGAAGCAGTCGTCGAGGGGGGCGAAGTCAAACTGCCGGAAACGGTAAAGCTCCCCGAGCACGCAAAAGTTTACGTCGTTGTCCCCGACGTCGAAGATCTGCCGGCCTCCATGATTCATACTCCGCACCTCCTGCGACCGGAACAGGCTCCTGATTTCGCAATGGAGATCGTGGAAGGCGAAGATGCCGCCGTACGATGATCGGTTCTTCAGTTTCTCGTGATCGATCAGGAAGTCGGAATCCTCGGCCGCAACATTCTCAATGCCCTCGCTCTTCTGCTGGATGGACCACACCGTGTGTGGAGCGAGCACAAGGACGATCGAACGATATCGCGCTGACGCCGGATCGAATTGATCCCCAACTGATCGAACACGTTCTGGGTTTTACCGCGGGTTCCCTTCGAACGTTCCTCTTCGTCCCTTCAGAATCTTCACGAAACTCCGCGAGCGTAGCTCCTCGAGCGTCAGTCCCGTCGCCAGCGCTTCCTCTTCCGTCAGCGCGCCGCTGTTCATGCCGCGCAGGAAGTAGTTGAGGAGACCCTGGCCTGTGGCCGCGTCGTCGAAGATGTCGCCGACGAGCGTCGCCTGTCCGGCCTTGGCCATGAAATTCTGCAGGCGGTCCGTCGCGGCGCCGAGGCCTTCGAGGAAAAAGGCGTAGACCGCGGCGTAGCGCGTCGGCAGTTGCGCGGGATGGAGATCCCATCCTTGATAGTAGGCGTGCACGAGCGAGTGGCGGATGTGATCGACGTGCAGCTTCCAGGCGCGATGAATGGTCTCGCGGTCGCCGATCGGGAGGATGTTCGTCGCGCCGTCGGAGAGCCACAGCCCCGTGCCTGCATACGCGATCTGCATCATGTGCCGCGCGAAGTCGCACGCGGGATGGTCCATGCGCTGCTCGGACGCGGTGATGTTGCAGCTCGCGGTGTAGTCGTACGTGCCGAAGTGCGCGGCCACGGCGCGTCCGCGCGCGGCGTCGAGGAAGCGCGGCAGGTTGGACTCGCCGTTCTCGCTGAGGATCGACTGCGTCGTCTCGATCATGAACTCGAGACGAAGCGTGTTCGGTGCGAGGCCCAGGCGCGGCTCGAGCGCGTCGAAGACGTTGCAGAGGAGCGCGACCTGCTCGGGTAGCTGGATCTTCGGCAGCGTGACGACGAAGTTGTCCGGCAGCTTTCCGCCGAGGGTGGTCAGGACGATGTCCAGCGTGCGGATGGAGCGATGCATCAGCTCCTGCGTGAACGGCTTGATGCGGATGCCGATGAACGGCGCCAGCGTGCCGTTGCTCATTCCCTTGGTGAGCTCGCCCGCGACGACCTGCGCGTGATGATCTTCCTCGTCGTCCGGACGATTGCCGTAGCCGTCCTCGAAGTCGACGCGGAAGTCCTCCACCGGCTCGCGGCGAAGTTTTTCGGACACGCGCCGCCAGATCGTCTCCGCGTGGATCTCCGGCAACCCGATCGCACGCGAGAACGTGAACGCGTCGACGCCGTGTTCTTCGAAGACCTGCACGGCCTTCTCGCCCAGCTTGCGCGCGGTGTCGCTCTTGAAGAGATGCGCGCCGCCATAGACGGTGTGCACCGGCTGACGCTCGCCGGCGGAGCCGGGGAAGCGTTTGGTGAAGGGGATGAGCGCCTTTTCGAGAGGCGCGGTGAGGGTGGAGATTTCGTTTTGCGTGAGGTTCGTCATGATGTGGAGTGCGGAGGCAGCGCCTCCGCTTTCGTATTCGCGCGATTGGAAAGCGGAGGCGTTGCCTCCGCACTCCAAAACGTCATTGTTTCCGAATGATGTGTGCGGCAACCCAGCCGACGATCGTCAGCACGCCCAGCACGATCCAGTTGTACTGGTGTCCGTACGTCGTCACCGGGAAGTGATTGCTGATCATGATCAGCACGACCGGGATCACCAGATACGTGTTGTGCTTCGAGCGGAACTTCGCGCGGTCGGCCAGCACCTGGTCGGGCTCGCGCCCTTCGGCGACGGCTTTCACCATCTTCTTCTGTGCAGGGATGATCCGCTCCCACACGTTCGCCGCCATGATCGTGCCCATCAGCGCGCCGACGTGCATGTACGCCGCGCGCGAGCTCATCGCCCGCGGGAGCCACCACGCCAGCGCGACGAGCAGCGCGTAACAGATCACGACGAGGACCGGCTCGTTCTTCGCCAGCGGCGACAACCAGAGGAGGTCGTACACCTTCCAGCCGACCAGCACGACGCCGATGCCGATCAACGCAGCGATGGTGAACGACGGCTTGCCCGGCTCGCTGTCGATGAGCAGTCCGCCCATGTAGTAAACGAGGATCAGCAGCAGCAGACCGCTGATCCACGTCGCCGCGGCCTCCCACTTGAACCAGTGCAGCGTGTGTCCGGGCGACGGCTTCTTCTCTTTCTGGACGACGTAGAACCCGCCGCTGTGGACCATCCACACTTGATCGGGATCCGTCGTGTGGAAGCGGCGGTCCAGCCAGGTGAAGTAGTACGTCGCGCCGACCCACATGATGCCGGCGAACACGTGGATCCAGCGGAGAACGAGGTTCAACCATTCTTGCGCTACGTAATTCATAAGTGCTTTCTACCCAACCGCCGCACCCCGACGCGCATACGCCGTCAGCCGGGAAAGGATCTCCTCATTGGTCGCCGGCAGCCGCAGCTTCGGCACGTCCCCGTTCGACACGAACGACAGCGCGTGCTTCACCGCGCACCAGATCGAGATCGCCGTCAACAGTGGCGGCTCGCCGACGGCCTTGCTGCCGCCGATGTTGACCGGATTCTCGTGGTCGATCCACTCGAGATTGAACACTTCGGGGAGATCGTGGATGTTCGGGATCTTGTACGTCGTCGGCGAATGCGAGAGCAGCTCGCCGCTCTCCGTGTAGCGCAGGTCCTCCGTCGTCACCCATCCCATCCCCTGCACGAACCCGCCGACGCACTGGCCGCGATCGACGCCGGGATTGAGCGGCTTGCCGATGTCGAGGAGGACATCGGTCCGCAACAGTTTCAGGTCGCCCGTAAACCGATCGATCAGCACCTCGGAGCACGCGGTCCCCATCGTGAAGTAGAGGAACGGATGTCCTTTGCCCTCGGCCGGGTCCCATTCGATGCGCTCGGTCGCGTAGAAGCCACGCTCGCCGAGGGGGATGCGCTCCAGGTAGGCCTTGCGGACGAGCTCTTTGAACGTGAGCGTGTCGCCGTGACGATGCGCGACGTCGTCGAGACGCGCGCGGATGCGACGACATGCGTCGACGGCCGCCTTTCCGTTGAGGTCCGCGCCGCTCGATGCCGCGGTCGCGGAGGTGTTGTTGTTCTTCTCCGTCGACGTCGGCATCACCTGCACGCGCTCGAGCGCGACGCGCAACTCGTCCGCGACGATCTGGCGGATCTTCGTGTTCACGCCCTGGCCCATCTCCGTCGCGCCGGTCGAGACCTGCACGCTGCCGTCGAGGTAGACGTTCACCAGCGCGTTGGCCTGATTGAGGAACTTCGTGTTGAACGAGATCCCGAACTTCACCGCCGTCATCGACATGCCTTTGAGATGAGTCGGGGAGCTTGCGTTAAAGTCGCGCACGGCCTTCATGCGCGCGGTGTAATCGCACTTGTCGGTGAGCTCGGCGAAGAGACGCGGCAGCGTGTTGTACTCGAGCACCTGGTGATACGGCGTGACGTTGCGCGTGTCGACGCCGTAGCAGTTGATGCGGCGGATCTCGAGCGCGTCCTTCTTCAAGACCGACGCGATCTCCTCGACGATGTTCTCCATCGTGGCCACGCCCTGCGGGCCGCCGAAGCCGCGGAACGCCGTGTTGGGCGGGCGGTTCGTCCGGCAGGCCGTACCTCGGATCTCGACGTTCGGGATGTAATACGCATTCTCCGCGTGCGTCATGGCCCGGGCCATGACCGCGGTCGAGAGGTCCGCGTACGCGCCGCCGCGCGAGTAGAGCTCGACCTTCATGCCGACGATCTCGCCCGTGCGCGTGAACCCGACGCGATAGCGGTTCTCGAACGGATGCCGCTTGCCGGTCACGTGCATGTCGAGGTCTTTGTCGTAGACGATGCGCGCGGGACGCCGCGTGTTGCGCGCGACGAGCGCGGCCATCGCCGCTGGATGCGTCGCCTGCGCTTCTTTTCCGCCGAACGCGCCGCCCATGCGCTTCGTGGTGACCACGACCTCGCTCATGTCGATGCCGAGGACGTGCGCGATCACTTCCTGCACCTCGGTGGGGTGCTGCGTCGACGAATAAACCGTCACCGCGCCGAATTCGCCGGGCACGACGAGCGCGGCCTGCGACTCGAGATAGAAGTGATCCTGGCCGGCGTTGATGAAGATGCCTTCGAGGACGTGCTCCGCGCTCTCGAGCGCCGCGTCGGCGTCGCCTCGGCGGATCAAACGCGCGGGACCGATGAAGCTCTGCGCGGCGATCGCGTCGTCGATGGTGAGGATCGGCTTCAATTCCTCGAAATCGATCTTGATGGCCTTCTTCGCCTGCGCCGCGGCCTTCGCGTTTTCCGCGGCGATGACGACGATCGGTTGTCCGCGAAACGTGCAGACCTCTTCCGCGAGGAGCGGCTCGTCCTGCAGGATCGGTCCGAGGAGATTGTGGTGGAGATCGCGCCAGGTGTAGAGCGCGACGACGCCGTCGATGTTCTTTGCGTCACTGAGGTCGAGCGACTTGATGCGTGCGTGCGCGAACGGGCTCCACGCGAAATCGACGACGAGCTCTCCCGGCATCGACGGGAGGTCGTCGATGTACATCGACTCGCCGGTCACGTGACCGCGAGCGGAGTCGTGCGGGACGTCTCTTCCTACGTACATACGCTTTGGAGTGCGGAGGCAACGCCTCCGCTTTTGAATACCGCGATTGGAAAGCGGAGGCGTTGCCTCCGCACTCCACACATCAAAGATCGTAATAGAACTTCGTGAGGATATTTTCCGCGAGCTGCAGTCGCGTTTCCTTCAAGCCTCGCACATCCGAGATCGGCGCGATCTCGCTTCGTGCGATCTCCCCCGCTTCCGCGAACGTCTCGCGAGCGACCGCTTTTCCGGCCAGAAACTCTTCCGTCTTCTTCAGGCGAAGCACGACCGGCGCAACGCCGCCGTACGCGAGGCGCATCGAATCAATGCGTCCATCTGTGCGGCGCATCAGCATCGCGGCGGTGAAGGTCGAGATGTCGAGATGGCTGCGTTTCGAGATCTTGTAGAGGCGCAGCGTCTCGCCGTCGGTTGGGAGCGGGATGAGGATGCGCGTGATGATCTCGTCGGGGCGGAGGTCGAGCTTTTTGTATCCGAGGTAGAAGTCGGCGATGGGTGTGGTGCGCGGGCCGCTTTTGCCTGTCAGCTCGAGCTTCGCGTTCGTGACGAAGAGGAACGGGAGCGTATCCGCGATCGGCGAGGCGTTGGCGATGTTGCCCGCGAGCGTGCCGGCGTTCTTGATCTGCGGAGAGCCGAAGCGGTCCATGATCGGGCCGAGCGCGGGGACGAGATCACGGACGACGGTCTCGAATTGCGCGAGCAGGACGCGTCCGCCGACGACGAGCATGCCGTCGCCGATGGTGATGTCGCCCATGCCTTCGATCGCGTCGAGGGAGAGGATCGTCTCCGCGACGAAGTCGCGCTTCGTGCACCAGACCCCGAAGTCGGTGCCGCCCTGCGCGATGACGGTCTTCTCATTCTTGAAGCGAAGCGCGTCCTCGAGCGTCGTCGGCTTGTAGAAGTTCTCGATGCGCACCGGCTCGCGCTCGACTTGTTTGATCGCTTCAAGGATTGGTTCGCTCGGATAGAGCTGCTCGATTCTCGGCTGGTTCTCCGTTTCGACACCCGCGCGGATGATCGACTCGTAGCCGGTGCAGCGGCAGAGGTTTCCCGTGCACGCGGTCTTGACGTCTTGTGCGGTTGCTTGGTCGATGGTCTCGAACATCCCGGCCATGGCCATGACGAAGCCGGGCGTGCAGTAGCCGCACTGCGCGCCATGGCAGCGCATCATCGCTTCCTGCACAGGCGTAAAGCCGAGGCCCTCGACGGTAACGACGTGCGTGCAATCGAGCTGGAAGAGAAACTGGATGCAGGAGTTGACCGGGCGGTAGCGTAGAGCGCCGTTTTCCTTGCGCCCGACGAGCACGGTGCAGGCGCCGCAGTCGCCCTCCTCGCAGACGATCTTCGTTCCGGTC
>Ga0209382_10006806_pt1 | contig 14651 bp, 11 predicted proteins | sample SoiMetdeltSBSDD5_FD_187599 | JGI IMG/M metagenome (GOLD analysis project Ga0209382, IMG submission 187599) | Bulk soil microbial communities from a Populus tree surrounding site in Tennessee, USA - Soil MetaG P. deltoides SBSDD5 (SPAdes) (version 2) | ecosystem: Environmental > Terrestrial >... | reverse complement strand
GGCGCGTTCGTGGATCTCGGCGGCATCGACGGGCTCTTGCATGTCACCGATATTTCCTGGAAGCGCGTCAACCACCCATCCGACGTCCTATCCGTCGGCCAGACGCTCAAGGTGCAGATCATCAAGATCAATCCCGAGACGCAGCGCATCAGCCTCGGCATGAAGCAGCTCGACAAGGATCCCTGGGAGGGCGTCGCCGCCAAATATCCGGTCGGCGGCCAGGTCAAGGGCCGTGTCACCAACATCACCGACTACGGCGCATTCGTCGAGCTCGAAGAGGGAATTGAGGGTCTGGTGCACGTCTCGGAGCTCAGCTGGACGAAGAAGAACGTTCACCCCGGCAAGATCCTTTCCACGTCGGAAGAGATCATGGTGCAAGTCCTCGAGGTCGATCCTTCCAAGCGGCGCATTTCGCTCGGCCTCAAGCAGACGCAAAGCAATCCCTGGGAAGCGTTCGCCGCCAAGCATCCGGCGGGATCGGCGGTCGAAGGCGAGGTCAAGAACATCACCGAGTTCGGATTGTTCATCGGGCTCGACGGCGATGTCGACGGCATGGTGCATCTGTCGGATCTCGACTGGAAGCGGCCCGGCGAAGAGGTGATCAAGGAGTACAAGAAGGGCGATGTGGTCAAGGCTCAGGTGCTCGACGTCGATCTCGAGAAGGAGCGCATCAGCCTCGGCATCAAGCAGCTCGCCAGCAGCCCGATGGAAAAGATCCAAACGGCCGGAATCAAGAAGGGCGACACCGTCACCTGCGAAGTGACCAAGGTGGAAGAGAATGGAATCGAGGTGAAGATCGCCGGCTCCGATGCCTCGGCCTTCATCCGACGCTCCGATCTCGCCCGCGACCGCTCCGAGCAGCGGCCTGAGAGATTTGCCGTGGGCGAGAAGGTCGACGCCAAGGTCATCCAGATCGAGCCGAAGAGCCAGAAGATCACCGTGTCGATCAAGGCGCTCGAGATCGCCGAGGAGAAGGAAGCGGTGGCGCAGTATGGCTCATCGGATTCCGGCGCATCGCTCGGCGACATTCTGGGCGCTGCCCTGAACAAGGCAAAAAAGGACGGCAAGGACAACGGCTGATCCATGCCAAGGCGGGGAAGCGATTGAGGGCGAATGAGCTTCGAGGCTGATCAGATCGTTGCGCGAAGGCGGCTTCGCCGTCAGGTGTCCTTCTGGCGCGCCTTAGCGGTCGTGCTGGCGCTGGTCGCCGCGCTTGTGCTCATGATGAGCGGTGGCGAGGAAGGAGCGCTGTCGAAATTTTCCGAACATGTGGCGCGCGTGCGCGTCGAAGGCTTCATCTCCGGCGATGAAAAGACGCTGAAGATGTTCAAGACGCTGGCCGAGAGCAACCGGGTGAAGGCCCTGATCCTGCACATCGACTCGCCCGGAGGGTCGACGGTCGGGGCAGAAGCCCTGTTCGAGGCCGTGCGCAAGGTCGCCGAGAAGAAGCCGGTGGTAGCCGTCATGGATTCGGTTGCGGCCTCGGGCGGCTATGCCACCGCGGTTGCCGCAGATCACGTCATCGCCAGAGGCAACACGATCACGGGCTCGATCGGCGTGATCTTCCAATGGCCGGACGTGTCGCAGCTCCTGAATACAATTGGAGTCAAGGTCGAGGAGTTGAAGTCGGGCGAGCTCAAGGCGGAACCAAGCCCATTCAAACCCTCATCGGAACGGGCGAAGGCCGTGGCGATGCAGATGATCCGCGACTCCTTCGACTGGTTCGTGTCGCTGGTGGCCGAACGCCGCCGGCTGCCCATCGAGCGCGTGCGGCTTCTGGCCGACGGCCGCGTTTACACGGGCAGGCAGGCGCTACAGGAGAAGCTGATCGACGGGATCGGCGGGGAGGACGCCGCCGTCCAGTGGCTCGCCACGGTGAAGAAAATCCCGCAAGGCATGCAGATCATCGACTGGAAGGCGGATGAGGGTTTCGGTCCCTCGGGATTGGGCTTCGCAGCTTTCCGGGGCTTCCTGCGAGTCCTCGGCATGGATGGATGGGCGCAGACGCTGGAGCGCATGTGGCGGGGAACTGCCGTGCAACTTGACGGTCTACAATCGGTTTGGCACCCTGACTCCCAATAGGCGGTCCGTTTCACATCCCGTGTGAGGGCGGGAGGGGCCTCCTCATTGAAAAGGGGCGTGCATGATCAAGTCAGAATTGATTCAAAAGATCGCTCAAGCCAATCCGCATCTTTATCACCGGGATGTGGAGCGCATCATCAATACGGTTCTGAGCGAGGTCATCAAGGCGCTGAGCGACGGAGACCGGGTAGAGCTCAGAGGCTTCGGCGCTTTTTCGGTGAAGGACCGGGAAGCGCGGATCGGGCGCAATCCGCGAACGGGCACGTCGGTTTCGGTCAACGCCAAACGCGTTCCCTTCTTCAAGACCGGCAAGGAGCTGCGCGAGCGGCTGAACCAGGACCAGGCGGGCGGCTCGTGAAGCGGCTTCTGGGCTGGCTGTTCGGGGCGCCGGCCGCATTCCTCCTGATCGCCTTCGCGGTGGCCAACCGCAATTGGGTCGAGGTGTCCCTCGATCCGTTCGACCGCAGCAACCCTTCGCTTTATCTGCAGCTGCCGCTGTGGGTGATCCTTGTTTTCGGCATCTTCCTGGGCCTCGTCACCGGATGGATCGGCGCGTGGATCCGCCAGGGACGCTGGCGGCGGCACGCGCGGGACGTGCGGCACGACAATGAACGACTACGGGTGGAAATTGCGCGGCTACGGGCAGAGCTCGACGAACGCCAGGCCGCATTCAGGCCCGATGTCAATCTCATCGGTTCGATCTGACACTGTCGCCTAACTCGATGCAAACAACTTCCGGATGCGAGATTGTATTTCTTTTGCCGCCAGCGATGGATTCTCAGCTTGGCGGATAGGACGCCCAACAACGATATAGTCCGCCCCCCTTAGGAAGGCCTCCTCAACATCCACCGTTCGCTTTTGGTCGTCCATGTTACTTACCGGTCGTATTCCAGGAACGACGACCAGAAAATTGTCTCCCAAGTGGCTGCGCAATTGCCTGGCTTCCAGTCCTGATGAGATCACACCATCGCAACCGATCTCCAATGCCCGTTTTGCTCTAGATAGTACCAATTCTTGAGCGCTGACCTGAAAGCCAAGATCTTTCAAGTCGGCATCATCAAGGCTTGTCAAAACGGTTACAGCGAGAATTTTCGTGTCGTTCTTCTCTTCGCAGGCGGCACGCAAAATTTGATCGTTTCCGTGCACCGTTACAAAGGAAGCGTTCTTGCCTCGCAGTTGTTTGACTGCGGATCGCACGGTCTGAGGAACGTCGAAAAACTTCAAATCAACAAATGCCTTTTTCCCCTGCTCGGTGAGCCATTTGAGTAAATCGAAGTATCCGCCGGCCATAAAGAGTTCCAGACCAAGCTTGTAGAAATGGACGTCCTCGCCAAGCTGATTGACGAATTTCTTGGCGTCGTCCGTATCAGGCATATCCAGCGCCAAGATAAGCCTTTCAGCGGGAGGAATTGGCTTCTTAGACAGCCCTCCATCGCCATTGGTGTGCCGACTGGTATTCGGTTGCAGGTTCATGGTATGTGCGGCCCTCGGTAGGTCACTCCGCTAACGGCAATTCTTATTAAAATCAACAGGCGCCGTGAATCGGGAGAGCGGGGCAGTTTGCGCAAAATTCGCCAAAATGCGTGCGGGTTACTAGAATACCTCCAGGTTTCTTTCGAACCAGAATGAAAAAAGATGCCAACTGAAGTCAAGATCTGCGGTCTGTCTACGCCGGAGACGCTGCATGGCGCCATCGAGGCGGGCGCCGATTATATCGGACTCGTGTTCTATCCGGCGAGTCCGCGCAACGTCAGCGTCGCGACGGCGGCGGAGCTTGCCGGGCGTGCACGCGGACGCGCGCAGATCGTGGCCCTCATCGTCGATGCTCCGGATGAGCTTGTTGAGGAGATCGCCAGACGGGTAAGACCCAATTTCTTCCAGGCGCACGGCGCGGAGGATGTTCAGCGCATTCGGGCCATCAAGGCTCAAACCGGCATACCGGTGATCAAGGCCATCAAGGTCAAGGAGCAATCCGACCTGTCGCTCGCCCGTCGTTATGAGGGAATAGCGGAGATGGTCCTCTATGACGCCAAGACTCCGGAAGCGCTCGCCAATGCACTGCCCGGAGGCAACGGCATGGCCTTCGACTGGCAGATCCTCGACAGGGACAAGGGAACGAAACGTTTCATGCTGTCCGGCGGTCTCAACCCCGGCAATGTGGCGCAGGCCATCGCCATTACCGGCGCGCCGATCGTGGATGTCTCTTCCGGCGTCGAAACGGCTCCCGGGCGCAAGGATTTAGGGCTGATCCACGCCTTCCTCAGGGCCGCCAAGAGGGCCTAGCTGCGCGTGCAAATCTATGTGCAGTTTAACGGCAGTTGCTCTAGAACGTGGCTGAACCGACCAAGGATTGTCCAGGCTTGAGCGTCAACGTTCCAAATTCCTATCGCACGGGACCCGACGAGCGCGGGTTTTTCGGCATTCACGGCGGGCGTTTCGTCGCCGAGACGTTGATGCCGCTGATCCTCGAACTCGAGGCCGCCTATAAGGCGGCGAAGAACGATCCGAGCTTCCAGGAGGAGCTCAACCAGTTTCTCGAACATTACGTCGGGCGACCGAGCCCTCTTTATTTCGCCGAGCGGCTGACGCAGCACCTGGGCGGCGCCAAGATCTATTTCAAGCGCGACGAACTCAACCACACGGGTGCCCATAAGATCAACAATGTGATGGGGCAGATTCTGCTGGCAAGGCGGATGGGGAAGTCGCGCATCATCGCCGAGACCGGCGCCGGCCAGCATGGCGTCGCGACGGCGACGGCTTGTGCGCGATTCGGGCTCAAATGCGTCGTCTATATGGGCACGGTCGACATCGAGCGGCAGAAGCCGAACGTATTCCGCATGAAGCTTCTAGGGGCAGAGGTGGTGCCGGCGCTGTCGGGTTCGCGCACGCTCAAGGACGCCCTCAACGAGGCCTTGCGCGATTGGGTGGCCAATGTGGAAGATACGTTCTACTGCATCGGCACGGTGGCGGGCCCGCATCCCTATCCCGAGATGGTGCGCGACTTTCAATCGGTGATCGGAAAAGAGACGCGCGAGCAGATGCTCAAGCGCGAGGGTCGTCTCCCGGACACGCTGGTTGCCGCGATCGGCGGGGGCTCCAACGCCATGGGTCTGTTCCATGCCTTCCTCGACGAGAAGGACGTCGACATCTATGGGGTGGAAGCGGCGGGCAGTGGACTTGAGAGCGGCCGGCATGCCGCCTCGATCAGTGGCGGCAAGCCTGGCATATTGCACGGCAACCGCACCTATCTGCTCATGGACGATGATGGGCAGATCACGGAGGCGCATTCGATCTCGGCCGGTCTCGACTATCCGGGGATCGGACCCGAACATGCGTGGCTCAACGACGTCGGCCGCGTCAACTATGTTTCAGCCACCGATGCGGAGGCGCTCGAGGCCTTCCAATTGTGCTGCAGGCTCGAGGGCATCATCCCGGCGCTCGAACCCGCGCATGCGCTGGCGCAGGTGATCAAGCTTGCGCCGCAAAGACCGAAAGACCATCTCATCGTCATGAACATGTGCGGGCGGGGCGACAAGGACATCTTCACCGTGGCGCAGCACATCGGAGTACACCTCTAGATGACGCGCATCGAGACGGCATTCGCGACACTGAAAGGCCAGGGGCGCGCGGGACTCGTCACTTTCGTGACGGCGGGCGATCCCGATTTCGAGAGCTCCGCCAAGATCGTGAACGGGCTGCCGCAGGCGGGAGCCGATCTCATCGAAATCGGCATGCCCTTCACCGATCCGATGGCCGACGGGCCGGCGATCCAAGCCTCTTCGCTGCGCGCGCTGAAAGGCGGACAGAGCATGAAAAGGACGCTAACGCTCGTCGCTCAATTCCGCAGTCGCGACAAGCGAACGCCCATCGTGCTCATGGGCTACTTCAATCCGATCTACATCTACGGCGTCGAACGGTTTCTCGCCGACGCCAAGGCGGCGGGTGCGGACGGGCTGATCGTCGTCGACCTGCCGCCCGAGCATGACGATGAGCTTTGCATCCCGGCGATGCGGGAGGGTTTGAACTTCATCCGGCTGGCGACGCCAACGACGGACGAGCGGCGGCTGAAGAAGGTGCTGACCAACACGTCGGGTTTCGTCTATTATGTGTCCGTACTTGGCATCACCGGAACAAAGACTCCCGATCTTGCGCAAGTGAAATCCAATGTTGCGCACATCAAGGCGAAGACGACACTGCCGGTGGCTGTGGGCTTCGGCGTGAAGACGGCGAAACAGGCGGAGCAAATCGCACGGAGCGCCGATGCCGTGGTGGTCGGTTCGGCGCTGGTCAATGCCGTGCGCGACAGTCTGACCGATCAGGGACGTGCCACGGAGAGGACCGTCCAATCCGTGCTCGGGCTCGCGGCGGACATCGCACAGGGGGTGAGGCAGGCCGCGAAGCCGACCAAACCCAACGGAGACGCAGCTTGAACTGGATCAAGAACTTCATCCGCCCGAAAATTCGCAGCTTCCTCGGCGCGAAGAAGGAAGTGCCGGAGAACATGTGGGTCAAATGTCCGGAAAGCGGGCAGATGGTGTTCTACAGGGATCTCGAAGCCAATCAGTTCGTCATACCGGGTTCCGGCTATCACATGCGCATGCCACCCGAGGCGCGCCTGCAACTCCTGTTCGATGGCAGCGAGTTCGAGAGGATGGAACTGCCGGGGGTGCCGATCGACCCTTTGGGCTTTCGCGATGAACGCAAATACGTCGACCGGCTGAAGGAAGCGCGGCAGAAGAACAATACCGATGACGCGGTGACGGCCGCTTTCGGCACGCTCGAAGGGCAGCTGACGGTGGCGGCGGTGCAGGATTTCGCCTTCATGGGCGGCTCGCTCGGCATGGCGGCGGGAGAGGCGATCATCACCTCCATGCGCTATGCGGTCGAGCAGCGCGCACCTTACGTGTTGTTCGCAGCATCGGGGGGCGCGCGAATGCAGGAAGGCATATTGTCCCTCATGCAGCTGCCGCGGACGACAGCAGCGGTGCAGGATCTGCGCGAGGCCAAGCTTCCCTATATCGTCGTTCTCACCAATCCCACGACGGGCGGCGTTACAGCCTCCTACGCCATGCTGGGCGACGTTCATTTGGCCGAGCCCGGCGCGCTCATCGGCTTTGCGGGGCCGCGGGTGATCGAGCAGACGATCCGCGAGAAGCTGCCCGAGGGATTCCAGCGGGCCGAATATCTGCAGGAACACGGCATGGTCGACGCAGTGGTCCACCGGCACGAACTCCGGCAGACCCTGTCGCGGCTGATCAGCGTACTGACGCGAGCACCGGTGAAAGCGGAGGAAAGCACTTCACTTGCCGTGATCCCGCCGGTGGAACTGCCGATCGCGGCCGACTGAGCCTCAAGGCGGTACTCCTCATGGCAGTGAGCGATGCGATTCTCCAGCGGCTGCTTGCGCTGCATCCCAAAATCATCGATCTGTCGCTCGATCGCATGTGGCGCATTCTCGACCGGCTTGAGCATCCCGAGCGGCGCCTGCCGCCCGTGATTCACGTGGCCGGCACCAATGGCAAGGGATCGACTTGCGCCTACCTGCAAGCGCAGATGGAAGCTGCGGGACTCAAGGTGCATGTCTATACATCGCCGCATCTCGTGCGCTTCCACGAGCGCATTAGGCTTGCAGAGCGCGAAAGCGAGAGCCGGTTCATCGAGGAGAAGGAGCTCGCGGCTCTGCTCGAAGAGTGCGAGGCGGCGAATGCGGGGGAGCCAATCACCTTCTTCGAGATCACCACGGCTGCTGCGTTTCTCGCCTTTTCGCAGCGCTCTGCGGACTATCTGATCCTCGAGGTGGGATTGGGCGGCCGGCTTGATGCCACCAATGTCGTGGAGCGGCCGCGCCTAAGCGTCATCACGATGATCGACTACGACCACCAGCAGTATCTCGGCCAAAGTCTCCAGCAGATTGCACGGGAGAAGGCCGGCATATTGAAGGCGGGCGTGGCCTGCATCGTTGGGCGCCAGAGAGAAGAGGCGCTCGCGGTCGTCGAAGAGCGGTCACTCGAAGTCAATGCGCCTCTCGAAATTTGCGGGCGAGACTGGCAAAGCTTCGAACAGAACGGCCGTCTTGTTTATCAGGACCAGGGCGGACTGCTCGACTTGCCCCTGCCGCGGCTGGCGGGATCCTTCCAGATCGACAATGCCGGCGTGGCCATCGCCGCCTTGCGGCGCCTCAAGGATCATCGCATCAGGGACCAGCATTTGGCGCAGGGTCTCAGACAAGCGAGCTGGCCGGCGCGGCTGCAGAGGCTCGCGGAAGGAGAGCTCACGCGGCTGATGAGCGGGCAGAGCGAGTTATGGCTCGACGGGGGACATAATGCGTCGGCCGGCCTGGCGGTGGCACAAAGCCTCGCCCAGATCGAGGAGCGCGCACCCAAGCCACTGATCCTGATCCTCGGCATGCTGAAGAGCAAGGACGCGGCGGGATTCGTCCGGCCGTTCAAAGGACTGACGCAAAGGGTGATCACGCTCGCCATCCCCGCGGAGGCCAATGCCTATGGGGCAGAGGAACTGGCACTGATCGTGCGTGGCGAAGGCTTCCTGGCGGAGCCCGCCCGCTCCATTGCCGACGCCATCGCCAAGACCTCGCGAAGCAGCGCGCCCGTGCGCGTTCTCATCACCGGATCGCTCTACCTCGCCGGCCATGTGCTGGCGCAGCAAGACGGGCTCCCCATATCGGCGGTTTCAGGCGCGGCGCGATAGATTTCAAATCGACCGGTTGATCCACTCGACGAGCTTGCTCTTGGGGGCAGCGCCCACCTGGGTCGAGGCCACCTGGCCGTTCTTGAAGAGCATGAGGGTCGGTATGCCGCGCACGCCATAGCGGGAGGGTATCGATGGATTTTCATCGATATTGAGCTTCACGACCTTGAGCTTGCCGTTCATCTCATTGGCGATCTCGTCGAGCGCTGGGGCAATCATACGGCAGGGACCACACCATTCGGCCCAGAAATCGACCACGACAGGCCCTTCCGCCTTCAAAACATCGCTCTCGAAACTCTGGTCGGAAACCTTCTGGGTGGCCATGGCGCTGCTCCTTTTTATGGGGACCAATGGCCCCTTCAGGCTGTGGCTGGAAGGTAGGTGCGAGCCTGCCAATGGTCAAGGTCGGCGGCATTGCCGACACGGCCTTGTGAGCCGGGCCTCAGGCGAGTTGAGCCTCCATCACCGATTCTGGCAGTTCCATGAGATTGGGGCCCTCGGTCCACAGAAGGGCGGCGCGCACGGCCCTCTCCGGGAAGACATCGAGCATGGCGCGGCGATAGAGGGCAAGCTGGCGGATATAGGAGGCATCGATGTCCGCCAAGCTGTCAGGCGGGGGACGGTTCGACTTGAAATCGAGAATCAACAGCTGATGAGGTTCGATGACGAGCCGGTCGATGCGCCCGTCGATGGCGACGGTGCGGTCACCTGAAATCTTGACGCGCGCGACGATAGGCACCTCGGCGAGGCCTCCTTCGGCGAAGACAGCGCCGTAAGTGTCATGTTCCAGAAGACGCATGACGGTTGCGGCAATCTCCAGCTGCTCATCGGATGAGAGTCCATGACCCTTGAGGGCGAGATATTTGGCCGCCCGCTCGGCGCGAAGGCCCGGGGCAAGAGCCGGAAGCGACTGGAGCAGGCGATGAATGAGGGCGCCGCGTCTGAAGCCGATCTTGTCCCTCCGAGCGAGGGGCGAGCGGACGACGTCATCCGGCGCGCGTCCGTCAAAGGCTGCGGCGCGAGAGGGCGCAAGCCAGGGCATAGAGGCCGTTTCCGGCAGCACCTTGGCGCTTGCCCAGGGCGGCAGCGATTGAAACGAAAGCTCTGCCCTGCCCGGCGTGGCCTTCGCCTCAGGCGGCGGCACCTGCTGGAGATGCTCGTAACGCCAGAGGCTTGACCCCTCCCCGTCCTCACAGGGCCCGCCCAAATTCCTCTCCCTGAGTGCCGTCTCGATGCGGCGGTACCAGCACTGGTCAGGCACGTCTCTTGTCGCGGCGCCGCAGACATAAAGTCGGTCGGCGGCACGCGTCATGGCGACATAGAGAAGACGTTCGTGCTCCTCCATCTGGCGGGACTGAAAATCGGCACGCAGCCTCTCGATCCCGCGCGGGTCGCGATCGAGCTTCACGCGCCACACCGGCACCTCGATCTGGCGGCCGGCGCGCTCAAGCACAGGGAAGAAGATTTTTGGATGGAGGCCGCGGTCGGGCACGCCACATGTGTCGGGTAGGATGACGATGTTCGATTCAAGCCCCTTGGCGCCGTGAATGGTCATGACGCGAATTTCCCCCGCGCCCAGATCCATGTCGCGCTTTACGGTGGCACCCTGGGCTGCAATCCAGGAGAGGAAGCCCGTCAGCGAGGAGGGATATTCGCGATCATAGTCGAGGCAGCGCGAGAGAAACTCGCTCACGGGCTCGACCGCCTCACTGCCGAGCCGCGCGACGATGCTGGGGAGGGCGCCATGCTCATTGAGAACGCCGGAAAAAAACTCATAGGGTGGCTTCTGCGCGGCCTCGCTGCGCCAGGCGTCGAGCTTTGCGAAAGCCTGGGCATAGGGTTCCCCCCTTCCTTCTGCCTCTTGCAGGCGCTGCCACAGCGAGACTTTGCCGCGGCCGTGGGCCAGGTGGAAGAGATCGTCATCGTCGATCGGCCTTCCATCGTCGCGGGCGAGGAGCGGGCTTTTCAGCACGCAGGCCAGCATGTGGTCGTCTTCCGGAAGAAGGGCCACATGTCCCAGAGCAATCAGATCCATGACGGCGAGGTGAGTGGTGAGCTCGAGCCGGTCGGCACCGGCGACGGGAAGGTTCTCGAGCTTCAAGGCGCGAACGATCTCGTCCATGAGGGTGGTGCGGTTGCGCACGAGGATGAGAATGTCGGAGGGCTCAACCGGGCGACCGCGACAGGGAAGGATCTCCTTGTCGTCGAACCAGCGGCGAATGGTGCGGGCGATGCGCCGGGCGAGGCATGGACGGGGCTCGTCTAAGGGCGCATGGTCGATGGGGGCGCGCCATGGATCGCGCTCAGGGCGTTCGGCGCCGCTCTCGAGCGGCCAGATCTCGACGAGACCGGCGGAGCCGAGACGCGAGGGCTCGTGAACTTCGTTGGCGAACACGGCATCGACCGCATCGAGGACGGCTTTGGTCGAGCGGAAGGAAATGGTGAGAGGCACTTTTTCAAGCTTCGAGCCGGTGGCGGCAATGCGCGATGCAAAGTAGTCACGCATGGCGCGGAAAAATTCGGGATCGGCGCCCTGAAAGCCGAAGATCGACTGTTTCTCATCGCCCACGGCAAAAATGGTGCGAACGGTTTCGCCGCGGGCACCTGAACCTGCGAAGAAATCCTCGGTCAGGCTATCGATGATGCGCCACTGTTCCGGGCTCGTATCCTGAGCCTCATCGATGAGAATATGGTCGATGGCACCATCGAGCTTGTACAGGATCCAGCCGCGCTGTGCGGGATTGGCAAAGAGACCGAGCGATTTGAAGATGAGGTCGTCATAGTCATAGGCGCCCAAGGCCCTCTTGGCACGCTCGTAGTTGCCGATGATGCGGCTGCCGAGATGCAGAAGAGCGTCGGAGGCTTCAAGGACGACGGCGAGACGGTGGCATTCAAAGAGCGGTTCGAGACGCTCGATCTCCGAGCGCAAAAAGGAGGAGGAGGAGGCATCCACGAGAACGAAGCCTGCCGGCGGAAAATGCCGGCGACAGTCGCCCTCCTGGGTGAGGCAGATCGATTTGAGCAGGGCGAAGGCGCGCTCGGGCGAGGCCTCTGCCGCCACCTCGCGCAGGGAGAGTGCGAGCTTGGCGGCGTTGCCATTCATGCTCGCGAGCGCCTCGGCGGCGCCAGCATAGGCGGCACGGTCAAGACCGGCGACGGCGGCTGCCGTGATGGTTTCGGGCGAAGCATCGGAGGGAAGATCGAGAACGGCCGCAAGTGCCTGGCGCCGCTCGGCGGCAGAGGCGAATTGGGTGACGAGGTGCGGCTTTTTCAGCAGCTCCTTCAAGAGCTCGTCGAAGGCCTGAGCGCCGGCATAGCGAACGACGGTTCTAATGCTTTGCCTTTCGCTTTCCTCAACCTCGCCCGTCAACACGAGGCGACCGGCGGCGGAGAGAAGCTCAACCGCGGTCTGTTCGCCCAGAACAGAGAAGCCCGGCACGACACCGGCCTCGACGGGAAAGCGCTGCAGGAGGCGTTCACAAAAGGCGTGAATCGTCTGAATCTTGAGACCGCCCGGTGCATCGAGGGCAGAGGCGAAGAGCCGACGGGCACGGGCGAGAGCGGAATGCTCGAGCCTTTCGCCGGTGAGGCTCGCAAGCTTCACAAGCAGCGCATCATCATCAAGGGCGATCCATTCGCCAAGATCGCGGAACAAGCGCTTGGACATTTCGGCGGCGGCGGCGTTGGTGAAGGTGATGCAGAGAATGCGCTCCGGGAGCGTACCGTCGAGAAGCAGCCGGATGACGCGGTGAACCAGAACCTGGGTCTTGCCGGAGCCGGCATTGGCCGAAACCCATGCGGATTTGACGGGATTGGAGGCACGTCTTTGCGCAACATCGGCGGAGAGATGGCGCATGTCGTTCATGACGCGCCCTCTCTTGTGGCAATGTGCGACCACTCGCGTGTGCGAGCGAGATGGTGGATATCGCCGGGCTCGGAGAATTCATCATCCTCCTGCAAAGCGACATAGGGTGTCGAAGGCGAGGAATAGTCGGCGAGAAGCCGTAGAAGACCCGAATGGGCCGAGGCGGCGAGACCGGCAGGTGTTTGCTTCGAGGCCTGACGCCATTCACCCGGCTGATTGCCGCCGGACAAGCGCACGAACATGAGTTCGGAGACTTCGCCCGCGGCGCAGCCGGTAAAGGCACCCTCAGCGGCGAGCCAGGCTTCGAGCGGCAATTGCGGGGAGAAGCCCTCCTCCACCGATTTGAAGGAGGGGAGCTGGCCCGTCTTGTAGTCGATGATACGCAGGCTGCCGTCGGCCAGCGCGTCGATGCGGTCGGCGCGCGCGGTAATGGTGAACTCCAAGTCTCCGACGCGCAGCCTCGCTAAGGCTGCGATTTCGCAATGCTGGCTTCGATAGCTCGGCCGCCACAGGCGCTCCTGGTCTATGAACCATTGCGCGATCCTTTCGAACTGCGGCCACCAGAAGGCCTGAACCTGCGGATCGTAAAACAGGGGCGCGAAGACGGCGTGACCCGAGGCGAGCAGACGGTCGAGCGCATCGGCGCCGATTTCGCCTGCATTCGCCTCAGCGAAACGGCGCAGCGCGTCGTGAACGAGGCTGCCGCGGTCGGCGGCGCTCAATCTCTTGGCGAGCGGCTCGAGCGGCTCGAGGCCCAGGACTTTCTCGGCGAAGATGTAATAGGGGTTGGCGATGAGCTTCTCGATGCGGGTGACACTCAAGGTCCTGGGCCGCGCCACGAGGGGTGGGGAGGGACGCGGCTGAGCGGCGCCGGGCGCAGCCGGCGCGTGGTCGAGGGCGGCGGCCCAGCCGAGCCAGGGGAGCGCGTCCCGCCGCTCGGGTTCCCTGCCGGCGGCGTTAAGCACGGCCTCAAGTCGCGTGATCCAGCGCGAGGGCACGGTTGGCACGCCGTCGATCTTGCGCGACCAGGTGACATAGACCGTGGGTGCGGCGAAGTTCTGCACGAAATCATGAGCGGAAAGGCCAATGCGACGGTCGGGGGAAGCCAGGTTCACTTCGGCCTTCATGGGCCGCGAGAGCCAGGGGTCGATCTCGGCCTCGGCAGGCCAGAGGCCATGGTTGAGACCGGCCAAGACGACGACATCGGAACTGAGCAGCCTTGCCTCGAGCAGGCCCATGACGGCGAGGCGCGGGTGTTCTTCCGTTTGCGGACGAACGATGCGGGATGCCAGCTCACCGTTGAGCAACGCCGCATAGTCGGCGGGCGAGAGAGCGGGCGCTTCGCCGGCATAATCCAGGAGATTGGCAAAGAGGTCGGAAAGAATTTCCCCCTCCTCGCCATGCCAAAGACGGCTTGCACCACTTTCGTCGGTGGTAAGGGCCTCGGCGCATTCGAGGTGGGTTCGGATGAAGACGTCGAGTGGCGCCTTGCGGTTGTCGCCAAGAAGATCGAGGAAAGGCGAAGCCGCCTTTGTGAAGCCCTCGATGAAGGCGCCAATGTCCCGCCAATCAGCGGCGTTCAATCGTGCAAGTGCGGGGTGAAGCCGTTCGCGTCTTGCGCCCAAGCCGGGGTTCAGCCGCTCGGCGAGAATCGAGCGCAAGCCGGTGACGCCCCGCGGCTCCACGGCGCCACGCAAGAGAGCGATCTCCAGCTTGCAAAGAAGAGAACCGTGGCCGCCGCGAAGGCGGAAGAAGGGGTGCTTGATGGTTTGGGCAAATTCGCGCGGGTTGCAGCGGGACAGACCCAGATCGACCAGGAGGCGGAGGAAAACCGAGGCCGGCGCGTCGGCGCAAGACTCTCCCGCCCTATCGGCGAGCTCAATGCCCCAGCGCCTGAGCTCCGCCCTGATGCGGCGGGCTAGCCTCCGGCTCGGGGTGATGGCGCGGGCCGTGCGGCCGGGCTCCTCGAGAGCGTGGCGCATGATAGTCGCGACGA
>Ga0209382_10006805_pt1 | contig 14651 bp, 14 predicted proteins | sample SoiMetdeltSBSDD5_FD_187599 | JGI IMG/M metagenome (GOLD analysis project Ga0209382, IMG submission 187599) | Bulk soil microbial communities from a Populus tree surrounding site in Tennessee, USA - Soil MetaG P. deltoides SBSDD5 (SPAdes) (version 2) | ecosystem: Environmental > Terrestrial >... | reverse complement strand
ATTCACCGACTGGGCGAGCCGGCTCGACATCACGGACCTGACATTCATCCCGATCTCGGCCCTGCACGGCGACAACGTCGTCGACCGCTCCCTCAACATGGAGTGGTACGACGGTCCCTCGCTCCTCCACCACCTCGAGGAGGTGTACATCGCGTCGGACCGGAACCTCATCGACTGCCGCTTCCCGGTCCAGTACGTCATTCGGCCCAAGAGCAACGCGCACCACGACTACCGGGGTTACGCCGGGATGATCGCCGGCGGCGTTTTCAAGCCCGGCGACGACGTGGTGGTGCTGCCCTCCGGGTTCACCTCGACGATCCGGTCCATCGACACCGCCGACGGTCCTGTCGACGAGGCCTTCCCGCCAATGTCGGTCACGATGACGCTCGACGACGAGGTCGACGTGAGCCGGGGCGACATGATCTGCCGGCCGCACAACCATGCGAGTGTCGGGCAGGAGCTCGACGCGATGGTGTGCTGGCTCACGGACCAATCGGAGTTGCGCGCCGGCGCCAAGCTCGCCATCAAGCACACGACGCGTTCGGCTCGGGCGCTCGTCCGCGACCTGCTCTATCGGCTCGACGTGAACCAGCTCCACCGCGACGAGGACTCCGAATCGCTCAGCCTCAACGAGATCGGGCGGATCACGCTGCGAACCACCGCGCCGTTGTTCTTCGACGAGTACCGCCGCAACCGCACGACCGGCAGCTTCATCCTGATCGACGAGACGACGAACAACACCGTCGGGGCGGGCATGATCCTGGGCGAGCCCGACTAGGCACGTGGGATACCCGCGGTCGGGTGGCCGCGGGGACAGAATGGGCCCGTGACAGACGAGCAACGCCCGAAGGCGATCGACCGAATGCTCGGGATCGTTCCGGTCGACGCCGTTCTCCGGCAGGTCGATGTGCAAGCGGTGCTCGACCGGATCGACCTGCAGGCGCTCATCGACCGCGTCGACCTCAACGAGGTACTGGCCAAAGTCGACATCGACCAGCTGGCGGCGCGCCTCGATCTCGACGCGTTGATCCAGCGGATCGACGTGAACGCGATCGTCGACCGGGTGGACATCAACGCCGTCGTCGACCGCGTCGACATCGAAGACCTCGTGGCCCGCACCGAGATCGGTCGGGTGATCATGTCGTCGACCACGAGCATCGCGACGAGGACGCTCGATGCGGCCCGGTCCACGGGTGTCGGCGTCGACCAGTTCATGAACCGGTGGGTCGACCGCGTCCTGCGCCGTCCGCCCGGTACCGCATCAGGCGGGCCGGCCCGTCTCGTGGCCGCACGATGACCAGGACCAAGAATCCCGAGCCCGAACCGAAGCTGACCGGCCACTACGCGGGCCCGGTCACGCGCCTCGTGTCATACGTGATCGACGCCTTCCTCGTCTCGGCACTCTTCTCGATCGTGACGGCGGGTCTCTTCTGGTTGATCGAGCTGGTGACGGGCAACAACTACGACGCCTCCGACGTCGGCGGCCTGCTCGGCGGGATCGTCTTCCTCATCTGGATCTTCCTGTACTTCTGGGGCCCGATGGCGGCGTGGGGGCGGACGTTGGGGATGGCGATCATGGGCCTCGAGCTCGTACGCCGCGACGGCGAGCGCGTGGGCGCCGGCCGGGTTGCGATTCGGGTCGTCACGTTCCCGCTCTCCTTCCTGCTCCTCGGGCTCGGTTTCATCGGGATCCTGCTCGGCCGCGAGCATCGGGCCCTCCACGACGTCTTCGCTGGCACGACGATCGTCTACGCGTGGGACGCACGGGCGGCACGGCTGCGGTTCCTGGCCTCGCACCGAACGGCTCCCTAACCGGACCGAGGTGACGGACCCGCCTGCGAAGATGGCGGGATGGCCGTTCACGAGGTCGCCCAGGAAGGCTTCGGCCGCGAGGCCGAGATGTACGAACGGGTCCGCCCCTCGTACCCCGCCGACGCGGTGGCCTGGCTGGTCGACAAACTCGGGCTCGGGGGCGGCGGCACCGTGCTCGACCTCGCGGCGGGAACGGGAAAGTTCACGCGACTGCTCGTGCCATCGGGCGCGTCGGTACTCGCGGCGGAACCGGTCGAGGGGATGCGCCGACGGTTCGTCGCCGCCGTCCCTGGCGTCCCCATCGTCGCCGCGGTCGCTGAGGCGCTCCCGATCGCGCCTCGGTCCCTGGATGCGGTCACCGTCGCCCAGGCGTTCCATTGGTTCGACGCCGACCGGGCCTTCGGCGAGTTCGCCCGCGTGCTTCGCCGGCGCGGACGGGTCGGGCTGATCTGGAACGCGCGGGATCGCTCGTCGGACTGGGTGAACGAGGTGTGGTCGATCATGGACCGGGTCGAGAAGCGTGCACCCTGGCGCGACCACGAACACTGGCGGGATGCCGCGCTCGGCTCCCGGCCGGGATTCGGGCCATTGCACGCCGAGACCTTCCGGCACGAGCAGTCGATCACGCCCGAGGGCGTCGTCGACCGCATCGCGTCGGTCAGCCACGTCGCCGTGCTCCCGCTGGCGGAGCGGCAGCAGGTCCTCGACGAGGTACGCACAGTGCTCGCCCGACATCCCGATGCGAGGGGCCGCTCGGAGCTCCGCATTCCGTACCGGGTCGATGCGTACTGGTGCGAGCGCGCATGAGCCGACGGTCGCTGCGTACGAGCATCGCGATCGCGGGCGGCCGTGCCGCCGGGTGGCTCTCCCGCGTCACCGGACGCGGTGAGGGCGCCACGATCAGCGGGCGTGTCATCAACGCCATCGCGCCGGACGCGCTCGAGCAACTGGCGGCCGGGCAGCGGGTGGCGCTCGTGTCGGCGACGAACGGCAAGACGACGACAACCCGGTTGCTCGCCGCCGCCGTCGCCCGCACCGGGGAGCCCGTCGTGAGCAACGCCACCGGCGCCAACCTGACGTCGGGCATCGCGCCCATCCTCGCCACGGCCCGGGCGCCCGGCCTGGCGGTGCTCGAGGTCGACGAGCGAGTCCTGCCCCGGGTGGTCGACCCGCTCGGCGCGGAGTTGCTCGTGCTCGGCAACCTCAGCCGGGACCAGCTCGACCGCTACGGCGAGGTGCACGCGGTCGGGGACCTGTGGCGCCACACGGCCGAGACACACCCCGACTTGCGGGTGGTGGCCAACGCGTCGGACCCGCACGTGGTGTGGGCGGCGACGCCGGCCAAGACCACGTGGGTGGACCTCGGGCTGGGCTGGCGGAACGACGCCGCCACGTGCCCGAACTGCGCCGCCCTGCTCACCTGGAGCGCGGATCGGTTCGATTGCCCGTCGTGCGGCTTCGGGCAGCCGGCGACGCCGAACCGGCTCGACGGCGACACGCTCGTGCTCGACGGAACGCGCGTGCCGCTGCGGCTCGCGCTGCCGGGGCGCTGGAACCTCGCCAACGCCGCCCTGGCCGTGACCGCGGCCACGACGCACTTCGGCGTCGACCCCCACGACGCCGCCGACGCGGCGACGACGATCACCACCGTCGCGGGCCGGTACATGACCGTCGCGCTCCCCGACGGCCGGCATGCCCGCGTGCTGCTCGCCAAGAACCCGGCCGGATGGTCGGAGGTGTTGCACCACTTGTCGGTCCCGCCGCCGGCGGGGCGCAACTGCTCGGTCGTGATCGCCGTGAACGCCCGTGTCGCCGATGGCAAGGACCCGTCGTGGTTGTGGGACGTCCCCTACGAGCTGCTGCGTGGACAACCGGTCGCCGCCGCCGGGGAGCGCGCCTACGACGTGGCGGTGCGACTGCGCTACGCAGAGGTCGACCACATTGTCGAGCCCGACCCGCTCGCGGCGGCTGCCGAGCTGCCGGGCGACGACGTCAACATCGTCGCGTCGTACACCCAATTCTCGGCGATCTATCGGAGGTTCGGATGAGCGCGGCGTCCGAGTCGGCGGTGCGCGTCGGCCTCGTGTATCCCGAGTTGCTCGGAACGTACGGCGACCGCGGCAACGCCGTGGTGCTCGTGCAGCGGCTGCGCTGGCGCGGGCACGCCGCCGAGCTGGTCGAAGTGACCGCCGGCGCGCCGATCCCGGACTCCCTCGACGTCTACCTGTTCGGCGGCGGGGAGGACGACCCGCAGGTGATGGCGTCGGCGGGCATGCGGAGCTCGCGCGCCGCAATCGACCGCGGCCGTGCCGGCGGCGCGGCGGTGCTCGCGGTGTGCGCCGGGTTCCAGCTGATCGGCCACAGTTACGAGGCCGCCGACGGCACGATGATCGACGGTCTCGGACTGGTCGACGCCGTCACTCGCGCCGGGCCCAACCGGCTCATCGGCGAGCTCGTCGTCGAACCCGACCCGCCCCTCCCCGTCCTCACGGGGTTCGAGAACCACGGCGGACGCACCACGCTGGGGCCGTCCGAGCGACCGCTCGGCCGGGTGCTCGCGCGGAACGGCCGCGGTGGTGACACCGAGGGGCTCGTAGGCGAGCGCCTGATCGGCACGTACATGCACGGGCCGGTGCTCCCCCGCAACCCCGCCCTCGCCGATCACATCCTCTCGTGGGTCGTCGGCGACCTGTCGCCGCTCGACTCGACCACGGAGGAGCAACTCCGCGCCACCCAACTCCACGCCGGCTCGGCGCGAGGCGTCCGGAAGTGGTGGCAGGAACGGGTGTCGGCGCGGGGCTAGCCGGCGCTAGTCCGCGATCTCGCGGATCTTCTCGATCTTCTCGTCCGACTTGTTGGCGTCGGTGCCCTGGATCTGGAGGAGCTCGTCGCGCGTGCGCTCGGCTTCGGCCTCGGCGCCTTCGTCGGCGGCGGCCAGCCGGGCCTCGATGCCTTCGGCCATGATCCGCTCGCCTTCGTCGACCAGCGCGTCGACCATCTCGGCTTCGGGCACGACGCGCACGACCTTGCCCTTCACGAACAGGTGGCCCTTGCCCCGACCGGCCGCGATGCCGAGGTCCGCTTCACGGGCCTCGCCCGGTCCGTTCACCACACAGCCCATGACCGCGACCTGGAGCGGGATGTTGCGCTCGGAGAGGGCTGCCTGCGCGTCGTTGGCGACTCGGATCACGTCGACCTCGGCGCGCCCGCAGCTGGGGCACGCGATCAGGTCGAGGCCCTTGCGCTCGCGGAGGCCGAGCGTCTCGAGCAGCTGCCGGCCCGCCCGCGCCTCCTCGACCGGGTCGGCGGTCAGTGAGAAGCGGATCGTGTCGCCGATGCCCTCGGCGAGTAGCGTCCCGATGCCGACGGTCGACTTGACCAGTCCGCCGGGGAGCGGACCGGCCTCGGTCACGCCGAGATGCAGCGGAAAGTCGACGGTCTCGGAAAGGAGCCGGTAGGCGTCGATCATCACGGGGACGTTCGACGACTTCACCGAGATCTTGACGTCCTCGAAGCCCACATCGGCGAAGTAGGCGAGCTCGCGCTGCGCCGAGGCGACCAGCGCCTCCGGGGTGGCGCCGCCGTGTTGCTGCGCGATGTCGGGATCGAGGCTGCCAGCGTTCACGCCGATGCGGATGGGAAGCCCGCGGTCCTTGGCCTCGCGCGCCACCGTCTTGATCTGCTCCGGCTTGCGGATGTTGCCGGGGTTGAGCCGGAGCGCCTGCACGCCAGCTTCCATCGCCGCCAACGCGAGCTTGTACTGGAAGTGGATGTCGGCGACGAGCGGAACCGGCGACCGGGGAACGATCTGGGCGAGACCTTCGGCGGCCTCCTCCTCGTTGCAGGTGCAACGCACGATGTCGGCGCCGGCGGCCGCGAGCGCATAGACCTGACTCAGCGTGCCGTCGACGTCGGCCGTCTTGGTGGTGGTCATGGACTGCACGGAAACGGGAGCGCCGCCGCCCACCGGCACGTCGCCAACGCGAATTTGCCTGGTCATCCGGCGCTCGTGCATCCGTCCCAGCCTACGGGCGCGCGCCGGAGCGGGCGAAGCGTGTGTGTCGAGAAGCGATCAGGATCCGCTGAAGATCTGGCGAATATCGAGGAACATCGCCGAGAGACCGAGCGTGAGGAAGACGACGAGGACGAGCGCGGTCACGGGAACGAGTTTGCGGAAGTCGACCCGCACCTCGCGTCCCCGGATCTTCGACGCGACCTGCTCGTAGATGACGACCGCGGCGTGCCCGCCGTCGAAGGGCAGCAGCGGAATGAGGTTGAACAGGGCGACGATGAGGTTGATGGCGCCGAGCAGGAACAGCAGGCTCCACACGTTCCCGCCGACGAGGTCGCCGCCGATATCGACGATCCCGATGATGGATCGCGGACGCTCGTTCGAAGCCGGGCTTCCCTGCTTCGGCGCGTCACCGGTGAAGTTCTTGCTGTAGCGCTCGATGCCGGCGGGCGAGAAGAGGCGCCCTATGCCGGCGCCGGTGTCGCGCGTGATCTGGCCGATCGTCGAAAACGACTCGGGAACGGCTTCGATGGGGTTGAAGGACCGGTACGACGACACGCTCTGGCCGACCGAGACGCCGATGATTCCGCTCTTGTCGCTGCTGCTCCGTTCCTTCGGGACCGCCGTGACCGTCGCAGTGCCACCGTCCCGTTCGACGACGATCGTCGTCGGCTGCCCGACGCGGTCGCGCAGTGCTTCGGCGATGTCGTGATCGACGTCGAGTCGCTGCCCGTCGATGGCGATGATGCGGTCGCCGTCACGAATGCCGGCTGCCGCCGCCGGGCTGTCGGGGACCACACGCGAGACGTCGGCTTCAAGCGTGTCGGGAAGGCCTCGGCCGATGAGCGCGACGAAGATGAGAAGGAAGGCGAGAATCAGGTTCACGGACACGCCGGCGAGGATGACCGTGAGGCGATTGCCGAAGGTGCCGTGCCGGAATGTACGCGGTTCCTCGTCCGGATCGACGTCCTCGAGGTTGCTCATCCCGACGATGCGGACGTAGCCGCCGGCGGGGATGGCCTTGACGCCGTACTCCGTCTCGCCCCGGCGGAACGACCACACCCGCGGCCCGAAGCCGAGGAAGAACTCCGTCACCTTCATGCCCGCGCGTTTGGCCGTGAAGTAGTGACCGGCCTCGTGGAGCATGATCAACGCCACGATGCCGAAGACGATCGCGAGGGTGTCGATCGTCGACGGGCGTAGGACTGCGAGGAGGATCAGGCCGAGCAGGACCAGCAGGAGCGAGACACCGGCGCCGCGCCGGGTGACGTCCGAGCCGGCTTCCTCGAGGGGGTCCTTCACGCTGCGCTTCTCCGTTCCACCGCTTCCCGGGCGCGCTCGCGCGCGAGCCGGTCAGCTTCCAGAACGTCGGCGACTTCCTCGACGTTCCCGGTGCCCCGCTGCATGACGTCCTCGACCACGGCGGCGATGCCCAGCCACGGGATCCGCCCCCCGAGGAACGCCTCGACCGCGACCTCGTTGGCCGCGCTGAGGGTCGCAGGGGCGCCGCCACCGGCCCGGCCCGCCGCATAGGCGAGACCGAGGCACGGGAAGGCCTCGAGATCCGGGGTCTCGAAGGTGAGCGCCCCCATTCGGGTCCAGTCGATGGCGCCGAAGGGCTGGTCGAGCCGGTCGGGCGCCCCGAGCGCCAGGCCGATCGGGAGCCGCATATCGGGCTGCGACAGCTGGGCGACGGTCGCGCCGTCGGTGAACTCGACCATCCCGTGCACGATGGACTGGGGGTGCACGACGACATCGACGCGGTCGAAGTCGACCCCGAACAGCTCGCGCGCCTCGATGACCTCCAAGCCCTTGTTCATGAGCGTCGACGAATCGATGGTGATCTTGGCGCCCATCGTCCAGGTCGGGTGTTGCAGTGCGTCGGCGACGGTGACGCGCTCGAGCTCGGCCCGCGACTTGCCACGGAAGGGCCCGCCGCTGGCCGTGAGCAGGATGCGGCGCACCTCGTGCGGAGCGCCGGCGCGCAGCGCCTGGTAGATCGCCGAGTGCTCCGAGTCGACGGGCACGATCTCGCCGCCGCCGCTTCCCCGCTCCTTGGCGACGACCGGCCCGCCGGCGATGAGACTCTCCTTGTTCGCCAGCGCGAGTCGCTTGCCGTTCGTCAGCGCCGCCAGTGTGGCGGGCAGGCCGGCGAAGCCGACGACGGCGTTCAGGACGACGTCGGCATCGGGCAGCGCTGCCAGCGCCGCGAGCGCCTCGGGCGTGTCGACTCCGAGGTGCGTGCGGTCCGGCGGGACGTCGAAGTCGGCCGCTTGTCGGGAGAGCAGCTCTTCGTTGCGGCCGGCGGCCAGCGCGACGACGCGGTAACGGTCGCGGTGCGATGCGATGACGTCGAGGGCCTGAGTCCCGATCGATCCCGTCGATCCGAGGAGGACGACGTTCGTCGTCCGGCTCATCCGATCTTGAGTTGGATGGCCAGGTAGTAGACGGCCGGGAGGCAGAACAGAATGGCGTCGAAGCGGTCGAGGACGCCACCGTGCCCGGGCAGGAGCGTCCCCAGGTCTTTGATGCCGAGGTCGCGCTTGATCATCGACTCGCACAGGTCACCGATCGGGGCGAGGATCGCGACGACGAGACCGAGTGCGAGGCCGTGGCTGATCTTGCCGTTCCAAGGCGCGAGCGTCGTGCCGACGATCCCGCCGAGCACGACGGCGGCGACCATCCCGCCGAACAGGCCCTCCCAGGTCTTGTTCGGCGACAGGCGGGGCGACATGCGGCTGCGTCCGAACTGCGAGCCGATGAAGTACCCGAACACGTCGTAGCCGACCGCGCACAACGCGAGGCCGATGATGAGGCCGGCGCCGTCGGGGGCGGCGAGCAGCAGGCCGGCGAATGCACCGAAGATGCCGATGTAGCCGAACCCGAACAAGGTGATCGCGATGTTGACGATCGGGCGCGCCTTCACTACTTCGAGCATGTACCAGAGCATGGTGAACGCGACCACGAGGACCGCGACGAGCGGGAAGGCGTCGAGCCCTTCGCTGTACGCGATGCCGACGATGGACACACAGCCGAGGAGCCCGATCACCGTCGCCGGGTGGTAGCCGGCGCGGCGGAACGCCTCGTAGAACTCGAACGCGGCGGCGCCCACGATCACGGCCACCAGGATCGTGGTCGCCCCGGTGCCGAGCTTGAGCATGATGAGGGCAACGACCGCGATGGCCACCCCGGTCAGGAGGCGGGTGATGAGGTCGGCCGGCGGGCCGTGCTCCTCGACGGGGGCGGGGGGCTCCTCGTCTTCGAGGGGCCCGGGAGGCCGCGTGCGCCGTGCCGGCCGGCGGCGACTGTTGCCACCGCGGCGGCGGGCTGCCACCTCCTCTTCGAACGCCTCGTCGTCATCGTCGTCGTCGGGAAGGTCGCGATCGCGCAGCGCGCCGAGCGCCAGCGAGTCGTCCTTGAGCAGCTCGGGGCTCGAGAAGTCGCCCTCGGCCCAGTCGCTGTCCTCGGTCCGATAGCGGGGCGCCTGCCCGCTCGCCGACTTCCAACGGTCGAGCTCGGCGTCAGACGGAGTCGCGGGCTGCTCGCCCGACACCACCGTCGGCACTTCGCCCGTGGGCGGCTCGGTCCAGTGCGGAAGGCGCACCGGCCCGCTCGCGTCGGCGGGCGTCGCCGGACGTCGCCGTGACTCGGGCGGCGGCGTCGCGGTCTTGGCGCGACGCGCGGCTCGCTTGCCCCGGCGCGTTCGCGGCGTGGACTCGGAGTCGAACTGGGAGTCGGACTCGGGCTCGGTTTCGGTATCGGTTTCGGTCAGACCTTGCGACGACGCCGACCACGTCGGGTCACTTTCGAACTCGAAGTCCGTCGCGCGCTCGCCCCAGAACTCCTCGGAGTCGTCGACGGCGCGCTGACCCCGGCGCGGCACGGGTCGTTGCGACTGCTCGTCGGGCCCGAGCACGCGCACACCTTCGCCCTCGCCGCGCGGTGCTGTTGCTTGTTCGCCTTCGAAATCGAGCTGATCGCGCTCGTGATCGTCGCGCCAATCGGACACGGCACCCCTTCCGGTCCGATCCCAGGCTAGACCCTTGTCCCCTGGAGGTCGTGCATCCCGGCGATGCCCGCCGGCGGACCTGCCTGATCGACGGCTCACCGCCGCCGCGGCTCCGGAGCCCGGCGAGGGCGGCCGCCTACACCTCCAGGAGCTCGCGCTCCTTGTGCTCGAGCATCTGGTCGATCTCCTCGACCGTCGTGTGCGTGACCTTCTCGAGCTCCTTCTCGGCCCGGTCGAGGTCGTTCTTCGAGAGGTCGCCGTCCTTCTCGAGCGCTTCGAGGTCGTGACGCGTCTGCCGGCGGACGTTGCGTACCGCCACCCGGCCCTCCTCGGCCCGGTTCCTCACGACCTTCACGAGATCCCGGCGCCGCTCCTCGGTCAGCGGCGGGAACACCAGTCGCACGACCTGCCCGTCGTTGGACGGGTTGATCCCGAGATCACTCACCTGGATCGCCTTCTCGATCGCCTTCATCGATCCCTTGTCGTAGGGCGAGATCACGAGCACACGCGGCTCGGGGACGCTGATGCCGGCGATCTGCTGCAACGGGACCTCGGCGCCGTACGCGTCGACCTTGAGCTTCTCGACGAGGCCGGGCGTGGCGCGACCGGTTCGGATCCCGCCGAACTCCTCTTGCAGGTGCGCGACCGCCTTGCGCATCTTGTCGCGGCACTCGTCGAACACGAGTCCACGGAGATCGTCGCCGCTGTCACTCATCGCGCCTCAGCCGTCTCCGAGCTGACCAACGTCCCGATCGGCTCGCCGAGCAACGCCCGGTGGATGTTCCCGGGAGCGCTCACGTCGAACACCATGATCGGCAGTTGGTTGTCCATGCAGAACGTGATCGCGGTCGAGTCCATGACCTGGAGGCGGCGGTTCAGCACCTCGAAGTGGCTGACCTGCGTGAACTTCACCGCCGCGGGGTCGAGACGCGGATCGGCGCTGTAGACCCCGTCGACGCCGGAGTGCGTTCCCTTGAGGATGGCGGCCGCACCGATCTCGGCGGCGCGCAGCGCAGCGGTGGTGTCGGTCGTGAAGTACGGGTTGCCGGTCCCGGCGGCGAACACGACCACGCGGCCCTTCTCGAGGTGGCGGATGGCACGCCGCGGGATGTACGGCTCGGCGATCTGGGCCATCGTGATCGCGGTCTGGACACGCGTCGGCTGCCCCACGCCCTCCAGGGCATCCTGCAACGCGAGCGCGTTGATGACGGTCGCCAGCATCCCCATGTAGTCGGCCCGTGCCCGGTCCATGCCCCGCTCGGCGCCGGGCATGCCGCGGAAGATGTTCCCTCCGCCGACGACGACCGCGATCTCGACGCCGAGCTCGGTGTTCGCGGCGGCCACCTCTTCGGCGATGCGCTGGACGACGGCGGCGTCGATGCCCGAGCCCGTCGCCGCGTCGGCGAACACCTCACCCGAGAGCTTCAGGACCACCCGGTCGTACCGGGACGCCTCCCCCAACGCGTCTCCCTCGGCTTTCTCTTCGCGGCCCGGCCCGTCGCCTATTCGGCGCCGACCTGGATCCGAACAAACCTGCGGACGGTGGCATCCTTGCCGAGCTCCCCGAGGAGCTTGCCGACCGTGGTCTTCGGCTCCCGCACGAACGGCTGCTCGACAAGGACGATGTTCTTGTAGAAGCCGTTCAGTCGTCCTTCGACGATCTTCGGGACCGCCTGCTCGGGCTTCCCTTCGTTGCGGGTGAGCTCCTCGAGCACGGTGCGCTCCTTCTCGACAACGTCGGCGGGGACATCGTCGCGCGTGACGTACTGGGGCGCGGCCGACGCGATGTGCAGCGCGATGTCGTGCGCGACCTCGCGGGCGCGGGCGTCGGACGGGTCGACGCCGCCGACCTCGACGAGGACACCGATCGTCCCGCGCTCACTCTGGACGTGCTTGTACCCGTCGACGATCCCGTCGGCCGACTCGACGCGCGCAACGCGACCGATCGCGACGTTCTCGCCCAGTGTTGCACCGAGTTGCTTGACCGCGTCGCCGACGGTTCCGCCTTCGTACGGCCGGCTGTCGAGGTCGTCGTCGCCCTGCTCGGCCACGATCTTCGTGAGCGCGGCAAGCATGGTGCGGAAGTCGGCCCCTTTGGCGACGAAGTCGGTCTCGCAGTTCAGCTCGACGATCGCGCCCACGCTGCGCTCGACGAGCACTTCGACGGCGCCGTCCTGCGCCTCGCGCCCGGCGCGCTTCGCCGCGCCGGCCAGCCCCTGGGTGCGGAGCCAGTCCTTGGCGGTTTCGATGTCGCCGCCGGTCTCCTGGAGCGCGGTTCGGCAGTCGAGCATGCCGGCGCCGGTCTGCTTGCGCAGCGCGGCGATGTCCTTGGCCGAGATCTCAGCCATTGCTCGTGCCTCCGCTCTCGCTTGTGGCCTCGACGGGCGCCTCGGCTTCGGCGGGCGGGGCCTCGGCGGACGTGGCCTCGGCCGCGCCATCGCCGGCGGTGTCGGCGTCGTCCGGCGGCGGAGGAGGCGGCGGCGGCTTCCGCTTCGCGTCGCGGAGACGGGCCTCGCGCTGCTCCTGCGCCTTCGCAGCCTCGCCGCGGGCGCGGCGCTGCTCGTCGGCCTTGCGACGCTCCTCCTCGGGATCGGGCGGCGGCGCCTGCTCCTCGGCCTTGGCCGCGGGCTTCCCGCCCTTCTTCTGGGCGAGCACGCGGCCTTCCTCGACGGCGTCGGCGACCACGCGGCTCATGAGCGCGGCGGACCGGATGGCGTCGTCGTTGCCGGGAATGACGTAGTCGATGACGTCCGGGTCGCAGTTGGTGTCGACGACAGCGACGACGGGGATGCCGAGGCGGTTGGCCTCCGTCACCGCGATGTGCTCCTTCTTGGTGTCGATCACGAAGATCGCGTTCGGCAGCTTCTCGAGGTTGCGGATGCCGCCGAGGTTTCGCTGCAGCTTCGTGAGGTCCCGCGTGATCTTCAGCGCTTCCTTCTTGGGCATCTGCGCGGTCTCGCCCGCTTGGACGAGACGCTCCAGCTCGCGCAGCTGGGAGACCCTCGAGTGGACGGTCTGGAAGTTGGTGAGCGACCCGCCCAGCCAGCGGTAGTTGACGTACGGCATGCCGCTGCGCTGGGCCTGGTCCTGGACCGGCTCCTGGGCCTGCTTCTTGGTGCCGACGAACAGGACCGTCCCGCCGTCCTCGACGGCGCTCCGGATGAACCGGTAGGCGGCGTCGATCCGCTCGAGGGTCTGCTGCAGATCGATGATGTAGATGCCGTTGCGCTCTCCGAAGATGAAACGGCGCATCTTCGGGTTCCAACGGCGCGTCTGGTGGCCGAAATGGACGCCGGCCTCCAGCAGCTGCTTCATGGTGACGACAGCCACAGGGTCTCTCCCTCGGTTGTACCTCGGCCCGCCGCGCCCGTCCGCGAGGACGGAACGACCGTGGGTGGCGGGCGTGCGAATTCTCGAGCCGGGACAGACCCTGCGCCCGAGTTGCCCTTCAGTGTAGGTCAGGGCATCGCCACGGCCTCCACCCGGTCCGGGCGGGCGAGCCGCACGGCGAAGATGAGGCGGCCCGCGCCGGCGCCGATCCCGACCGGGAACCCACCCGGGTCGACGCGCCGGATGACCCGGCCCGAACTCCGATCGAGGACGACCACCTTGCCGCCGTAGGTCCTGACCACGACGCTGCGGGGGCCGAGCAGTACCCGCGTGTCGAGGATCGGCTCGCGGATCGTTGTCCGCCAGCGCGCCCTGCCCGCGTCTGCGTCGAGCAGCGTGATCGTCCCGAAGTGGTCGGACACGACCACATCGCCCCCGGCCGCGCCGGGGGTGACGCCCGACTCGAACGACGCCGGCACCGGGACCGACCAGCGTTCGACACCCGAGGCGACGTCGCGGCCGACGACGCGAGCGGCGAAGTTGCCGTTGCCTTCGCCGAGCACGACCAGGCCGTCGTGGATCACGGGTGCAGACGCTCCCGCCTCGACGACCGACTCCCACCACACGGCGCCGGTCGCGAGGTCGAAGACGCGCAGGCGGTTCACCTTTTCGCCTTCGGCGCCGGTCCAGAGCACGGCACCTGCGGTTGCGGTCGCGTCGGCGGCCGGGGCGGCCCAGATGTCGCCGGGCAGTTGCGCGGACCACATCGCCTGTCCGGTGCGGCCGTCGAGGGCGGCGACGAAACCGCGCTCGGTGGTCACGAGGGCGATGCGCTCGGAGCCGACGCGCGTGAGCACACCGCCGCCCGCGTGCTCGCCGACGGGCGCTTCCCAGCGAAGCGCGCCCGACGCACGTTCGAGGGCGACGAACCGGTCGTCCGCACTCACCAGCACCGTCCTACCGTCGAGGGCAGGCTCGTAGTGCGTCACCTGGTTCACGTCGGTGCGCCAGCGTTCGCGCCCGGTCGCGGCGTGAAGAGCGACGACCTGGTTGCGGCTGATGGGGACCACGGCGTCACGCCCGCGGACGCCGAGCGAGAACGGCCAGTCGACTCGTGTGGACCAGGTCTCGTCACGCCCGGGACGGCTGCCGCCAGCCGTCCCCGACCCCGCCTGCGCGCAGCCGGCGACAATCACGACGACAACCGCGGCTGCGACCACGCGTCGCTCGCTCATGGCGACACCACCGGCAGATCGCCGAGCCCGTGCTCGACACGGGTGATCAGCGTGGGCACGACGACGCCGCGCAGTCCCTCGGCGACGCCGACGCACGGCGGCGGCCGCCCCTCGAGCGCGGCGCGCACGACGCGGAGGGCGCCGGGGTCGCGCGGGATGTTGGCGTGGTCGTCGAGCGGTCCGCCGCCCACGCCGACGACGACCTTCGTCGCGTCGGGCACGTCGACCTGGGTCGCGGGCACGAGGAAGTCGT
>Ga0209382_10006804_pt1 | contig 14653 bp, 13 predicted proteins | sample SoiMetdeltSBSDD5_FD_187599 | JGI IMG/M metagenome (GOLD analysis project Ga0209382, IMG submission 187599) | Bulk soil microbial communities from a Populus tree surrounding site in Tennessee, USA - Soil MetaG P. deltoides SBSDD5 (SPAdes) (version 2) | ecosystem: Environmental > Terrestrial >... | reverse complement strand
GATACGACACGATCGGATCCCGAAACGCTTAGACGATTGTTTGTGACGGCAATCCGCGCCGGCGCGTCTCGCCTATGCATCGCGGACACGGTGGGACATTCGACACCCGCCGGCGCCCGCGCGGTGATCCGGTTTGCACGGCAGGTCATCGAGGAAGTCCAGGCAGGGGACATTGGCATCGACTGGCACGGCCACCGCGATCGTGACATGGGGACGATCAACAGTCTCGCGGCGCTCGAAGCGGGCGCGTCGCGCGTGCACGGCACCGTCATGGGGCTCGGCGAGCGCGTCGGGAACACGCCGCTCGATCTTCTGCTCGTCAACCTTGTCCTGATGGGCTGGATTGAGCGCGATCTCGGATGTCTGAACGAGCTCGTGCAGTTCGTGTCCAATGCGACGGGCGAGCCGATTCCCGACAACTACCCGGTATTCGGCCGGGATGCCTTTCGGACGGCGACCGGCGTCCACGCGGCGGCTGTCATCAAAGCGTTCCGGAAGCATGACCCTGAGCTGACCGACGGCGTGTATTCAGGTGTGCCCGCTCGGCTGGTCGGGCGCAGCCAGCAGATCGAGATAGGCCCGATGTCGGGAAAGTCGAATGTGTTGTTCTGGCTGGAGCAGCACGGCATCGAGCCGCACGAAGACCTGGTCGACCGGGTGTTTCGCCGCGCGAAAGCCTCCACGCACGTGCTGACCGAAGAAGAGATACGCACCGAAATCGAGCAGGGTCGCCCGCTGTCTACCCGGCTGGATGCCTGAACCTGGCGCGCGGAAGCCTAAAGGCTTCCGACTACCGGTGCGGTAGCCGGAGACCTTCAGGTCTCCGGGACGTCGTTGCTATTTCGCAGATGCGAGCCGCTTTTCGATCTGTGGCAGCACGTCGAGGACTACGTCTCCCACGACCTGCAGGCTGCGGGCGCTCACCCGATCGAGGTCGTCCTGTGCCGTGTGCCAGGCAGGATAGTCGAGGTCGATGATGTCGACCGCGGGGATCCCGGCCTTGACGAACGGGATGTGATCGTCGTCAATCGTCGTCTCGTCCTGCAGGAAGAACGTCCGATATCCGAGTTTCGCTGCCGACGCCCACACCGCGTCCGTGAGCCACCGGGTAGAGTTCGAATCGCGACGGATCGTCAGATTGCGGTCGCCAATCATGTCGAGTAGCACCAGCGCCTTGAGCCCGTCGAGCGTGCCCGCCTTGCGCGCCGTTTCCACGTAGCGGCGGCTGCCGTACGTGTTGTCGTTGTTGCGGTACCAATCCACGACAGCCTCTTCGCCGTCGAAGAACAGCAATTCGATCGTGTAGTCATTCTGGCGGGTCTTGAGCACCCGCCCCAGCTCCAGCACAGCCGCGGTAGACGAAGCGGCGTCGCTGGCCCCAACGAAGCGGAATTCCTTGAACAACTTGGTGTCGTAGTGAGTAGCTAGCGCAATGCGATCGGCGCGCCGCCCTGGAATGGTGGCTACCACGTTGACCATGCGGACGCGTCCCAGCGGCGTGTCGGCGTCCCAGGCATCCTCGCGTGCCTCGATGCCCGCATTTTTGAGCTGAGCCAGGATGTACTGCCGACATTGCGCCAGGGCGGCAGAACCGGCCGGCCGCGGGCCGAACCCCACTTGCCGCCGCAAGTCCTCGTACGCGCGGCCGCTGTCGAACTTCAGTGGAGTGCTTTGTACAGCCACCGGTCCAACCGTCTCAGCCGAGCAGGCGAGCAGCACGCACGCCAGCACCGTCGCACCCACGACGGCGTGCACCGTCGCCGCCGCCTTCGCCGCTCCGCGGCTTCGGCGAGGCACGCCGCCGCACCCTCGCACCGTCGCACGCACCGTCGCACCGTCGCACCGTCGCACCATCGCACCGTGCTTCATCGTGCCTTACCTGCGCTTGTCCACCGATACGTAATCGCGCCGCTTCGGTCCAATATAGATCTGCTTCGGCCGCGCGATCTTCTGCTCAGGGTCGAGGAGCATCTCCTCCCACTGGGCGATCCACCCGGAAGTCCGCGGGATTGCAAACAGCACAGGGAACATCGTGACCGGAAAACCCATTGCCTGGTAAATGAGCCCCGAGTAGAAGTCCACGTTGGGATAGAGCTTCCGTGTCACAAAGTAGTCGTCCTGCAGCGCGATTCGCTCGAGCTCGATCGCGATGTCGAGAAGCGGGTTCTTGCCCGTGACTTCGAACACCTCATCGGCCGTGCGCTTGATGATCTTCGCCCGCGGATCGTAGGACTTGTAGACGCGGTGGCCGAAGCCCATCAGTCGGCCCTCGCCGGACTTCACACGCTTGATGAACCCGGGAATGTTGCTCACGTGCCCGATCTCGTTGAGCATCCGGAGCACCGCCTCGTTGGCGCCGCCGTGGAGCGGACCGTAGAGCGCCGCTGCCGCGCCCGCCATCGCCGAATAGGGATCGACGTGCGAGCTACCGATGCTGCGCATCGCGTTGGTGCTGCAGTTCTGCTCGTGATCCGCGTGCAGGATGAACAAGACATCGAGCGCGCGCTCGAGAACGGGGTTCACCCTGTATTTCAGCTCCGTCATCCGGAACAGCATGTTGAGGAAATTGCCCGTGAAGCTGAGATCGTTGTCAGGCTGGTTATATGGACGGCCGATACTGTGCCGGTATGCGTACGCCGCGATCGTCGGAACCTTCGCGATGAGACGGTGAATCTGTTTCTTTCGCGACTTTTCGTCGAAGATCTGCTTGCTGTCGGGATTGAACGTGGAAAACGCTCCGACGGTGCTCAGGAAGACGCCCATCGGATGCGCGTCGTACTGAAACCCTTCCATCAGCTTCTTGATGTTCTCGTGAAGCATCGTATGGACGGTGATCTGGCTCTTCCATTCCTCGAGCTGACTCGCCGAAGGCAGTTCGCCGAAGATGATCAGGTACGCCGTTTCGAGGTAAGTGGAGTGCTCGGCGAGCTGTTCGATAGGATAGCCCCGGTATTCGAGGATGCCCTTGTCGCCGTCGATGAAAGTGATCCGGCTGCGGCAACACGCCGTGTTCATGAATGCGGGGTCATAGGTCGCCAGTCCCACATCGTCGGATCCGGCCTTGATCTGGCGAAGATCGGTAGCGCGGATCGTGCCGTCAGTAATGGGAATTTCGTACTGCTTGCCCGTGCGATTGTCAGTGATCGTGAGAGTGTCGGCCATAAATAAGAGATTTACGGATTTACGAATTTGCGTATTTACGAATTTCGGTTCAGCACGCGTCGATCACATCGTCGCGACGTTGCCAAATTCGTCAATCCGTCAATCCGTAAATTCGTCAATGTTATTGTCGGGATCGGGTGCAGGCTCGCCGGGCACGCGGTAGCGCCCCTCGGCCCACCGCGCCAAGTCTTCGTTCCGGCAGCGCTCGCTGCAGAACGGCTGCCACCGTTCATTCACGGGATGCTGCCCGCACAGGACGCACATCCGCGCGTCGCCCATCCGATCCATTTTAATCAATTTGTGATTGGTGATTGGTGATTAGTGATTTGGGCCTCGAACCCTCGGCCCAATCACAAATCACTATTCAGTAATCACCAATCAAAGGTCACGATCTCGCGGGCGGATGGTGGCGCACGTCTCGAGCCGACACCATGAAGATCACGTCTTCGGCGATGTTGGTGGCGTGGTCGCCGATGCGCTCGAGATGGCGGGAAATCAGAATGAGATCGAGGGCGGGCTCCACCGTCCCAGGGTCGTGCAGCATGTACGTCAGCAGCTCGCGGAATACCTGCGTCTTGAGACCGTCCAGCAAGTCGTCCTGGTCGAGCACCTGCTGGGCCAGGCGGGTATCCCGCCGCACGAACGAGTCCAGCGCGTCGTGGAGCATCGCCTGCGCGATGTCTCCCATCTGCGGAATGTCGATCAACCGCTTCACGGGCGGGTGCATGGCATAACGCGTGGCAGCTTCGGCGATGTTCACCGCCAGATCGCCCACGCGCTCCAGATCGGTGTTGATCTTCACGGCAGAGACGATGGCGCGGAGGTCGGTGGCCATCGGCTGATGGAGCGCGAGCAGGGTGAAGCAGCGGTTGTCGATCTCGATGTGAAGCTCGTTGATCGGCTCGTCGCCCCGCAGCACCTTCTCGACCACGCCCGAATCGCGGGTCACCAGCCCATGGATAGCGGCGCGGACGCGTTCCTCGGCCAGACCGCCCATTTCGAGCAGCCGCACCTGCAGCGCCTCGAGTTCTTCCTGGAAGTGCCTGACCGCTCGTTCCATGTCCCTCCTGCACCACGAAGTTCACGACGGTTGCGAATGGCACGAAGATCGGAGTGCGGTCTTCGTGGCCTTCGTAGCCATCGTGTTCTTCGTGCTACCCAAACCGTCCGGTCACGTAGTCTTCCGTCAGTTTCTCTCCGGGGTTCGTGAATATCTTATCGGTCCGATCGTACTCAACCAGACGTCCCAGCCAGAAAAACGCCGTGTAATCGGAGACGCGCGCCGCCTGCTGCATATTGTGCGTCACGATCACGATGGTGTACGTATTCTTGAGGCTGTAGATCAGCTCCTCGATGCGCTGTGTTGCAATTGGATCGAGCGCGGAGGCAGGCTCGTCCATCAGCAGGATATCGGGCTGCACCGCGAGTGCCCGTGCAATGCAGAGTCGCTGCTGCTGGCCGCCCGACATCGCCAGCGCCGAGTCGTGCAGCCGGTCCTTGACCTCATCCCACAGCGCCGCATGCTGAAGGCTCTGCTCGACCCTTCCTTCCAGGTCCGACCGACTGCCCGCGAGGCCGTTGATGCGTAGCCCGTATGCGACGTTCTCGAAGATTGACTTGGGAAACGGATTTGATTTCTGAAACACCATCCCGACGCGCTGGCGGAGTGCCACCACGTCGATGCCGGCGCCGTATACGTCTGTGCCGTCGATGAGTACGCGGCCGTCCACCCGCGTGCCTGGAATGATGTCGTTCATCCGGTTCAGCGTTCGCAGGAACGTGCTCTTGCCGCAGCCTGATGGACCGATGAACGCGGTGACCACATTCGGCTGGATGCGGACGGAAATGTCCTGCAGGGCACGACTGTCGCCATAGAAGAAGTTCAGCCGATCTGCCTCGATCTTTGGCGGTTGATCGACGGCCGGCTGCCCTGCGCGCGCCGCGACGCCCGCCAACGACGGGACTCGAGTGGTGGGATTGCTCATGCGAGCTTCTTCTGGTAGCGGTCGCGCAACCATATTGCTGCAGCATTCATCGTCAGTAGAAGTGCAAGCAACACGAGGATGCCCGCTGCGGCGTTGACCTGAAAGTCTCTCTGCGGCCGGGACACCCAGTTGAAGATCTGGATGGGCAATACGGTGAAGGGCGACCAGATGCTGTCGGGAGCGAAGGCCACGAACGTCAGCGCCCCGATGGTGATGAGCGGTGCCGTTTCGCCAATCGCGCGCGAGAGCGCCAGTATCGTTCCGGTCAGGATGCCGGGAAACGCTACCGGGAGCACCTGGTACCAAACGGTCTGCCATTTGGTAGCGCCCAGCGCGTACGATCCTTCCCGTATCGATGGCGGGACGGCGCGCAGCGCTTCTCGTGTTGAAAGAATGACCACAGGCAGCACGAGCAGGGCCAGCGTTGAAGCGCCAGCCAGGACGCTGCGGCCCATGCCGAGCGCCCGGACGAACAGCCCAAGCCCGAGCAAGCCGTAAATGATGGATGGGACCGCGGCCAGATTCGTGATGTTCATCTCGATGATGCGTGCGGCGAAGCTCCGCCCCCCGTACTCCTCGAGATAAATCGCTGCCGCGACGCCGATCGGGACTGCGAGCAGCCCGGTCACCAGGATCACGAAGACGCTGCCCGTGAGCGCGTGCCAGACGCCCGCATCCTCTGCGCGCCTCGATGGAAACCCGGTCAAGAAATTCCACGACAAACGGCTGGCACCATCCGACCAGATGTCGGCGATTAAGGCCCCGAGCGCCACGAGGGCAATGCAGAGGACTAGCAGCGCGAGTCCCTGGAACGCGAGATCCATGAGCTGCCGCCGCGCGCTGGTTGGTCCGCCCTTCAGTGTCGTTTGCGTCATGTGTACTCTTCGCGGAACCGTTCCCGCAGCCACGTGCTCATCAGGTTCAGCACGAACGTGCCGAGAAACAGCAACATGCCAACGGCGAAGATCGTCCGGTATTCGAGGGTCCCCTGTGGGGTGTCGCCGAGGCTGACCTGCACGATATAGGCGGTCATCGTCTCGATCGGCAGCATCGGATTTGCGGTGAGACGAGGCTGCTGTCCGGCCGCGATGGCCACAATCATCGTTTCGCCGATCGCGCGCGACACGGCAAGAATACATGCGGCTGTAATCCCCGAGAAGGCCGCTGGCAGTACCACGCGCAGGCTCGTCTGCATCTTGGTGGCGCCAAGTGCGTACGAGCCTTCCCGCAGACCGCGCGGTACCGCCCGCATCGCGTCCTCGGACAGTGACGAGACGAGCGGCAAGATCATGATCCCCATGACGATGCCTGGGCCGAGGGCGTTGAATCCTGACAGGTTTGGCAAGAACTGCTGCAGCAGCGGCGTCACGAAGAGAAGCGCAAAGTAGCCGTAAACTACCGTGGGTATGCCGGCCAGGACTTCCAGAACCGGCTTCACGAAACGCCTTACCCGTAGGTTGGCGTACTCACTGAGGTAGACAGCGCTGAGAAGCCCCATTGGCAGCGCCACGATCATCGCGATGGTGGAGACGAGCATAGTGCCCGCCACGAGAGGCAGGACGCCGAACCGCGGAGTGGCGAACAGGGGCGTCCACTCGGTGCCGAACAGAAAGTCGGTAATGGGCACCTCCCGGAGAAACGCGAACGTTTCCACCGCGAGCACGATGATGATGCCCGCTGTCGTGCCAATGGACAGCAGCGCGCAGAGAAACAGCGCCCACTCGATGAGGAACTCGAAACGCTTTGTCGCGCGACGAAGCCCGGCCGCAGATGCCGATCGCGCGGTGACGAGCGACCGTCGAGAAGTGGATTCGCCCCGAGCCTGCGGTAGCTCGGCCGGCTCGGGACGAGGGATCATCGCTCCTTGGCGAGCAGGGCTTCGAGCGTCATCCCGACCTGCGAGCCTCCTTCGCCGAACGCGGTGCCGACTTTCCGGTCTGCAAAGTGCTTGCGGGCGAGCTCGTGAATCTGAGGGGTCAGCTCGATATATCCGACTTCGCGGACGAGGTCATCGCGGCTGAAGAACATCTCGACGAACTGTTGGACCTCAGGGCGGTCGGCAGCTTTCCGAGCGACGTAGATGAAGAGCGGGCGCGAGAGAGGCTGATACGTCCCGCCTCGAACCGTTTCGGCAGACGGCGTAATCGGACCGGCGCCATTGTCCGCTTTGGCGTCGTCCACCGGTGCTATCTTGAGACGCTCGCGGTTTTCTTCGACATAGGCAAGCGGCAGGAACCCGAGTGCCAGCTCGTCGCTCGCCACCCCCTGGACGATCACGTTGTCGTCCTCGCTAGAGGTGAAGTCGCCGCGGCTTGCGCCTTCCTTGCCGACCGTTGCTTCCGTGAAATAGTCGTATGTGCCCGAGTCCACGCCCGCGCCGAACAGCCTAATCTCGCGATTCGGCCACGAGGGGCGTATCTGGTTCCAGCGCGTGATCTTTCCTTGCGCCTCAGGTGCCCACATCGTCTTCAGCTCGTCCACGGTGATGGAGTTGGCCCAGGTATTCTTGGGATTCACGACGATGGCGATGCCGTCGTAGGCGATGGGCACCTCGATGTACTCGATACCTGCCGTCTTACACGCCTCGATCTCGGCAGGCCGGATCGGTCGGGAGGCATTGCTGATGTCGGTTTCCCCGCGACAGAACTTCTGGAAGCCGCCGCCAGTGCCCGAGATCCCGACTGTCGGAGTGCGCACGCTCGGGTTGGCCTTCCCGAACTCTTCGGCAACGGCCTCGGCGATCGGGAATACGGTGCTCGAGCCGTCCAGCGTAATCAGCGCGCCAGACGCACCTTCCTGGGCCGCCTCGTTGTTCCCCTGACCGCCGCAGGCGGCAACCGCCAACGTGAGGATTGCTACGCCGAAGTAACGCACAATGTGCCCAAAGTCACTCATATCGTGACGCTATCCAATACTAATTACGCGACGATTGCTGGCGTGTTAATTCCGTGTAACGAGACAAGTTTTGCAGCCTGATATCGGCTGGGGTGCTCTTGGGGGATTTTGTTCGGTTTCGTGCGCTCCAACCACCTCCTTCGTGACGTTCGAAATGTCTCGCTTTGCGTCGTCTGTTAGTCCCTGCTAGCAGAACCAAGGATGGTGCGGTCCATTATGCAAACGTCTGGTTTAGACGGAAAGAGATGTAAACGGCCGGCAACATTGGTCTTCTCGCACCGTCCTGTGGGTAGGATGGTGCATGACGACCGTCCGCTCTGAGGCACGACTCCAACAGAGCCTGGGGGAGATTACCCGGCTGCTCGAGAAACATCGTGTGCTCGAGTCCTTGACTCATCGTCAGGAAGGGCCGCGGCGCGATCTTCTCGAAAACCTGCAACAACGGCAGAACGAGGCTGAACTGCGCAAGCGGGTGCGCCTGATGCACGCGGCCGACCTGGCGTACGTGCTCGAAGCGCTGCCCCTTGAGTACCGCCGGACGGTCTGGCACCAGGTGCCGCCCGACTTGGCGGGTACCGTATTCGTCGAGGTCTCGGCCGCGGTGCGTGATTCGCTGGTAGCCGTAACGTCGCGGGAGGACCTGATTGCCCTGCTGTCGACGCTCGATCCCGAGGACCTCGGCTACGTATCCGAATCGTTGCCCGAGGAAGTGGTCGATGAATTGTCCGAGGCGCTTGGATCGAGCGATCGCACGGTGTTCGAAGATTCGATCCAGTACGCGGAGGACAGCGTCGGACGCTATATGGGTCGCGAGCTCGTTGTCGTCCCAGACACGCATTCACTGGAGGAAGTGCTCATCGATCTCCGTCAGCGAGGCGAGCTGCCGCCGCAGACCGATCGAGTCTTCGTCACTGACGCGAGGCATGTCCTCCGCGGCTCCGTTCCGCTGCAGGTGCTCTTGCTTCGAGACCCGTCGAGTTCGGTCACCAGCGCGATGAGCGACGACACAATCAGCTTCGGTCCTCATGACGATGCACGCGACGCCGTCAAGACATTCGAACGGTACAATCTGGTTTCGGCGCCGGTCGTTGACGAGCGCGGCAAGCTCGTGGGTCGCCTCACCGTCGATGCCGCGATGGACGTGCTGCGCGACGAGTCGAATCTTCAGGCCCTGAAGAATGCCGGCCTGAGCGGCGACGAGGACTTGTTCGCGGCTCCATGGAGCAGCGCGCGCAACCGTTGGCCGTGGTTGGCGATAAACCTACTGACGGCGTTCATTGCCTCACGCGTGATTGGCCGGTTTGAAGGCACGATCGAGCGGGTTGCAGCGCTCGCCGCGCTAATGCCGGTAGTCGCCAGCATCGGCGGCAATACCGGCAACCAGACAATGGCGCTGGTAATCCGGGCGTTGGCGGTCGATCGCCTTCAACCGGGCAACGCACGGCGGCTGATGCACAAGGAGCTGGCCATCGGTGTGATGAACGGCACGGTGTGGGGCCTCATCGTCGGACTCTTTGCCTTTGGGCTGTACGCGAATCTCGCGTTAGGTGCGGTGATGAGTGGTGCAGTCGTGCTGAACCTCCTCGTCGCGGCGTTGGCGGGCGTTACGATTCCGCTCGCTCTGCATGCGGCCGGCCGGGATCCTGCCCACGGCTCGAGCGTCCTGCTGACGTTCATCACCGACGCAATGGGATTTTTCCTTTTTCTGGGGCTGGCGACGGCATTCCTCTTATAGACGGCGCGTCCAGAATTCAAGCCCGGGTCAACGGCATCGCCGAGAGCTGAACGCGCTTCTGAACGAGTTTTTCGAACGGTCCCATGTGACGGCTTGCCGCCCAGATCTCCAGCTCCGCGTCGCCGGACGTGCGCAGCTGCAACAGGAGCGCTTGATCGCCCTGATCCTGTACCTCGAGGTGCGAGATGACCTGTGCGTGGCTGCGGTCGAGGCTCTCGGCGACACGGAGAATTGAGGCAAGGGTCCTGACGGTTCGCCGCAACGATGGTGACAGGCTGGCGTACTCCTCGTGCGCCCGCTTTGGCGTGCCGCGGCGATGGTAGCGCGCGACCAGGGCAATCACGTCGATTTCGTCCGGCTCGAAGCCCCGCAGGTCGCCGTTCTTGATCAGGTAATAGGAATGTCGATGGTGGCGCGCATAGCTGATGTGCGCGCCGAGGTCGTGCATCAGGGCCGCATATTCGAGCCATTCGCGTTCCCGATCGGTCAAGCCGTGAATGGCGCGTGTCTGGTCGAACATCGCGAGCGCCAGGCGCGCCACATGCTGCGCATGCCCCGCGACGTAGTTGCACCGCTCGGCCAGCTCGATGGTGCTGCGACGCCGCACGTCTGGGATGCGATCGACCTGTGCGATCTGTCGCTTGTGGCGCCTCACGTAGTCGAGGACGAGTCCCTCTCTGAGCGCGAGATCGCAGAGTGTCAACTCGTCCGCTCCAAGTCGCCGAAGGATCGTGTCGAGCAGGATCGCACCGGCGACGACGAGATCGGCGCGACGGGGGTCGAGGCCTGGCATCTTCAGCCGACTTTCGATGTCGCGTTCGCAGACTTCTTTCCGCACTCGGCGCAGCTGCTTGGCGGAAATGCGGAGGTTCCTCAGCTCCGCTGGAGCCGAGCCGCGGGCGGCTGTCGCAGCGACAACGCCGAGGCTCAGGATGGTGCCGGACGTGCCGACGACCCGGTCGAAGCCGACCGCGGTGATCTGATCGCAGTAGCGATCGATTTCGTTGTGGATGTGCCTTTCGAGCCGGCGCTCGTCTCCTTCAGAGATGGGATCGCTCTTCACGAACCGCTCAGTAAGCCGGATGGCTCCGAGTTTGAAGCTTCGCGCCAGGTCAATCGAAGTCGCAGTGCCATGGGTGATCTCGACACTGCCACCACCGATGTCGATGACTACCGCGCGGCCGCTTCCCACATCGACGCCGTAGACAGCGGCCTGGTGGATGAGACGAGCCTCGTCTGTCCCGGTTATCACCATCGGGCGAATGCCCGTCTCGTGGTGAATACGTGCAAGGAACTCGCCGCCATTTCGGGCTTCACGCGTCGCGCTCGTCGCGACCGCGACGATCTTCTCCACCCGATGCGATTCGGCCAGTCGTTTGAATGTCGACAGCGTCTGGACGGCGGCAGTCATCGCCTCCACCGTTAGTGCGCGACCGTCGAGACCTCCCGCCCCGAGGCGAACCATCGATTTCTCGCGGTCAATGATTTCAAAAGACAAATCAGGGCGGACATTGACGACGATCATGTGTACCGAATTGGTACCGATATCGATGGCGGCGATCCGCATACCGGATAACGATATAGTAGGACCTTACGCGCGGAGCTTCATGGGACAGCGCACGATTCCTTCTGAGACGCTCATCCGCCAGCAACTGCGAATCCTCGAACGAGCCTTGCCGGCCGCCAAACAGGGCGACGTCAGCCGCCTCCACCAGGCCCGCGTGGCCACTCGGCGATTGCGCGAGCGGCTGCCTCTGGTGCTACCGAGTTCAGCGGGCCGCAAGATTGTGCGAAAGGTCCGCCGACTGTCCCGCGCTCTTGGGCCGGTCCGCGAATTGGATGTGGCGCTTCAGACCCTCGAAGAGGTGGGCAGCGGAGGCGAGGTGCCATCGACAGCGATTACGAAACTAAGGAAACTGCTGCGTCAAGAGCGTCAGCGACTCAATGCCGACATGTGCAACCAGGTTGCGCGTATCGACGTTGACAAGCTGCGCCGGCGCGCTGTCGCGGCTGTCCGCAAGACGCACTCGAGGCCCACGTCCTCGCGCGACGCAAAGCGCGTTGCGGCGGCGCAGCAACGTGCGGGCCGGCGTGCTGTACGACTTCGCGCTGCGATCGAGAACGCCGCCGGTTTGTACCTGCCGGATCGGCTGCACGACGTTCGCATCGCCGTAAAGAAACTGCGGTACGGCCTCGAGCTGGTGCGCGAGATGCGCGGTTCGCGCGCGATGGCGCGCATCGCGATGCTGAAAGAGGCGCAGGACCTCCTCGGACGGATGCACGACCTCGAAGTGCTGATCGGTCGGGTCCGCGCAGTTCAGGGTTCGTCGAGCGCCGCCGATTTGCGGCTCTCGGCGGGTCTCGATCGGCTGGTTCGCCGTCTTGAAACCGAGTGCCGGCAGCGTCACGGCCATTATGTGGCGCTTCGCAGGAGGCTCATCGCGGTCTGCGAACACACGTTGACCGCCGCCGACGCTACCCAACCCGGAACGCGGGAGTCGTCGGCCGCATAGCCCCATGGCGCGCCCCTGCGAGCTGTATCTGGTCCGTCACGCGATTGCCGCTGATCGAGGTGAGGACTGGCCCGACGACGACAAGCGCCCGCTGACGCAGCGAGGCGTCGCCCGTTTCAAAGAGGCCGTCGAGGGATTCAACAAGCTCGACGACGGCATCGATGAGATTTTCACGAGTCCCCTCGTACGCGCCAGACAGACGGCCGAGCTCCTGGCCGCCGGACTCCCTGGCAAAGCGCCTGTCAAGGTTCTCGAGGCGCTCGCGCCGGGCCATTCTCCGTCATCGGTGATGGCGCAGCTCGCGCGTAACGCCCGTCGACGTCGCATCGCGCTCGTGGGTCACGAGCCGGCCCTTGGCGAGCTGGCCGCTCATCTGATTGGGGCCGGGCGGGCGCTGCCGTTCAAGAAGGGCGGCATATGTCGCATTGACGTTGAAAGCCTCACCTCGCGACGCCCGGGCGCGCTGACGTGGTTCGTGCAGCCAAAGCTGCTTCGCGGTCTCATTTCGAAGTCGAAGCTCAGTCGAGAGTAGATCGCACGCCTTGGCATCGACGCGCGTTGCGGTCATCATCAATCCGATCTCCGGTACCGGTGGCCGGCTGCACGTGGCACGCGATCGTGCCGAGCTCGCGGCGTCGCTGATCGCTGGCCGCGGCTGCGAGAGTCAGATATTCATTACCGAACGGCCGGGCCACGGCCGCGAGCTGGCTTCCGCTGCGCTCGCGCAAGGTGCATCGCTTGTCGTCGCCTGGGGCGGCGACGGGACGGTCAACGAAGTCGGTTCGGCGCTGACGTTTCGCGATGCCTCGCTGGCAATTGTTCCGAGCGGATCAGGCAATGGTCTCGCACGGGAATTGCGGATTCCATTCGATCCGGTAAGCGCCATCGAGGTTGCGCTCCGTGGCCGCGAACGGCGAATCGATGCCGGCGAGCTGGACGGCCGACTGTTCTTCAACGTTGCAGGCATCGGCCTCGACGCTCGCGTCGCGCATCGCTTTGCCGCCGACGGCCTGGTACATCGCGGATTTCGCCGCTACGCGACTATCACCGTACGCGAGCTCTTCACCTACAAGCCCGACTACCATACGATTGTGACGGACGGGCGCACGCTGCACGCGCGAACGCTGCTCATCGCCATCGCCAACGCGCGCCAGTACGGCAACGGCGCGCTGATTGCTCCCGAGGCGCAGCTCGACGACGGCCGGCTCGACGTAGTCGTCGTGCCCGCGCGCTCACCGCTGGCCGCGCTCGTGCAGGTACCGAGGATGTTCAGCGGTCGGATTGCGACGGTGCCGGGCGTGACAATGTCCTCAGCGGTCGATATTCAAGTGTCGTCCGGCCAACCGGTGCTCTATCACGTTGACGGCGAGCCGTACACTGGAGCCGCCGTCGTTGCTGCGCGGCCGTGGCCTGCGGCACTCCGCGTGGTCGTACCGGTTGGCGCGCGCCCGTCGTGACGCAGAGCCCGTGGGGCAGGTCCAAAGGACCGCCCCACATTGAATCGCAAAACAGATGAGGTGGACACATCTCGTTCGCCGCAGCCTGGCCTACTACTGGCGCACGAACATTGCCGTCGTCGCCGGGATTGCGACTGCGGTCGCAGTCCTGGCGGGAGCCCTGCTCGTCGGCGATTCAGTGCGCGGTAGTTTGCGCGATCTGGTGGTCGAGCGCCTCGGACGTACGGATCAAGTCGTGCTCTCTGCTGAGTTTTTCCGCGAGCAGCTGGCCGACGACCTGAAATCAACCGAATCGTTCAACATCTCGTTCGCGGACGCAGCACCGCTCATCGCGCTGCCCGGATTCGCCAGCGATCCCGCGAGCGGACGGCGCGTTGGCCAGGTCCGCATCTATGGTGTCGACGAGCGGTTCTGGCAATTTCACAGCCGTCCGCCGCGTGAGCTGGAACCCGGTGAAGCGCTTGTCAGTCGGGCGCTCGCGAGTGAGCTCAACGCCGCACCTGGCAGCGTGGTCCTCGTCCGTCTTCAGCTTCCGTCTGAAATCCCGCTCGAATCGCTGCAAGGCCGAAAGGAGAGCACCGGAACCACTCTCAGAGTCACGGTCAGCGACGTCGTGCCCACGTCAGATCTCGGTGATTTCTCGCTCGATGCGCAGCAGGGTGAGGTTCGCGCTGTGTTCGTGCCCTTATCTTTCGTCCAGCAGGAGCTGTCGATACGAGGGCGAGCCAACACGATTCTCGTTTCCATCAAGCCCGATGCGGTCGTCGAGGGCGGCGCGGTGATGCTCGAGGAGCACCTGCGGCGCCTGGCGACGCTCGACGATGTCGGTCTGTCGGTGACGCCGATCGACGAACGAGGCGTGCTCGCAGTGAACTCGTCCGCGGGTCTGTTGACTGATACCCAGGC
>Ga0209382_10006802_pt1 | contig 14657 bp, 13 predicted proteins | sample SoiMetdeltSBSDD5_FD_187599 | JGI IMG/M metagenome (GOLD analysis project Ga0209382, IMG submission 187599) | Bulk soil microbial communities from a Populus tree surrounding site in Tennessee, USA - Soil MetaG P. deltoides SBSDD5 (SPAdes) (version 2) | ecosystem: Environmental > Terrestrial >... | reverse complement strand
GGGCTGCGCTCCACCCCCAGCGGCTGGCAGGTCCAGCCCGCCTGACCGCCAGCCGGGCTACCGGTTACCGGTGCCCACTCAACCCGCAGAACTCCTACATCCCAGCAGAGAACACCAGCCACCTAGGGCATGGTTGGACCAACAGCTAGCCCGGCAGGGCATCACAAGCCCCACGATCACCAACCGCGACACGTTGCGGAAGCTGGCAACCCTGTTCTACTCGGGGCTGGACAGCTCTAGATCCAGCCCTTCACCTGAAGGCGAATCGCGGAAGGATCGAACACGGGGCCGGACTGCGGGTAAACGTCAATCCGGACAATAACTGACCGAAGGGCAGCCCGCTTCCGGTCCAGTGAATACGACGGCCACAATTCCCGGACATTACGCGGAAGGTGCGAACGAACCCGGCCATCCTTCAGCCGTTCAATCGCTGCCCAGCACTGTTCTTCTTCGGTTTCAAAGGCGGCCATGTTCCGGACGAATGCGGGTTCCTTGATCACGTCACGGGCAAACTTGTCTTCTAGACCGTCCTTTAACGCCTGCAACTCTGCCAGCCGGGCATAGAACGGCTTTGTCGGGTCATCCGACTGCGCACCCTTGGCAGCATCGTTGAAGTCTTCCGATTCGATAGCCCGGAACAAGGCTTCGGTAATCAAGTCGTCAACGCTGTCCGCATGGCGGGCAACGTGATACGCGCCACGGGTATTCGGGGAACAGCAGTAATACACCCGGTATGGCGTCTTCGTCTTCCCAGTCATCATCCGGGCACGCATCGGACGTTCACAGATGCCACAGTGCAGTAGCCCGGTCAGCAAATGGGCAGGGACGCCAGCCCGCATCGTCGTACGGCGCGAAGGGTCTTCCAGCACTGCCTTGACCGCATGCCACTTGGCTTTGGGCAGGATCACGGGGAAGTCTCTCGGGTTGCCGTCATACAGTGCCCCGTTATGGGAACGCTTCCCGATCATCCGGGGCGACAGCAACAAATTCCGAAGCGTGTTGTTACGCCAGGGACCATTACGGGATGACGCGATCCCGCGTGCGTTCCAGTCCGAACAGATACCCCGCAGACTGTCACCCGCAATGATCCGGTCGGCAGCCTGGACAATCAATGCGCGTTCTTCGGCTGCCTGCGCTTCCGGCACAATGGGAACGGTCTGCCAGCGGCCGTCGTCCTCCATGATCTTGACCCAGCCCGTATGACCAAAGGCACGCATCCCGCCGTGGTTCATTCCCCCGTTTTCCGCCAGTTCCAGCAGGGCACGCTTTGTCCGCTTGGAAGTCTTGGCGGCCTCGCGCTGGGCGGCGGCAATTTCGCCGTAGAACTTGGCAACCTGTTCCGGGTCGGTCAGGTCATAGTCCAGGCTGGGCAGCACAACCCGCGACATGCCGACTGCCTGACACACCTTGACCAATTCACCAGCGGCCAGGACATCACGCGACGACCGGTCTTCCATCCAGAAAATGACCGCATCGAAGTCGTCAGCTTCAACCCCTTGCAACAGGGCTGCCCATTGCTTCCTGGGCTTCCGGGCATGGGGGCTGGCCGATCCGTGTTCCTTAAACACGGCAACCACTTCCCAGCCCCGTTCAGCGGCCAGCTTTCGGCCGTCCTGCTCTTGCCGTTCAACACTGCGGCCACCGGGCTTGGAAAGGCGACAGTAGATCGCAACCCGGATCGCGTGCCCCGGTTCGTCCATCGATCCCCCGTTCCCACTGGTCAGACGCCTAGGGCATTCTACACGGACCAATAGTCGGGAACCCGTGGGGCTACTGCCCCGACCACGGCACCGGCGTCAGCTGCCCGGTCGGCCTCACGTCCTCCGGCTGACCCGGCCAACAGATAGTTAAGCGGAAGCTTGACCAACAGGCACGACGGCCCTATAGTCAAGCGTATGCTTAACCAAAGCGTGCCGCTCGACCGGGTGTTCCATGCCCTGGCCGACCCCAGCCGGCTGGGGATGGTGGAGCGGCTCTCCAGGGGCCCGGCGTCGGTGAGCGAGCTGGCCCGGCCCCTGGACATGACGCTGGCCGCGGTGGTCCAGCACCTCCAGGTGCTGGAGGCGAGCGGGCTGGTGTCGTCCGAGAAGGTGGGGCGGGTCCGGACCTGCCGTATCGAGCCGGCGGCGCTGCGCACGGCCGAGCAGTGGATCGGCGAGCGGCAGGCAAGCTGGGAACGCCGCCTCGACCGGCTCGGCGACTACCTCGCCGAGCATCCCGGCGAACCCGACAGGAGGAACCCGTGACCGACCGATCCGTGACCCACTCCACCTTCGTGGTGGAGCGCAGCTATGCCGCCTCGGCGGCGCGGGTGTTCGCCGCCTGGGCCGACCCCGAGGCCAAGGCCCGCTGGTTCGCCGGCCCCGAGGAGTGGGGGCCCAACGAGTTCGAGCTGGATTTCCGGGTGGGCGGACGCGAGCGCAGCCGCGGCGGCCCCCAGGGCGGTCCCGTCCACACCTACGAGGCCCACTACCAGGACATCGTGGCCGACCAGCGCATCGTCTACAGCTACTCGATGCACATGGACCAGACGCTGATCTCGGTCTCGGTGGCGACCGTGGAGCTGCGGGCCGAGGGCGTCGGCACGCGGCTCGTCCTCACCGAGCAGGGTGCCTACCTCGACGGCCACGACACCTCGGCCGAGCGCCAGCACGGCACGGGCGAGCTGCTCGACGCCCTCGGGGCGGCCCTGCGCCAGCAGCCGGCGGAGCGGCGCTGAGCCCGCCCGACGTCCGACGTCATCCGGAGGTCATGATGCGCAAGCTCTACTCGTTCATGGTGGTGACCCTCGACGGCTTCTACGAGGGCCCCAACGGCGAGTTCGACTGGCCGAACGTCGATCAGGAGTTCAACGAGTTCGGGATCGAACAGCTCCACGACACCGACCTGCTCCTGTTCGGACGGGTGACCTACGAGGGGATGGCCGGCTACTGGCCGACCCCGGCCGCCCGCCAGGACGACCCGGAGGTCGCCGCGCTCATGAACGGCCTGCCCAAGGTGGTGGTGTCGACCACCCTCGCCTCGGCCGACTGGGCCGAGACCAGGATCGTCCGCGACAACCTTGCCGAGGAGATCGCCAAGCTCAAGCAGGAGCCGGGCAAGGGCATCGCCATCATGGGCAGCCCCGGCCTGACGGTCAGCCTGATCGAGCTGGGCCTGGTCGACGAGCTGCGGGTGCTGGTGAACCCGATCGTCCTCGGCGGCGGCCGCTCGCTGTTCCGGACCACCAGGAACCGGCTGCGCCTGGAGCTGCTCCAGACCAGGACCTTCAGCTCGGGCAACGTGCTGCTGACCTACCGGCCCGGTTGACCGGCCGCCGCCGCCCCACCTCAGGCGGTGCGGCGGCGGATCAGGTGGATGGCGACCAGGACCAGGACGACGGCCAGGGCGACGAACAGGGCGGTCTCGATGCCCTGGAACAGCCAGAAGCGGTCGGCCGGCTGGAACAGGTCCTGGTTGTAGGCGCCGACGCCGTACTCGGCGATGCACCGGGCGGCGGCCGTCTGGTCGCAGAGCGCCTGCGCGCCGCTGCCCGGGGTGAGCTTGACCCCCTGGGCGCTGTAGACGCCCCGGGAGATGACCCAGTCGCCGATGAGGGGGTTGGACTCGGTGGGGGTGGCGCCGACGACCGGGTAGGCACGGCGCAGCGGGGGCAGGAACCGGGGCCGCAGCAGGAGGGCCACGGCCACCCGGGTGGCCAGGAACCCGCCGAGGGTGACGGCCATGGCCGGCAGGACCTTGCCGGTCAGGGTGCCGGCCAGCACCCCCAGGGCGAGGGCGAACAGGGCGTAGCCGACCAGCACCGGTCCCTGCTGGTCGAAGAACAGCCAGGTGAAGCGGTAGCCGGTGGCGTCGTTGAGGGGCGCGATCCACCAGCCGACGAGCAGGGTGTAGGCGGCCGCGACCAGGGCCACGCCCCCGCCGACCAGTCCGAGCTTGACCGTGGCCCAGCGCAGGCGGGTCGCCCCCTGGGTCCAGACCAGCCGGTGGGTGCCGTGCTCGAGCTCACGGGCGACCAGCGGCGCCCCCCAGAACAGCCCGACCAGCGCGGGCAGGAACAGCAGCAGCAGGCTGACCAGGCCCAGGCTCTGGAAGCGGCCGCTGAACTCCTCGCTCAGGGGGAGGCAGCCGGTGTCGGCGGTCACCAGTTCGGTCTGAGGCGTGGCCCGCAGGCAGGTCCCGAGGCCCAGGTCGTCGAAGGCGGCGCGCATCTGCCGGCCGGTCGGGACCAGGAACAGCGCCACCGCCAGCAGGGCGACGACGGCGGCCAGGGCCTGCTGGCGGTGCTGGCGCCAGACCAGCCAGGTCATGCCTGCACCTCCAGCCGGTTGGGGGCCGGCGCCGCGGCCGGGCCGGGCAGGGCGCCCGCCGAGGGGTCGGCCAGGTACGCCAGGACCAGGTCCTCCAGGGTGACGTCGGCCACGGTCAGCGCCGGGTCGCGCACCGGCCCGTCGGTGCGGACCAGCAGGGTGCTCTGCCGGGCGGTGTGGGTGGCCCGGACGACCGCGGCCACCCCGGCGATGCCGGCCGGGTCGCGGCGGGGGCCGACCAGCAGCTTGTGCCGGTCCAGCAGCTCGTCGACCGGGCCGAGGACCTGCACCCGCGCCGCCTGGAGGACGATCAGGTAGTCGCAGACCCGCTCCAGGTCGGCCAGCAGGTGGGAGGACAGCACCACGGTCAGGCCCTGCTCGGCCACGCTGCCCATCAGGGCCTGGAGGAACTCGCGCCGGGCCAGCGGGTCGAGGCTGGCCACCGGCTCGTCCAGCAGCAGCACCTCGGGCCGCTTGGCCAGGGCCATGGCCAGGGCGACCTGGGCCCGCTGGCCGCCCGACAGCCGGTCGACCCGCCGGTCGAGGGGGACGCCAAGGCGCCCCAGCCGGTCGCGGGCCAGGGCCAGGTCGAAGCGGCGGTTGAGCCCGACCCCGAGCCGCAGCAGGTCGGCGGCGGTGAAGTCTCCGTACAGGGGGGCGTCCTGGGCCACGAAGCCGACCCTGGCCAGCAGGTCGGGGTCCTTGCCGGGGGCCCGGCCAAGCACCCGGATGCTGCCCGCGGTCGGCGCCAGCAGGCCAACGGCCAGGTGCAGCAGGGTGGTCTTGCCGGCCCCGTTGGGCCCGACCAGGGCCGCGATGCGGCCCTGGGGCAGGGCCAGGGTGCAGTCCCGCAGGGCCCAGGTGCGCCGGTAGCGCTTGCCCAGCCCGGTGGCCTCCAGGACGGCCGGGGTCGCCTGGTCGCTCATGCCACGCCCTCCTCGGCGGCGGCCCGCAGGGTGGTCTCGAACAGGGCCACCACGTCCTCGGTGTCCAGGCCGGCCGCCCGGGCCCGGCCCAGCCAGGCCAGCAGCTCCTGGCGCAGCTCGACCTGGCTGGCCAGCGACGGTCCGGCCAGCGAGCGGAGCACGAAGGTGCCCTGCCCGGGCCGGCCCTCGACCAGGCCGTCGTGCTCCAGCTCGCGGTAGGCCTTCAGCACCGTGTTGGGGTTGATGGCCAGGGACTCGGCGACCTCCCTGACCCGGGGGAGCTGGTCGCCGGGCTCCAGCATGCCGACCCGAAGGGCCTGGCGGACCTGCTGGACGAGCTGCATGTAGGTCGAGACCCGGGAGCGGCCGTCGAGGTGGAACTCGATCATCGGGCACCGCCTGTCCGCACGTCTATCTATTGTCCTACGACAATAGATAGACTCGCGCCGGGCGGCCCGGCTGTCAAGCGCGACCGGCCCGGCGATGCGGTAGAACCATCACGACGGCAGCACTCCGCAGAGCGCGAGGGGGACCCGGGTGGCCCAACCGGCACGGCTCGCACCCGGGCGCGGGCTGAGCGCGGCCGAGGTCGCCGAGCGGGTCGAGCGGGGGCTGGTCAACGACGTGCCCAGCGCCCCCACCCGGACCATCGGCCAGATCGTCAGGTCGAACCTGCTCACCCGCTTCAACCTGCTGTTGGGCTCGCTGCTGGCCGTCATCCTGGTCGTCGGGCCGCTCCAGGACGCCCTGTTCGGGCTGGTGATCGTGGCCAACACCGCGGTCGGGATCGTCCAGGAGCTGCGCGCCAAGCGGACCCTGGACCGCCTGGAGGTGGTCAACGCCCCCCGGGCCCGGGTGGTCCGCGACGGGCGGGTCAGCGAGCTGGCCGTCGGCCAGGTCGTGCTCGACGACGTGCTCGAGGCCGCCGCCGGCGACCAGGTGGTGGTGGACGGCGAGGTGCTGGAGGCGGCCGGGCTGGAGGTCGACGAGTCGCTGCTCACCGGCGAGTCCGAGCCGGTGGCCAGGCGCCCCGGCGACCGCCTGCTGTCGGGCAGCTTCGTGGCCGCCGGGAGCGGCCGCTACCAGGCGACCAAGGTGGGCCGGGAGGCCTACGCGGTCCAGCTCACCGAGGAGGCCCGCCGCTTCACCCTGGCCCGGTCCGAGCTGCGGGCCGGGGTCGACCAGGTCCTCAAGTACGTGACCTGGGCCCTGGTGCCGACGGCGGCGCTGCTGTTCGTCAGCCAGCTCCGCCTGGAGCACGGGGTGCGGGCCGGGCTCAGCGGGGCCGTGGCCGGGACCGTGGCCATGGTCCCCGAGGGGCTGGTCCTGCTGACCAGCGTCGCCTTCGCCGTCGGGGTGGTCCGCCTCGGCCGCCGCCAGGTGCTGGTCCGCGAGCTGCCGGCGGTCGAGACCCTGGCCAGGGTGGACGTGATCTGCTTCGACAAGACGGGCACGATCACGGCCGGCGACCTGGCCGTGCAGGGGCTGGAGCCGCCGGACGGGGCCGCCGAGGCGGCGGCGCTGGGCGCCCTGGCCGCCGCCGACCCCAACCCCAACGCCACCCTGCGGGCCATCGGCCAGGCGTTCCCGGCCCCGGACGGCTGGCGGCCGGAGGCGGCGGTCCCGTTCTCGTCGGCCCGCAAGTGGAGCGGGGCCAGCTTCCCCGGCCACGGCGCCTTCCTCCTCGGCGCCCCCGAGATCCTGCTCGGAGATGTGACGACGGAGGGGTCCGGGGAACCCCACAACGGCCCAGCCGGCAGCGGGTCCCGTTCGTCACCGTCCGATGAGGTCCAGGATGCCCCGGTTGGTCGGGACGGGCGCCGCGACCTGCTGCGGCGGGCCGAGCAGATCGCCGTCGAGGGCCGGCGGGTGCTGCTCCTGGCCCACTCGGCCCGGCCCCTGGACGGCGAGCGGCCCCCGGCCGGGCTGGAGCCGCGGGCCATGGTGGTGATCGGCGACCAGGTCCGCGGCGACGCCGCCGACACCGTCGCCTGGTTCGCCGCCGAAGGGGTCCAGGTCAAGGTCGTCTCCGGCGACCACCCGCGCACCGTCGGGGCCATCGCCGCCCAGGTCGGCATCGCCGGCGCCGACCGGCCGGTGGACGCCCGCTCCCTGCCCGACGGCCAGGCCGCCCTGGCCGACCTGCTGGAGGCCCGCTCGGTGTTCGGGCGGGTCGTGCCGCGCCAGAAGCGGGAGATGGTCGACGCCCTCGGGACCCGCGGCCACGTGGTCGCCATGACCGGCGACGGGGTCAACGACGTGCTCGCCCTCAAGGACGCCGACCTCGGCATCGCCATGGGCAGCGGCAGCGCCGCCTCCCGGGCCGTGGCCGAGCTGGTCCTCATGGACGGCCGCTTCGCCACCCTCCCGGCGGTGATGGCCGAGGGCCGCCGGGTGATCGCCAACATCGAGCGGGTGGCCAAGCTGTTCGTCACCAAGACGGTCTATGCCACCGTGCTCGCCCTGGCCGTCGGCATGGCCGGCCTGGCCTTCCCGTTCCTGCCCCGCCACCTCACCCTCATCTCCAGCCTGACCATCGGCATCCCCGGCTTCTTCCTGGCCCTCGAGCCCAACACCCAGCGCTCCCGGCCGGGCTTCGTCCGCCGGACCCTCGCCTTCGCCCTCCCGGCCGGCCTCGCCGCCGCCCTCGCCACCCTGGCCGCCTACCAGGTCGCCGACGTCGCCGACGTCCCCCAGGACCAGGCCCGCACCACCGCCACCCTGGCCCTGGCCGGGCTCGGCCTGGTCGTGCTCGCCCTCGCCGCCCGGCCCCTCAACCGCCTGCGCCGCCTGCTCCTGGCCGCCATGGCGGCCGCCTTCGCGGTGGTCCTGCTGGTCCCCTTCCTGCGGGCGTTCTTCGCCCTCGACCTGCCGCCCCTGCCCGTCACCCTGACCGCCCTCGCCCTGGTCGCGGCCGTCGGCGGCCTCCTCACCGTGGTCGTGCTGCGCCTGCGCCTCTGACCCTCAGGTGACCACCTTGAGGCTGACCATGGGGGTGCCGAGGGCGCCGAACAGGCGCAGCCACAGGGCCACGTACATCTCGGTCGCGCGGGCGCTGGTGATGTCGCCCAGGTCGATGACCTGAAGCCAGCCGAAGCCGTCGGTGAGCAGCCTCATGACCCGGGCCTTGGCGTCGGGGTCGTCGCCGCTGACGAACATGTGGTGGTCGCCGCCGGCGACCTGGCCGGGGTCGACCATCAGCGCCGCGGCCACCGTGTTCAGGGACTTGACCACCCGGACCCCGGGGAAGGCCCGCTGGATCTGCTCGCCGAGCGAGTCGGTGTTGGCGACCGAGAAGGTGGGCGGCATGCCCCTGGAGAAGTCGAGCGGGTTGGCCCACGTCGACCAGGACCTTGCCGTCCAGGTTGGCCTCGCCGGCCTGGCGGAGGGCTTCGAGCGAGCCCGCCCCGGAGGTGGCGTTGACGACCAGGTCGGCGTGGGCCGCCGCCTCGGCGAAGCTGCCCAGGGCGACCTCGGGATGCCGCTAGTGCCATGCCGAGAACGGCTCCTGCTGCATGGGGCCCGGATCGGTGCGGGCCAGCAGGGCGGTGGCGTCGCGGTGCCGAGCATCGTGTCGTGGCCCAGCGCGGCCAGCTTGGCGGCCAGGGTCTGCCCGACCACGCCACTGCCGAGGACGGCGATCTTCACGGTGGCGACCTCCTGTGCGTCGTGATGGCACAGCTTGCCTCGTTGACGGGAACGGCGTCACGCGGTGAAATCTGTGGCTGCCGTCGACCGGCGACCCGGTCACTGACCGTACGGACGTGCCGATGACGCCTGTCAGCAAGGCCCAGACCCCCGGCTCGGACGCCCCCCGGTGAGCTGGCGCTGGTCGCCGGCCGGCGGCCTGCTGATGGCCGGGGCGGTCCTGGTCACCCTGGCCATCCTGTTCGTCTGGCGGCGCCGTCCCACCAGCTCCATCGTGGGCCTGCTCGCGGTGCTGCTCGGGGCGGTCCTGTGGAGCGTCTGCTACGCCCTGGAGCTGAGCGCCGCCGACCTGGTCGGCCGCGAGTTCTGGGGTGACCTCAAATACGCCGGAGTCTGCCTGCTGCCCGCGGCCTACCTGGCCTTCGTGCTCCAGTGCAGCGGCCACACCCGCTGGCCGCGCTGGCTCGGGCCGGTGCTGGCCCTCGAGCCCCTGGCCGTGCTGCTCGTGCTGGCCAACGCGGCCAGCCACGACCTGGTCCGCTACTACCCGGCCGGGGCCTCGGCGACCACCACCCAGGCGGCCGAGGCCGGGCCGCTGTTCTGGCCCCACCTGCTCTACAACAACGCCATCGTCTGGGGGGCCACGGTCCTGCTGGTGGTGACCCTCGGCCGGATGTCGGCGCTGTACCGGCGCCAGAGCGTGATCCTGGTCGTGGCCATCCTGCTGCCCATCCTGCTCAACCTCATGTTCAACTTGAGGGTGGAGCCGTTCGGGCAGGTCGACCTGACGCCGTTCGCCTTCGTGCTGACCACGGCCGTGCTGGTCTGGGGGGTCTACCAGTTCAGCCTGCTCGACCTGCGGCCGGTGGCCCGCAGCCAGATCTTCCGGACGATCAGCGACCCGGTCCTGGTGCTCGACCCGCACGGGCGGGTGCTGGATGCCAACCCGGCCGCCGGGCGACTGGTCGACCGGCCGCTCGCCGAGGTCGTGGGCAGGCGATTCACCCGGCTCCTGCCGACCTGGAGCGCGACCGTGAACGAGGCCCTGCGCGCCGGCGTCGACCAGGCCAGCAAGGAGGTGACCCACGACGACCGGATCTACGACCTGGCCATCTCGGCCCTGCCCGACCGCCAGCGCCAGTCCGGCGGGCACCTGGTCGTGGCCAGGGACGTCACCGAGCGGCGCCAGGTCGAGGAGCGGCTGTGCGAGGCCCTCGACCACGAGCGGGTGGCCACCGACCGCCTGACCGCCGCCCTGGCCGGCGAGCGGGCCGCGGCCGAGCACCTGCGCACCCTCGACGAGCTCAAGAGCGGCTTCCTCCAGGCCGTCTCCCACGACCTGCGCACGCCGCTGGCCTCGGTGCTCGGCATCTCCCTGACCCTCCAGCGGGGCCGCGGCCGGCTGGGCCCGCCCGACACCGACGACCTCCTCGGCCGGCTCATCGCGAACGCCCGCAAGCTGGACCGCATCCTCACCAGCCTGCTCGACCTGGACCGCCTGGACCGGGGCATCGTCGAACTGCGCCGTGAGCGGGTCGACCTGGACCGGCTGGTCGCCGGGGTGGTCTCCGAGGCCCGCGAGGAGCTGCTGGACGCCCACCCGGTCAGCCTGGAGCTGCTCCCGGTCCAGGTCCTGGCCGACGCGGCCAAGGTCGAGCGCATCGTCGAGAACCTGCTGGCGAACGCCGCCCGCCATACCGACCCGGGCACGCCCATCTGGGTCCGGGTCGCCCGGGGCGACCGGGGGGCGCTGCTGTGCGTCGACGACGCCGGGCCCGGCGTCCCGGTCGAGCAGCGGGAGTCGATCTTCCGGCCGTTCCAGCGCGGCCCGGGCGTGGGCAGCTACGCCCCCGGGTCCGGGGTCGGGCTGGCCCTGGTGGCCCAGTTCGCCAGCCTCCACGACGGCCAGGCCTGGGTCGAGGACCGCGCCGGCGGCGGCGCCTCGTTCCGGGTCCTGCTGCCCGAGACCAACGGCGGCGGATAGCCGAGCCTGGATCGCGCCCCGCCGACGATGCAGGATGATGGCGGTGCGCTCCTATCTCTCCCGCCTCATCGGCGTCGTCCGGACCGTGTCCGGCAACCCGGGGCTGCTCCGGGCCGAGCTGGCGTACGTCGGCTTCAACCTCGCCGAGTGGGCGACCTGGGTGTCGATCCTGGCTTTCGCCTACGGGGTCGGCGGGGCGGCCGCCACCGGGCTGGTGGCGGTCGTCCAGCTGGCCCCGGCGGCCCTGGTCGCGCCCCTGGCCTCGATCGCCGGCGACCGCTACCGGCGCGAGTGGGTCCTGCTGGGCGGCTACCTGGCCCAGGCCCTGTCGATGCTCGCGACCGCGGTCGCCCTGCTCACCGAGGCCCCGGTGCCGCTGGTCTACGGCCTGGCCGCGCTGGCCGCGACCTCGATCACCATCACCCGCCCGGCCCAGAGCGCCCTGCTGCCCACCCTGGCCCGTACCCCGGAGGAGCTGACCGCGGCCAACGTGGCCTCGAGCTGGACCGAGAGCACCAGCGTCCTCGGTGGCCCGGCCCTGGCGGCGCTGCTGCTCGGGCTGAGCGGGCCCGGCGCCGTCTTCGCCGTGATGGCCGCGGTCCTGGCCTGCTCGGGGCTGCTCGTCACCGGGATCAGGACCGACCCCGTGCCTGGCCTCGCGCCGCCTGGGGACGGGCGGCCGGGGCGGCTGGCCGGGGTCGTGCGGACCGCCCTCGGCGGGTTCCGCACCCTGGCCCGCGAGCGGCTGCCCCGGCTCTCGGTCGGCCTGCTCAGCGTCCAGTACGTGATGGTCGGCGCCCTCGACGTGCTGCTGGTCGTGCTGGCCTTCGACGTCCTGGACATCGGCAGCTCGGGCGTGGGGTTGCTCAACAGCGCCGTCGGGGCCGGGGCCATCGCCGGCTCGGCCCTGACCGTCCTGCTGGTGGGGCGGCGCCTGGTCGTGCCCATCGTGACCGGGTTCGCCTGCTGGGGCCTGGCCCTGGGCGCCGTCGGGCTGGTGCCGACCAGGGCGGCCACGCCGTTCCTGCTCGCGGTGGCCGGGGCCGGCGGCATCCTCACCGAGGTCGCCGGCCGCCTGCTGCTCCAGCGCAGCGCGCCCAACCAGGTCCTCAGCCGGGTCTTCGGGGTGCTGGAGGGCCTGAGCATGGCCGCCATCGGGCTCGGCTCGGTGGTCGTGCCGGCGTCGATCGCCCTGCTCGGCGTGTCCGGCACCCTGTTCGCCGCCGCCGGGCTGGTGGTGGCCGTGGCCCTGCTGGTCTGGCGCCGCCTGGCCGAGGCCGAGGTCGCCACCCCGGTCCACGCCACCCAGCTCACCCTGCTCCGGGACATCCCGATGTTCACCCCACTGGCCGCCGAGGTGGCCGAGCGCGTCGCCGCCGCCATGACCCTGGTCCAGGCCCCCGTGGGCACGGCCGTCATCCGCCAGGGTGAGGACGGCGACCGCTTCTACGTCCTGGCCGCCGGCCAGGTCGAGGTCCTCCACGACGGCCGCCCCATGGCCACCATGGGCCCAGGCGGCTACTTCGGCGAGATCGCCCTGCTCCGCGACGTCCCCCGCACCGCCACCGTCCGGGCCACCACCGACGCCGAGCTCTACGCCCTGGACCGGCTCCCGTTCCTGGAGGCCATCTCCGGCCACCCCCTCAGCACCCAGCGGGCCCACGCCGTCGCCACCGAACGCCACCAGGCCCAGGAGCAGGACCAGCCGTGACCGGCACAACGAGGTGAGATCGTGATGCGGCCGAAATCCGAAAATTATTTGTCTATGGTATTGTCGGTGGTTATATCGAAACCTCGTCGCTAACATCGCCGCGCAATTCCCGCGACGAAGGGATCGACCGCATGGACGATCGACAGCCCAGCCAGACCGCGCTGGCCGCGGCCGCGGCCCGCGCGGCCCACCTGGTGGTCGACCAGGAGCCCTTGATCTTCCGCGACCCGGTGGCCGCCGACCTGATCGGGGGACCGGGCGCCGAGATGGTCGGCTACCACCAACGCAGCGGCGACCACATCGTCCTGGCCGGCACCCGGGCCCAGGTCACCGTCCGCAGCCGTTACACCGAGCAGCGCCTGGCCGAGCTGGCCGACCGCGGCCTTGACCAGTACGTGCTCCTGGGCGCCGGCCTGGACAGCTTCGCCTACCGCTCGCCGTTGGCCGCCCGCCTGCGCACCTTCGAGGTCGACCACCCGGCCAGCCAGCGCTGGAAGCGCCAGCTGCTGGCCGCCGCCCACCTCACCCCGCCCGACGGGCTGGCCTTGGTCGGGGTGGACCTGGAGACCGAGGCGGTGGTCGACCGCCTGGCCGCCGCAGGGTTCGACCCGGGCCGGCCGGCCCTGGTCAGCTGGCTCGGGGTCAGCATGTACCTCACCGCCGAGGCCGTCGCCACCACCCTGGCCGCGGTCGGTGGCCTGGCCGCCGGCAGCGAGCTGGTGATGGAGTACGCGCTGCCGCCGCGGCTGCGCGATGAGACCGGCCAGGCCTATGCCGGGTTCGCCCTGCCGGTGGCGGCCGAGCGGGGCGAGCCCTGGCTGAGCTTTTTCACCCCCGAGCGGCTGGCCGCCCTGCTGGACGCCCATGGCCTGACGGTCACCGACCAGGTCCGCCAGCGGAACGCCGTCCCGGCCGCCATCTGGGACCGGTCCGACGCGCTCCGCCCTCTCGACCTGTGCCGGTTGGCCAGGGCGGTCGTCTCGCCGTGACCGTCAGGAAGGGTCGCGGAGGACCTCGTGGCCGGGGCGGGGCTCGGCCGGGATGGAGCCGAGGCGGCCGGCCTGGTAGTCCTCGAACGCCTGGAGGAGCTCCTGGCGGGTGTTCATCACGAAGGGGCCGTAGGCGGCCACGGGCTCGCGGATGGGCTGGCCGCCCAGGACCAGGACGTCGAGCTGCTGGCTGCGGCTCTCCTGGCCGGTGTCGGCGGCGATCGTGACCACGTCGCCGGGGCCGTAGACGGCCAGCTGGCCCGTGCGCACCGGGTGGCGCCTGGGCCCGACCGACCCGGCGCCGGCGAGCACGTACACGAGCGCGTTGAAGTCGGGCCGCCAGGGCAGCCGCAGCTGGGCCCCGGGGGCGAGGGTGGCGTGCAGCAGCGAGATCGGGGTGTAGGTGATGCCGGGGCCCTGGTGGCCGGCGATCTCGCCGGCGATCACCCGCAGCAGGGCGCCGCCGTCGGGCGAGCTCAGCAGGGTCACCGCCTGGCCGCGGATGTCCTGGTAGCGGGGCGGGGTCATCTTCAGGCGGGCGGGCAGGTTGACCCACAGCTGGAAGCCGTGGAACAGGCCGCCCTTCATCACGACCTCCTCGGGCGGCGCCTCGATGTGCAGGATCCCGCCGCCGGCGGTCATCCACTGGGTGTCGCCGTCGGTGATGAGCCCGCCGCCGCCGTTGGAGTCCTGGTGCCGGAACACCCCGTCGATCATGTAGGTGACGGTCTCGAACCCGCGGTGGGGATGCCAGGGGGTGCCCTTGGGCTCGCCCGGGGCGTAGTCGACCTCGCCCATCTGGTCCATGTGCACGAACGGGTCCAGGGCGGCCAGGTCGACGCCGGCGAAGGCGCGGCGCACCGGGAAGCCCTCGCCCTCCAGGCCGGAGGGGGCGGTGGTGACCGACGCCACGGGGCGGTCGGCCGCGGTGGGGTCGACGGTGGGGATGCGTGGCAGGGCCACGGTGTCGGCGCTGATGGCTGGCATGACCGCTCCTTGTGGAGGAACCGGGGCTCGTTCCCCTAGTGCAAGGATACTTGCAAGCGCAACATTCCGACGTCGTGCCCGTGTCAGGGGGCGGCGGCCCGG
>Ga0209382_10006800_pt1 | contig 14658 bp, 12 predicted proteins | sample SoiMetdeltSBSDD5_FD_187599 | JGI IMG/M metagenome (GOLD analysis project Ga0209382, IMG submission 187599) | Bulk soil microbial communities from a Populus tree surrounding site in Tennessee, USA - Soil MetaG P. deltoides SBSDD5 (SPAdes) (version 2) | ecosystem: Environmental > Terrestrial >... | reverse complement strand
CTCGCGCTTGTCCGCGACGGCGAGCCGGGCCCCGCGCGCGATCTCCCGGACCTGCGGCTTGGTGAGATCGCCGAGCGGGAACCGGATCCGGCGCAGCGCTTCCGGCCGCAGGCCGGCAAGCATGTACGTCTGGTCCTTGCGGGGGTCGGCCGCGCGCGTCAGGAGAGGGCCGTCGTCGTCGTCCGCGATGCGCGCGTAGTGGCCCGTGGCCAGAGCGCTCGCGCCGAGCCGGTCGGTCAGCGCCAGCATGGCGTCGAAGCGCACGAAGCCGTTGCAACGCACGCAGGGGTTCGGCGTGCGGCCGGCGGCGTGCTCGGAGAGGTAGTCGTCGACCACCGCCGTGCGGAAGCTGTCCTCGAGGTCGAGGGTCAGGTGGGGCAGGCCCAGCGAGTGCGCCACGCCGCGCGCCGTGAGCACGGCCTGCGGAGAGCAGCAGCTGCGCTCACCGTCGCCCTCCTGGTCCGCCCACAGCTTGAGCGTGACGGCGACGACGTCGTGGCCGTCCTGCGCGCAGAGGTAAGCCGCCACGGCGCTGTCGACACCGCCGCTGAGGCCGACGAGGATGCGATCCCGGTTGGGTAGGGCAAGGTGTGTGCCGCTCGCGGCGGCGTGGGCGAGCGCCCGGTGCAGGGCGTCGGCAGCCAGGTCTGCGGCGTGGAGCTTTCCCGGCGAGAGGCCGCCCAGCTCGGCGGCGATCGCGGCGCTGGAGACCCGCGCGGCTTCGAGCACGTTCTTCCCCTCCGTGAGCTCGGCGCAGGCACTGGCCGCCGCCAGTGTCGCGCCGCAGCCTTCCGCGTCGAAGGTCACGGTGATGAGGGCTGCGTCATCGACGGAAACCGCAATGCGCACGACGTCGCCGCATGCGGAACCGCCGGCGCTGCCGACAAACGCGCCGTCGGGCACGGGGCCGCGCCCGCGCGGCTGCGTCAGATGCTGCTCGAAGGGGTGCACCCCAGGGAAGTCTAGATAGCCCTCTCCAGCGAACTTTGTTGATTCGCTCCCACCTGTGGTGAGCAGATCAACAAAGTTGGAGGAGCGGCCCGGGCGACGGCTCCCGTACCCACCCGGTTTCGCGCTACGAAGGCCGCGCGGGGAGCTACTTACGCCGCGAGGCGTTCGAGACGAACTGGTTGATCGTCTGGAAGTCGCTGTAGCCCGCGAGGACCTCGGCCTGGCCCCGGCGGTTGACGACCACCAGCGCAGGCGTGGTGTTGACGTTCGCGGCGCTCGTGATGCGCGTGTAGCGGGAGAGGTTCTTGACCGTGTCCGTGAACTTTGCGACCTGGCCGCTGCGGCGCGACAGGCGGTCGACCGACTTCTTCACGCTGCGGTCGTCGACGCCGCTCCTGTTCCAGAACAGGACCACGACCGTCTTCTCGGCGTCGAGCGCCTTGGCGACCCGGGAGGGCAATCCCTGGCTGCCGCGCTCACCCGCGTCGGCCGACGGCGCGGCGGTCTTGTCCTGTGTCGCGTTCTTCTGCGCCGGCGCCTCAGGCGTCGAGGCCGACGGGTCGGTCGGCTGGGCGGTCTGCGACGGGGCGGGCGAATCCGGCACGGGCTCCTCGCCGCCGCGGCGGGTCACGAAGAACAGTCCGATGACCGCGATCACGCCGACGATCGCCAGGAGTGCGGGCCGTGGCAGCTGGGTCGTCACGGCCTAAAGTCGCCCCAACTTGCCGCTGCCGCCCCTGAGTTGAACCTGCCGAGGCAGGTGGGCGTCCACAGGATCCGCGTGCCGGAGGCACACGCACCCGATTCGAACTCCCAACTCGATTGTGTTGGCTCAAACGTCGGACGACTGGCGTACAAGTTCGGGCTCCTCGCAAGTTAGCAGGGACCTCGGGAAGAATCGGCACGGCGGCCGGAAACCTTAGGAGCCCGCCGTGGGGCCGGGAGAATCCACCCGGATTCCCAGCTCCCGCAGCTGCTCCGCCTCCAGCGGCGCCGGGGCGCCGGTGAGCGGATCGGTCCCGGACGCGGTCTTCGGAAACGCGATCACGTCGCGGATCGAGTCGCGGCCGGCGAGCAACGCCGCCACGCGGTCGAGGCCGAACGCGATGCCGCCGTGCGGCGGGGCCCCGTGCTTGAGCGCCTCGATCAGGAAGCCAAAGCGCTGGTCGGCCTGCGCGCGCGCGATGCCGAGCGTCTCCAGCACGCGGTACTGGACGTCGGCCCGGTTGATCCTGATGCTGCCGCCGCCGAGCTCCGTGCCGTTCAGGACCAGGTCGTATGCGCGCGCCCGCGCGCCGGCCGGGTCGGACTCGAGCGTCGCGAGCGACTCCTCCGTCGGCGAGGTGAACGGGTGATGCAGCGCATCCCAGCGCCCCTCGTCGTCGTTCCACTCCACGAGCGGGAAGTCGGTCACCCACAGCGGGCGCCACTCGCCCTGGGGGATCAGCCCGAACCGCGCGCCGAGCTCGAGCCGCAGCGCGCCCAGCGTCTGTGCCGCGACGCCGGCGTCGTCCGCGACCAGCAGCAGCAGGTCGCCGGGCGAGGCCTCGAGCAGGCCGCCCATCGCGGCGCGCTCTGCATCGGAGAGGAACTTCGCGACCGGCGAGCGCCAGCCTCCGCCCTCCTCCAGGTACGCCCACACGAGCCCGCCGGCCCCCTGTCCCTGGGCGAACTCGATCAGCTTGTCGAGCTCGGCGCGCGAGAGCTCCTGCGCGCCCGCGTTGAGCCCCCGGACCGCGCCGCCACCGTCCAGCACACCGCGGAACACCTTGAACTCCGTGTCGCCGAGCACCGCGCCGAGGTCGCGGATCTCCATGCCGAACCGCGTGTCGGGCCGGTCCGTCCCGAACCGCGCGATCGCCTCGTCGTAGGGCATGCGCGGGTAGGGCGGCGCCAGGTCCACTCCTCCGGCCGCGAACGCCGCCGTGATCACGCCCTCGGTGACGCTCATCACGTCCTCCTCTTCCACGAACGCCAGCTCCATGTCGAGCTGTGTGAACTCGAGCTGGCGGTCCGCGCGCAGCGCCTCGTCGCGGAAGCACCGGGCGATCTGGTAGTAGCGCTCGAAGCCCGAGATCATCAGCAGCTGTTTGAACAGCTGCGGCGACTGCGGGAGCGCGTAGAAGCTGCCGCGCTGCAGGCGGCTGGGGACCACGAAGTCGCGCGCGCCCTCCGGGGTCGACCGCGTCAGGATCGGCGTCTCGAGGTCGAGGAAGCCGGCGGCGTCGAGGAATTCGCGGATCGCCTGGGTGACGTCGCTGCGCAGCTCGAGCGAACGCTGCATCGCCTCCCGGCGCAGGTCGATGTAGCGGTGACGCAGCCGCAGCGCCTCGTCCACCGGCACGTCCTCGTCGACGGGGAACGGCGGCGTCTCCGCGCTGCCGAGCACCTCGTAGTCCGCGGCGCGGACCTCCACCTCCCCGGTCGCCATCTCGCGGTTGACCGTTTCGTCCGAGCGCCGCACCACCTCACCGCGGACGGAGATCACCCACTCCGAGCGCAGCTCATGTGAGCGTGCGTGCGCGTCCGGTGCGGTCTCCGGGTTGAAGACGACCTGCAGCAGGCCCGTGCGGTCGCGCAGGTCGACGAACACCAGGCCACCGTGGTCGCGGCGCCGGTGGACCCACCCCGCCACGCGCACCTCCTCTCCCACCCGCTCGGCCAGCACCTGGCCGCACCACGCGTCGCGGTAGCGGTTCGCCCGCGGCGCGGGCGGTCGCACGTCCTCAGCGGCCACGGGAGAGCAGTTCCTTGCGCAGGCTGGAGAGGGGAATTTCGTCCTGCTCGCGCCGCGTCATGTCGCGCACGGCCGCCGCGGAGCGCTCCCACTCCTGCGGTCCCACGATCACGACCCATGGCACGGCCAGGCGCTCGGCAGCGCGCATCTGATTCTTGAGCGAACGGGAGCCCAGCCCCATCGTCGCGCCGATGCCCTCCTCGCGCAGCTCGGACATCGCCCGGAACACCCGCGGGCGCGCATCCGGCTCCGTCACGATGAACATGAACTGGGGGGTGTCCTGCTGCGCAGCCGCCTCCTCGGCCCCCTCCCCGCGCACGTCGGCCAGCACCTGCTCGATGCGCTCCAGGCCGGTGGCCCATCCCATGCCGGGAGTCGCCGGGCCGCCGAGCTGCTCGATCAGCCGGTCGTAGCGGCCGCCGCCGCCGATGCCGCTCTGTGCGCCCAGCGACTCCGAGCGGAACTCGAACACGGTGCGCGTGTAGTAGTCGAGCCCGCGCACCAGCCGCGGGTCGAGTTCGTAGTCGATCGCGGCGGCGTCGAGCAGGCTGCGCACCTCGTCGAAGTGCAGCGCGTCCGCGTCGGACAGCCGCTCGATCATCTTCGGAGCGTCCTCGGTGACCGCGACGATCTCGGGCGCGCTCCAGTCGAAGGCCCGCATCGGGTTGATCTCGATCCGGGCGCGCTGGTCTTCGTCGAACACGTCGTGGCCGAGGAGGAACTCGCGCAGCTCGCGCCCGTACTCGGCGCGGGTGGCCGGGTCGCCGATGCTCGTCAGGTGCAGGCGCACGGACGGCAGGCCGAGGCGCGCGTACAGGTGCGCGAGCAGGTCGATCAGCTCGGCATCGACCGCGGGGTCGTCCGAGCCGATGGTCTCGGCGCCGATCTGGCTGTGCTGCCGGTAGCGCCCGGACTGCGGCGCCTCGTAGCGGAACATCGGGCCCGTGTACCAGAGCTTCACGGGCTGCGGCTGCTTGTGCATGCCGTGCTCGAGGTAGGCGCGGCACACGGGCGCCGTGCCCTCCGGCCGCAACGTGAGCGAGCGGCCGCCGCGGTCCTCGAACGTGTACATCTCCTTGCGCACGATGTCCGTGGCCTCGCCCACCGTCCGGACGAACAGGTCGGAATCCTCGAACACGGGCGTGTCGATCTGCCCGAATCCCGCGCCCTGGAGCAGCGCCCGCGCCTCGGCCAGGATCTCGCGCCGCAGCGCCGCGCGCCCGGGCAGCAAGTCGTATGTGCCCCGCGGGGCCTGGTACTTCGCCGCCATCTAGGTTCCTGATTCCCCGCCGTGGCGCCGGAACCTGCGCGGTGGCACCTGCGCGGGCACGGCCGGGCTCAAGATTTCCTCAAGAACCGCCCGCGGCGAGCTCCGCCAGGAACGGGTTGGTGCGCCGCTCGGCCCCCAGGGTGGTGATCTCCATGTGTCCCGGGTAGATCGTGGTCTCCTCGGGCAGCGACTCCACCAGGCTCCCGATCGACGCAAGCAGCGTGTCCCAGTCCCCGCCCGGCAGGTCCGTGCGGCCCACGGAGCCGCGGAACAGGACGTCCCCGGAGAAGGCCGCGCGCTCTGCGGGGATCGAGAAGGTCATGTGCCCGGGGCTGTGGCCGGGCGTGAAGAGGACGTCGATGTCGAGCCCCGCAAAGGTCAGCTGCTCGCCGCCGCGCAGGGTGTGGTCGGCCTCGTAGCTCTCGTAGGGCCCGATGCCGGGGAAAGGCACGAAGCGCATGATGTCGGCGAGCACGGGGCGCTCGATCTCGGGGACGTACACGGGGGCGCCCGTCGCGCGGGCGACCGGGGCAACCGCCCCGACGTGGTCGAAGTGCGTGTGGGTGAGGAGGATGGCCTCGATGGTGAGGCCGAGCTCGTCGACCGCCCCCAGGATCCGGTCCGCCTCGTCTCCCGGGTCGAAGATCACGGCGCGGTCCGCTCCATCGCGCCGTGCGATGAAGCAGTTCTCCGCCACGGGGCCCACGGTGAACATGCGGACGTCCATCGGCCGGAGTCTAGTTACTGGCTTGCGCGTTCCTCCTCGCGCTTCCGCATTCTGCGGCGGTAGGCGAACGTGTCGATCGCGTGGAACGACGGCGTGTAGATCGCCGCGGCCAGCAACGACAGGCCGATCGCTCCCCCGACCGGGGCGTCCAGCAGCAGGACCAGCAGCAGGAACAGGCTGCCGGCGGCGATCGCGCCGCGGGTGATGGCCCCCTGCCAGGTGGGCGGCCGGTTCTGCTTCTCCTGGCGGCGCTGCTCGGAGGTCTGGCGCGCCTGCGCGCGGTTGCGGGGGCGGGCGCGGCGGCTCTGGCGCACGCTCCCTCCCTGCGTGCCGCCGCGGTGCTTCTTTCGCCTGCGTTGCGCTCGGGCCATGCGGCGAGTTATACGCGCCGCACGGGCATGCGGTTCTCCAGGATGTGCCGGCGCTCGTCGAAGCCGCGCAACTCCACGTCGGGCGGGAAGCCGTCGAGCGCCGCCGCCGGCGCCAGGCCGACCAGCTCGGCCGCTGCCACCGATGCGCCCAGCGGTGCCGCCTCGGCGCGCACCGCCTCCACCACTGCGCCCAGCGGCATCGCGAACGGGTCCTGCACGTTCGTGGACACCTGCGCCACGCCCCGCGTCTCGAGCTTCACGCCGATCGCCCGCACCCCGCCCAGGCCGCCGTTCGATTCGCGCACCTTCGCGGCGATCTGCTTCGCGACCTCGAGGTCATCCGTGTCGAGCTCGACGTTGAAGGCCACCAGCGGCGGGCGGGCGCCGACGAGCGCGGCTCCGGCCGTCGGATGCAGCCGGGGCGGCCCGAAGTCAGGCGCCAGGTCGCCGGATGCCATGCGTTCTGTGAGCGCAGCCACGCCGCCTTCACGGAAGAAGGAGCGCTCACGCCGGTGGTCGGAGCTCGCCAGCTCCCCGTACACGAACACCGGCAGGTTCAGCTCCGCGGCGAGGCGGTTGGCGACCGCGAGCGCCTCGTCCTGGGCCAGCTCGCGGTCCTCCTCGCGCAGGTAGGCGATCGGAACGACGTCGAGCGCCCCGATGCACGGGTGGGCGCCTTCGTGCACGCGCATGTCGACGTGCTCGATCACCTTCCGCGCGGCGGCGACGAGCGAGTCGGCCAGCTCCTGCGGCCCGCCCACCAGGGTGAACACGCTGCGGTTGTGGTCGGCGTCGGAGTGGACGTCGAGCAGGCTGCAACCGTGGGCCCCGAGCGCCCGCCCGAACGCCGCGATGCACGCCTCGTCCCGGCCCTCGCTGACGTTGGGCACCGCCTCCAGCACTATGTCGTTGGAGCTCACGAGCAACCTCGCGGCATTCTAGGAACTAGTGGCCACTAAGCGTCGAGGCCTGCTGCCTCCAGCGCGTCGGCGCGGCTCGTGAACACCCGCCCCCAGCAGATCAGGTCGCCCCGGATCCGCCACAGCCAGGCGGCCGGCGAGTCCGAGATGTAGCCGCCCTCGCCCCGCGCGTAGACGCGCCCGAGCACGAGCACGCTGTCTCCGAGGTCGCGGTACTCGTGCGGGATGATCTCGAGGTGTCGCCAGACGCGGGCGGCGTCCTCGAAGTAGCTGCGCAGGCCGGCGTGGCCGCGATAGGGCTCCGTCCGGTTGACCATCGACGCCGTCACCTGCGGGAAGAACTCCATGTCCTCGGTGATCAGCGACACCATCGCGTCGAGGTCGCGCACCTCGAATGTCTCGTACAGACGGCGCACGAGCACGACGTTGGCAGACTGAGTCGATTCCACGGCTTCCACGGTCCAAAGGTCCTTTTCGGGAGCACGAACGCACGCCGTGAGGATGACGCGCGCGGGGTCGGCAAGTGATCCTGAGCGCTGCCCACCCCTTGCTAGGCTTGCCCCTCCCGGCCGGAGTAGCTCAGTCGGTTAGAGCAGCGGAATCATAATCCGCGTGTCGGGGGTTCGAGTCCCTCCTCCGGCATGCGCTGGCTGGCCGCTGACCAACGGGTGACCTCAAGGCCCGGACAGGAGGAACGGCGGCGATCGCGTTGCGCGTGGACGACGTGGCGGCAGCCCGCACCGAGCTCGAGTCGCCAGGCGTACTTCAAGGACCCGGACGGCAACCACCTGATCCTGCACCACCGCTGTGCGCCTCCGCCGCAGTCCCGGCAGGCGACGTAGCGCCGGACCGGCTTACTCGAACAGCGAGTCCACCGACACCTTGATCCGACGGTGCTCGCCGCTGAAGCCGGCCGGCTGGGCCGGCTCGTCCGCGGGACGCACCACCTCGCACAGCCTTTGTACCTCCGCGGTGAGGAAACGCGACGGCTTGCCGTAGCCGTGCGCGTCGCTGCGGCCCTGCGGGTGGTGGTAGTAGCGCACCGGCACGTACAGGTGCAGCTGCCGCCGCGCGCGCGTCATCGCCACGTACAGCAGGCGGCGCTCCTCGTCGATGCTTTCGTCCGAGCCGGCGGCCATGTCGGCGGGGAAGTTGCCGTCGTAGAGCGCGAGCACGTGTACGGCCTGCCACTCGAGACCCTTGGCCGAGTGCACGGTCGAGAGCACGAGATAGTCCTCGTCGAGGTGCGGCGGCCCGGCCAGGTCGCCGCTCGACTGCGGCGGGTCGAGCACCAGCTCGCCGACGAAGTGCCGCAGCTCCGCCCCTGACTCGCGCGCCGCGCCGACCAGCTGCTCCAGGTCCTGGAGGCGCAGCGCCCCGTCGGGATAGCGGCCCTCGATCAACGGAGCGATGGCATCGCGCAGCCGCTCGGCTCGCGCGCCGGCGCGCTCGCTCTTGAAGGCGGCGTCCAGCGCGGCCACCAGCCCGTCCGCATGGGTCCGGGCGCGAGCCGGGAGCTGCTCCCTGGCCGCCGGCCAGCCGTCGCCGCCCGCCGCCAACCGGTCAAGCGCGCGACGGGCGGTCGCCGGTCCCACGCCCTCGAGCAGCTGCAGCACGCGGAACCACGAGATCTCGTCGCCGCGATTGTCGGCCAGGCGCAGGAGCGCGATGAAGTCCTTCACGTGCGCTGCCTCCAGGTAGCGCAGGCCGCCGTACTTGACATACGGGATGCGGCGGCGGGTGAGCTCGAGCTCCAGCAGGTCGGTGTCGTGCGACGTGCGGCTCAGCACCGCCTGCTCGCGCAGCTCCATGCCCTGCTCGCGCGCCGCGAGCACGCGGTCGCACACCTCGCCGGCCTGCGTCCCCTCGTCGCGGCAGAACAGGAGCTCGGGACATACGCCGCCGCCGCGCTCGGCACGCAGCTCCTTGGGGAACGACCGGGTCGCCTGGGCGGCCACCGCGTTGGCCGTGTCGAGGATCGGCTGCGTGGAGCGGTAGTTGCGCTCCAGCGCGATCACCGCCGTGTCGGCGAAGTGCTCCGGGAACTGCAGGATGTGCTCGGCCGACGCGGCGCGCCAGCCGTAGATGGCCTGGAAGTCGTCGCCGACCGCGGTGACGTCGCGCCGGGCGGCGCGCAGCGCGCGCACGATGTCGACCTGGAGCCCGTTGACGTCCTGGTACTCGTCGATCAGCACGTGATCGAACGCCTGCTGCATGCTGCGCCCGATCACCTCGTCCGCGGCGAGCGCGCGCCAGTAGAGGAGCAGGTCGTCGAGGTCCAGCACGCCGAGCGCTCGCTTGCGGGCCGTGTAGGCCTTGAACATGGCGGCCATCGCCTCCGTGTGCTCCTCGCACCACGGGAAGTGCTCCGCCACGACCCCGGACAGCGGCTGCTGCGCATTGACCGTGCGGGAGTAGATGTCGAGCAGCGTGCTCTTCTTCGGAAAGCGGCGCTTGCGCTGGGCGTGGCCGTGCTCCTCGCGGACCATGTCGATCAGGTCCGCCGCGTCGCCCGCGTCGAGCACGCCGAAGCCGGGGGCGAGCCCCAGCGCCGACGCGTGCAGGCGCAGGAAGCGGTGGGCGACGGAGTGGAAGGTGCCGCCCAGCACGCCGGCGGACCCGCCGGGCATCGGGACCAGCGCGCGCGTGCGCTGCAGCATCTCGCGCGCCGCCCGGCGCGTGAACGTGAGCAGCATGATGCGCTCCGGCGCGACTCCCTCGGACACCAGCCAGGCCACGCGCGCGCAGAGCGTGGTCGTCTTGCCCGTCCCGGCGCCGGCGAGGATCAGCAGCGGGCCGCCCGGGTGCGTTGCGGCCGCGCGCTGCTCGGGATTGAGATCCCCCAGCCATGCGGGAGTCTCCGTCGCGGCCGGGGCTGTTGCGTGAGCGAACAAGCGTTCGCCACGCTATGCCGGTGCCCGGACGGAGGCCGACGCGACCGCTACGTTTCCCGGCGCGTGAAGGCCCTCCTTGCAACCTTTCTTGCAGCCGCGGCGCTGGCCGCGGCCGGCTGCGGCGGCGACGACTCGCCCGGCTCGAACGGCGTGGAGTCGAAGGCGCCGCGGGACATCGTGGCCGCGGCCGCGGCTGCGCTCCGCGACGTGAAGAGCTACCGCGCGGTCGCCAAACAGGGCCGGGACACGGTGGTGGCGGAGGTTCAGCTGCCCTCGAAACTCCGCATCTCGGTGCGCGAAGGCAATTCCTCCGCCGCGATCATCGCGGTCAGCGGGGACGTCTACATCAGGGCGAACGAGGCCTACTGGAGGGAGCAGGGAGAAGCCGGCGAGGGGGCTTCGCAGCTGGCCGGGAAGTGGCTCAAGAGCCCGTCGTCCACGACCGACTTCCGGGACCTGGCCAAGGGCCTGGACCCCGAGACCGGCAGCCGCTGCCTGACGAGGGACATCGGGACGCTCGCCAAAGGCGGGGTCGAGAACGTGAATGGCCGCCCGGCGGTCGTGGTCATCGACAAGGGCGGCGTGGCGGGCACGGCGCCGGGCAGGCTCTATGTGGCCACGACAGGGGAGCCCCTCCCGCTGAAGACCGTCGTGACGGGAAACGAGCGCCCCGGCGGAAAGAGGGATCCGCTGTGCGACACGGACGGCTCCCGGGACCGCAAGGGCGACAACGTCACGCTCAGCCGCTTCAACGAGTCCTTCGACATCAGCGCGCCGTCCGGAGCCGTGGAAATCGGCGCCGGGACACCCAGCTAGCGCAACGGGAAACGGGGGCCCGGCGTGCATGCCGGGCCCCCGTCATGGGAGGTCCTGCTAGCGGAGAGACGGCTCTCGCGTCGCGGGGGCCTCGTCCTCGGCTCGTGCACCGTTCGTGGCCGCGCGTGCACCGCTCGTCGCCCTGCGCGCACCGTTCGTGCGGCCGGTGAGCGTGACGCCGGTCCCGGCCTCGGCTCCGAGGCCGGTCTCGCTGCGCACGAACAGCTCGTCGAACATGCGCTCCGACCTCTCCTCCCGGCTCAGCATCGTGCCGAGCCAGCAGCCGAAGAACCCGAGCGGGATCGAGATGATCCCCGGGTTGGCGAGGTCGTACCAATCGAGCGCTCCGCCCTGCGAGTCCGGGCCGGCCCACACCGTCGGGCTGATGATCACGAGCGCCACGGAGCTGATCACTCCGAACAGCACCCCCGTGATCGCACCGGCAGTGTTGAAGCGCCGCCACGTCAACGCCAGCAGCAGAGCGGGGAAGTTCGCGCTCGCCGCGACGGCGAACGCGAGCCCGACCATGAACGAGACGTTCAGGCCGGCACCCCCGATCATCGCGATGCCGATGGCCAGCGCACCGACACCGATTGCCGCGATCCGTGCGACCCAGATCTCTTCGTGCTCCGACTCGCGGTCGTGGCGCACGATGTTCGACCACACGTCGTGCGCGACGGCACCCGATGCGGAGATCACCAAGCCCGCGACAACCGCGAGGATGGTCGCGAACGCGACCGCCGCGATGATCGCGAGGAAGAGATCGCCTCCGAGCGTCCCTGCACCGCCGCCGAGCTCCTCGGCGAGCAGCGGAGCGGCGAGGTTCCCGCCCTTGCCGACCGCCTCCTCGGCGCCGGTGCCGAGGATCGCCCGCGCGCCGAAGCCCAGGGCCGTCGTCATCAGGTAGAAGGCTCCGATCAGCCCCACCGCCCACATCACCGACGACCGGGCTGCCTTGGCATCGGGCACGGTGAAGAACCGCATCAGGATGTGCGGCAGCCCCGCGGTGCCCAGCACCAGCGCCAAGCCGAGGGAGACGGTGTCGATCGGGCTCGACAGGAACAGGCCGGGCTCGAGATACGCCTGGCCCTCCGGGTGCTCGGCACGTGCGTCACGGAACAGGTCGATCGGGTTCCAGCCCGTCTTCGCCAGCACCATGATCGTGAGCGCGGTCGTGGCCGTCATCAGCATCACGGCCTTGATGATCTGCACCCAGGTGGTGGCAAGCATGCCGCCCGCGACCACGTAGATCAGCATGAACGTCCCGGTGAGGATCACCGACAGCTCGAAGCTGATCCCGACGAGCGCTTCGATGAGCACACCGGCGCCAACCATCTGCGCGATCAGGTAGAAGGCGACGACGCTGAGCGTCCCGAGCGCGGCCGCCGCACGCGCCGGCCGCTGGTTCATCCGGAACGACAGCACGTCGGCGATCGTGAACTTCCCGGAGTTGCGCATCCGCTCCGCGAGCAGGAAGAGCACCGTCAGGAATGCCACGAGGAAGCCGACGGAGTACAGGAAGCCGTCGAACCCGAACAGGAAGATCAGTCCGGCGATGCCGAGGAACGAAGCGGCCGACATGTAGTCGCCGGCGATCGCGAAGCCGTTCTGCGCTCCGGTCACGCCTCGTCCCGCGGCCCAGAAGTCCGTGGTGGTCGACACGCGCTTCGAGGCCCAGTAGGTGACCAGCAACGTGATCGCCACGACCACCCCGAAGATCGAGAGCGCGAGCTCGTTCAGATCTGCCGCAAGGTACGTCATCGCGACATCACCTTCCCTCCGTTACGCGGCGCGTACCCGTCGATGGCATGCGCCTGCCCGGCGCGGAGCGCTTCACGCGCCGCACGCTGCGCGAGTGGATCGAACTCACTGTCTGCCTTGCGTAGGTACAGCCACGCGAGGCCCCACGTCATCAGGAACTGCGACAGCGCCAGCACATAACCGACGGTCAGCCCGTCGGTCAGGAACTCCTCGCCCATGAAGTCGGGTGCGTACCCGGCCAGCACGATGAAGCCTATGAACCAGGCGAGGAAGAAGATCGTGGCCGGCACGACGAACCTGCGCCGCCGCCGCACGAGCTCTCGGAACTCGGGCGTCCGAGCCGCCGCCGTCCAGTCGATGGTGGACGTTTGCGGTGACCTCCCGTCCCCGTTTGTGCGAGGCGCGGGAGTGGGGTCTCGCGTCACAGTCGAATCGCTCATCGGTTCCTCCCCTTCCGAGCAATCGAAGGTTTTCGCGGTGCTTAACCCCTACCCCGGTTTTGAATCACGTCAAACGGTTACCTCAATTGACGCTGACAGTCGATCAGGGCCCGTTCCCCCTGCAAGGTTTTCGGGCTGACCGGCCGCCCCTGGTGAGTGCCGCCCGGGACGCCCACCAGGGGCGATTTCGGGTCTCTCAGTTGCCGCCTTCGTACTTGAAGGAGAGGTCCAGGCGAACGCGGTAGTTGGCGATCTTGCCGTTCTCGATCGTCACGTCCTGGCGCACAACTTCCGCCACGCGGAGGTCGCGGACGGTGTTCGCTGCCGTTTCGACCGCGTGGCGAGCCGCCGCTTCCCACGATTCGCTACTGGAGCCGATCACCTCGGTAACGCGATAGACGCTGTCGGCCATCTCCTTCTCTCCTCTCGTCGCAGTGAACTTGCGGCGCAACTCTCGCACATCCGCGCGCCCGCAGCCGGAGAAGTCAACGCCCGTTACCGGCCGATCCGTACCACCAGGTTGTTCGACAGCCCCACTCCCTTGACCGAGACGCGCAGCCGCAGCGTGCGCCGGCCGCTCCACACCCGGGCCTGGCCGAAGGACCGCCACTTCTTCTGATCGCCGAGCCGCAGGGCCACCTCGTAGGCGGTCCTGTCCAGCTTCAGCTTCATCGCCCCCACCCGGCGCCAGGCACCGTCGCGGCGCACCTTGAGCAACGCCCGCGCCGGGGCGTGACCCGCGTTGTCCAGCGGGAGCTTCGCCCGCAGCCGGATCCGTCCGCCCGGCCGCACCAGTGAGCGGAGCGCCCACAGCTGCACGGGGCGCTTGAGCTTCTTGCGCGCCGCCAGCGGGTCGTTCGCCGGGATCAGGGAAAACGTGTTGCAAGGGCTCCCCGGGTGCAGGCGGAAGTCCTTTGCCGCGCGGTTGACGTAGCCCGGGTCCGTGATGATGTTCTCGATCGTCGGCCATACCAACCCGGTCTGCAGGCCGGCCGGGTTGCCGGCGTGGCGGGTGCTCCACAAGCAGTTGCGCCGCCCGATGTTGCCGGTGCCGGTGAGCTCGAAGTCCTCGAGGTTGTAGCGCACCACCGGGTTGGAGATGATGTTTTTCTCGACCACGTTGTGCGAGGACGTCCGTGAGATGACGACGCCCTCGCCGTTTCCGTCGATCACGTTGCGCGCGACGTAGGTGCGCTGCGCGTCGGGGAACATCTGGACGCCGCGGTCGGCGTTGTCGTAGATCCAGTTGTCGGTGATGCGGGCGTTGTCCGTGGCCTCCGCGTAGATGCCATGGTGGTGATTCGTCGCCGGCAGCTGACCGCAGTTGTGGATGCGGTTGCGCTCGATCACCGTGCCGCGCGCGCGGCCCCACTCGCGCGAGCCGAGCAGGAAGCAGATCGACGTGTGGCGGTTGGTGACGTCGTTGTCGCGAAACACGACGTTGTCGCCGTTGACCGTGGGGCTGGGCAGCCGCTCGCGGTTGTATCCGTCCAGGTCGAGGTTCTGGAAGACCAGGTTGTTCGCGTGATCGTTCACGTGAATGCGGCCCAGGAGCGTCGCCCGCTCGCCGGGGTAGCTCGTGATCGTGATCGGCGCACCCGAGCTCCCGCCCTTCTTGAGCTCCACGTCGCGCTGGTAAACGCCGGCGCGCAGGCACCCCGTCTGCCCGCGTTGCAGCGAGCTCGCGAGCTTGTCGACGGTCAGGTACGGCTTGCCGGACGAGCCCGACTGGCTGTTGGACCCGAGCGGCGACGCGACCTTGTCGCAGAAC
>Ga0209382_10006799_pt1 | contig 14658 bp, 14 predicted proteins | sample SoiMetdeltSBSDD5_FD_187599 | JGI IMG/M metagenome (GOLD analysis project Ga0209382, IMG submission 187599) | Bulk soil microbial communities from a Populus tree surrounding site in Tennessee, USA - Soil MetaG P. deltoides SBSDD5 (SPAdes) (version 2) | ecosystem: Environmental > Terrestrial >... | reverse complement strand
ATTGCCGAATGATTTAGCGCAGCGACGCGCGGATATTGGCCAGCGCGTCGTGAAGCGCTGCGCTGGCGTCGGGACGCTGAGGTCCGTCAGCCGCTGGGCGATCGGCAGGCTCAGGATGCCGGCCTTCCCCCAGGAACAGTGCGATCCGGTCGACCAATTCACCCGGCGTTGGTTCATCCCGTTCAAATAGGCGGACCACGCGCGATTCCGAGCAGATGCCTTCCAGCCGGTCATTAAGCTCCAGCACTGCGTCCTTTTCGTCCAGCAGCAGTTCGTCAGGCTCGATCGATTCGAATTCTGCAGGACGGAAATCCTGGCGAATGGTTGGGCGGCCGCCGTTACCCAACTTGAAGGCCGCGAAGCCTGCGGCCAGGGCCGCGGCGCCAATCGCCATTGCTGCGACGGAGGAAAGTCCTAGGCGCAAACTCGCCCAGCCCACGGCCAATGCCAGTGGGATCGGTGCAAGCCATTCGACGGCCATCTCTAGCGGATGCGGTTTACCTGCCCAGCTCATGACTGGGCCGAATACAGCAAATTGCTTGATAAGCGGTTTAACGCGATTGGATTGCGGCGATCAGCGCCCGGGTGAACGCTGGAACATCATCGGGCTTGCGGCTGGTGATGATGTTTCCGTCCGTCACCGCCGCCTCGTCGACAACCGTCGCGCCGGCGTTCCTGAGGTCGGTGCGGATCGATTTCCAAGCCGTCGCCCGCCGCCCGCGGAGCAGGTCCGCTTCGACCAACAGCCAGGGACCATGGCAAATCGCGGCGACTGGCTTTCCCGCGGCGGCGAAGTCGCGGATTAGGCTCACCGCTCCCTCATTCATCCGCAGCTGGTCGGGATTGCCGACTCCACCGGGCAGCAGCAGCGCGTCATAATCGCCTGGTTCGACCTCATCGATGGCGAGATCAGGTGCAATGCGCCGTCCCGGCTCGTCATGGACCGTGGCCATGATTTCGTCGCGGGTCGGAGAAGCTAGCGTCACCTTCGCCCCCTCCCCCATCAATATCTCGCGCGGCCCGAACAGTTCGCTTTCCTCAAAGCGGTTGGTGGCCATGATCAGGATATGGGCGTCGGCAATTGCCGGCATACATTCGCTCCTATCGCGGAACCTCCGCGCTGCCCCGCCTTTATGCTGCGAACCGATGAACGAACAGACGAAGCGATTGCGCCATAGCAGCGACCGTGAGCCCGGCTACACCCGCCGGCGCATCGGCCGCGCCTGGGCCTATTACGACGAAGAAGGCAATCGCGTTGGCCGCCGCGATGAAATTGAGCGCTTGAACGCGGTCGGCCTGCCGCCAGCCTACACGGACGCCTGGTTCTGCAAAGACTCCGACGGACATTTGCAGGCCTCCGGGCGCGATGCGCGTGGGCGCAAGCAATATCGTTACCACCCCGCCTTCCGCCGGCGGCGCGACAAGAGCAAATTTGCCGATTGCCTTGCGTTCGGCGAGGCGCTGACGAAGCTACGGGCGCGGGTCGAAAAGGACTTGCGCAAGCGCAGGCTCGACCGAGATACGGTGCTGGCCGCGGTCGTCCGCCTGCTCGACACCGAGTTCATCCGCATCGGCAATGAGGAATATGCCCAGTCCAACCGGAGCTTCGGTGCGACGACGCTGAGAGGTCGGCATCTCAGCTCGGCCGGTGGGACGATGAAAATGCGCTTTCCATCCAAACACGCGATCGTGCGCGAAGTGAAGATAACCGATCGAAGCCTCAAGCGAGTCGTCAGAAAATGCCAGGAGCTCCCTGGACAGCTACTGTTCCAATACATCAACGGCGACGGCGTGCCGCAGCCGGTCACCTCGGCAGACGTCAACGCCTACATCCGCGACGCCACCGGCGGCGATTTCACCGCCAAGCATTTCCGCACCTGGGGCGCCAGCGTGATCTTCTTCGAGCAGATGCTGGCCAAGGCTGAGGAGAATCGGCTCAGCCTCAAAAGTGCGCTGGAGCCGGTCGCCGAGGCACTGGGCAACACACCGGCAATCAGCCGCAACAGCTATGTCCATCCGGCGCTGGTCGATGCGCTGCAACGGGATCCCCGCGACCCGCTAGGCGGCTTTGCATCGCCGCGGCCGCGACGACGGCTTTCTGCAGCCGAGACCGGTTTCCTGAAATTCCTGAAGAAGCGTCGCCACAGGCCGCAACCAAAGGTCCCGGCTTGAACGTTCATGCCGTGACCGCCACACTCGCCGCCATGAAAGGCAAGATAAAGCTGCCCGACACGCGCGAAGCGGAGTCTGTCGCCGATTGGGCCATCAACAACTTCGACCGGCTGGCCATCGGCGCCCTGATAGCGGCCGGAATTGTCGCCGTGATGCTGGCGATGCGCTGGATCGGCCATCGAATCCTGGCGAGCGATCCGCACATGTGGAGCTGGAAGGGCATCATCGGCCGCGTGCTGGCCAAGACGAGTGCCTTCTTCATGGTGGCGGCGGCGATCGATATCGTCGTCAGCTACGCGGCCATTCCCACCAAGCTCGCGCACCTCGCGGATATTTTCTTCATCATCGCCGCGTCGCTGCAGATGGCCATCTGGGCACGGGAAATCATCGTCGGCGTGATCCGCAGCCGAGTGGGAGAGGACCCGGGGGCATCGACCCTCGGTAATGCGATGGCGCTGGTCCGCGTGCTCGTGAACGTCGTGGTGTTCGCCATTGCGCTCGTGGTGATCCTCGACAATTTGGGCGTCAACGTCACCGCGATTGTTGCAGGACTTGGTATCGGCGGCATCGCCATCGGCCTCGCCGCGCAGGGCATATTCTCCGACCTGTTCGCCGCCCTGTCGATCGTGTTCGACAAGCCGTTCCGGCGCGGCGACACCATTCGTTACGGCGAAACAGTGGGCACGGTCGAGCGGATCGGGCTTAAGACGACACGCCTGCGCAGCCAGACCGGCGAACAGGTAATCATGTCCAACACCAAGCTGCTCGAACAGGAGGTGCGCAACCTGGTGGAAGCCAAGGCCCGACGCATCACCCTGCCATTCAGCCTCGTCTACCAGACGTCCCCCGACACGCTCGAACGGCTGCCGGCCCTTGCCGAGGAGGTGCTCAAGGCGGTGAAAACGGCCAAGCTGGTGCGTTGCGTCGCCACTGCATTCGCGCCCAGCTCGATCGACTGCGAGCTGGTCTACGACGACCGCACCGTCAGCCCGGATACGCTGGCGCATCACAAGTCGGACATCATCATCGGCCTCGCCCGCGCCTTAGCGCGGGAGAAGATCGAGTTCGCCTATCCGACCCAGACCACCTTCACTGCTGCCCCCGACGGAACGATGGTCATGCCATGGGCCCCGCCCGCTTCGACGAAATGAGCTTGCCGTAGCGTCCGTTTTCACGCTCTTGCCAGCGTCCTTTGGGCGGGCCTAGGACAGCGGCCGATGCCCATTGCCAACCTCGATGAAATCCGCGCGAAGATCGGCTTGTCCATCGGGGTTTCCGGTTGGATCGAGGTTGGGCAGGACCGCATCGGCGCCTTCGCCGATGCGACCGACGATCATCAGTTCATCCATGTCGATCCTGTTGCAGCCGCCGCGGCCGGTCTCGGCGGCACCATCGCCCACGGCTTCCTTTCGCTTTCGCTGCTCAGTCGCATGGCCGCCGACGTGATGCTGATCCCCGACACCGCCAAGATGGCGCTGAACTACGGGCTTGACCGGGTCCGCTTTCTCGCCCCGGTCAGGGCTGGTAAGCGGGTGCGCGGTCATTTCACCTTGGACGGGATCGAGGAGAAATCGCCCGGCCAGGTGCTGATCCGCCAGACCGTTTCCGTCGAAATCGAGGGCGAGGACAAGCCCGCCCTCACTGCCCAGTGGCTCGGCCTCGTCTTCACTTAGGAGAATATCCATGTCCGTCCGCGACGCCGTCATCGTCTCCACCGCCCGCACGCCGATCGGCCGCGCCTACAAAGGCGCGTTCAATGCCACGGCGGGGGCCACCCTCGGCGCCCTTTCGCTCGCTCCGGCCATCGAGCGCGCAGGGATCGAAGCGGGCGAAATCGACGACGTCGTGTGGGGCTGCGTGCTGACCCAGGGCACCCAGTCCGGCAACATCGGCCGCCAGGTTGCGCTCCGCGCCGGCTGCCCGGTCACCGTCAGCGCCCAGACCATCGATCGCCAATGCGCCTCGGGCTTGATGGCGATTGCCACCGCCGCCAAGCAGGTCGTCGTCGACCGCATGGATATCGTCGCCGCCGGCGGCCAGGATTCGATCAGCCTCGTCCAGACGCCTGAAATGCGGATCAGCGGCGATCCTTCGCTGATTGCGATGCACAAGGACGTATACATGCCGATGCTGGGGACCGCCGAGACGGTCGCCCAGCGCTACAGCATCAGCCGCGAGGCTCAGGACGAATATTCGCTGCAGTCGCAGCAGCGTACCGCCGCCGCCCAGGCCGAGGGCTGCCTGTCGGCCGAAATCGTGCCGGTCACCACCAACATGGGCATCAAGGACAAGGAGACCGGCGAGGTCAGCTTCAAGGAAGTCACCATCGACCGCGACGAGGGCAATCGCCCCGACACAACGATTGACGGTCTTGCGTCGCTTCAGCCGGTGCTGGGTCCGGGCACCCACATCACTGCCGGCAACGCCAGCCAACTCAGCGACGGCTCGTCCGCCTGCATTATCATGGATAGCGCGCTGGCCGAGAGGCGCGGCCTCGAACCGCTCGGGCGCTACATCGGCATGGCGGTGGCCGGCACCGAGCCCGACGAAATGGGTATCGGCCCGGTGTTCGCCATTCCGAAGCTGCTCCAGCGCTTCGGCCTCAAGATGGACGACATCGGCTTGTGGGAACTGAACGAGGCGTTCGCAGTGCAGGTACTCTATTGCCGCGACAAGCTCGGCATCCCCAACGATATTCTGAACGTCGACGGCGGCGCCATCTCGATCGGCCACCCCTACGGCATGTCGGGCGCGCGCCTCACCGGCCACGCCCTGATCGAGGGCAAGCGCCGCGGGGCGAAATATGTCGTCGCCACCATGTGCATCGGCGGCGGTATGGGCGCAGCGGGGCTGTTCGAGGTACTGTAACCGGCCTAGCATGCAGGCTCCACCTCGCATTGGGGAGCGCTGACCATGCTCAGCTACATCCTAATCGTCCTTGCCGTCGTTCTCCTGCTCGTCGTTTTGATCAATTTCGGCATCAACCGGGAATATCAGCGCGCGGTGCTGTTCCGGCTTGGTCGGCTCGGCGTGATGAAGGGGCCGGGCTGGTACTGGCTGATCCCCTTCGTTGACCGCGTCGTCAGGGTCGACATGCGGACAATCACCTATCAGCTCGAAACGCAGGAGACGATCACCCGCGACGGCGTCGCGGTGAAGGTCAACGCCGTCCTCTGGTTTCGGGCCGATTCGGCCGTGAATGTGGTGACCTCGGTCGAAAATTGGATGGCAGCGACGGTCCAGGCAGCAGAGACGGCGTTGCGCGACGCGATCGGCCAGAGCGAGCTCGACCACATGCTCAAGGACCGGCTGGCGATCAACAAACGCATGCAGTCGTTGTTGTCCGCCGCGTCGATGAAATGGGGTGTTGAGATCGACTCGGTCGAGATCAAGGACGTCGACATCCCCGAGCAGATGCAACGCGCGATTGCCAAGGAGGCCGAGGCGATCCGCGAGAAGCGCGCCCGCATCATTAGGGCGGAAGGCGAGCAGGAGGCCGCGAAGAAACTCTCGCAAGCGGCAGACACGATTAACGCTTCACCCGGCGCGCTTGAGCTTAGGCGACTGCAGACCCTGACCGAGATCGGCGTCGAGCATAACAGCACGATCATCGCCATGCTGCCGGTCGAACTCGTCCACGCCGCACGGAAGATCGCGGGCATGCCGGCCGTGGACGAACACGCCTAGCGCCGATGACTCCCGTTGAGCTCATCGCCCTCGCCGCCTCGACCAGCCTGCTGGCCGGTTGGCGGCTCTACCTGGTGACCTTGATCACCGGCCTCGGCATGAGGTTCGGCTGGATCGCCCTTCCCGACCAGCTGCAGGCGCTGGACTTGTTGGCAAACAATTGGCTGCTGGCCATCGCCGCCCTCGGCACTCTTGCCGAATTCTTCGCTGACAAGATCGCCTGGGTCGACAGCGCCTGGGACGCGATCCACTCGTTCATCCGGCCGCTGGGCGGCGCGCTCCTCAGCCTCGCCATCGTCGATGCCGCCGATCCGGCATGGCAGGTCGGCAGCTTCCTGCTCGGCGGCGGCGCGGCCTTCATCGCCCATGCCGGCAAGGCGGGCGCGCGGACCCTGGTCAATGCCAGCCCTGAACCCTTTTCCAATGTCCTGGTTTCGACCGGAGAGGATGTCGTCACCGGCAGCCTCTTGGCGTTGGCCATCGCCAATCCGATCGCTGCGGCCCTGATTGCGCTCGGTCTCGTGCTGCTGTCGATCTGGCTGGTGGTTGCAGCCCGCCGCGCCCTGGCGCGTTTGATCGACCGCGTGAATCCGAAACAACCCGCCGCGTGAACCGCGCGCCCGACATGACGCGGCACGACCCGCGCTGGACCTTGGTCATGTCGGTCGCGGCGTCGTCACTGAGCTTCATCGATGGGTCGATCCTCAACGTTGCACTGCCCACGATCCGCGCGGCGACCGGTGCCAGCGCTGCCGAGGTCCAATGGGTGGTCAACGGCTATACCTTGCCGCTCGCCGCGCTGATCTTGCTCGGCGGCGCACTGGGCGATCATCATGGGCGGCGCCTATGGCTCGTCATCGGCACCGCGCTGTTCGGCCTGGCGTCGCTGGTCTGCGCGCTAAGCGGATCGCTGGAGATGCTGCTCGCCGGCCGCGTCCTGCAGGGCATCGGCGCGGCGCTACTGCTGCCCAACAGCCTGTCGCTATTGAACGGGGCTTTTGAAGGCGAGGCGCGCGGCCAGGCCATCGGCACCTGGGCGGCCGCCGGCGCAATCGCTGCAGCCATTGCCCCGATGATCGGCGGCTGGCTGGTCGAACATGTCGGCTGGCCGAGCATTTTCTACATCAACCTGCCACTGGTCGCTGCGGCGATCCTGGTCGCGCAGACCCGGGTCGAGGAAGTCAGGGAGCCGGAAAAGGCGCGGCTGGATGCGGTCGGCGCGGGCCTCGCAACACTGGGGCTCGGTGCAGCGACCTACGGCCTGACGCTTTGGTCGCAGCAATTCACCCTCACGCCAACCGCATCCATATCGATAGCCGGTGGGCTGGCCTTGCTCCTGGCCTTTCTGCTCTGGGAACATCGATTGGGCACCAAGGCGATGGTGCCGCTGATGCTGTTCAAATATCGTTGCTTTAGCTCGCTCAACCTGATGACATTCCTGCTTTACGGCGCGTTCGGCGGATCACTGCTCCTCATTCCCTACGTGCTGATCGAGGCGGGGGGCTATTCTCCGATTGAAGCGGGACTTTCGCTCCTGCCGCTATCCATCCTGCTCGGCCTGGCGTCGCCGATAATGGGCAAACTTGCCGTGCGCGTAGGCCCGAAAATACCCCTGACGATCGGCCCGATCGTTGTCGGGGCGGGCCTGCTACTCGGGACCCGCATCGCCGAAAACCAGGCCTATTGGACCCATGCCTTTCCCGCGATCCTCATCATGTCGATCGGCATGACCCTGGCGGTGGCCCCGCTGACCAGCACCGTGCTCGCCGCCGTCGAAAAGCATCAAACCGGCATGGCCTCCGGCCTCAACAGCGCCGTGGCCCGGCTCGGCGGGCTGATCGCGGTGGCATTGGTGGGGGCAGTGCTGGTCGGCGGCGGCGCGGCGATGCTGAAGCCTTTCGCCACCGCGCTGGCGGTGATGGGCATCATCGCCATGCTCGGCGGGGCTGCCTCTTTCTTCGGCCTGCAAGGGAAATGGCGCCGGCATGAACCCGAGACCGGCCAAACGTGTTGAGTCTGTCGAAGAGAGACAGGAGCAAGACCATGCCCGAATCCAACAGCCCGCTCGTCGAACGCGTTGCTCGGGTACTCGCCGGCGTGGCCCTCAGCAGTAACGCGGAAGGGAATGACCCGTCGGCCGGCGACAAGGTCAATCTCGCCTGGCGCGAGCATATTAACCAGGCGCTCGCCGTCCTTCACACTATGCGTGAGCCGGACGAGGCCATGGCCGCGATCGGGGATACCGAAATTTGGCGCAACATGGTTGGGGCGGCGATTGCGCAGCGGGTCGATCCTGCGGAGCCGCAACCGAGCTAGCACAACAACGACCGTTCAATTTGTGGTAAATGGCCTCCTTCAATCGACTCAGTGGGAGGCGGCAATGGATCGCGTGACTCGCTTGGCATTGGCCCTGGCGTCGACGACCCTGCTCGGCATCAGCGCCCCATTCGAATATGGCGCACAACAGCTTTCGCTGCTTGACCCCTCGGCACGGATGGCTGCCCTGTGCGGCGGCGGCAAGGGCGCGTCGATGCGCGATAAGCTGGCGCTCTCCTTTGCCCTTGTGCAGACACCGAATCCGGCGGGGATCCGGCTTTATGACGGGCTGGGCAAGGTCCAGTTCCCGATCAGCACGACGAGCCCAGACGCGCAGCGCTACTTCAACCAGGGCATGGGCTTTGCCTACGGCTTCAACCACGCCGCCGCCATCGCCTCTTTCCGTGAGGGGCAGCGGCTCGATCCCAGTTGCGCTATGTGTTTCTGGGGCGAATCCCTCGCCTATGGCCCGAACATCAACGCGCCGCTGACACCAGACGCCAACCAGCTGGCGTTGAAAGCGGTCGCTCGGGCGCAGGAGTTGTCGGCCAATGTCACGCCGCCGGAACGCGCCCTCATCATGGCGCTGGCCAAGCGCTATTCGGCCGATCCCAACGCCAAACGCGCCGACTTCGACGCTGCCTATGCCGACGCGATGCTGACCGTCGCGCGCTACTATCCCCAGCACGACGATATTTCTCTGCTGGCGGCGGAATCGGCGATGGACACGCTGCCGTGGAATTATTGGGACGCCGAGAAGCGCAATCCGCAGCCGCGGCTGGGCGAAGCGATCCGCCTGGTCGAGGCCGTCATGGCTCGAAACCCCGACCATCCGCAGGCGCCGCATCTTTACATCCACCTGATGGAGAATGGCCCCGATCCGAAGCGGGCCGAGGCGGCGGCCGACCGGCTGTCGTCGCCCCTCGCCAAGGACGCGGGCCACCTCGTCCATATGCCAGCCCACATCTACTACCGGCTGGGGCGTTGGAAGGACTCGATCCGGGTCAACCTCGACGCTGCCCGCCAGGACGAGGCCTATATCCAGGAATCGAACGACAAGGGCTTCGTCCGCTACGGCTATTATCCGCACAACGTCCATTTCATCGTGACATCGGCGCAGATGGGCGGCGACCTCCCCACCGCAATCCGCGAAGCAAGAAAGCTGGCGACCATCGTCGATGCCAACACCGCCTCGCAGCTCGCCTGGATCCAGGCGATCTATGCTGCGCCCTATTTCGCGACCTTGCAGTTCGCGCCGGCTTCGGAGGTGCTGGAATTGCCCGAGGCCGATCCGCGCCTCGCCTATGTGCAGGGCGTACGCCACTATGTGCGAGCGGTCGCCTACGCCCAGCAGAAGAATGAGATCGGCTTCGGCAAGGAGATGCGTGAGCTGGCTCACGTCCGCCAGGCGGATGCGCTGAAGCCGATGGCCGACCAGGGCATGCCCGCCGCCGACTTGTTGGGAATCGCGGAGCATGTCGCGCTCGGGAAATATGCCTCGATCCGCGGGCGCCATCTTCAGGCCGCGGATCATTTCCGGCAGGCGCTGGCGATTGAAGACCGCATCTCCTACATGGAGCCGCCGTGGTGGTATTATCCGGTCAGCCAGTCATTGGGCGCCGCACTCTATCGCGCCGGACGATATGGCGAGGCGCAGCAGGCGTTCACCGCGGCCCTCGCCAAATATCCCGGCAACGGCTGGGCACTCTACGGCCTCGCGGCGTCGGAACAGAAGCTCGGCCGGCGGGCGCAGGCGGCAGCCGCCACCGCGGCGCTGGGTCGCGCCTGGATGGGCGATCCGAAATGGCTGAGGATGGAGAGGTTGTAGCTAGCCGTTCGCCGCGATGAACTTTTCGACCACGGGCGCAATCTTTTCGCGCCATTTGCGGCCGTTGAAAATGCCGTAATGGCCGACGTCCTTTGCGAGGTGATATTGCTTCTTTGAGGCGGCGAGGCCGGTCGCCAGGTCGAGCCCGGCCTTGGTCTGACCGATGCCGCTGATGTCGTCGCGCTCGCCTTCGATCGCCAGCAGCGGCGTATCCTTGATCGCCTTGGGGTCGACCGGCCGCCCGCGATGCTCCAATTCGCCCTTGGGCAGCAGGTGGCGTTGGAACACCACATCGACCGTCTGGAGATAGAATTCCGCCGTCATGTCGCACACCGACAGATATTCGTCGTAGAAGCCCCGCGTCGCATCCGCGCTCTCGTCGTCTCCGACGACCAGATGCTTGAACATCTCCCAATGGCTGATGAGATGGCTGCCGAGGTTCATGGTCATGAAGCCGGCCAGTTGCAGAAAACCCGGGTAAACCTTTCGTCCGGCACCCGGGTAAATCATCGGCACGGTGGCGACGACATTCTGCTGGAACCAGGCTTTGGGCCGCTGCGTCGCCAGCGTGTTGACCGCGGTCGGCGCCTTCCTGGTGTCGACCGGGCCGCCCATCATGGTCAGCGTCTTGGGCCGTGCCGGATGCTTGTCGGCATTCATGATGGCCGTCGCCGCATAGGCCGGGACCGACGGCTGGCAGACCGCCAGCATGTGCGGCCGCTTGCCCGTCTGCTCATAAACTGTCTGAGAAAATTCAATGAGATAGTCGATATAGTCGTCGAGATCGAAACTTCCGTCGGTGACCGGCACGAGCTTGGCGTCGCGCCAGTCGGTGATAAACACGTCATGCTTGGGCAGCATCCGCGCCACCGTGCCGCGCAGCAAGGTTGCATAGTGGCCCGACATCGGCGCAACGATCAGCAGGGGCTCGCCCGGCTCGGTCCCGACCTTCCGGAAATGCTTGAGCTGGCCGAACGACCTCCTGAGCGCGATGTCTTCGTCGACCTGGACCAGCTTCTTGCCGACTTGGACTTGCTCGATGCCGAATTCCGGCTTGCCGCGCGGCGCCGAGGCATGGGCGAAAACTTCAAGGCCCGCTGCAACCAGCGGGCCCATCGAGGAATAGCCGAACGGATTGGTTGGGTTGTTGAGCCAGCCCGCGCCTAGACCCGCGAGCCGGCTTGCGCTCGTCAGCAGCGAGCGCTGCACCTCATAGGCGTCATAAAGCATCAAATTGTCCTGAAGTTTCCGGTCACTTGAATGGGAATGTGGGGCGCAATTGCCGTTACGGCAAGCAAATTGCTGCGCTGCCGTTGCCGCAATGCGCAATTGAGGCAAAGCGGACACACTGCTAGGCGATCTTCCCATGGCCAGCGCCCCTGAACGCCCGAAGGGCAAGTCCCTGTCCGACCTCAACATGGTGTGGAGCTTCGCCCGCCGTTATCCCGGTCATATCGCTTGCGCGGCGGTCGCGCTGCTGTTCGCGGCGGCTGCCACCTCCGGCGTGCCCTATGCGTTCAAGCTGATCATCGACCGCGGCTTTTCAGGTGGCGGAGATATCGCGCGCTGGTTTCAGTACCTGCTGTTCCTGGTGATGGTCATGGCGCTGGCGACGGCCGTCCGCTTCTATTTCGTCAGTTGGCTGGGGGAGCGTGTCGTCGCCGACATTCGCCTTGCGGTGCACCGCAACCTGCTGCGCCTCGCGCCCGGCTTCTTCGAGGAAAACCGCCCGGCCGAGATCACCAGCCGTATCACGGTCGATACCACCATCATCGAGCAAGTGGTCGGCACCACCGTCTCCGTCGCTTTGCGCAACAGCGTAATGGGCATCGCCTGCACGGTGATCCTGTTCGTGCTGGCGCCCAAGCTGGCCGCCATGATGCTCGCCGGCATCGCCTTGATCGTCATCCCGCTGACCATCCTCGGCCGGCGCGTCCGTGCGATATCCAAGCGGAGCCAGGATCGCATCGCCGATGTCGGCACCGTTACGGGCGAAGTGCTTGGGGCGATGAAAATCGTCCAGGCCTTCAACCAGCAGGCCAGGGAGGCGGAACGGTTCACCAGCGCCACCGAAGCCGTGTTCAGCACCGCGCGAAAGCGCATCGGGCTTCGGGCGCTGATGACCTTCCTGATCATCTCGTTGGTCTTCTCCTCGATTACCTGGGTCATCTGGCAGGGCGCCGTCGACGTTGCCACCGGCGCGATGACCGGCGGCACGATCGCCGCATTCGTTCTTTACGGCGGGCTGCTTGCCGGCGCTTTCGGCGCGCTCAGCGAGGTTTATGGCGATCTGCTCCGCGCCTCCGGCGCATCGGAGCGCCTGAATGAGCTGCTCAGGGCCGAGCCGGACATCAAGGCGCCGGCCAATCCGGTCCCCTTGCCCACGCCTGCCCAGGGCCGGATGGTGTTTGAAAGCGTCACTTTCCACTATCCCACGCGCAAGGACACCTCGGCGCTCGAAGGCTTCAGCCTTGAGGTCCGCCGCAACGAACGGCTCGCGGTTGTCGGTCCGTCGGGCGCGGGCAAGACCACCCTCTTCCAGCTCGCCCAGCGTTTCTACGACCCCGAAAAGGGCCGCGTCCTGCTCGACGGCGTTGACTTGCGTGACGCCGACCCCGCCGACGTCCGGCAGCGGATCGCCATGGTCCCGCAGGAAGTGGTGATCTTCGCCGCATCGGCGCGCGACAATCTTCGCTACGGCAATTGGGACGCGACCGAGGACGAGATCTGGCAGGCCGCGCGAGACGCCAATGCCGAAAGCTTCCTCCGCGCTCTCCCCGAAGGTCTCGACACCTTTATGGGCGAAGGCGGCGCCCGCCTCTCGGGCGGACAGCGGCAGCGGATCGCCATCGCCCGCGCCCTGCTCCGCCGCGATGCCCCGCTCCTGCTGCTCGACGAGGCGACCTCCGCCCTCGATGCCGAAAGCGAACGGCTGGTGCAAGAGGCGCTCGACCGGCTGATGGGCAATCGCACCACCATCGTTATCGCCCACCGCCTCGCCACCGTCCGCGCCGCCGACCGGATCATCGTCATGGACCATGGCCGGATCGTCGAGGAAGGCGATCATGGCACCCTGACCGCACAAGGCGGCCTTTACGCCCGCCTCGCGCGGCTGCAGTTCGACGGAATCGCCGCATAGTAACCGATATTTCTAATGACCGCTTTCGACCCATTGCGGTCATTAGCCGTGACGCGCCAAAGTACACCGTCCGCCTATGCATCATTCTGTCCGATTCCAGAGCTCGATTTCAGCTTCTCGGCGTTGTTGCAGGCCCGGGATCTGCCGCCCAGCCGCCCGTATCCACTTTCTCATCTCATTTGGCACCGCGTCATACTCGCGATTGTTGAGGCGCTTTAACAAGCTAGACCTTGCAAGGACGCCTGGGCCGACGTTGTACACGAACACTGCGAGCGCATCGCGCTGTGACGGCGTCAGCGGAACCTTTACCAACGTGTCGACTGACTTGTAGTAAGGCGCCATGTCCTGACGCAGCAGCACGCGGGCCTGCTCTTCGGAAATCCCGCTCGATATATTGATCAATTCGTTACCAATGCGAACACGGCTAGTGCGCTTCTCCTCTGCGGTGAGGAAGTGACCATATCCGATTTCCGTGTTTCCGCCTTCGAACGTGGAGGCAGTTCGAGAAAAGCTCTCGAACCGCGACAGAAGATCAATCGCGGCCGTGCCGCCCGCAGACTGTACCACCGGCAAAGACACGGACTCACCTTGGGATATGCGGCCCGCATCACGCAGCTTGATATTTAACTGCTCCGAAAGCCTGATGTATCCGGCATCCGCGAACCAGAGCAGGTTCCGTGCCCTCTGAATATCCTGCTCTTGCGGAGTCAGCGATGTTGGAACCTCACTTGCTTTCAAGATGAGCTCAACTTCATTTTGGCGACGCTGACGCTCAAGGGATTGGTCAAACTCGCGTGCCTGCTGCCCCTGTTGCGCCGCATGCTGAGTGCGAAGAGTCCGCTGTTCTTGCGCGAACCGATCGGCCGCCGCCGCGGCGTTAGCGCGAAATTCGCGCTCCTGACGATCGAGTTGCGCCGCGGCGTCGCGCTCCTGTAGCGTGAAGCTCCGCTTCGCCTCCGAAAGTCGCGCGCTTTCCGCCTCCTTCGCGATCGCGGCCTGTTTCTCCCGTTCCAGTTCGCCCTGTCTCGCAATAACGCCGAGCTGCTCTTGATGCTGGTGTCGAGACTGGAAGTAATTGGCGACAAAGCCCAGGCCGATGGTGAGAATGATCGGCAAAGCTGCGAGCGCGGATTGCGCAATTAGAGGGCGCGCAGAGGCTTTCTCGCGGAGTTCCTGCTCTTTGAGCTGCGCCTCGAGTTCTTTAATTCGTCGATCTAAGTCCAGTGTCTGGTTTTGCACCCGCTCGATTGCCCTCCTTGATCGCCGCCGAAGCTATCAAAAGACTCTTGCCGCAGGAAGAGAGGCGAGCATCACCGATCGAGATACATGAACCGGCTACAGGGAAGCACGAGATCGAAAGCGCTGCTTTGGCTCGACTTGGTTGCGGCGGCCATCGGGATGGCACTGGTGATTGCCATGGTTGTCAGCCTTGGAGGCCTATTCGTCTTCGGTTGGGAGGGCGCGCCAGTGGAAGAGATTGCGCCATTGCTATCTTCGCCGCAGTCTCGCTCGTCGT
>Ga0209382_10006797_pt1 | contig 14658 bp, 14 predicted proteins | sample SoiMetdeltSBSDD5_FD_187599 | JGI IMG/M metagenome (GOLD analysis project Ga0209382, IMG submission 187599) | Bulk soil microbial communities from a Populus tree surrounding site in Tennessee, USA - Soil MetaG P. deltoides SBSDD5 (SPAdes) (version 2) | ecosystem: Environmental > Terrestrial >... | reverse complement strand
TTTAGCACGCTCCAGCTCCTTGATCGCTGCCGGCACGTCCACATGCAGCGGCGTGATGCACACCGCCTTGAGACGCCTGGGATTGGCGGCACACCACTCGGCAATCCAGTCGTTATAGGTCTGGGCAAAGGCGATGCTGTAGTCGTGCTCGCGCAGGCGCGTGTAGCCCAGACCGCCAGTAGGATACAGCACCATGACGTCAATGCCCTCCAGGTCGGCATCCTGCAGGTAGCGCTCCGTAGTGACTGGTGGGTACGGGATGCGGCCGTTCTGCCGCCGGTCAAAGCCGTCGCCGATGCTGATACTCTGACGCCTCCGGAACTGCTCGGGCAGACGCTGACGGTACATGGATTCCTGGTCCAGCGCATGCCCGTCCGCGTCGATGATAATCATACCATTGCGCATAGGGTCCTCCTTACGTATGGGTTATGGGTATCAAATGACCTTTTCGAATCCGGACACGTTTCCATGTCCCCTCTCCCCGCGGGAGAGGGAGCTAGGCGCCCTCCTGCGTGCCGAAGAGGTTCCTTGCTCATGTACTAGGGCCAGGTACCCGCACGGCGACGACTGCTGGAGTGTGATTCCGGGTGTGCTCGAGGCCGCGCTGGAGCGCGGGCGCGAGCTGCGACAGCTCAGTGACCTGTTCGCCATAGCCATTGGCCGCTTCCGCCAGCTTGGCGAAGTTCGGCGTGGGCTCAAAGGTGCCGCCCTCATAGTGAGCCGCCGCGATGCCGTAGCCCTCGGGATAGGCGTGGCGCAGGCCCGAAGTCCCAGTGCTGTAGGAGCCATTCACAAACACCACCGCCATGTATGCGGCCTTATGGTGGCCAGCAGCCCAGAGGGCCGGCAAGGGGGTGCCAAACATAAAATACCCGTCACCCGTGGCATGGATGACGTCCTGGTCTGGGCGTGCCAGCTTCACCCCCAGGGAGGCGCCACTGCCCCAGCCGCCCGAGCTGCTGCCGCTGCGGAAGTAGGTGCCTGGCTGTGTGCGGCGCGCGTAGCTCTGGACGAAACCGCCATTGCTCAAGCCGTCGTTCAACACAATGGTCTCGGGCTCCAAGAGCTGGCCCAGTTCATAGCCCACCACCCGGCCAGTGAGTCTGCTATGCTTGATGTCCTCCTGGGCCTGGGCATCGGCATGGGCGACCATCTCCTGCTTGCGCTGTTCGAGGCGGGCGCGTCGATCGGCGATGCGGCTCATCGCGCTCTGCGTGAGCATATGCGTGGCCGCCTCGTGGACCGCACGCGCCACAGCGGCCACCGCCGCCGGAATCCAGAGGTCAGCCCGGAACTCCAGCGTCTTATAGCGGGAGAGCACCGGATCGATGGCGACCCAGGCGATCTTCGCGTCGGCGCTGGGCGAACCAGGGCCAGGCGTGAACGGCACCACATCTTCCATGACAAGCAGCACATCGGCGTCTTTGGCCGCCGGACCGGTACCGTAGGCCCAGTGCGTCATGGGGAAATTCAGGCGGTCGGCATTGGTAGACTCCATCACCGGGATGGCCAGCAGTTCCGCCAGCCGTACCAGCTCGAGCACAGCCTCGGGATCGCGGCCAGCCCTGGTGGTGTACATGACCGGGTTTTCGGCCTGCACCAGCCACGCGGCGATCTGGCGAGCGTCAGCCGGGTCAGGCCAGGCCGGCCGGGCCAGGCCAAGCTGGTCCCGGGTGGGGAATCGGGCCGTGCCTGGCATGGGCAGCATCGCGGTCTCTTGTGGAATGCTCACGTAGACCGGGCCTCTGGGCTCGCTCATGGCCACCTGGAGCAGTCGGCTGATCATCAGGCCCGGATTGTCCTGGTGCTCCATGCGGTGATCGATCTTAGTATACTGACGCACGATCTCGCCCTGATCCCGCGGCTCCTGAACCCACTGCACGCTGCCACCACGGGCACCCCGCATCGAGCCGGGAAAGGCCCGCGGCCCGGTGCCAGCGGTCATGAGTACAGGATAGCCACCGCGCCAGGCGGTGTGAATCGCGGCCCCGTAGTGCAGGGTCCCGACGTCCACGTGCACCGCAGTGGCTGCCGGCTGATTCCGCACCATAGCGTTTCCCAAGGCGGCATTGAGGGCCACGTGCTCGTGGGTCATCGTCACTAAGCGCGGTGCGGGACGGCCCTTGGCGTGGGCCTTGGCAATGGCCTCTTGATAGAAAGTCAGTTCCGAGCCGGAGACGAAAAAGAGATGCTCGACACCGCCCAGCTTCATGGCCGCGACGATCGCGTCGGCCCACTCCTCCGCACCGGTTTCGGTCCACCACGCCTCGGTGCCGCGCTCCTGTGTCTGGATCATGGCTCGCCTCCCCTGTGTAATCTACAGCTTGCTATGCTACAGCCTGGATAGCCCGGAGTTTGGTACCTGAAGATTGCGACATGCCGTTATATAATGTCAAGCTGATTCTAGATGTAAGAGCCATGTAGTGCACACTGCAGTAGAAGACATGGCACAATATCTTTGGAGGAAGTGCACTATGGAGCCCATGAGTATCACTGAGGTATCACCGGAGCAGTTAAAAGCTCGCCTGGATCGTCGCGACGACGTCGTCGTCGTGGACTTACGTCAAGCGTGGGAGTATCACGCTGGACACATCCCGGGCGCGCTGTCCCTGTTTCTTGAGGAAGTCCCGATGCGGCTCAGTGAGTTGCCTACCGATGTGGACATCGTCTTGCAGTGCTGGCATGGCCATACCAGTCTGGACGTGGCAGCTTATCTGATCCAGCAGGGCTGGCTCGCCAATCGTGTTGCGAGCTTGAGCGGGGGCATTGCCGGATGGGTACATACCCATGGGGTCGCGGCGTTGGAGCGCGCCTAGTACGGTGGAGGACACCGCCAACATCGCCCTGTTTCTGGCTGCTGAACTGGGCAGTTTTGTCACGGGGCTGTATATTCCCGTCTGCGGCGGTCAAGTCATGGAGTGAGACGACCGCGATATGCTTCACAAAGAAGGGACGTCACCGTATGGAGTATGAGGATAAACGTGTAGCCAACCTGTGGTTGGCGGATGAACTCTGGCAGCTCGGTGCCATCCAGTTTGGCGATTTCTCGCTCGGGACAGCAGTGCATTCGCCGGTCTATGTGAATCTGCGCCTGCTCATCAGCAATCCCGCAGCGTTGCGTGAGGCCGCGGAAGTGATGCTTGAAGAGGTCCGCACCTTGCAAAGTATGCGCCATCCACGCCTGGCCTACTATGACTTAGTGGCCGGGGTGCCATTTGGCGGACTGCACCTGGCGACAGCGTTTTCATTGCTGTCCGGCACACCGATGATTTATTTGCACCCTAGTAAGGACGGACAGGGGCACGTGATTGAGGGCGCCTATTCGAGTGGGCAGACGGTCCTGATCATCGATGATCTCATTACCGGGGGGCGCAGTGTCGTCCAGACGGCGGCACGTTTGGAAGAAGAGAATCTCATTGTGGAAGACGCCCTGGTGTTACTCGACCGCCAGCAAGGCGGGCAGATGCGCCTCAAACGTAAGGGCATCAATCTCGCGGCAATTCTGACCCTGGAAGCAGTGCTGCGCTACCTAGGCACGAGCAACAAAATTTCACCTGAATGGTATCACCAGAGTCTCGAATACCTGGGCAAACCCCATGACAGTCTCTAGGGCTTCTGGCTCCCTCTCCCGGCGGGAGAGGGAACATGGCAATCAAGACTCCGCCGCGGGCAGTATCTCGTCAGGCAACAGCGTGTGCAGCTCCAGGGCTGCGTTACAGCACAGTAAGAACCCCTGGGGCTGGTGCGTATCTAACGGCTGCCCGCGGCGATCCAGCACCCGGCCCCCGGCGTTCTGCACCAGGAGGGCAGCGGCGGCAATGTCCCAGCTCTTCACGCGGTTGCGCATACGGCCATACATGTAGCCCTCCGCCGCACCTTTGGCGATGAGACACATATTCAGGGCCACCGAGCCACCAATGCGGAACATCTGCTTAAACTCGCGCTCCCACTCCATGGTATACAGGTGTTGCCGGAGGGCATCGCGCGGCGAATAATCGAGGATCAGACGAGCCTGGTCGAGGTCACGAATGTCAGTCACATGCACAGGGTGACCATTGATGGTAGTGTCTGCACCGGTGACGGCACTGTACAGTTCGTCGTTGAACGGATGGTACACGACCCCCACAAGGGTCTGGTCCGCGCTAGTCAGGGCAATGGTCACGCTCGAAAAATTTTGCCCACGGATGTAAGACTCGGTGCCATCCAGGGGATCGACAATCCAGGTATAGGGCGAGGCAGTGCTGCGCGTGCCAGACTCCTCACTGATGATGGAGTGGTCGGGAAAGTAGTGGCAGATAACATCGCCAATAGCCGTATCAGCCAGCGTATCGACGTTGGTGACGACTTCCTGGCGGTCCTTATGGGTAATTTCCAGGGGAGCAAAACGATGCTCGAGCAAGACCCGCCCACCGACGATGGCAGCTTCCTCGGCAACTTTGCGAAATTCGTCTAGGGTATTGTTCATTGTCACCACTCTAGTTACAGGGCTTCTGGCTGCGAGGGCAACAGAGGCACATGGTGTGACAAGTATACTGGAAAGTAGGTATGTTGGGTATGCTCATCCTCACCCGCGCATGCACACGTCAGGTAAGTCGTGGGACGGAGACGCGCGTATGCATCCACTGACCACGTGGCTGGCACTCGTTGGGAGTGTCTGGGCGCTCTTTGCGCTAGCCGAAGAGCACCTTGCTCCGCCGCACCGCGCCCAGATTACCCGCTGGCTGCGCGGTCAGACTCCCTGCTGGCCAGCGACATTTGTGGCGGTATGCGACAGTGTCTTTGGTCCTCCCACCCTATCAGGGGCATACGTGCTGCGCGCCTGTGTTGCCTCGCATATCGCTGCCTTTCTGGCGCTGTGTCTTTCAGGCGTGTTCTATCCTGGCACGTCTGGCCTCATGCTTCTGGTGCTCTTTCTCTATGCGCCTGCCCTCGTGGGAAGTCTGGCGCTGGTGAACCTGCTGCCTGGGTCTCTCGCTCTCCTCGTACATCGCACTCTGCTCCAGCGTGTAAGCAACGGCCAGGGGCCACTACGCCTGGGCACCTGGCTCGTACTCGCCGGTGCGACGACAGGTGTCTTGGCGGTCCTGGCATGCACGCTGGGATTTCTCGTGGTGTTCGTGAGTAATGGGGTCTACGCGCTCCAGAGGCCGGTGACGTGGATCATTGGGTATATCGAGTCTGTCATCAAAGACACCGCCGGAGGCCTGAGTGCGCTCCAGGAGGCAGCGCGCCTCCAACCCGTCATTATGCCTGGGATGGCTTTTCCCTCCTTTGGGATCTGGCTTTATGCCCCCTGTTTCCCCTTCGTCTGGGTGTGGTTATATCTCCTGTCAGGTGTGTTGATCCGAGGTGCCACGGCCTGCGGACTCATGCGTGCGTCCCGCCGTACGCCAGGCCTGCTGGATATTGATGCCAGACCGTTGCATACCCTTGGGGCAGTGGCCGTTGGCGTAGTCAGCGTGGTGTATTGGACCGCGCTACTCTGGCGCCGCTAGTGCTGCGCACGGCTACTGCGTAGGGCTACTTACCCCCGCCAGTTTGGCGGGGGACGGCGGATAGTCCATGCGCCGTGCGCCTGCGTACGTTGGCACGCGCGAGCCCCCTGCCCTCATGGCAACACCAGTACCTCAGAGGTGCGCGTGTTGCGTGCCACTACCCGTCCCGCCTTGAGCACCCACAGCTTTTCGACCTGCTCGGTGATCGCTTGCTCCGGACTGCTCGCGTCGAGCACCACCAGGTCAGCGCGACATCCCGGGCTGAGCCCATAGTCAGGCAGGCCCAGGGCCCTGGCCGGATTCACCGTTACGAGGTCGAGCAGCCAGGCCAACTGCTCCAGATTGCCCAGATGCGCCGCCATCGCCGCTATCAGGGCTTGCCGGAGCAAGTCAGGATGGCCATAGGGTGTAAAAGGGTTCGCGATATTGTTGGTCGAAATCGATATGTTCACCCCGGCAGCGCACAGTTCGCCAATGCGCGTGACCCCACGCCAGGTGCGCGGGGCCGACGAGCGACCTTTGACGTGGAGTTCCGTGGCGGGGAGGCTGATAACGTGTATGCCGGCCCGCTGCAAAAGACCCATGACCCGCGCCCGATGGTCTGCTTCAAGCATGTCGAGCGTGCATAAATGGCCGAGCACGACGCGCCCCTGCATGCCGCGTGCGATGGTTTGCTCGGCAATGTAGGTACAGGTGAGCAGCGCCGGGTCATCTGAGGAGTCGGCATGGAAGTCCAGCGGCACGTTAAACGCCTCGGCGGTATCGAAAAACCAGTCGATATGGCGGCGTTGATCCTCATCCATATACGGACATCCACCCAGTACCGGCAGTCCCATCTGCAGGGCTTCCCGCAGCATGCCCTGGGTCACGTCGTCATGAAAGATGCCTTCTTGCGCAAACGCCACCAGTTGTACATCCAGCACCCCGGCGCATTCTGCCTGCACCCGCCGCAACGCCGCAACGCCACGCAGGCCCACGTAGGCATCAACCTCCACATGGGCCCGCATCGCCGTGCAGCCATGGCGCACAGCATACTGCAGGGCACGTCGCGCCCGCTGATAGACGTCATCCACAGTAAAAGCCTTTTTCAGCTCGGCCAGCAGCACTTGCGGTGTGGGTCCGCCCGCCTGCAACCCTGGCGCACGATCGGCCACAAAGGCTTTGTCAGGATGGATATGCGACTCGACAAACCCTGGGAGCACCAGCTTGCCGCTCACCTCGAGCTGTGCGCGGGCCACGGCGTGGAGCCCAGGAGCGACCGCACGAATACGCCCCTGCTGAATGGCGATGTCTTGCTGCTGTCCAGCGACAATACCGCCCTGCACAATCAGATCGTCCATGCCTCCTCCTGGCGTTTCTCGAGCGAAAAAGGGTTACAGAGTCGTGTCCGGCTCTAGCAGCGCGTTCAAGCGTCGGCATACAGCGATCACCTCATCGGCGTAGCCGGGGAACCAAGCATGCATCCACTCTGGGCGATCAAAGAAGGCTAACGACGGTTGCCCCACACGCCGAATGCTTATACGCCGCACCAGCCCGGCAGCATTGATGAAACTCACTTCATCCAAGAGGCGCCCTGGGGCCGCAAAGCCCATGGTGACAGGACACAGGGCCTGAATGCGGCGGAGCGATTCAGCCACACCGCGCAGGCAGAAGGCGTGCGTGCGCGCCAGCACGGCCGGAGGCAGGGTCCGCAAGACCGTGCGCATGGTCAGGCCGGAAAACACCGTATCATCAACCACTGCCAGGGCTGGACATGTTTCCAAACCTTGGAGTTGCTCTGCGAGTGGTTGGGCCGTGGTACTCACCAGGGTGTAGCCTCCCTGGCCGTCCTCCTCGCGGGTGACGTCCACCCGGCGTATCATGGGAAACCACCCGGTACGCTGGTGCAGTTGTCGTGCCACGCGCTCGCCGGCTTGGCCAATGCCGACCGTGACGGTAAAGGGGGTATGACTCCCCTGCCCCACCAGCCGGGTGATCTGGTCTTCGAGTTGTAGGACAATCACGCGCTGTGGATCACGGCGTACCAGCCTCAACAGCTCCTGGGTGAGTTGGAAAGCGACAGACTGCTCTCCGTGGGTGTGGCGGACATCATCGCTCAGGTCATCGTGAATGTAAAACACCTGGGGTGTAGGTGCGGCGTAGGCAGCGTCGGCGGTCACCGGGCTCTCCTTGTTAGTGCCCACTGTGGAAGAACGGCAGCACGACCAAGAGGGTGTAACCGTTGAGCATGAGAAAGGTGCCACCGAGCGCGAGAATCAGACTGAGGCCGTACATCAGGCGTGAGCTCGACAAAATCGACACCGACGACATCACGATGGCTATCTGGAGCAGCACTTCGGCGAAGTCGAAGTACGGGTCTCTCTGGCGGTTCACATCGCGCTCGTGCTCCAGTTTCTTGGCGTCTTTTTCGATGTCCTTCTTCTCAGTGTTATAGCGCTTCGTCTCTGCGGCAAATTCAGCAAGCAGCGCTTCATACTGCTGGCGCGCCTCAGGCACCATACCAGCGCCCCGCTCTGCGAGTTCAACCTCCAGCCGCTTCTGCTGGATGCGATACTCATGCTCCCGGATCACCTTCGCCTGGTAGAAGGCCCACTGATCTGAGGACTGTTGCTGGGCCAGGAGCATGTCTTTCATGGCATTGTTGCCACCGAGCGCGGCGATGGCCAGCATCACCGCATAGATGGCGGTGGTAATCGCCACTCGCCGGGTGAATGCCTTGTTCCTGATCTCCTCGAGTTCTTCAGGATTGGGAATCTCGACCTCAGACATGCTGAGAGTCCTCCGCTCATGTAGAAAGTGCGCCACACTCCTTCAGCCATTGCCATACGCCACCGTCCATTTGAACACCTGCCACGCCGTGTTTGCCCCAAAGATAGCACATTTGCACGACGCCCTCTATGCTTCCAGAGAGGGCTCAGATACGCACGGGTTGAGCTGATTGGCGGTTCTAGAGCGTGTTATGCACTTGCAGCGAGGATTGCCAACGACGATGGAGAAGCTGATACGCTGAGGCGTACTCCATCCTCTCTGAGGCAGCTTCCTACTGTAGAGGTTCGATCTGCTCATGCACAGCCTGCTGGGCAATGTTTGTGCAGCAATCACAAAAAGTCTGGATAACTCTGTAATCGGCACATTCGATATGCTCAGCGTCGAGCATGTCACAGAGATGCTGGACCATATCAACATACATGCGGGACCAATTGATCCATGCATTGCGTTTCAGATCAAACAGCCGTTCGTGGCAAGGACAGTAGGAGATGGGCATATCTGATTCCCTTCTTGTGTGGAAAGTTATGGCTTCTTCCTGCGGGGACCGCGTGGATGTACGTGGACCCGCGCTATCTTCCGCAAGGTCGCTGTGCACTCATCGCAGGACATCTCGACGACTTTGAGGAAGGAGGGATCGGTATTGGTCGAGGCGAGGAGTTCGTAATACTCCCTGATTTCGTTGATTGTCGTCTCAGGAAAAGGCACCCACCTCAGCTTGGTAAAACTAAAAAGCCGTCCGTGTAGACTACAATAGTACAGAGACATTGATGCCACCGCTTAGTAACTTCTTTATTGGAACATAGAGTATTAGATCATAAATATACAGAAGGAGTATTTTAGTTTCAAATAAAATAAAGAAAAATGATCCCTTTTGACTGAGAGGAAACAGCAGCCCGTTGGTGGGTCGGCTGTCGATGGAAGGTATTACGAAGGGGTGAGATTGTGGTGGATATAGAGGTCTGGACACTGCGTGCAAAGTATTCGGACGAGTACCTTACCAATCATGGCACTTCCGACAGAGAATCTTGACATTGAGCAGGAGAAAGCGAGGGGCCAAGTTTTTTTGACGAAGAGATGGGCAACATCGAGGCAGTCATAGGGATGAATGGAGTACTTTGTCTCTGGCTTGCCGCATCGGACGCATTGATCCTGATTTCGTTTCAGGCAGGCAACTTTGAGGAGAGTGTGGAGGTGATCAAGCTGCTTTGGCCGTATGCTCTTTCTATCCCATCCGTCTACATCAAAATGGTCGCCTTCCTACCTACTTATTATCGACCACTCCCATGTCATTGCTATACTAATACTCAACTCCTCGTTGATGGACTCCGCCGCTCGGATGTGTCTCGTTCTTGCATCCAGGCACGGGTAATGGCTTTGTTTACCCGCTTAAACATCTGCGCGCGCGTCATTCTCCACAGCGGTTCCCGCGGCAGGAAAACGGGCAAAAAAGCCTTCAGGGGTTTTGCCGTCCGCAATCGCCTGAATAAAACAATGCCACTGATACATCCAGTAGTAGCCGCGATAGCTATGACATTCTTCTTCGCCGTGTATACAGCTAATAGCAAGGTCACACGCCTCACTCCAGCCAAGAGCACTTCCTAAGGCTTGCCAAAACGTAGGATCAAGGAATGTCTCTTCTACTGGCACCACAAACGAGGACTCGTTATCTTTTCGCGTCCACGCCGAATATTCGTTACTGGCTCCCTCATAATAAGTGTCCATGCCGTCAGAACCTTGGACGTGGTATCCACCTTCGGTGGCTTTATTCAAAGCTTCTTGTATTGTCATATATTTTTCTCCTTATCACCTCCTGCGAGGAAAGAGGTTCTCGTTTTGATACCCACGTCTGATAAAGTGAGAGACTTGGGGATGGTCCCCTGTCCAAGGGATATATGCAGGGGACCATCTCTATGGGAAACGCCGCTCCCCCCAAAGGGTCCTAGAGGAGCCGCATTGTTGTTGCAATGTTACGATGTACATTGCAAGCTCTGTGCCACGCTAAGGGGTCTGGATGAAAGGTCGCTCTGTGCTCCTGAAGGGCCGTGTGGATACAATATGCGAGAGCCGCATAGACGGGCAAATACGTCCTCATTGCCATCAAGGCTGCAAGCGCGTCTTCACCTCTTCGCCTTGTTTGTCTCAACCTCCACGCTGGCATACGTCATCGCATAGAGACGATAGTACAGCCCGCGCTGCCGCAGCAGTTCCTCATGTGTGCCACTCTCCACCAGACGCCCCTGATCGAGCACGATGATCCTGTCGGCATGTTTCACCGTTGACAGCCGATGCGCGATGAGAAAGGCGGTGCGGTCACGCAACAGCGTGGCCAGGCCGGCCTGCACGAGACATTCGGTCTCGGCGTCAATGCTGGCGGTGGCTTCGTCGAGGATGAGCAGGCGTGGGTCGGCGAGCAGGGCCCGTACGAAACTGAGCAGTTGGCGTTGGCCGTGGCTGAGCAGGCTCCCACGCTCACGCACATCGGTATCATAGCCGTGGGGGAGGCGCATGATGAAAGCGTGCGCCCCAAGGGCCTGTGCCGCGGCTACGATGGCCGCATCGCTGGCGGTGGGATTGCCATAGCGCAGATTGTCGCGCACAGTGCCGCTGAAGAGAAACGGCTCTTGCAGGACAAGAGCAATCTGCCGGCGCAAGTTCTCCTGGGAGAGCCGGCGGACATCAATGCCGTCGATTAGGACAGCGCCGCTGCTGACGTCATAGAAACGTGCCACCAGATGGACCAGGGTCGTCTTGCCAGCGCCAGTATGGCCAACGATGGCCAGGCTCTGGCCGGCTGGCACGTGCAAGGAGAAGTCCTGCAAGACGGGCGTGCCGGGCTGATAATGAAACGAGACATGGCAAAACTCGACCTCCCCGCGCATGCACGATAGAGACACTGGATGAGGGTCTTCTTGCATCTGAATCTCCGTCTCCAGGATCTCGCAAATATGCTCGCCAGCCGCCATGGCCATTTGCAAGTTGTTCCAGCGGAACCCCAGGTCACGGATGGGCTCAAAAAAACGCTGAATATAGAGTATAAAAGCTACTAGGCTGCCAGCACTGAGGGTCCCGGCAAGCACCATGGGACCACCGCAGACGACGACCAGCGCAATGCCGACAACGCTCAGCATCTCAATGCTTGGGAGCAGCGCCGCAGAGAGCCGGGAGGACGAGAGGTTGGCCATGAGATGGGCGCGATTTAAACGCTCAAAACGCTGCAGATTGGCCTCTTCACTGCCTAGACTCTGAATTACTCGTACCCCAGAGATGTTTTCCTGAAGACTGGCGTTGACCTGGGCCAGAGCCATGCGCACCTGGCCAAAGGCGCGCCGCGCCAGCGTACGCCAGTAGAGGGTGAGCAGGACCATGGGTGGGACAACAGCGAACGTGATGAGGGTCAGCAGCGGGTGCATGGACAGCATCACGATGAGAATCCCGCCCAGGGTGATGAAGTCGCTCAGCGTCCCCAGCATACCGTTGGTCAAAAGGTCTTGCAGATTGCCCACGTCGTTTTGGATACGCGACATCAGCACCCCGACAGCATTGCGGTCGTAGAAAGAGAGATCGAGCCGCATGAGGTGCGTAAACAGGGCCTGTCGGAGATCGAGAAGCACGCGCTGCGCCGTGCGTTCCAGCCCGAGGGTTTGCTGATACTGCATGATCCAGGCGACCATGGCATTGCCAGCGTAGAGGCAGACGAGCACCGTCAACCCTGCCAAGTCAGCATGGGCGATGTAGCGATCCAGACTGAGCTTGACCAGGTATGGAGCGAGGAGATGGCTCAGCGATACCCCGAGCATACAGGCCGTAGCCAGGAGCAGGCGGCCCGTATAGGGGGCCATAAACGGCCACAGGCGGCGCACAACGCGGCCGTCGTAGGCTTTCCCGTAACGTTTTGCTTCTTCAGCGGCACTGGATGGCCTGGACCACGGTCCCTGCTGACTGCGTTGATACATCCTCATGGCGCCGGCATCCGGGACACTCCGCGCGGGGAGGCAGTAGGATTGACCTGACGTTGGTGTCCGTTGCGCGTGGCATCGAGCCAAAAATCCTCCTGGTCGCGCAGTTGCAAGTCGTAGATACGGCGGTAGAGACCTGGCTGCGCCACCAACTCGTCATGCGTGCCGCGCTGCACGATGCGCCCGTCTTCGAGCACCAAAATCGTGTCAGCCTGCTTCAGGGTGCGCAACCGCTGCGCAATCACAAACGTGGTGCGGCCGGCCATGAGTTCTGTGAGGGCCTGTTGAATGAGATATTCGGTTTCCATGTCCACACTCGAGGTGGCGTCGTCAAGGATAAGGAGGCGCGGGTTGCGCGCAAAGGCCCGCGCAATCGCTATGCGCTGCCGTTGGCCGCCTGACAGTGTCACCCCGCGCTCGCCCACCCAGGTGTCATAGCCATCCGAGCACTGCATAATGAAGTCGTGCGCCCGCGCGGCTTTGGCGGCGGTGATGACCGTATCTAGATCAAGATCCTCACGTCCATAGGCAATGTTGTCCCGAATTGTGGTGGAAAAGAGCATGGTATCCTGCATGACAATGCCGATATGCCGGCGCAACGCCGCCAGTTGGTAAGCGCGGATATCCACGCCATCCAGGGTGATGCAGCCACTCGTGACGTCATAAAAGCGCGGCATCAACTGCGCAATCGTACTCTTCCCACTGCCGGTGCTGCCCAGCAGGGCAATGACCTGGCCCGGCGCCGCGCTGAAGCTCACGTCGTGCAGTACCGGGATAGTCGCACTGTAGCGAAAATGCACATGCTCAAACTGTACCCGGCCTTCGAGATGTGGGAGGGGCCGGGCCTGCGGGGCTTCCTGGACATCTGGAACCACATCGAGAATTTCAAAGAGGCGTTCGGCCCCGGCCTGACAGAGCGAGACCATGCCCGTCAGCCAGCTCAGGCGCCGCAGCGGCTGCGCGAGTTGCGCCAGATAGCTCGTGGCTGCGACCAGCGTCCCCAGGCTCATCGCCCCAGCCATGACCCGTCGGCCCCCAATGTATAGCGTTAAGGCTACGGCGAGTGACAGCAATAACGTCAAGAGCGGAAAACTTAAGGCTTCCTTTGCAGCGACCGTCATACGCGCCTGGGCCAAAGCCTCTGCAGCCTTGGCAAAGCCCTCCATTTGCTGGCCCTCACGGGCAAAGGCTTTGACGACTCGAATCCCTGCCAGGCTTTCCTGCAGGGCGACGGTCAGGTCAGCGGTTTTCTCCTGTACCCACACTTGCAGAGGACGGAGCAGCCGGCCAATCCCTAGAATCACGCCCAGAAAGCACGGCAGACTGACCAGCGCCAGGCTAAGCAGGTGCCAGTCGAGCCAAGCCATCGCCGCCATCGTCCCGGCGCCAGCCAGCGCCACACTGAGCCCGGTGGGCCAGCCAAACTGGAAGAACAAACGGACGGCTTCGACATCCGCCGTGGCACGCGACATGAGTTCCCCAGTCTGGGCGCGGTCGTGATAGGCAAAGCTCGAGCGCTGAATGTGATCATACAACAGATGACGCAGACGATAGGCCAGTTGCTGGGCCAGATGCGCAGTCAAATAGCTCTGCCCATAGGCGACTACGCCACGCACGACCGTTACGACAACGAGCAGTGCACCAGCCAGGTACAGGAAACGCATCTGACGCTGGGCCAGGCCATAATCGAGCACCTCTTTGAGAATCCAGGGTATAGTCAGACTGAGCCCGACGGCGGCACTGGCACAGGCTATAGCCAGGAGCACCAGCCCAGGTGAAGCTGCGTACAGACGGCCTAAACGATAAAAGGTGTGTATCATAAGCCTTAACTCCCTCTCCCCTCGGGAGAGGGCTGGGGTGAGGGAGTCCCCAAGCTTTGACGAAGACCCTCTCACCCTCTCTCAGAGGGAGAGGGGGAAGCATCAGTCTGTTCTGCGTAATGGCCATCGACGCTGGCCAGCCAGTGCGTAGCATCGAGTCGATGCGGGTCAATGTGGTGCATGCCTTTCGCGTTCCAGCCGGCCCCAGAGGGTTGGAGCACAGGGCTTTCAGGCACTTCGCGCTCGGCATAACGTGTGGTTGTCAGTGTCGTAATCTCAAAGGCTCGGACTTGCTTGCCATAAAACGGGACATCATCTTGAGCGTAGCGTATGATGCGGTCGCCAAGCACCGTCACCCGTCCACCCGGGCGGGCGCGATGCGCATCGGCCTGAATGAGCGGATTCTGGGGATGCGCCCGCCACGGCCCGAGGAGTGTGTCGGCATAGTAGAGGCACAGCGTATCGTGCTCGAAGGGCGCGCTGCATACGAACATCCACCACTTGCCATCGGCACGAAACAGCGAGGGATCAGCGTACTGTCCAGCTAGCACCTCACCCGTACAGACCCAGGTGGTCGGGAAATCGCTGGCTCTATAGACTCGAATGGCCTCAGCTTCC
>Ga0209382_10006796_pt1 | contig 14660 bp, 11 predicted proteins | sample SoiMetdeltSBSDD5_FD_187599 | JGI IMG/M metagenome (GOLD analysis project Ga0209382, IMG submission 187599) | Bulk soil microbial communities from a Populus tree surrounding site in Tennessee, USA - Soil MetaG P. deltoides SBSDD5 (SPAdes) (version 2) | ecosystem: Environmental > Terrestrial >... | reverse complement strand
CACGCTACGGGCGCAGGCGCTGCTCGCCGGCGTAGACGTTGAAGCGGTCGCTGCGCAGGAAGCCAACGAGGGTCATGCCGAAGCGCCGCGCGACGTCCACGGCGAGGCTCGACGGTGCGGACACCGCGCACACCACGGGGATGCCCGCGGCGAGCGCCTTCTGCATGATCTCGTAGCTGGACCGGCCGCTGACCAGCAGGATGTGCTCGTGCAACGGTAGCTGGCGCTCGAGCATGGCCCAGCCGACGAGCTTGTCGACGGCGTTGTGCCGGCCGACGTCTTCACGCAGGGCAACGAGTTTGCCCGCGGCGGTGAACAGCCCGGCGGCGTGCAGGCCGCCGGTGGCGTCGAACAGGCCTTGCGCCTCGCGCAGCTCGTTGGGCAGCCGGGGCAGCACCGCGGGGTCGAGGTCGGGGCCGGGTGGCATCACCGGGCAGCCGCGCAGCTCAAGCGCGTCGAGGCTGGCCTTGCCGCACACGCCGCAGGCGCTGGAGGTGAGGAAATGGCGCTCCAGCGAGCGTAGGTCCGGCAGGCCGGCCGCGGTGAGCCCGACGTTGACGATGTTGTAGCGCTGCTCGGCCTCCACTCGGGGGTCGGTGCAGTAGCTCATCCGGGCGATGTCGTCGCGGCCGGCGACGACGCCCTCGGCGTGCAGGAAGCCGGCGGCCAGCTCGAAGTCGGCGCCCGGGGTGCGCATGGTGATCGCCACGGTCGCCGTGCTGAGCCCGGCGACCAGCCTGATCTCCAGCGGTTCCTCGGTGGCCAGGTAGTCGGGCCTGGAGCGGCGCTGGCCGCCGTCGACGGCCAGGATGCGGGTGCGGGTCTTGCTACCCGGCCGCCAGGTCACCGGCCGGCTTCTCGATGGTGACGACGGCGTTGTAGTCCGGGATGCCGGCCTGCGGGGAGCGCCGGCGGCGGTCGATGAGCACCTCGGCCTCTGGCCAGTGTGCCTGCAGCGTGCCGGGCATCACCGGGGCCAGGTGGGCGCGGCCGGCCAGCTCACCGTGCTCGCTGCGCAGCACCACCGGGTCGCCGTCGGCCAGTCCCAGCCGCTCGGCATCGGGGCGGCTGATCAGTACCGCCTCCCTGGCCGCGCCGGTGAGCCGGTCGGTGTGCTCGTGCACCATGCTGTTGAACTGCTTGCCGCGCCGGGTGGCCAGCACGAACTTCCCGGCCGGCACCGCGGTCCGCGGCGGCCGCACCACCGACCAGCGGGCCTTGCCGTCGGGCGTCGGGAAGCGCCACCCGGCGGCCAGGTGCGGGCCGCCGTACTGGAACTGGTCGCCGAACGCGGACAGCTTCTCGATGCCGGCGTAGGCGGGCACGCAGGCGGCGATGTCCGCCCTGATCTGCGGCGTGCCGTCGAAATGCACCAGGGGAGCGAGGTCGGGGCGGGCGCGCTTGGCCAGCTCGACGAAGATCTCCCATTCCGGCCGGGCCTCGCCGATGCGCGGGCCGGGGATCTCCGGGCTGAAGATCACCCGGCGCTCGGTGGAGGTCTCGGTGACCCCGCCGGGCATCTCGTAGCGGGTGGCGGCCGGCAGCAGCAGCACGGTGCCGTTGTCGCCGGCCGGGTCGGTGAGCATCTGGCCGGACAGCACGATGTCGATGTGCACCCGCAGCGGGATGCGCGCCATGGCCTGGTCGACGTAGGCCGGGTCGGGCAGCACCTCGCGGAAGTTGCCGCCGGAGCTGATCAGCACGTCGAGCTCACCGCGGTGCGCGGCGTCGATCATCTCCGGCGCAGTGAGGCCCCTGGTCGGGGCGACCGGGAAACCCCAGAGCTCGGTGAACGCCGCCGCGTTCGCCTCGTTCACCGCCAGCCCGCCCGGCAGCACGCTGGCGTACGCGCCCATCTCGGCACCGCCCTGCACGCCGGAGTGGCCGCGGATGGGCATCAGCCCGCACCTGTCGCGCCCGACGAAGCCCTTGGTCAGGCCGAGGTTGACGATCGCGCGGACGTTGTCCTCACCGAACTCGTGCTGGGTGATACCCATGCTCCAGACCAGCACGGCGCTGCTCGCCGCGCCGAGCATGGTGGCGAACGCCTCGAACTCGGCGCGCGGCACGCCGGCCAGCGACTCCAGCTCCTCGAACGGCTGCTCGTCCAGCGCGGCGCGCAGCTCGTCCAGCCCGGTGGTGTGCCTGGCGACGAAATCGTCGTCCAGCCAGCCCTTGGCGAGCATGACCTTCAGCGTGCCGTTCAGGAACGCGATGTCGCCGCCGACGTTGACCAGGAAGAACCGGTCGGCGATCTTGGTGCCGAACAGCGCGCTCTCGACATTGCTCGGTACCCAGTACCGCGCCATGCCTGGCTCGCGGTAGCTGTTGACCACGGCGACCTTCGTGCCGGCCTTCTTCGCGTGGTACAGGTACTTCATGGCGACCGGCTGGTTGTTCGCCACGTTCGAGCCGATGAACACCACCAGGTCGCTGCCGATCCAGTCCCGGTAGGAGCACGTCGTCGCGGCGACCCCGAGCGCGTCCTTCAGCCCGAACGTGCTCGGCGAGTGGCACACCCTGGCGGCGTTGTCGACGGAGTTGGTGCCCAGCGCGCGGATCGCCTTCTGCGCCGCGTAGTAGTTCTCGTTGGGGGTGCCGCGGCTGGTCAGGTACGCGCCGAGCCGGCCGGGGTCGGTGGCGCGGACCCGCTCGGCGGCCAGGTCCAGCGCCTCGTCCCAACCGATCCGGGTGAAGCCGGGCTCGCCGGCGCGGCGCACCATCGGGTACGGCAGGCGGCCGAGGTCGCGCAGCTGGGCGCCGCGCAGCCGGCGAAGGCCCGACACGTCGGCGAGCACGCCGCTGTCCAGCGCGGGCATGGTGTTCAGCCGCAGCAGCCGCAGCCGGATGTTGCACAGGTGGACCTCGTCCACCGTCCAGTCCCGCATGCCCTTGGTGCCCAGCGCGCACCCGTCGCAGGTGCCCCTGGTGAGGATCCGCCACGCGTAGCGGGCGTTGCGGCGGTTCTCCCGGAACGCGCGCCACAGCTCCCGGTAATTGTTGGGCTTCTGCTCCCCGATGCCGAACGGCTTCAGGCCGGCCCAGTTGGCCGGATCCACTCGCTTCTCAGTTCTCGCCACCACCGGCTCCGCACTATGCCCCGGCCGGCCATGCTAGCCCTTCGGGCCCGTGAGAGGCGTGTGGTGTCCTGGCACCAAACCCCACTCACGACCGCGAGGGCCGCATGACGACGACGCAGCGCTCCCACCCATCGAGCCGCATGCCCAGCCACACCGGCCGTCGGCTGCGCCCGGTCCCGACGCCATGATCGAGCGCGGCAGCACGCTGAGAATGCGCCCGTCCGCGACCTCGACCACCCGGTCTCAGAACACCTCCGGGGTCCTGCCATCGAAGAGCCGACGAGCCGTGAGCAACATCAACGCGCTCCGTTCCGGGCTCCCGCCAATTTCCGACTGCAACGTGGCGCGGGGTCTGCGGATCGTATGGTCGGGTGTGTGCTCACGCGGCTCGGGGCGGTGTCCGGCGATGACGATGAGCGGGCCGCGGCCGTCGTGCGGCGGGCACCGCGGCGGATGACCGCCGAGTTCCTGGGTTCGCTGGACGAGGCGGATCGGCGGGCCTGCGGCCGGTTCGGTAACCGAATGGTGATCATCGCGCTGCGGACCAGGTCGGCTGAGCTGCTGGCCGACGCCTTGCTGGCCAACGCCCTGTCCGGTGAGTTCGACTTCGACTGGCGGGACGCGATGGTCAGCCAATCGGTGCATTTCGTCGTCGCCGTCGAGCTCGGGGTGTCGCCGGTGGCGCTGTTTGACGGGGTCGCCGACCGGCTGCCACCGGGTCGCGTGGCCGATCGGATGCGCAGCTTCGGCCGCAGTCCGAACATCACGCTCGCCGCGTTCGGGCACGAGTGGGTGCAGACGCCGGACGGACCGGACCTGATCCTGACGGGCATGCGGGGCCAGTTGTGGCGGCAGGCGCAGCAGCCGCCGGACTCACCGCCGGCGGCGAAGGGCGAGCTGCAGGCGCTCGGCCACAAGGTCGCCGGCCGGCTCGGTGCCATCCTCGCTCGCCGTGACGTGGGGGTGGCCTGGTCGGGTTCCACTGTGCGGGGGGTGCGGGAGCTGGCGAACTCGGCGGGCTGGACCCGGAACCTGTGGTACCCCGATGACAGGTTGCCGGCCGAACTGCTTGAGTTGCCGTTCCTGGTTCGCGCCAGGTTCATCAGCATTCCGCCGAGCGGCGACACTATCGACGTTACGGTGACCCTCGTCGATCCGCATCGGATGGGGTGTTCTGCGGTCCGCTACACGGGCTGGGTGCACCCGGACTGGGCGCGGCGGGCCACCAGCCCGGCCGACACCCTCGCCGCCGCGGCCTCGGCGATGGTCGTCTTCACCAGCGTGGCTGCCAATCGAGGGGACATCACGACCTCGGTGTCGATCACCCAGGGGCGCGACCCGCACCTCGTGCTCGCCACCGGCCAGGGAAACCCGTGGCCGCGCGTCGCCACCGAGGCAGATTTTCAACGACTGCGCGACCTCGCCGGCCAGATTCTGGACGCGCTCACCAGCCGCTAACGGGGGTCCTTTACTCCAACGGCTTCTATATCTCCTGCAACGTCCGTGTGGAAAACGAAGGCCGCGAATGCCGATCTACAGACCGGGCTGGGGCTGCCCGACCTGGTAACCGAAATCGCGGCGGCGCTGGCGGCGAATCGCTCGCGCCCGCCGCCGGTGCGGCACGTGAGAACCCCGGAAGCCGCGTCGGCGGGACCGTCTCCCAGGCTGCTCAATCCGGCCGGGACGGTTGTCCGCGGGTGGCGGGGCTGTCACCGTCTTTCCGGTGGAGCCGTCGATCTCGATCAGTGTGGACGTCGCCGCCGACCCGCGGACGGTGTGGTCGATCGTGACCGACCTGCCGCGGATGGGGCAGTTCAGCCCGGAGAACATCGGCGGCTACTGGGTCGATGGCACCGGCCCCGCCGTGGGTGCCCGGTTCCGCGGCACCAACCGCAACGGCACCCTGCAGTGGCAGACCAAGGTGCGGGTCGTCGAGTGCGTACCGGAGCGGCTGTTCACCTTCGACGTCCGCAGCCCGTTCGGGGCCAGGGTGTCACGATGGTCCTACGTGATCACGCCGACCGAGGGTGGCTGCCGGCTCACCGAGAACTGGTACCGGGTGGGCAGCTGGTTCATCCGCCGCTTCCTCGGGCCGAAGGTCACCGGGCGGGCGGACCGCCCCGGGTACAACATCCACTCCATCGAGCACACCCTGGCGGCGGTCAAAGCCAGCGCGGAGTCCCCGCCCACCACCTGACGCCGGGCTGCCCGCCGCTGGCTGCCGTGCCCCGCCGCCGTGCCCCCGCTGTGCCGCCGCTGTGCCGCCGCTGGGTCAATCCCGGGCGGATGGACCATTTGCGCGGTTCTATTGGGCGGATGGTTCATCCGCCCAAGGTTGCGCTGGCGGGGGACGGCGCTGGCCGCTGGCTCCCTGCGTGCGGATGGACCATTTGCCCGGACCTATCGTGCGGATGGTTCATCGGCACGGAGGGCGGTTGGCTCCCGGATGCTGGCTGGGGCGGGGTCTGCGGCTGCGGGGACGGCGGCTGGTGGTGGCGGGGTGGGCGGCTTCCCGGCGGCCGCTCCTACCTTCCCGGTGATGCGGGACAGCGTGTTTCCCAGCCATTCCCGGGCGTAGGGATAGAAGATGAGTGAGGCCGGAACGATGGCCAGCGCGACGCCGAAGAGGTACACCCAGAGGTAATGGTCGAGGTTGAAGATGGAGCTGCCGTCGACCTGGGTGGCGTTGATTCCGAAGAATGCCACCATGAACCCGATCGGCACGCCGATGAGGCTGATGATGCTGGCCGCCGCCGCATTCCATTTTCGCCGGTAGAGCTCGCGGCGGCGTTCCCGGATCTCGATCGCGGTGATCTCCGACCGGAGGCTGCCGGCGAGCTGGGTGAACATCTGGCTCAGCGTCTGGGTCTGCGCCGGCAGGTCGAGCGCTTCGAACAGCGCGGAGTGGAAGCTGGCGATGCGGATGAGCGGGAACTCCACGCTGAACGTCAGGTCGAACTCCAGGTTGCCCAGGGTGTCGGCGAGCGCCTCCAGCTCGTCGCGGGTCTGCTCACCGACGTCCTCGCGCTGGTTCTTCGACCGGAACTCCTGCACCTGCCGGTACGCCTCGTGCCAGATCTGGCGGAACCGGGACGCCGTGCCGAGCGCCTGGATGGTGGAGAGAAAGACGCTGTCCTCGACGAACTTCTGGTGCCCGTAGAGCAGGCTCACGTAGGGCGTGACCGCGCCGAGCGTGCGCCCCTCCTGGTTCAGCTGCTCCGGCAGTTGCAGCTTGGTGAACTCCTCGCGGTAGGGCGGCGCGTCCCGGTAGACGATCTCCTCGATCACCTCGGGCCCGGGTGGCGCCCCACCGCCGGCCAGGCGTGGCATGAAGATCAGCAGGTGGCGCTCTGGCAGCAGCGCGGCCGCCTCGCTCGGGATGTCCTGGGCCGACACCCCGCGGGCCAGGTCGTCGATGAAGTCGGGCAGCGGCCGGCCGGCCACCAGCAGATCACCCTGAATGCAGTGCTCCAGCACGCCGGCAATGCCAGACTTGATGGTGCTGAACGGATCGCTGCGGACGATCAGCGTCGCCTCGCAGACGATCTGGTTCGACGGCAGCGCGAACAGCGAGACCTCGGCCGAGACGACCGATACCGCCGGCTCCGGTGCCATGAACCGCACGTCGTCGGCGTCGATCGTGACCCGGCGGAGCAGGCCGGGCAGGCGGTCCTTGTAGAAGTCGTAGAACCTGGTGAGTACGCCGAGGTCCAGATCGAGCATCGCGGCCGACGGCCCCATGCCGGTATCGCGCCAGCGCGTCGCATACATGCTCACCACCCGCACCTGGACCGCCGAGTTCATGTACTGCGCTGCCGACACGGTTCGCCTCCCGCCATGACGTAACGTGCACGCCCCCGTCGGGTCGGTGGGCGTTAGCAATGTGAACGTCGGCGGCGGCCGGGGCGTTACTGCGGCCTGCGGCCGCCGGTGAGTGATAAGGGGCACTCTGGCGCCCTTTTCCACTAACGACCCCGGGCCTGTTGACCTTGGGGGCGCGGCTGGGGAAGGTGGTCGCGTGGGTTCTGGCACGGGCGAGGTGCGCGACGGGGTGTCGCTGACGAATCTCGACCAGCCGCTGTTCGACGGCGCGCGGGCATGCAAGCGGGACCTGGTCGACTACCTGGACGCGGTGCGCGACCGGATCATTCCCGAGCTGGCCGACCGGCCGCTGTCGGTGGTCCGGGTGCTGCGCGGCCAGCGTCCGTTCATGCAGAAGAACGTGCCCAAGTACACCCCGGACTGGGTGCGGACGGTGCCGCTGTGGGCCGAGACGTCCAAGCGCGAGGTGTCCTACGCGCTGTGTAACGACCGGCGCACGCTGCTGTGGTTCGCCAACCAGCGCGCCGTGGAGTACCACCCGACGCTGGTCCGCGGCGACCGCTGGGACCGGCAGACCCACCTGGTGCTCGACCTCGACCCGCCGGAGGGCGGTGGGTTCGACGCCGTGGTGCGGACGGCCCAGCTGGTGCGCGAGGTGCTGGACGCCGCCGGCCTTGCCGGCGCGGTGAAGACCAGCGGCGCGAAGGGCCTGCACGTGTTCGTGCCGCTCGACGACTCGGCGCCGATCGACGACGTGGCCGCGGCGACGAGGGCGCTCGCGGCGCGCACGGAACGGCTCGACCCTGAGCTGGCGACCACGGCCTTCATCCGCGAGGATCGCGGTGGCCGGGTGTTTCGTCGACTCGACCCGGGCCGGCGGCGCGACCGTGGTGGCGGCGTACAGCCCCCGGGTGCGGCCGGGCACGCCGGTGTCCTTCCCGGTCGACTGGGCCGACCTCGACCGCGTCACCCCGGCCGACTTCACCGTGCACACCGCCGTGCCACTGCTCGGTGCCGGTGATCAGTGGGCCCGGCGGATGTCCACCCCCCAACGGCTGAACCCGGCTCTCATCGAGGAGGGGCACGCCATCCCGGTCGCCCGTGTGCAAGCGATGCACGAGGGCAAGCGCCGAGCCCGGGCCCGCCGCACCTAGCTTTCATCGCATACCTCCTCTGCCGCCCCCGCCGCCCCCGGCCGCTGTCCCGACCGCGCCGGCTGCTGTCGCCGCCGTACCCAGCTGTCCCGGCCACGCCCGGCTGTCGCCGCCGTACCCAGCTGTCCCGGCCACGCCCGGCTGTCGCCGCCGTGCCCGGCTCTCCCGGTCGCGCCCGTTGGTCGCCGCCGCGGCCGTTGCAGTCGCCGAGCTCGACAGCAGCGGGCGCTACTGGCCGGTAGACCCCGCTGTTGTCGAGTTCGGCGACAACAACGGGTCCGGCGACGGAGGCGGGGCCGGCGAGGGGGCGGGGTCGGCGAGGGGAGCGGGCCGGGCGACGGAAGCGGGGGCCGGGCGACGGAAGCGGGCCGGCGAGGGGAGCGGCCGGGCGACGGATGCGAGTGCGGGGCTGGCGCGGAGGATGGGAGGCTCGTCGACAAGAGGAAGGACCGGCCGGATTTCCGATCTTTCGTCGGCGACGTGCCTTCGGTGAGCGCAGGGTATTGCCTGTCGAGTTCGTCGGTGGAACGGTCGAGTGGTTGCCTTATTCGCGGTTCGCCGGTTGAAGGGGATCACCGAAATGATGAACCACGGTAATGGTATGGGCGGCCGCATTCACGGCCGAGTCACGATCGGAATCGGCCTTCTCGCGCTGGCCGCGGGCCTGGTGGCCGCCGTGCCCGCAGCGCCTGTGGCGAACGCCGCCGGGCAGCCGCCGGTGGCTGGGTCCGGGCAGGTCACGGCGGCCTGCACGTCGACGGCGGACTGCCTGTCCAGGATGACGCTGGCGGAGAAGGCCGGGCAGATGACCCAGGTGGCCAACAACTTCATCTCGAACAAGCAGGATATTACGACCTATGCGCTTGGCTCGGTGCTCAGCGGTGGCGGCGGTGGCCCGAACGGGGCGGGCGGCACGGCGGCTCAGTGGGCCGACATGGTCGACGACTTCCAGGGTTACGCGCTGCGCAGCCGGTTGGGCATTCCGCTGATCTATGGCGCGGACGAGGTGCACGGGCACAACAATGTGCAGGGTGCCACGCTGTTCCCGCACCATATTGGAATGGGCGCGACCCGGGACGCGGCGCTGGTGCAGCGGGTCGAGGACGTCACCAGGCTGGAGTCCCTGGGCACCGGGGTGCGGTGGACGTTCGCGCCATGCGTGTGCGTGCCTCGCGACGACCGCTGGGGGCGTACGTACGAGGGGTACGGCGAGGATCCGTCCGTCGTCTCGCCGCTGGGTGCGGCCGCGGTCCGCGGATTCCAGGGCAGCGCGCTGGGCCCGGCATCGGTCCTGGCCACCGCCAAGCACTACGTCGGCGATGGCGGCACCACGTTCGGCACCGGGGACAGCGGGTACCTCATCGACCAGGGCGACGCCAGGATCAGCGAGAGCGAGCTGAGGGCCGTGCACCTCGCGCCGTACCAGAGCGCGGTCGCCGCCGGGGTCGGCTCGGTGATGATCACCTACAGCAGCTGGAACGGGCAGAAGCTGCACGGCGACCGGCATCTGATCACCGACGTGCTCAAGGGCGAGCTGGGCTTCGGCGGCTTCGTGGTGAGCGACTGGGCCGGCGTCAAGCAACTGCCCGACCCCACCTACGCCGACCAGGTCGCGCACGCCGTGAACGCCGGAATTGACATGATCATGGTGCCGGACGTCTACGTCGCCACCATCAATGCGATCGTCGCCGGTGTCACCAGCGGCCGGATCCCGCAAGCCAGGGTGGACGACGCGGTCACCCGCATCCTGAACGCCAAGTTCGCGCTGGACCTGTTCAACCGCCCGTTGGCCGACCGCAGCCTGACCGGGCAGGTCGGCTCGGCGGCGCACCGCGCGGTGGCGCGGGAGGCGGCGCGAAAGTCGCTCACCCTGCTCAAGAACGACGGTGGCGTGCTGCCACTGCCGGCCACCGGGTCGTACAAGATCGTGGTCGGCGGCAAGACGGCCAACGACCTCGGTAACCAGACCGGTGGCTGGTCCATCAGCTGGCAGGGCGCCAGCGGCACGCAGACCACCGGCACCACGTTCTGGCAGGCACTGCAGCAGGCCACCGCCGGCACCGGCATCACGTTGCAGAACGTCGGCACCCGCACCAAGGGGCGCTACACCGCCGACGTCGGCATCTGGGTGGGCGGCGAGACACCGTACGCGGAGGGCCGCGGCGACTCCTCGACCCTCGGCTTCGGCAACGACAACTCCGCCCACCTCAGCGACATCTGCGCGCGGGTCACGACGTGCATCGCGATCCTGGTCTCGGGCCGGCCGCTGATCATCGGGGACCAGCTGCCGAAGGCCGACGCGTTCGTCGCAGCCTGGCTGCCCGGGACCGAGGGCCTTGGCATCACCGACGCGCTGTTCGGCGCCGGGTTCACCGGCCGGCTGCCGGTGAGCTGGCCACGCACGGTCGCCGACGAACCCATCAACGCCGGCGACGGCAAGGCGCCGCTGTTCCCCCTGGGCTACGGCATCACCCCCTACTGACACCGCCCGGGCCGCGGTGACCAGCTGCGGCCCGCCCCGGCCGTGGCCCGACCCGGCCGTGTCGCCGAGCTCGACAACAGCGGGGTCTACCGGCCGGTACGACCCGGCCATGTCGCCGAGCTCGACAACAGCGGGGTCTACGGCCGGCCCGCCCCGGTCGCCCCGGTCGTGTCGCCGAGCTCGACAGCAGCGGGGTTTACTGGCCGGTACGGCCCGGTCGTGTCGAGCTCGGCGACTACCGGCACCGTTGACTTCGCGCGGATGTATCTGGCTGGGCCGAGGCGGCGACGCCGGATGGACGCATTGTGCCGTCTCGGGCGACCGGAACGGCCGGCACGTCGGTCCGCAACCGCGGACACGCCGGGGTTGGGTGGTCGGGGTGCAGGATGACCTGCAGCATGCTCGGGTCGCGGGCGGCGAGTCGCTCGAAGGCCCACTGGCCCCGGCTGAACGGCAGGTCGTGGGTGATGAGCCCGAGGAAGGCATCCTGCTGGTGTGCCAGGCAGGAGATGGTCTCCTCGGCCAGCCGCCGCTTGGTCCAGTGCTGCCGCTGCGCGCGGGGCACCGCGCCGATCTGGGCGCAGACGTGCCGCAGCCGGTTGTGGTGAAACTCCCGGCCGAAGCGGACCTCGGCCGCGCCGTGCTGGTAGAAGCCGAGGTCGACGACCGTGCCCTGCTCGCGAAGGCAGCCGAGGGCCTGCGCGAGCAGGGCACCGGAGCCGGAGCACTGCAGGGCGATGTCGGCCCCGCGGTCCAGCGGGTCGCCGGCCGTCCAGCGCGCCTTCAACTGCAGCGGCAGGCCCTCTCCCGCGGCAAGCGCGCGGAAGCCGAGGCGTTCGGCGGTCGCGAGGCGCTCCCCGATGCCGTCGACGACGGCGATGTCCCCGGCGCCGGCCCACCTGGCGACCAGCGCGCAGCACAGCCCGACCATGCCGGCGCCGAAGACGGCGACCCGCTGGCCGCGCAGGCTGCCCCGCAGCGAGGACAGCGGGGCGCGGCGCACCTCGTCGGCCGCGCACAGGATGCCGTTCACGCACACCGGGCCGAGGTGGGCGGGCCACACGCCCAGCCGCGAGTCCAGGCTCTCCGGCAGCGGAATCCAGAACCAGGGGCCGCGGTCGGACAGCTGGTGCCCGCTGGTGTGGCCGTACATGCTGGCGACCCGGGCGCCGACCGGGACGCCCTGGTGCCGGGAGGCGACCACGATGCCGGCCTCCATATCGCCCTTGAGCAGGGGATACGCCTCGGCGGGATCCGGCGCCAGGTCGCCGCGGAACAGCCGGTGTTCGGCGTCCCAGCCCTCGCTGACCTTGGGGTTGGTGCCGGTGAAGAACGTCAGCTCGGTCCCGGCGGAGATGCCGCTGTAGAGCGTCCTGACGAAGAACTCGCCGTCGCCGAGCTGGCCGGCGGCCTCGGTCCGCACCCCAACCTGGCCCGGCTCGAGGATGAGCAGCCGGTCGACCGTGCTCGGCTCGGCAACGGTCATTCCGTTGCGCCGTTCAGCTCGGCCCAGGCCGTGCGGACGCGGGTGGCGGCGGCACGCATGGCCGTGTCGGGATCGCCGCGCCAGGTGCCCTCGGCGGTGAGGTAGCCGTCGTAGCCGATCCGCCGCAGCGCCGCCAGCAGCGCCGGCCAGTCGACGTGGCCGGTGCCGACCTGCTGGCGCCCCGAATCGCACATGTGCACCAGGGCAAGGCGGTGCCCGGCCGCGACGAGCGCCGCGGCGGGGTCGTCCTCCTCGATGTTCATGTGGTAGGCGTCGGCCACCACGCCCAGCGACGGCAGCCCGACCGCGTCGCACAGCTCGACGGCCTGGGCCAGCGTGTTGACCATGTGGTCCTCGTAGCGGTTGATCGGCTCCAGCAGCAGCCGGCCGCCCTCGCGCTGGGCGTGCAGGCCCAGCTCGTGCAGCGCGGCGAGCAGCACCTCCCGGTCCTGCGCCGGCGTGCGCGGTGGCACGAACGGTGGCAGGCGGCGCGAGAACATCGCCCACGAGGCCGGCGTGATGGCCGCGAACCCGCCGGCCGCCACGATGACCGAGATCTGCGACTTCAGGTTGGCGACGGCGTCGCGCCGGCGGTCGGCGTCGAAGTCACCGATGAAATGGTCCATGTCCGGGCACACCGTCGGCATCACGACCCCGGCCCTGGCGGCCCTGCGCAGCTCGTCCAGCCGGCCGCGGAACGCGAAATCGCCGCGGCCGCGCAGTTCGATGGCGTCATAGCCGAGCGCGGTGATGCGTTCGAATTTCTCGACCAGGCCGGCGCCGGGGATCAGGTGCTCCTGCACGGCGAGCCTGAGCTGTTTCATGAACTCATCACGGTATCGGCGCCGCGCGGTGGCGTCCAGGAATGGTGCTGTGGCGGCCAAGACCCTCGGTCTGGCCGGGCGCTCGTCGCTGCGTGACGTCGGACGTCACACCCGCGGGCGACCCGCGGACCGGGTCTAGTCGGGTGGCCGGCTGATACGGTCCGCGTCGCGTTCACGCCCACCGGCGTCCGCGAACCCCGACGCCGACCCCGGCGTCGCCAATTCCTCGACACAATGGAGGACGATTCCGTGAGCAAGTGCAGGCGCGTTCTTAGAATGGTATTGAGTGGCGCGACAGTCGCCCTTTCGGCCGTCGCATTGCCGGCCGTCGTATTGCCGGCGGGTACGGCGCAGGCGGCGACGGTGAGCCCGGTATACATCTACACGGCGGGCACCCTGGCCGAATGCACCACCACCGGCGGAAACGGCGTCGGCGGCGGCGTGTTCGCCGGCTATTCGTGCCAGAGCGGGTTTGCTGGCTACAGCCTGAGCGTGCGGCCGACGCTCGGCCACACCGGCAAGACCGTCTACCTGAACACCATGACCGCGTCGAAGTGCCAGTCGGCCGGCATGAACGGCGTCGTCGGCGGCGTATTCACCGGGTTCTCCTGCCAGAGCGGATTCGTCGGCTACAGCCTGATGGTCCGCGACTGACGCCTGGTCAGGACGCGAACTCGCGGGCAAGGTCCGGGTCACCGGCGTCGGCGCAGAGCCGGCGCCCGGTCACCCGCTCGGTGCGGATCCGGATGAAATGCTCGCGGCGGCCGTCCACCCACGGCTGCAACCAGATCCCCGACACCTCGACCAGCTCGCCGACGTCGACGATCCGGCTGGCGTGGCCGACCACCGTAACGCTCCAGCCCACCCGCAGCTCGGCGTCGAGCTCGTCGGCCTCGAACGCCACCACGGCGTTGCTGGATGCCGTGGCGAGCTTCTCCCCGCCGGCCACCCGGATCACCACGTCGCCGCGGTGCATCCGGAAGTTCACCGGTTGCACCGCGGGCAGCGCACCCTCGGTGAAGACCAGCCGGCCCACCTGCACCGTCCGCAGCAGGCCGAGACACTGCCCGCGGTCGAGAACCTCCAACCGCTGTCGATCTGTCATGGCCTGCTCCCTGCGTGGCGCCCCATTCGGTGGCTGCTCCCTGCCTTATGTCACCAAGAGTCGCCGTTTCACCTATGCCTTCGCAGGGTCGGAGGTCCCTCGGTCGGGGGGCGTGCGGCCCCTCCTGCCGGCGGGTCCTCCCCGCTCGCCGACGCCTGGGCGTCCCACCGTTCATTGGGCGGGGCGTGGGACGCCCGGGTGGCGGTGAGCCTCCTCGGTGGGCCGGCGCCTGGGCGTCCCACTGTTCACCGGGCGGGGCGTGGGACGCCCGGGTGCCGGCGAGCGTCAGCCGGTGGCCACGAGCCGGCGGATCGCCGACGGGCCGAGGTAGGAGTCCCGGATTCGCACGCCGTGCGCGCGCAGCGCGTCCTCGACCGCGTTGGCGATCGCGGCCGGTGCCAGCACCGTGGTCAGCTGGCCGGCACCGCGGACGCCGCCGGGCACCGCGGAGGCGGTGGCCATGCTCTCGGCGTGCACCGCGGGGACGTGGCCGGCCCTGGCCACCGGGTAGCCGGCCAGCGACGCCGGCACGAGCGCGCCGTCGACCCGGTCCAGCCGCTCGAACAGCGTCGCGCTCAAGCCCTGGCCGAAGCCGCCCTGCAGCTGCCCGAGCAACCTTGCCTCGTCGACCACCGACCCGCAGTCGTAGACGACGGCGAAGTTCAGCACGTCCACCTCGCCGCTGGCCGCGTCGACCCGGACCCTGG
>Ga0209382_10006795_pt1 | contig 14664 bp, 18 predicted proteins | sample SoiMetdeltSBSDD5_FD_187599 | JGI IMG/M metagenome (GOLD analysis project Ga0209382, IMG submission 187599) | Bulk soil microbial communities from a Populus tree surrounding site in Tennessee, USA - Soil MetaG P. deltoides SBSDD5 (SPAdes) (version 2) | ecosystem: Environmental > Terrestrial >... | reverse complement strand
CGCCTGGGACCAGCTTGTAGGCCGTGGGCTCGCCCAGCGCGTTCGTCACCTCGGGGTTCGCGACGAGCCAGTAGCGCCCGGCGAGCGGATCCAACTCACGCTGGGCGTCGGCCTCACGCGCGAGTAACCGGGATCGAGTCGTCCACGCATTGCCGTGTGGATTGTCCGGCCCGAGCGGCGCGGCGGCGCTGTCGACCTCGTAGACCGAGTTCTGCGGCCCGTCCACCATCATATCGAGCCGAAAGCTGAACCAGTGCTGGTGGTGAGGCGCGTAGAGGCCCGGCGCGACGAGCGTGCCGTGAGACGGTCGGACTCCCGGCGCGACGGCGCCGGTGGAGACGATCCCCGTGAGCTTCACCTGGGACTCGATCGTGCCGTCCTGGTAGAAGTACCAGAAGAACCCGTACTCATAGTTGCCCACCGTCGCGATCGACGACACGACGAATCGCCGGGAACGCCGCACCTCGACCTGGCCGGTACGAAAGTTCGTGTGCTTCCACAGGATGCCGAAGTCCTCCTCGTGCAGGCAGATGGCGTTGCGGAGCGTGACCGGCTTGCCCTCCGCATCCGCGACGATCGCATCCAGGTAGCGGATCTCCCCCAGGCAGTCGCAGCCGAGCTCGAGCGAGTTGGCCAGCATGCCGATGCCGTACTCGCCTTCGTCGAAGGCGTTCTTGCGCCAGTGCGTGGGAGCGGGGTCGCCGTAGGGAACCACCATCTCGGAGAGCGAGGCACGGTAGAGGATCGGGCGCAGGCGTCCCTGGTCCTCGTAGGCCACGGTGTGTAGCACGAGACCTTCACGAGGTGTGAAGCCGATCCGCAGGCGCCACTTCTGCCATCGCACCTCATGGCCGCGGAGCTCGAAGCTCGGGCCTTGCCGCGCGCGAACGCGACGATCGCCTCGAATGTCGCCCGGGCCCGGCGGTCTCTGACGATCACGAACGCCTGACGATCGAGTGGCTCGCCCGCTCGGAAGCCGAGCACGTTCTCTTTGGATGGCTCGTGGAGGAATACGCGCACGAAGAGCACATCGTCGGCGAGCTGTCGCGTCTTGCGGACAATCGCCAGCGCGTGGCTGATCTCGTCGGCCGTCAGCGGGTCGAGCGGGTGGAGCAGCAGCGACACCATCGGCGAACTTCCGTGAAGCGGCTGGGTGAGCGCGCCGATGCCAGCATGTTGGCCGGCGGCGACCGAGGGATCGCAATGATGTAGCATTCTGCTCAGCGATGAGACGGAGCACGGAGCGGATTCTCACGACGCACGTCGGCAGCCTGTCGCGGCCCGACGCCCTCGTTCCCATCTTGACGGCAAAAGACCGAGCGCAGCCGTACGATCGCGACGCCTACGCTTGCCTGGTGCGCGAGGCCGTCGGTGAGGTCGTGCGCCGGCAGACGGAGGCCGGCGTCGACGTCATCACGGACGGCGAGCAGGGCAAGGCGAGCTTCTTCGGCTATATCGTCGAGCGCTTCACCGGCTTCGAGCGGCTGGCGGCTCCTCCGGGGCAAGACGGAAGCACCCGCGCGGGCAGCCGCGAGTACCTGGACTTTCCCGAGTACTACGCGTGGTCCGAACGTATCGCAGAGGGAATCGGGGGCCGCGGAAACACGCGGAAGTTCGGGATCGACGTCTGCACGGGGCCGGTCAGCTACCGGGGCCAGGCCGCGGTGCAGTTCGACATCGATAATCTACGAGCCGCGGTGAACGGACGGCCTCACGAGGAGGTGTTCCTGCCCGCCATCGCGCCGTCCTACATCTTCGCGACGCTACCGAACCGCTTCTACCGGACCGACGAGGAGTACGAGCAGGCTCTGTCCGACGCGCTCCACCAGGAGTACCGCGCGATCGTGGACGCCGGCTTCGTGCTGCAGGTCGACGACCCGCGCCTGGTGACCTACTACATGATGAATCCCGGCCTCAGCGTGGCGGAGTGTCGCGCGTGGGCAGCGCGGCGGGTCGAGGCGATCAATTACGCCCTCCGCGGCATTCCGGCCGAGCGCGTGCGCTTTCATACGTGCTACAGCATCGACGTGGGCCCGCGGGTGCACGACATGGCGTTGAAGGACATCGTCGACGTGCTCTTCCAGATCAAGGCCGGCGCGCTCTCGTTCGAAGCCGCCAACCCGCGGCACGAGCACGAGTACCACGTCTTCGAGCAATTCAAGCCGCCGGCCGGGATGGTCCTGATCCCCGGCGTCATCAGCCACACCACCAATCTGGTCGAGCACCCCGAGCTGATTGCCGAGCGCATCGTCCGCTTCGCCCGCATCGTGGGACGCCACAACGTGATGGCGGGCGCCGACTGCGGCTTCGCCGCGTCCGGCATCCGGTTCAACGACACCCATCCCAGCGTGGCCTGGCTGAAGTTCGCCGCCTTGGCCGAAGGGGCGCGGCTGGCCACGCGCCAGCTCTGGGGGCGTGCGTGAGTAACCACCGTGGGGGACGAGGATGACGACGATCCTGACGGAATCCGACGAGTTCACGGTCGATGCGGCGAACGGCCTGTGGCTGGCGGCGCGCGACGCCGCACGCGTCACCGGATGGACGCTCAAACCGGAAGGGATGTGCCGCGACGATCAATGCGTACCCTTGCCGTCGACGGCGGTCGCGACCGGCCGCGTCGACGTGGAAGCGTTCTGGCGCCGGCTCGGCAATCCCGTCCTGTGTGCCGACGATCGACAGACGTGGGTGCTCGGTGCCGGGGCCGGGGACCGCAACGCCGCGCTCGCCGGACTGATCGCGCCGGATTTCACACTGCCCGATCTGTCCGGAAGACCGCGCACGCTGTCGGATCTGCGCGGCAAGAAGGTGCTGCTCGTCACCTGGGCATCGTGGTGAGGCTGCCGGCTCGACCTGCCCGTGTGGCAGCAACTCTTTAGCGATCTCAAAAATCACAGCTTCATGGTCGTCGCCGTGGCCGAGGACAGCCGCGGGGCGCAACACGTGCGGCCGTGGATCGAGCAGGCCAAGGCAGAATACTGGTGCCTGATCGATCCGGATCACCGCGTGGCCTCGCTGTACGCGATGGCGAACGTGCCGCGCGCCGTGTGGATCGACGAGCGCGGACGGATCGTGCGCCCGCCCGAAACGGCGGGGTCGACGGATCATTTCCGAAATATGGATCCGAAGACGCTCACGATGTCCCCCGCGGATCAGGCGGCCCGGGATGCCGGCAAGGCGTTTTACGTCAACGCGGTCAAGGAATGGGTCACCACCGGGCGACACGCCCTCGACGCTCCGGCCGCGCGTGAGAAGATGCCGCGCATCACAGACGACATCGCGCTGGCGCATGCGCACTTCCGGCTCGGCGTGTGGCTGCGCAGTCACGGCGCCGTGGAGGAGGGGAGCCGCCATCTGGCCGAGGCCAGTGGGCTGCATCCAGAATCCTGGAACATGTGGCGCCAGTCGGCTGATCTCGAGGCGGTCGGCAACGCCGCCGGGTCGGGGTTCTGGGCACGCGTGCAAGCGCTGGGTGACAAGCCCTACCACCAGCCTCCCGACCTGCCCGGCTTCCCGACCTAGACTCGTGGACGACGATGGAGGATCGGCCATGACACAGGCACCGCAACTTCGCCCCCTCGGCGCAGCGCTGGGAACCGAGGCCCTCGGGATCGATCTGTCGAAGCCACTCGAGCCAGACACCTTCGCCTGGGTCGAAGCTGCCTTTGCCAAGCATCCGGTGCTGGTCTTCCGGGATCAGGATCTGGGCGCGCCCGAGCTCGCCGCGTTCGGCCGCCGCTTCGGCGTGCCGCGCCCCCACGCGCTGACCAAGTATCGCCACGTCGATTGTCCGGAAGTTTCCTGGTTGACCAACGTGGAGGAGACGGGAACGATCGACTGGTACGGCGTCAAGCGCGCCACCGACTGGCACACCGACTCGACGTACGAGCACACGCTTCCGCTTTTGGCGATGTTGCATGCGAAGGAGGTGCCGTCGGAGAAAGGCGGCACGATGTTCGCCGACATGCGCGCGGCCTATGACGCCTTGCCCGAAGCTCGGAAGCATCTGCTGTCGGGCCTCATCGGCCTACACGGCCGCACCGACGGTCCCGCCGGCGAGCGCCTGTACGGCGATGACAAGGGCGTGACCGACAAGAAGTATCAGGAAGTGCAGTGGCCCGCTATCACGCGCCATCCGGTCACCGGACGGTCGATCCTGTTCGTCAATCCCATGCACACGCATGGCTTCGTCGGCATGAAGCGGGAGGAGGCGTGGCCGCTGATCGAGGAGCTCGCCGCTCACGCGACCGAGGAGCGCTTCGTCTACTACCACCGCTGGCGCGTCGGCGACGTCCTGATCTGGGACGAGCGCGCGACGATGCACCGCGGCGCCGGCGACTACCGGCCGGACGAGCGCCGAGTCATGCTGCGCACGATCGTGTACCCGAACTGAGGACGCAGTCGGAGGCGGAATGGCGACCAACCGACGGCAGCTGATCCGACTGAGCCCCGAGGAGCAGGCGGCGTTCTTCCGGGAGCGCAAAAAAGCCGCTCTGGCCACGATCGACCAGGACGGTTTCCCGCATGTCGTGGCCATGAACTACTTCGCGCGGGACGGCGCCTTCTACATGACCTCGTACGGCAAAGCGCAGAAAGTCGTCAACATTCGCCGCAATCCCAAGGTAGCGTTGATGATCGAGGCCGGCGACGAGTACGCCGAGCTGCGGGGCGTGATGATCCGAGGGCGGTGCGAGATCCTCGAGGACGAAGCGAGCGTCAGGGCGACGTTCGAGGCGCGGGCGACGGCTCAAGCGAATGCGTCGCCGGTCCAGCCGGGAGCAGTGGCCAGCGCGCCGAAGCGCGTGGTGCTCAAGATCACCCCGGAGAAGGTGGTCAGCTGGGACCACCGTAAGCTCGGCGGACGATACTGACCCGACCGGAGGACCACATGACCGACCGGCTCATCTCCTGCGACGATCACATGGATCTCAGCCAGCTGCCCGCGGATCTGTGGACGACGCGGCTGCCCGCGTCGCTACTCGACCGCGCGCCGCATGTCGAGGAGCGAGATGGACAGGCGGTCTGGGTGTGCGACGGGAAAGTGTGGGGGCGCTGGGACGGCCAGCCGCCGGCGACCGGTTCAGCGCGCCCGATCAAGGCGCTCTATAACGCCTTCGACCGCGCCGGCATCCACGACCCGAGCGCGCGCCGCCCCGCCGTCGCCGAGCTGCGGCTCGCCGACATGGACCGCGACGGCGTCGCGACGCAGGTGATCTTCGGGCCGATCTTCCAGATCTCAACCGACGATCCCGCGCTACGCGCCGCCTGCTACCGCGTCTACAACGACTGGCTGCTCGACTTCTGCAAGGCGGCGCCCGACCGGCTCATCGGCCTGCCGATGCTGCCGGAGACGCCCGAGGGCGCGCTCGCCGAGCTCGAGCGGGTGAGGGCGAAGGGCGGTGTGCGCCAGGTGAATCTCATGATCGCCAACATCAACCCCAAGCTCGACGACCCGGCCTGGGAACCGCTCTGGGAGGCGCTCGAGGAGAGCGGCATCATCCTCTCCTGGCACATCACGGTGTTCGTCGGCAAGCCGGGCGATCGCGTCGCCGGCAAGGCGGCGAGCGTCTTCGAGAACACCAAGTTCTTCCTCGGGAACTTCCTTGAGCCCTTCGTCGACCTCTTCGCCTGGGGCATCCTCGAGCGCCATCCGAGATTGCGCATGGTGATGGCCGAGGCCGGTACGGGATGGCTCCCCTGGCTCGTTGAAGAGCTCGACTACCGGCACTGGCGGCTCTGGGAGGCGAAGGAGTTCTGGGCCGACAAGGGCGGCAGCGCTCTGGTAGCAAAGCCGAGCGAGCTCTTCAAGCGGCAGATTTACGCAACCTTCCAGGAAGACCAGGTGGCGATGTCGCTCATTCCGTTCTTTGGCGACGGCCACCTGCTGTGGGCGTCGGACTATCCTCACCCCGACAGCGTGTGGCCCAACTCCCGTGCGGCGATCGAGCGGCAGATGCGGCACCTGTCGGCGGAGATGCGCCGCAAGCTGACCCACGACAATGCCGCAGCGCTCTACGGGCTAGGAGGAGCATAAGCAGGCAAGCCACGACCCACACCAGCAACCATTCGCCCGGCTGCGACGACTATTAGGCTGACGCGTTATGGATCAGGACGACAGAGCGATCGTCGAGCGGGTGCTCGCCGGTGACCGGGACGCCTTCGGCATCCTGATCGACCGGCATCGCGACGGCGCAATGCGCCTCGCGATCCGCATCCTCCGTGAGCGAACGGGTGCGCGACGCGCGGCTGGTTGTGCTCGACGACTGCGGCCACCTGCCGACGCTCGAGCGCCCCGAGGCGTGCGTGCCCGCCGTGCGGACCTGGCTGGTCGCCGTCGCCGAACGGGCGCTCGGCGCGCCGCGCCGCTGAAGCGAACGGCCACACACAAACGTCGGCGGCATGGGATCGGCGCCTTGACGAGCTGATCCGCCCGGCGTAGAGTCTGGCGCTCACATCGGTCGCGGTCCATCCGAAGCACCGCTGCGTCAGTCGACGAGGAGCGACGTCGTGAAGGAAGCGGTCCTCATCATCGAGAATGACCCGGACGCGCGGGAGCTGACTTCGATGCTGTTCGAGCGCGAGGGCCTCATCGTGTACACCGCCAGCGATGGCGCGGAGGGCGTTGCGCTCGCCGAAGTGCACAAGCCCGACGTGATCGTGTGCGACCTGCTGATGGATCGGATGGACGGGTTCCGGGTGCTCCAACTGGTGCGCGCACTCCCGGAAGGCGCTCGAGCGATCATCGTTGTCGTATCCGCGAAGTCGTTCAAGCCGGACATCGACCGGGCGAAGGAACTCGGCGCGGACGCATATCTGGTCAAGCCGATCGTCCCTGACGATCTGCTGGCCGCGGTGCGTCGGGCGCGGCAGGCGCGAACCGTGCGCAAGCTCACCGTGAAGTTCTGGGGCACGCGGGGCTCGATCGCCGCCCCCGGGCCCGGGACGAACGTGTACGGTGGGAACACATCGTGTGTCGAGGTGCGCGTGGGCGACGCAATCTTGATCTTCGATGCCGGTACGGGCATCCGCGAGCTCGGGTTGATACTGATGAAGGAGTTCCGAAACCTGCCGCTGACCGTGCATCTCTTCATCAGTCATACGCATTGGGATCACATCCAGGGATTCCCGTTCTTCATGCCTGCATATTCGCCGGCCGCGACCATCCACCTCTATGGCGCGCCGGGGCCGGGGCGCTCCCTCGAGAGACTGCTCGCCGGCCAGATGAATCCTGATTACTTCCCCGTGGCGCTCGGCGATCTGGCCGCCAAGATTCAGGTGCACGAGTTCCAGGGCGCGAACTTTCAGATCGGCGACATTGCGGTCGCGGCCACGTACCTGAATCACCCCGGGATGACGCTGGGCTACAAGATATTGTGCGGCGAAAAGGCGATCGTCTATGCCACCGACAACGAGCAGTACACGTCCACGCTCGAGCACGTCGGCCAGCGCGCCGAGGCCGGCAGGGAGTTCGGGCAGCGACTGGACGAAGCCTTTGTCTCTTTCGTCTCGCAGGCCGATCTATACATCGGCGAGGCACAATACACCGACGCGGAATACCCCCGGAAGATCGGCTGGGGACACTCGCCACTCAGCGCGACGGTGGACGTCGCGTTGAAGGCCGGCGCGAAGGCGCTCGCGCTCTTCCATCACGATCCGATGCATTCCGACGATGTGATCGCGCAGATGGAGACCGAGGCGCAACGGTTGGTGGCGAGCCGCGGCGGGACGCTTCGCTGCTTCGCGGCGCGAGAGGGGCAGACGCTAGAGATCTGAGGACGCGCAGGCGCCTTCCGCTCGGCCAATGCGGCAGACCGGAAATAAGGTAAGCGACTTCTCTTGTCGTGCTGGAGGCCGCCTTGTGAAGTATTCGTCGACCGATTCGGGTGTTAGATAGCGGCCATGATTACAGGCCCCATCATCGCCGAGATTGCGGCGCTCGTCGGAGACCCTACGAGGGCGACGATGGTGTCGGCGCTTGTCGATGGCCGTGCCCTGACCGCGAGCGAGCTTGCCTTCGCCGCGCGAATCACGCCTCAAACCGCCAGCGCCCATCTCGCGAAGCTGACAGAGGCGGGCTTGCTCTCGGTGGGCCGTCATGGGCGGCATCGCCACTTCCGGCTTGCCTCACCGGCAGTGGCAGACATGGTCGACGGGATCGTCGCCGTCGCTCTTGCGAAGAGACCGCGATACCGCCCGCTCTCCCCTCAAGCACGCGCGCTCAGCGCAGCCCGAATGTGTTACGACCACCTTGCCGGGCGCCTCAGCGTTGATCTCACCGATTCTTTCGTCGCGCGCGAATACCTCGCGCTCGACGACGAAGCCGCTGAAATCACGAGAGCAGGCATCCGTTTTTTCACCGAGTTCGGGATCGAGCTTCCCAAGCCGCGGTCGACCCGTCGGCACTTTTGCCGACTGTGCCTCGATTGGACCGAGCGACGCCCGCACATCGCGGGTGCAGTCGGGGTCGCGATCACCCGGCGCTACTTCGATCTCGGCTGGATGGAAAGGATGAAGCGTAGCCACGCCGTGATCGTCACCCCGCTGGGACGGCGGGGCTTCCGGGAGACCTTCGGCGTCGAAACGTCCGAACCAGGCGACCGGCGAAGACGCTAGTCGATACTTCGGCCGCCGTCGAAGCGTGCATCGGCACGTCCCACCATTTCGGATGTACGATCGCGGCCATCATCGAGCGGCCCGTCATTGCTGGGCGCGAGGCCGCATAATTCGACGTGAAGGAGTGACGATGCTGAAGGGGAAAACGCGAATCGCGCCGGTCGACATCGAGACGCTCCCGGACGACCTGCGCGTAACGCTCGAGGAACAGCGCAAGCTCTACGGCGCGCCGCTGTATCCCTATCTTTTCTACGCGCGCAATCCCGCTTACTTCCGCGTGGCGAAGGCGATGTGGACCGCCCTCCAGCAAGAGACCAAGCGCGTGCCGGTGACGCTGAGAGCGCTGCTCAACCGTCGCGTCGCGTGGTGGAACGGCTGCGAGTTCTGACAGGACGCGAATGCTGCCGTGGGCAGCAGGAACGGCCTCTCGACGGAGAGGATCGAGGCGCTCAACGACTACGCGAAGAGCCCGCTCTTCAGCGAGGCGGAGAAGGTTGCGCTCGAATACGCCGATGCGATCACGGACACACGCCGCGACGTCGACGACGAGCTGTTCGCGCGCATCCAACGGCACTACGACGACGACACCATCGCCGAGCTGACGATGATCATCGCGTGGGAGAACTCGTCCTCGCGCTTCAACCGGGCGTTCCGCATCCCATCGCAAGGGTTCTGGAAATCAGCGCGGCACCGGTGACGAACAGCGCTGCGCCGATCAGGCGGGCCATCGTCGCTGGCGTCACCCTCACGTGCGCTCGATTGCCGACCCAGACGCCGGCCCATGCCACGGGAAGCAAGAGGATCACTGCGGTCCAGAGATCGCGGGAGACGAGAAGTCCGGCGAGCGCGAACGCCGCGACGCGTAACCCGACGTTCAGGACGACCATCTGGGAGATCGTCGCGCGCTGGGCCGCCGGGTCCGGGATCCGGCCGGTCAGGTACACGACGTATGGCGGACCGCCCATGCCGAAGAGTGCCCCGACGATGCCACCGACCACGCCGGCGGGCGCCGCCCAGCGCCGACTGAGTCGTCGCGCCGCACCGCGCCGAAACATCACGTGGAGCGCATACACGCATACGAAGACTCCGAGCGCCAGCACCGTTGCCCTGCGTGGAAGCCTGACCAGGAGCGTCACGCCAAGCGTGAGCCCCACGAGCGTGAACGGCAGGAGCGTCAAGAGCTCCCGCGTATCCGCCCGCCTGCGCGTGTGAACGCCGAGGGCCAGGCCCGAGCCCAGGTCGAGAAGCGCGGCCAGAGGGAGCACGAAGGTGAGCGGGAGGACATGGGCGAGGACAGGGATCGTGAGCGGCGACGCGCCGAAGCCCGTGGCACCGAAAATCGTATACCCGACGAACATCACGAGCACCACGACGATGAGTGGCTCGAGCGGGAGTATCAATGGAGAATACGATGACTGGCCGTATCAGAAATCGGAGGCGCGCAGGAATGCCGAGAACCCCAAAGCTCCCGAGTCGTCTTCATCATACCGCCTACACCACCAGGGACATGGAGAACACGCGCAAGTTCTACGAGCACGTGATCGGGCTTCCTCTTGTTGCCACCTGGAGCGAATCTGACGAGCTGTTCGGGAAGGTGCGCACGTACTGCCACTGCTTTTTTGGTCTTGGGGATGGTGGCGCGCTGGCGTTCTTCCAGTTCGCCGAAAAAAGCGATGAGAAAGAGTTCAGCCCACCGATCGCCGAGACGCCGTTTCATCACATAGCGCTCAAGGTCGACAAAGCGACGCAAGAGGCGATCGAGAAACGCATCAAGGCAGCGGGCTATAAGGACCCGGACACCTATGTGCTGGAGCACGGCTATTGCCGCTCGCTTTATATCAAAGACCCGAATGGCATGCTTCTCGAATTCACCCTCGATGCTCCGAACGTCAATGAGATCGCCAAGACTCGCAAGAGGGATGCGCAGGCGACCCTCAAGCGTTGGCTCAGCGGCGATCACACGTCGAACAATATTTATCGGCAGGGAAGGGCGGCGAGGCCCCGCCAACCGACGTAAAGGATTCGGCGCGACCGGTGCCAAACGGCCAGGCGTCCGCTCGTTCGGCCCTATCAGGATCGCGCTGAATCACCTACGCACTGAGGAACGTATGCATCGAGGAACGGCCGGCGTCACTACGACCAGGGCCGTGCGCTCGACACACGGAGGATGCGATGGCGAACAAGGCGAGCTTCACTCCTGACGAATGGAAAGTTCTGACTCAAGCGCCGACGATGGCGGGGCTGGTCGTTATGACCTCGAGCCCGAGCGGCCCGCTCGGACTGTTCGAGGAATCGATCGCCATCGGCAAGATCCTGGCCGAGACGAAGACTCAAGGATCCTCGAGCGAGCTGCTCAATGCGCTTGTCGCGGACCTCGCGACGCCCCAAGGGCGTCAGGCCACGCCGCCGACCGAGTTGCGCGGCAAGTCGGCCGATCAGATCAAGAGCTACGCCCTGGACGCGTGCCGCAAGGCGGCGGCGCTCCTCGACCAGAAGGCGCCTGCGGACAGTCCTGCGTTCAAGCGCTGGCTGCAGACCATCGGCCAGAAAGTGGCCGAGGCCGCCAAAGAGGGCGGTTTCCTCGGAATCGGCGGTACCCAGGTCAGCGAGCAAGAGAAAACGGCTCTGACCGACCTCAGCAAATCCCTGGGGATTGCCGCCTGAGGAGCAAGTCGTAGCCGCGAAATTCGTCGGCTCAGCGGGCCCGCGGCTTGTAGTCCCTGAAGAGCCAATCGATGACGGCTCTGGGGTCGGGCTCTTCCTCCACCGCCGATGGCTCCCTCGGTTTCGCGGATGGTGAGTCGCCTGCGCGCTCCGTCGTGACGTCCCTGGCCGCTTCCGAATCGCCCGGACGAGACACTCCACTCGTCTCGGGTAGCCCGGGCTGGCGAGTTGTGGTGGAAGGAGTCGGCGTTGGCCCGGTCGCGCCAGGCTCGTACTGTTCCGCCAGCGGTCGGGGCGTGGTCATGGGCCGGCTCTGATTCGCACGCCCGCGCGCGACTGAACGAGGCACCTGTGTCGCACCGGCGAGCTCATCGTCGGAGAGCGGAACCAAAACGACGCCGCCCTCCTCGATGCGGCTCAGCGCGCGGAACGCTCCTGCGACGGTAGGAACGACGGGCTCGTCACTGGCGGCTACGACCGGAACAACGGAGACCCACAGAAGGGCAACAGCGGCGGATTTCCCCCGTATCGCCGCTCGGCATCCCATGGTTCCACCCCCCCAGTTCTTGTAGAGGTCTGCCTCGGATTTGGCTTGGCCGCGATTGCGAAGTCCTTGACGGCTGTTGCGATCAGCCCCGAACCCGGCCACCCGCAACAGACGGCAACGATTCCGCAATCGAGCCCTAGCCACGGTGGTGACGACCGGATAAAAAACACCCCATGTCGCCGACCGCGGCGTTTCGGCGATCGCCGAAACAGATGTCCGGATGACAGTTGTCCGGGTGGAGGTATCTATGTTGAGGAAGGGGCTCACCATCGGAATGATCGGAATCGTGGCTCTCTTCGCCGTGCCCATCATGCCGGCCGTAGCCGAAGAACCCTCGGTTGCTCCGGCGGCGACCGAGTTCCAGGCACTGTCGCGTCTGCCCGATGCACGGCGTGTGGAGCTGACCGTTATGACGGACGAGAAGCTGTCGGCCGTCGAGGGCCAGGCGTGGTTTAACGCCTGCTTTGTCTGCGTGAACGCCGCGAGGGTTGACCAGACGAACGCCACCGCCCTTAGCATCAACACACTTCAGAGCAACGTGGCGTTCATCCACCAGCGCAACCAGTAGCGTCTCGCGCCGTTCATCGGCCGGGCGCGCTGTTTGCTAGCTGAAGCATCACAGCGGTGGTGCGGATCGTCGGATCGTCATCGGGTCTGCGATGCCGTGGCGAGGGGTAGGAGCCCAACCCGCTCCCGCCCCTCGCCCCGGGCTATGCATGGAGGCGTACTTGTTGTCGGCGCTCGCCTGGGCTCGCAGAGGAGCCTCGACGCCAGGGAGAACGATCATGAGGCGACCGATCGTGATGGTAATGCTGTGTTCGGTGCTCATCGCTGTACTGCTCCCGATTGTTCCGGTGCACGCCGCGAATCAGGATGGCGCGACGGCCCCGACTGACGGCACGATGTTCTATGCGCTCAGCCGTATGCCGGCCGGCACGCAAAGCGACCTGAAGCCGCTTCCGGACGACGAGCTGGCCGCCGTCGTCGGCGCCGCGGGTCTCGGGTTACTCGGCGGCCGCCTCAGCATCAATCTGGACCTCGTCGTGCAGACGAATGTATGCGCCGTATGCAACGGCGTGCAGCAGAGCAACTTCTCGGTTAGCGGCCGCCCCGCCGTAGGTTTCAATGTGGGCGGATCCGGCTTCGCTGGTCTCCGGTGACGACGTGTTTGTCGCTCGGGCCCTGGTCGTCCGAATCCTGACGGTCGTCCTCAGCGCGGCTTGGCTTTTCTGTCCAGCGGCGGCCGACGCCCAAGCGGCGAAGGACGCCCAACCGGCGAAGGATGAGAAAGAAGTCCGGGAAGAGGCGGAGGAGGCCCAGCGGGCGATGGACATCTTCTTGCGAGAGCAGAAGGTGCTCATTCGACGAGGCGAGCTCTGGGCCGAGCTGGACTCGTTCTACAGCACAGATTCTCGGGACTCGTTCATCGGATCGGGCGCCGCCGTCGGCTTGGCTAACGTACAGACCAAGTCCGTCGTATCGACGTTGGTCCTGCGATACGGTCTCCTGAACGATCTCGAGGCCGACGTTCGCGTACCGTTCGTCTGGGCCGAACAGGAGATCGATTTCGGCGTCGCACGCCAGAACAGGGAGCAGGCCGGACTGGGCGACGTCGCGGCAAGCTTGCGATATCAAGTGTGGCATGAGCGAGCAGGGTCACCGGACATCGTCCTGAGCCTCGAGGGCAGGTTCCCCACCGGCGACGAGCCGCTGCTCGGGACCGGACACTGGAACGTCGGAGCTACCATCGCGGTGGTCAAGACGTTTGACCCTGTCGTCCTCTTCGCGAGAGTCGGCTACAACGCGACCCTGGAGGCGCGCGGCCGCAATCCCGGCGATCAGGTCCTCTACCAGATGGGGATCGGCTATTCGCTCAACGAGCGCGTGAGCCTGAGCACACAGCTCAACGGCGCCGTCGTCGGTTCCACCACGATCAATGGGACGACCGTACGACGCTCGAATCTGGACATCATCAACCTGCAGTTCAGCGTCACGACGCTTGTCACGAAACGCCTGTTTGTCGAGCCGTTCGTTGGCGTCGGTTTGTCGAAGGACGCGCCCGATGCCGTCGTCGGTATCAATATCCTGTCCCGATTCTAGGCGACGCCGCCTGGACGCCGGCGCTGGTGAGCGGGCGAGGCGATGGCACCATCGGCTCAGTCATGCCATGACGCTGATCGTGCTTCTCGCGAGTGTCGGCCAGGCCGCCGGGGCCGAGACGATTCGGTCAGGGACAGCGATCACGCGGCACACCCTCAGGGAGCTTCGCGACAATGACGTCGTCAAGCAGCGTTTGGATTACTCGTGTGGTGCGGCCGCACTGGCCACGCTCCTGCGCTACTACTTCAACGACGCGACCTCTGAGGCTCAAATCCTGAAGATCATCATATCCAAACTCACTGATGACGAGCGGCGGCTCAAGGAGAACAGAGGGTTCTCCCTCCTCGACCTCAAACGCGCCGCTGAAGAGCTGGGCTATCGGGCGGCCGGCTTCGAGCTCCGCGCCGACGACCTCACGAGGCTCGCCGCACCGGTCATCGTGTTCATCGAGCCATTGGACTACAAGCACTTCGCCGTGCTGCGCGGCATCTTCGCAGGGCGCGCGTATCTCGCGGACCCGGCTCGAGGGAACGTCCGCATGACTGTCAGCCGCTTCCTCGGCGAGTGGAAAGGGATCGTCTTCGTTGTCGGAAAACCGGGCGAAGAGGCGATCGGGACGCATCCATTGAGCGTCCCTCGTGTGGACGACGTCGGTCCTCCGCTCCGCCCGGTCAGCCCGTTATGGGAGTCGGGCGCGGCGATCATCGATCTGTCAATACGCTCGCGATCGCCCTAGCAGGCTG
>Ga0209382_10006794_pt1 | contig 14665 bp, 10 predicted proteins | sample SoiMetdeltSBSDD5_FD_187599 | JGI IMG/M metagenome (GOLD analysis project Ga0209382, IMG submission 187599) | Bulk soil microbial communities from a Populus tree surrounding site in Tennessee, USA - Soil MetaG P. deltoides SBSDD5 (SPAdes) (version 2) | ecosystem: Environmental > Terrestrial >... | reverse complement strand
GGACATAACCATGCAGTGGATCAGACAGACGTTTGCCGTCCTCGCACTGAACGTGCGCACCATTCCACAACGGCTGAGCTCGTCGGGCGTCGCGATCGTCGGCATCGCCGGCGTCGTCGTCGTCTTCGTCTCGGTGCTCTCGATTGCCGCCGGTTTCGCGGCCGCGATGCAATCGTCTGGCTCCCCGGATCGCGCGCTCGTCATGCGCAGCGGCGCGGACAGCGAGATGACCAGCGGACTCAGCGGCGTGGATGTCGATGTGATCAAGCAGGCCCCGGGAATCAGGCGAGACGGACAGGCGCCGCTCGCCGCTGCGGAACTGGTCGTCATCATCGATCTGCCGAAAATCACTTCGCCCGACGCTCCCGCGAACGTTCCAGTGCGAGGGATCGGTCCCGAGAGCATTCCGCTCCGAAGCGAGTTCTCGATCGTCGAAGGGCGGATGTTCAAGTTCGGCACCAACGAAGTGATCGCCGGCCGCGCCGCGAAGGGGCAGTTCGTCAACCTCAACGTCGGCAATACGGTCGTCTCCGGCCAGAACCGGTGGGACGTCGTCGGCATTTTTGAATCCGACGGCGGAGTGGCCGAGACCGAGATCTGGATCGACGCGCGCACGCTCCAGGGCGCCTATCGCCGTGGCAACACGTACCAGTCCCTGCTCGCACGGCTCGAATCGCGCGACTCGTACGACGCGTTTCGCGACTGGCTCACGTCGAATCCGCAGTTGAACGTGTCGATCCGCCGCGAGAACGAGTACTACGCGTCGCAGTCGCAAGCCTTGACGCGACTGATACGTACGATCGGCTTCGGCATCGCGGCGCTCATGGGAATCGGCGCGGTGTTCGGCGCGATCCTGACGATGTACACGGCCGTCGCCACGCGCGCCCGCGAAATCGCGACGCTCCGCGCGCTCGGTTTCAACACAGGCTCGGTGCTGGTCTCGGTTCTCGCCGAGTCGATGGTGCTCGGGTTGATCGGCGGCACCATCGGCGGCGCCGCGGCGTACCTGGCGTTCAACGGGTACCAGACGTCCACGATGAACTTCCAGACGTTCAGCCAGGTGGCGTTCGCGTTTCGCGTCACTCCGCAGTTGCTCGCGATGGGTTTGTTTTACGCGTTGCTGATGGGATTGATCGGCGGGCTATTCCCCGCAATCAGGGCAGCGCGGCTGCCCATACCTGTGGCACTTAGAGAACTCTAACTTCCTACATTCGTGGATTGAAGGTTGGAGAATTGAAAGACTGTTGTTGGATTGAAGAATGAAGATCGACGGATTACTGCGAGTATTCTGCCGATCGACAATCTTCAATCTGACAACATTCCTGACCCGGCGCGCGAAATAGGGCGCGCTGGCGGATTGGAGCCCAGCCGCAAGCTATTTGGCGCTCGCACGGTGGGCGAAGAAAAGGGCGAAAGCCGCGGTATAGTAACGCCGTGACCCCGGCGTCGTCCTCGGTTGATACGCTGAACCCGAAGCAACGGGAGGCCGCACAGTTCGGATCCGGCCCGCTGTTGATTATTGCGGGCGCCGGGACGGGCAAGACGAACACGCTGGCGCATCGCGTGGCGCATCTGGTGCTGTCAGGCGCGCGGCCCGAGCGCATCCTCCTTCTCACCTTCACGCGCCGTGCGGCGCTCGAGATGACACGCCGCACGCAACGGATCGTGGGGGCCGCGGGAACTGGAATTGGAACAGGAACCACCCGCGAAGCACGTATCCCCTGGTCCGGCACGTTTCACTCGATCGCCAACCGCCTGATTCGCCGCCACGCCGCTGCTGTCGGCCTGGACACGAGCTTCAGCGTGCTCGACCGTGGAGACGCCGCCGATCTCATGGACGTGCTGCGGCACGAGCTCGGGTTTTCGAAGGCGGAGAAGCGCTTTCCGCGGAAGGACACGTGCCTCGCGATCTACTCGCATCGCGTCAACACGCAGCGTCCGCTGGCCGAAACACTCGACGGGCTGTTCCCCTGGTGCGCTGAATGGGAAGCGCAGCTCACCCAGCTCTACCGCGCGTATGTGGAGAAAAAGCTCGCCAATCAGGCGCTCGACTACGACGACCTGCTGCTGTACTGGCACGCGATGATGAGCGACGACCGGCTCGCGTCGGATATCAGCAGCGAGTTCGATCACATTCTCGTCGACGAATACCAGGACACGAACGTGCTGCAGGCAGAAATCCTGAAGCGGTTGCGGAGCCACGGCGACGGCGTCACTGTTGTCGGCGACGACGCACAAGCCATTTATTCGTTTCGGGCCGCGACGGTCGACAACATCCTCGGGTTTCCGGATCAATACAGGCCGGACAATGGGCGTCCGGCGTCGGTCATCACCCTCGAAGACAATTACCGATCGACGCAGGCCGTGCTCGATGCAGCGAACGCGTTGATGGCCGAGGGCGCGCGGCAGTACCGCAAGGTCCTTCGGACGACGAAGGGGGAAGGACATCCGCCGCATTACGTCACGGTCACGGACGACCAGGCGCAGGCGGAATATGTCGTCGCCCGCATTCTGGAAACCCGCGAGAGCGGTGTCCCGCTCAAACGGCAGGCCGTCCTCTTTCGCAGCTCGCACCACAGCGACACGCTCGAGCTGCAGCTGACCCGCCGCAACATTCCATATGTGAAATACGGCGGCTTGAAATTTCTCGAGGCCGCTCACGTCAAGGACCTGCTCGCGGTGCTGCGCTGGGCCGACAACCCGAAGAATCGAATCGCCGCGTTTCGCGCGCTGCAACTGCTGCCGGGGATGGGACCTTCTACGGCAGAGCAGTTCGTCGCGCGGTTCGAACGGTCGGGGTTTTCGTGGATGAGCCTGAGGGATCTGAGCGCAGCCTGTCGCGCGGAAGCGCCAGAGGCGCGCAGGCGGCCTCTCGCAGAAGCGTGGGATCCGTTTGCCGAGCTGATGGTGGGCCTCGCCGTAACCGAGGGGCCGTGGCAGGGACAGGTCGCCCGCACGCGCGAGTGGTTCGAGCCGCATCTCGAACGGATTTACGAGTCGGCGCAGGTGCGGCTCGGCGATCTGATTCAGCTCGAGCGTCTGGCGCAGCAGTTCGCCACGCGCGATCAATTTCTTGCGGAGCTGGCGCTCGATCCTCCCGCCGTCACCGGCGATCTGTCGGGCACCCCGTATCTCGATGAGGACTACCTGGTGTTGTCGACCGTCCACTCGGCGAAAGGCCAGGAGTGGGACGCCGTCTACATCCTGAACGTCGCCGACGGCAATTTTCCATCGGAGTTCTCGACGGGCAAGTCGGATCAGATTGAGGAAGAGCGTCGCCTGCTCTACGTCGCGATGACGCGGGCGAAGAACGATCTGCACCTGATCGCGCCGTTGAAGTACTACGTCGCGAACCAGCCGAAACACGGCGACCGTCACGTCTACGGCGCGAGAAGCAGGTTCCTCACCAGGGCGGTCATGTCCAAGCTCGACGCAATCACCTGGCCTGAAAACGGGGACTCACCCGAGGCGCTCGCGCCGAGCAAAGCCCGCGTCAATGTGGCGGGCAAGCTGCGCAGCATGTGGTAGCGTAAGCAGCTTCCACGCGAGGGAGGGTGACATGAAAGTGGTTGTTGGCCTTGTGGCCTCGTTGCTGTTCGTCATCTGCGTGCCCGTGCTCGCGCAACACGATCACTCGGCAGGCGGCGGCGACGTCGGCAGCGATAGTGTGAGCTTCATGACGTCATGCGCGCCTGCACTGCGGCAGGACTTCAACCGCGCGGTCGCGCTGCTGCATTCCTTCTGGTTTGCGCAGGCGATCGCCGCGTTCGAGGGAATCGCCACGAAGGATCCCTCGTGCGCGATGGCCCACTGGGGCGTCGCGCTCAGCCGGTGGGGCAATCCCTTTGCCGGAATCCGCTCGCCGCAGCAGATCGAGCTCGGGCGCGCCGCCATTCAGAAGGCGCAAGCCACAGGCAAGCCGACACCGCGCGAGCGAGCGATGATCGCTGCGGTTGCAGAGCTGTTCACGAGCGCCGATGCCTCGACGCAGCGCGCGCGCACCGTCGCCTACGAGCAGGGCATGGAGCGCGTGGTCCGCGACAACCCCGCCGATATGGAAGCGCGCATCTTCTACGCGCTGGCGGTCGATCAGACAGCGCTCCCCAGCGACAAGAGGTTTTCCCAGCAACTGAAAGCGGCGGCCATTCTCGAGCCGCTGTTCAAGGAACATCCGAAACACCCAGGGCTCGCGCACTACATCATCCACGCCTACGACCACCCGCCGCTGGCCGAGAAGGCTCTTGCCGCGGCGCGCAGCTACGCGTCTCTCGCGCCGTCGGTGCCGCACGCGCTGCACATGCCCTCGCATACCTTCACGCGGGTCGGCTTGTGGAAGGAATCGATCGAGACCAACCGGCGATCCGCGGAAGCTGCGCTCAAGGAAAATGCCACCGCCGAAGCGCTGCACGCGATGGACTACCAGACCTACGCGTACTTGCAGATTGCGAAGGATGCCGAGGCGCGCCGCGTGGCCGCCGACGCGCGTGTTGCGGCTCAACGTCTCGATCCGAATGCCACTGGCGCCGCGGCGCCCGGCGTTGCGGGTGTCTTCGCGACGGCAGCCATCCCCGCGCGCTACGCGCTCGAGCGGGGCGCGTGGGCGGAAGCCGCCGCGCTCACCGTCCAGAAGACCACGTTTCCGCACACCGACGCCATCACTCACTTCGCGCGTGCCCTCGGCGCGGCGCGTTCCGGCAATCCCAAGGCGGCGGCCGCCGATATCGATCGGCTGGCTGCCCTGCGCGATGCTCTGAAGGCCATGTCGGATGCGTACTGGGCCGAGCAGGTCGACATCCAGCGGCAGATCGCGATCGCCTGGGTGACCTTCGCAGAGGGAGACAAGAGCCGCGGCATCGAGCTGCTACGCGCCGCTGCGGCGGCGGAAGACGCGACTGACAAATCGGCCGTCTCGCCGGGACCGCTCGCACCTGCGCGAGAGCTGCTGGGATACATGCTGCTCGACGCCGAACGGCCGGCGGACGCGCTCGTCGAGTTCGACGCCACGATCAAGAAAGAGCCGAACCGCTTCCGCGGTCTTTACGGAGGAGCGCGGGCAGCGGAGGCGGCGGGACAGCGCGCGCGCGCGATCACTCTCTACAAACAGCTGCTACAGGTCGCCAGTGAACCAGACACAAATCGCCCAGAGCTCGAGCACGCACGCGCCTTCGTCAAGTAGCGCCCGGCTTCCCGGCGCTGTGCTCGATCCGCCGCTCGACTGGATCGGCAGGGCGTCGCATCTGGGCCCCGGCCTCATCATCAGCGCCGCCATCGTCGGCTCGGGCGAGCTGATCGTCACGCCCAAAGTGGGCGCCGCGCTCGGCTTCTCGATGCTCTGGTTCATCATCCTCGCCTGCATCATCAAGGTCTTCGTCCAGGTCGAGCTTGCGCGCGTCGCAATCGTCGAGCGCGTGACCACACTCGAAGCGCTGAACTCGATTCCGGGGCCGCGCTTCCGCGTGTCGTGGCTGCTCTGGCTCTGGCTGTTCATGTATCTCGGTCTGGTCTTTCAGATAGGCGGACTGATCGGCGGTTGCGTCCTCATCTTCGAGACGATGAACTTCAACCTGTCGCGCGACGCGCTCCTGATAGGCATTACGGCATCGGGAGCGGTGCTGCTGGTCACGGGCCGCTACAAAGTCGTCGAAGCCGGGTCGACTCTCATGGTCGCGGCCTTTACCTTGAGCACCATCGTCGCGATGATCGCGCTGCAATGGACGCCGTACCGAGTGTCGTCGGCGCAACTGATCGACGGACTCAAGTTTCAGCTGCCTGCGTCGTTTACCGTGGCGTTCGCGGCGTTCGGGATCACCGGCGTCGGCGCGTCCGAACTGATCTACTACCCGTACTGGTGCCTCGAGAAAGGCTACGCGCGCCACATCGGCCCGCGAGATGACACGCCCGACTGGCGGCGGCGCATGCTTGGATGGCTGCACGTGCTGCATACCGATGCCGCCCTCTCGATGCTGATCTACACCGGCGCAACCATCGCGTTCTACATCCTTGGCGCCGCCGTCCTGCACGGCCAGGGACTGCAGGTGGCGGACCGTGAGTTAATCGAGACGCTCAGCCAGATGTACCGCCAGACCCTTGGCGCCACTGGCGCCTGGATATTCCTGCTCGGCGCGTTCGCCGTGCTGTACTCGACGTTCTTTGTCGCGACCGCGTCGAACGCGCGGCTGTTCGCCGACGCCGCGGCCATTTTCGGGGTCGCGCACTACCGGGACGAGGCGGCGCGGCTGCGGATCGTGCGCGCGGCATGCGTCGCCCTGCCCATTGCGTCCGGCACGGCGTACTATCTCTTCCCGCAACCGGTGATTCTCGTGCTGATCGGCGCGATAGGCCAGGCGCTGATGCTTCCGTTCCTCGGCGCCGCGGCCCTGTACTTTCATCACCGGCGCCTTTCCGGCGTCATTCGCAGTAGTACGATCTGGACGCTCTGCCTATGGGTGTCGGCGCTCGGGATGATGCTCGCCGGCGCGTACCAACTTGTGCAGACATTGAGGCCGCTTCTCTAAGGGTGTCATGGAAGACCATAAACCGAACGCCTGGGACCTCGCCGCCGAGGCCTTCCTCAAGATCTCTGAGATGGACGAGCCGTTCGACGAACCGGTCAACGACCGCTTAATCGAGCTCGCCGAGATCGATACGGGCCACACGGTCGTCGACGTCGCCACAGGAATCGGCGACCCCGCGCTGTCGGTCGCGCAGCGCGTCGGTCCAGCCGGCCGCGTGATTGCGACGGACCAGTCCACGGCCATGCTCGCCATCGCCGAGCAGCGCGCGCGCGAGCGCGGGTTGACGAACATCGAATTCCGGCAGCTCGATGCCAATGCATACGATTTTGCGGACGCCACGATCGACGCCGTCGTGTGCCGGTGGGGCCTCATGTTTCTGTCCGATCTGACGGACGCGCTTGGCCGCATGCAGTGTTCCCTCAAACCGGGACGCGTTCTTGCCGCCGTGACCTGGGGCGAGGCCGACAAGGTGCCGCTCATCTCGATCAGGCGCAGCGTCATGCGCGCATTCGACCTACCCAAGAGCCCGAACGATCCGTTTCGCCTGTCGTCGGCGGCCACGCTGAAGGACACAGCGGTGGCTGCCGGCTTCCAGGAGGTTGAGGTCACACGCGCGGTTGTGCCGTACGAATATCCGTCGGTCGACGCATTCGTAGAGGAGCAGCGCATCGCCCACGAGAGCCGGCTCACGGCGCTTCTCGCCCGGCCGCCTGCGCAACAGGCTGAATTCTGGCGCGCGCTAGGTGCGGCCACCGAGCCCTACGCGGGCAGCGACGGCGTGGTCAGGGTACCGAGCGAGATTCTGCTCATGGCGGCACGCAGGCGCGGATGATGTCGTCCCTGAAGCCGCCTTCACTCGAGGACGTCAAACGCGCGCGGGCTGCATTGGATGGCGTCATACGCCGCACGCCTTTGATGCGTCATCCGCTGCTGTCGGCAGAGACCGGCCTCGACATCCACGTCAAACACGAAAATCACAATCCGACGGGTGCCTTCAAGGTTCGCGGCGGGGTCAACCTCGTGGCGTCGCTCTCGGATGACGAGCGGTCGCGAGGCATCATCACCGCCAGTACCGGCAATCACGGCCAATCGATTGCGTTCGCGTCGCAGCATGCCGGCGTGTCGTGCCTCGTCTCGGTGCCGCGGGGAAATAATCCAGACAAGAACGCCGCGATGCGCGCGCTCGGGGCCACGGTCGTCGAGCACGGGAAGGATTTCGACGAAGCGCGGGAATGGGTCGAGGACCAAGCGAAGATCCGGGGACTGCGGTACGTGCATTCAGCAAATGAGCCGCTGTTAATCGCCGGCGTCGGCACGTACGCGCTGGAGATCTTCGAAGACATCTCGGACCCCGACGTCATTCTCGTGCCGATCGGCGGCGGCAGCGGCGCGTGCGGGTGCTGCATCGTCCGAACCGGCCTGGGACGGAAGACGCGCGTCATCGGTGTGCAGGCGGCCGAGGCGGACGCCTTTACCCGGTCATGGCGCGGGCCGGAGCGAGTCTCCGCCGATCGCACCGCGACGTTCGCGGAAGGTCTTGCCACCCGCTTCTCGTTCGATTTGACGTTCGGCATTCTCAAACGCGAGCTCGACGACATCGTCACGCTGACTGAATCCGAGCTCGAAGAGGGCGTGCGCCTGTCGCTGCGCGCGACGCATAACCTCGCAGAGGGCGCCGGCGCGGCGTCACTCGCCGCCGCGACGAAGCTGCGCGATCAACTTCGGGGCAAGAAGGTCGTGGCCGTCATGTCGGGCGGCAATATCACGACCGAAATGGTGAGACGCATACTCGCAAACGGAAAACTCACCTAAAAAACGGAGGCCTTCCTCAAGTTGGGTTTGTGCCGAGGAGTTAAGTGCGGCTGGACACGATTGGGCCAAGATCGAACAGGATCGCCAGCGCCGTCGTCACCACGAACACGAACAAAGCAATCAAGATCTGCCTTCTACGTTTCGTCATTGCCAGTTAGATTACCAATTCAGGTTGCGTCGTGTCTCAGTCTGAAATTTATCCAAAAATGAGACGGGCCAGCGCATAAAGGATACCAACCGCAGCACCACCAACTATCACAATGCCGATGACGCCGCCGAATAGCTGAAACTCCGTTGGGTCCGGATCCGGAGTTCTCATGTCTCCTCTTCCCGGCAGTCTCATATGAACCCCACTTTCTCGATGTTCCCACTAGAGACCCTATCATCAGGTTTGGGTTTGTGAACGCTCTAATTGCGGTTATAGTGCTCCCCTATTTACAGGAGAGACGCATGATGTGCAGATTCGTAGTTAGTGCCCTCGGAATTGTCGTAATGACCGCCTCGCTCGCAGCGGGACAGGCTCCCGCAGCCGGCGGCCAGCGCGCCGGCGGGGCTCCGCCAGCGCCCATGAAGAACCTGCAAGTGCTGCCGAAAGACATGCCGCAGCCGGAAGTCGTGGCCATCATGCGGGTATTCAACGCGGCATTGGGCGTCCAGTGCGGTCATTGCCACGTCTGGACGAAGCCCGGCGACCCGAGCAACGACATGGCGGCCGACACGAAGATCCAGAAAACGGTCGCGCGCGTGATGATGCAGATGACCGGCGAGAGCATCAAGAAGCCGGCCGATCAGATTGCAAAGGTGGGATGCGCGACGTGTCATCGTGGCGAGGCGATTCCCGTCACGCCGCCGCCGCCACCGGCGCCCGCACCCGCGGCTGCTCCGCCGGCAAAGTAGTCTTTCCGTCCCAACACGGAGGCACGGAGACACGGAGTATCTTTTTCCTAAAAGGAATGCTCCGTACGTCTCCGTGCCTCCGTGTCTCCGTGTTGGGACACCAGGTCACGTCAAAATGCTTCGCCCACGCCGATGTTGATCCGCCATCTGGTTTTCTGCGGCTGACCATCGATACGCAGCCCTTCCAAGGGCCGTAGCTGGTAACCGACATCCAGGCGAATGAGACCGAACGGCGTGTCGAATCGCAGACCAGCGCCGGCGTCGTAGCGGAGATCGCCGAGGCGCATCGTCCACGGCTGCGCCCACACATTGCCGGCCTCGACGAAGACGGCACCGCGCAGACGCCTGACGATCGGCGCTCGCACTTCGCTGGTCGCGGTGAGCAGGCTCGTGCCACCCACCGGCTCGCCGGAGGCCGACAGCGGGCTCAGTTCATAGATACCCCACCCGCGCATCTCGTTCGACCCGCCCAGAAAAAATCTCTTCATCATCGGAATCTCGGTTTCCTCTCCCATCGGATCGATCGAACCGAGACGGAGGCGGCTGGCAAACACCACGCGATCGTCAAAGGCGCGCCGGTACCGGCGCGCTTCGCCGATCATGCTGAAGTAGTTGAAGTTTCCTGGCATCCATCCGCCGGCCTGCTCGACGTGCAGCAGGTGGGTCTGCGCGGGGGCCGCGGCCGTCGATACGCGACGATGATCGATATCCATCGACCACGCGTTCAGCAGCCCATCCTCCAGGCCAAGCAGCGGATCGAGGCTCGGATCGATCTCACTTTCCTCGCGCACGACCGCGTACGAAAACGTGCTCGAGAGATCCGGCGACCATTGCCAGGCCGCCGCTGTCTGGCCGCCGCGCGACAACACGAAAAATGCCTGCTCGTCGATCTCCTGATGTCTTGCCTGCAGCGATAGCGACAGCGAGGGATGCCAGGTATCTAACTGCGTGAATGCCGCTTCCGCCGTGCGCTCGATTCGCGACAGGCGGCCCTGCAGGTCGAATCGCTCCGCCGAGCCAAACACGTTCAGATGACTGATGCGCGCGTCGACCGCAAGGCGCTCTCCTGCGGCGTATCCCGCGCCCACATTCCAATGCCAGGGCGTCCGCTCTTCGACAGTGATGAGAGTGGGGACCGCGGCGGGGCGCGCGTCGATATCGTCTGCTCGGATCGCTACGGACTTGAAGAGACCGATCGCGCCGATGCGCCGCTGGGTCTGCTCGATCGCGCCGCGGCGAAATAACTCTCCTGGTGCGTAGGCGAGGCGCCTGCGGATCACGCGATCGTCGACACGCCGATTGCCGGTGATCGTGACCGGACCGAAGAATCCGAGGGTGCCCGGGTCGGCACGGAGGGTGACACGCATGCGTGCGGCGTCGATCGGCTCGCGCGCAAGCGCCACCTGCGCGTACGGATAGCCGTGATTCTGCAGCGCCTCCACGGCGCGCTCGCCCGCAGCCTTCTCGACTTCGCTCGTCAGCGCCGCGCCCGCGCGAAGCGGCAGATATTCGCGAAGCTCGTCGCGCACATCAGGAGGAAGGATATCGAGCCCTTCGAGCCTGACTTCTTCAACGGTGATGGGATTGTCGGGGACAGCTTTCGGCGGGATCCTCGCGCACGAAATAAAAAGGGCGGGTCCCAGCATCAGGACCCGCCCTACGTTCTTTACGTTTATTCGTTGGTCGTTCTTCGTTGTTCGCTACCCTGTTTATACCAATTCGTGCATCTTCTCTTCGGCCGTCGGGAAGTCCTTGCCGAGCGGCGTCTTGAGAATCTCTTCCGCAATCGTCAGGTAGACGTCGCCCACGCTGTTGTGCGTCTTCGTGTGCGTGTTCCCCTTGATGCCGCCGCCCGCGACAAGCATCGCAAGGCCGTTGCACTTGTGCGGGTCGGCCTCGGCGTGTTCGTGCACGAAGACCGTCGCTGTGTTGTCGAGCAGGTTGCCGTCGCCTTCAGGAATAGACCTGAGGCCCTCGAGCATGTACGCGTACTCCTCGACGAACCACCGGCAGATGTCGCGCATGATGCGCTGTTGCTGCGGCGAGCCGGCGTTCGTGTGCGTGTAGTCGTGATGCCGGTTGTCCGAATGCCCGAGCCACGGGAACCGCGTCAGGCTCTGGCACTTCGTCAGCATGTAGGACGCGACGCGGGTCTGACCGGAGGCGAACGCGTGGATGAGGAGATCGGATTGGATCTTCGCGATCCTCGGATAGTCCGTCAGATCGGTGATGTCCTCCGGTTCCTTCACCTGCTTGCCGTAGTCGGGCGGCAGGCTGGCGATCGCGCGCTCCAGATCGCGCACCGACGTCAGGTGCTGATCGAGCCGCTGCTGGTCGGCTGTGCCGAGCGCCGGCTTGAGCGCCTGCACGTCGCCGCTGACGAGATCGAGCACGCTCTTCTTGCGGTTGACCCATCCCTCGTCACGGACGCCGAAGAGGCGATCGAACAGGTTATGGGGAATGTGTTCCTGCGGCAGCGCCCGCTCGAAGCCCGCCCACGTCATGTTGCGATGGACGTTTTCGCCGTGCGATTCCTGCGCCACGCCGATCTGCAGCGATCGGAAGCGCGTCTTGGTGCCGATCTTCGCGGCGAGAATCTGATCGATCGACGGCCCTGCCGCGCCGCGCCCGGTGTAGGCAGTGCCGGTCATCAGGCCGCACAGCGCGCTGAAATGGCCGTTGCCCTGGCCGTTGAGTCGCGCCGCGACGTTGTCGACGCCGCTGAGCACGTGCACGTAATCGCGCACGCGACCGAGAGGCGACAGGCACGCCGTCAGCTCGTAGTCCTGGCCCGTCTCTCGCGGAATCCAGTAGCGCTCGGGAATGCCGTTCCCGTTCCACCACACCATGAAACGCTTGTCGATGGCGGCAGTCTTGCCGGCCTCGGCTGCGTAGGCAGTGCCGTTCATGTTGAACATGGCCGCGAGCGGCGGAAGGCCGACCTGCACGGCCGCGCCGGTCATGCTGATGCCTCTGAGAAATTTCCTTCTGCTGAGCATTCCTGCCTCCCAAACGGTCCGGCTGAAGCCGGACGCTACCGACGCTGGTCCGTCGATCGGACGGACCTTACTTGCGAGCCGAGCCGGCCGGGCTGTTCCATTGTCTCAGGAACTCCGGCGATTGCACCAGCGCAACCAGCAAGCTCTTGAACTTGAACCCGGACGCCTTGAACTGGTCGTACAACTGATGGATGGTGTTCTCGTCCGACGCGGTTTCAAGCCTGCCATAGGAGTATCGGAACATCTGCCGGACGACACACTCCTGGCACACCGGGCTGTTTGCGAGGATCGTCCCTAACTGCTTGGCGCCAGAGAAATTAGAGTTCGGGATACCTGCGATTTCGCCCTGCGCGTCGATCTCGAGAGGAATCGGCGGCGGCCCGCCACGCCCGCCTCCACCCCCGCCCCCGCGGCGAGGCACCGGGATCATCTCCTGCTGCCGATACTGGCCGATCGCATCGAAGTGCTCGAACCCGAAGCCAATCGGATCCATCAGCCGATGACAGGATGCGCACGTCGGGTTCTCGACATGCTCGACCATCAGCTGCCTGCGTCCTTTCGGATTCTGGCCGTCGACAAGAGGATCGGGCAGCGTCGTGATGACCCCCGGCGGCGGTGGCGGCACGTGCTGGCACAGCAGGCGCTCGCGAATGAAGATGCCGCGCGCCGTGGGCGACGTATCGGTCGGCCCCGCCGTCGAGGCGAGGAACGTGCCCTGGCCGAGAATGCCCGCGCGGTTCGTGTCGGCTGGAAACTTCACCATCTCGAACTGATCTTTCGGCGCCGGCAAGCCGTACACCTCGGCCAGCTCTGACGTCAGAAAGCTGTAGTCGGCGGTCAGCAGTTCCATGAAGTTGCGATCGTTCCACACGAGGTGATGCAGGAGCGTCCGCGTCTCTTCGGCCATCGCCAGCGCGAGCTCAGGCGTGAACGCCTGATACCGGTTGGCCTTCACCGCGTTGACGACGCGATCGAAGCGCAGCCACTCTTCGAAGAACTGATCGAGCGCGTCGCGCCCCTTCGGCACGTTCTGGAGCATGCGGCGCGCCGCGGCATCGCGTCCGGCCGGCGTCGCGAGCTCGCCTTTCGCCGCCGCCTCGAACAGCGCCTCGTCGGGCATCGTGTTCCACAGGAGGTACGACAGCCGGCTGGCAACTTCGTAGTCTGCGTGACGGCCGTCGGGACCCGCTTCGACATGAAACAGGAAGTTCGGCGACTGCAGCATCGCTTCGACGACAACGCGAGCGCCGTCGAGGAAGCGTTTGCTGAGGCGCGCCTGGTCGGAGAACACCGCCGAGTAACGCTTCACTTCGTCTTCGCTGAGAGGCCGGCGGAACGCGCGCAACCCGAAGCGGCGCACGAACGCGTCGCGGCACTTCTGGTCGCTGAAGGAGGCCGGCTTGCAGGGGACGAGGCCGTTGATGTCACCGATGCGGAACGCGTTCAGCGCGAGGCGCTCGGCGGCGGTGCTGTAGGTCTCGACGAGCAGCGGCGGCATGCCCTGGCCGGTCAGCTGGTTCTTGAATCCGTCAACGTAATCTTCGGGCGGAAACCGCTCGGCAGGCTTGCTGTAGTCGCCCAGCAAATCGCGCACGGTGTTGTCGTACTGCGCGTGGGTCAGCCGGCGCACCAGCTGCTTCGGTCCCGCCTCGCCTTCGCCGGCGACGAGCGATTTCATCGCAGCGGCGAGACTCGCATCGGACGCCGACGCAAGCGACGCGACCCATTTGGTGAGGATTTGCTCTTCAGATGAACCCGGCTTGATGCGCAGACCGCCCGTGTGGCGGATGACGTTGGTGGGCTTGGCCAGCAACAGCGATTTCGTCACGTCCGTGCGATCGACGAGGCTCGAGAGCGAAAGGCCGAACGCCTGAATCTGCGCCGGAGTCGCATCCTTGTCGGGAAAGTGCAGACGCGTGGCCGACGCGACGCCCGACGCGGTGTGACAGCCGCTGCACTTCGCCGCTTCGAACACGGGGAACACCTGCGATTGGAAAAACACGGGATCCGGAGCCGACGCCTGCGCCTGCGGGCGCGGAGCGGCCATCATCGACACGAAGAGCATCAACGCGAGCGACAGGCCCGCCAGACGAACGGTCATTGCATTTCCTCGATGACAGGTTTCTCGTTGGTCAGCGGCGCGCCGCGCGGCGCCGGCCGCTTCGCCCACGAGACGAACGTATTGGGATGCTGCTTCCGGAACGCGGCGACTGCTTCGGGCGTGACCTGCGTTTCGGTCAGGTACAGCGCTTTCAGATTCGGCAGCTTTGCCAGGCGCTGCAAGCCTTGATCGCCGACGTTGGTGTAGGACATGTCCAGATGCGCGAGCGTGGGCATCCCCGCGAGCACGTCGGCCGCCGCGTCATCCAGCGACTGCGACGCCCACACGCTGAGGCGTTCGAGCGGCAGAGACTGCAGCACGTGGAGACCCTCGGGTGTGAG
>Ga0209382_10006793_pt1 | contig 14665 bp, 11 predicted proteins | sample SoiMetdeltSBSDD5_FD_187599 | JGI IMG/M metagenome (GOLD analysis project Ga0209382, IMG submission 187599) | Bulk soil microbial communities from a Populus tree surrounding site in Tennessee, USA - Soil MetaG P. deltoides SBSDD5 (SPAdes) (version 2) | ecosystem: Environmental > Terrestrial >... | reverse complement strand
CAGAGCTCGCGGTGGCGGAAGATACCCTGGCGTTCGCCGGCATCGCGCCGCCCACCCTACGGCTGTACCCGATCGAGACCCACATCGCCGAGAAGCTCCACGCGTACACGATGCCGCGTGCGCGGCCGAACTCTCGCGTCAAGGATCTCCCGGACATCGCACTCCTCGCGACGGCGCGGCGCATCGAGGCGGAGCGCCTGCGCCAGGCGCTCGAGCAGACCTTCGGCTTTCGCAAGACCCACCCGCTTCCCGTGATGCTCCCGGACCCGCTGCCGGCCTGGGAGCGGCCGTACGGAACGATGGCCCGCGAGGATCAACTCGTGTGGACCACCCTCGAAGAGGTCACGAAGGCGGCGAAGTCCTTCCTCGATCCGGTTCTTGCCGGGAACGCCGGCGCCACATGGACCCCTGAATCCTGGACGTGGGGCTGACGATCGGCGCGCTCACCGGGACGGGGGCCGCTGTCCTCGCGGCTTCGTGAACCGCGCCCTCGTCATCGGTTGATGGCGAGGAAAGAATGCCTCGCCATGCGCAAGTCGAACCTGGTGCTCGATCGAACCGAAGGAACAGAGGAGGAGGCGGCGGACGCGCCGGCGCCCGGACGTGCGCCCGCGCGGGACGGCATCGACGACAGGGTGCAGGGCTGGTGGGACCAGCTCACGCACGCGAAGGCGAGGGACCTCTACTGCTACGGGATGACGGTGGACGAGCTGCTGCCGGACGGCAGGGTCGTGGTCGCCGGCAAGCCGATGCTGATGTTCGCCTCGTACAGCTACCTGGGGCTGATCGGGCACCCGAAGATCGACGGCGCGGCGACGGAGGCGATCTCCCGCTACGGGACGGGGACGCACGGGGTGCGGCTGCTGGCGGGCACCCTGCCGGTACACCGGGAGCTGGAGCGCGCGATCGCGCGGTTCAAGGGCACCGAGGACGCCCTCACCTTCTCCAGCGGCTACGCGACCAACCTGGCGGCGATCACCGCGCTGCTCACCCGCCGCGACGTGGTCATCTGCGACTCGCTCGATCACGCGTCGATCGTGGACGGGGCCGTGCTCTCTCGCGTTACGTTCTGGCGCTTCCAGCACAACGACCTGGGCGGGCTGGAGCGCCGCCTCCAGCGCGCCGGGGACCGGGGCAAGCTGGTGGTGACGGACGCGGTCTTCAGCATGGACGGCGACGTCGCCGACCTGCCCGGGATCGTCGACCTGTGCCGCCGCCATGGCGCCCGCCTGATGGTGGACGAGGCGCACTCGCTGGGCGTCCTGGGGAAGACGGGACGCGGGGTGGAGGAGCACTTCGGGATGGCCGCAGGCATCGACATCAAGATGGGGACGCTGAGCAAGACCATCCCCTCGGCGGGCGGGTACCTGGCCGGCAGCGCCAAGCTGATCAACATGTACCGGCACCACTCCCGGCCGTACATCTTCTCGGCGGCGATCACCCCCGCGCAGGCGGCCGCGGCCACCGCCGCCCTCCAGGTGATCGAGGAGGAACCGCACCGGGTGGCGAAGGTCCAGCACAACGCAGCCCGCCTGGTCTCCGGGCTGAAGGCAATGGGCCTGAACACCCTGCGCTCGGAGACGCCCATCGTCCCGATGATCTGCGGCTCCCAGGAGCGGGCCTACGCCGCGGCCCGCCACTGCCACCGGAGGGGACTGTTCGTCCTCCCCGTCACCCATCCGGCCGTCCCGGAGGGGCTGTCGCGGCTGCGCCTGACCACGTCCGCCCTCCACGGCGACGAGGACATCGACGAGGCGCTGGGCATCCTCGAGTCGGCCGCCAGGGCGGTGGGGCTGTCATGAGCGAGGAGGTCGTCCTGATCACCGGGGCCTCCTCCGGCATCGGCCGGGCGTGCGCGCGCCTGCTGCACGGGGCGGGGTACCGCGTCCGTGGGGCCTCGCGGGGCCGCCAGGCGGCGGGGCAGGAGCGAGAGCCGTTCGAGACGATCCAGATGGACGTGGACAGCGATGCATCGGTGGTGGCGGGGGTGGGCCTGGTCCTGGAGCGGGAAGGGAGGATCGACGCGCTGATCAACTGCGCGGGGTACGCGCTGGCCGGGCCGGCCGAGGAGACCAGCATCGCGGAGGTCAGGGCGCAGCTGGAGACGAACTTCTTCGGATCGCTCCGCACGGCGAACGCGGTGCTCCCGCACATGCGCGAGCGCCGCCGCGGGCGGATCATCAACATGGGCTCGATCGCCGGGCTGGTCGCGGTCCCCTTCCACGCGTTCTACAGCGCCAGCAAGTTCGCGCTGGAGGGCTGGACGGAGGCCCTGCGGAGCGAGGTGAGGGCCCACGGCATCCACGTCTCGCTGATCGAACCGGGCGACTACCGGACCGGCTTCAGCGACAACCGGCGCTTCGCGGCCGGGTCGAAGCAGAGCAAGGCGTACGGAGAGGTAATGAACCGAGCGGTGGAAGTGATGTACCGGAGCGAGCAGGCGGCGCCGCCTCCGGACGAGATCGCCCGGCTGGCCCTGAGGATCCTCCGCGCGCGCTCGCCAGGGCTCCGCTACTTCTGCGGGCCCTGGCTCCAGCGGATCACGCCGCCCTTGCGGTGGCTCCTCCCGGCGAGCCTCTACGAGTGGTCCATCCGCGCCTACTACAAGATGTAGCCCACCGCGCCGCTCACCTGGGCCTGCGCGCCAGGAAGACCCGGTCCATTTCGCCCTCGTCGTCGAGGGGGCGCTCGAAAGTCTCGACCTGAAAGCCAGCCGTCTCGAGGATGCGCTGCCACGTCGCAGCCGAGAACAACCCCTCCACGTATCGATCGTGGACGGCCGTGACCTCGTTCCCGTCACGAAGCAGGAACGCGTACTCGACCATGGTGGTGTCATCGCCGCTGTCGGGATCCCAGCTCCACTCGAGGCCCCGGAGCGAGCGCGCGCCGTCATCTCCGGACAGGCTCACGGTGTCCTCCTGGAACGTCTCTCGAACACAATCAGGGGCGAAGACGGCGACGCCGCCGGGCCGCGTGTGAACGAACGCGGTGCTCGCCGCCTCCAGCAGTTGCGCCTCGGTGGTCATGTACATCACGGCGTCGTGTACGAGAACGGCATCGAACGTCCGGTCGAGCCGGAGCGAGCGCATGTCTCCCTGGATGTGCTCGCACTCGGGATTGAGCTCACGGCTGAGCGCCAGCATCTCGTTCGAGAGGTCGGTCAGCGTGCATCGGAAACGGCGCTTCAGGTGAAATGCATTATGACCCGCCCCGGCGCCGAGCTCGAGGAGCGTCTCCGGGCGCGGATCCGCCCCCCGTTCGATCGCGGCCTGGTAGCTGGCGGTCTCGTCCGCGTGGTCCGCGGGCGGATCCACGAGGCGGTACCAGCCGACGAGCTGTCCGTAGAGCAGCGATTGCATCACCTTCTCCTTGGCCTAGTGTGATCATCCACCTGCCTTCATTGCAGCGGGTACCACTTCACGACGGACGACGCCCACGAGGCCCTCGGCGGGACGGCCGTCGCGGTGCGCGCCGCGCTCCGGCGCCTGAAGGCGCGCGGTGAGATCGCGGCCCCCTACCGCGGGTTCCATCCATTGGTAGTGAGCACTGCATCTTTCACCGCCGGAGCTGGAACTGGAGCAGCGCGCCCTTCTCCGTCCCCACCAGGAAGGTGGGCGCGGACGCGGCGATGGCCACCGAGGTGGGGAAGTCGTTGAGCAGCGCCTTGAGGTCCAGCTGCTCCAGCTCGCGCGCGGTGGCCACGTCCCACAGGCGCACCGTGCCATCCAGGGAGCCGGTGAGCAGGCGCTGGCCGTCCCCGCTGAAGGCCGCCGTCACCACCGAGTCCGAGTGCCCGTTCAGCGCGCGCACCTTCTTGCCGATCCGCCAGTTCCACAGCCACGCGCTGCCCCGGCGCCGCTCGTCCGGGGACGCGGTCGCCAGCCGGTCCGCCGCCACCAGCACCAGGTCCCCCTGCGGCTGCATCACCAGCGCGCGCAGCGTGTCCGTGTCCGGGTCCGCGAAGGAGCGGACCGGCACCCCCTGGTCGTCCCGCACGTACACCCGCAGCGGCGCCGGCTTCTTCGTCCACGCGTCCACCGCGTCGAAGCCCACCAGCACCTCCTCCAACTCCGGCAGGAACGCCGAGCACGGCGGCCGCACCAGCGACCGATCCGCGAAGTAGAAGTCGCGCAGCGGTCGCGACTCCTTCAGGTCCCACTTGCGCAGCCGGTAGACGGTGGCGCAGCGCTCCCGGTCCTCTCCCTCCGGGATGGCGCACTTCACCTCGGTGATCGGCAGCAGCGCGTGGCGCTCGTCGGGCGAGATGGAGAGCGCGCGCGGGTCCAGCAGCATCTCCCCGGACCCGGACCCGGACCCCGATCCCGACGCCGGCACAGTCCCGGACGGCGGCGGCGGCGGCTTCGCGCCCTTGCCGCCCGGGCCCGGGGCCGGGGCCGGGGGCGCCTCGGTCAGCGGCGGCAGGCGCGGCGGGACCAGCTCCGGCCCGGGCCCCCCGGTGATCTCGGACGGCTTGAGGGGCCACAGCCGGACCGCGCCGTCCGCGCCCGCGGAGAGCGCCACCTGCCGCTTCCAGGCCACCGACAGGTCGCTCACCCCGCCCTCGTGCTGCCCCACCACGTGGGTCTGGGTCCCGCTGGCGGCGTCCCAGCGCTTGATGGTGCCGTCCAGGCTGGAGGAGATCGCCAGCCTCCCGTCCGGGGACACCGAGAGCGCGGTCACGCGCTGGAGGTGGCCGTCCTTCTTCAGCACCGACAGCCCGCTCTCCACCTCCAGCAGGACGATCCGCCGCGGGTCGTCCGCCCCGCGATCGTGCACCACCAGCGCGGCCACCCGCCCGTCCGGGCTGAAGGCGATGGCGCGGGTGAGCAGGTCCTGCACCTTCCAGGTCCGCCGCCCGGTCTGCAGGTTCCAGATGGACAGCTCGCTGCCCGGGCGCCCCTCGGCCACGGTGGCGGTCAACGCCAGCTTGCCGTCCGGCGAGAAGCCCACCGCGCCCAGCTGCGGTTCGCTCTCGCCCCGCTTCGGCCGCTCGATCACCCGGACCGCCTTGACCAGCGTGCCCTTCTTCCCGTCCCACTGCTTGATGAAGCCGTCCGAGCCCGCGGTGAGCAGCCGCTTCCCGTCGGCGAGGAACTGGGTGGCGAGGACGCGGCCGGAGTGCGCCGCGCCCTGCTTGATCGGCTTCGACTTGCGCGCGTCCCAGAGGATGAGCCGGCCCAGCTCCGTGCCCATGGCCAGCACCTCGTCGCGGGGCGCGCCCGCCAGCGCGCTGACCGCCTCGCCCTCCTTCATCCGCGGCGCGTCCACCTGGCCGCTCTCCACGCCCCGCCGCCACACCAGCACCGAGTCCTTGCCCGCCACCGCGATGCCGCCCTGCCCGAAGAAGGTGCCCATCCCGAGCGTCGGGCAGCGACTGTCCCCGCACTCCTCCGGGAAAGGCAGCGGGCGCACCCTGCGGCCGCCCACGTCCAGCGCCACCGGCGCCCGGCGCGTGGGTGCCAGCAGGAGATGGTTCTCCGGCGAGACGGCGAGCGCGGCGCCCTGGTCCGCGTCGGTGGGCGCCTGCAGCGACCAGGAGGGGATGAAGCGGACCAGGTCCCAGCCGACGATCTCCCCGCTCTTCGCGGCGGCGAACAGCATCCGGCCGTCGTGGGAGAAGGCGATGGAGGTGAGCGGCGACGCGGCCCAGAAGTCCATCGGCCCCCACGCGCCCACCAGGGTGGTGTGGTCCGTCTTCGCCACCGAGCGGAGGAAGACGGGGATCACCGGCCCCGGCCCCGCCGCGACCGGCGGCCCCTGCGACTGGGGCTGGGCTGGGGGCGGGGGTTGCTGCGCGCTCCCCCGGGAGCCGGCGGCGGCGGCGAGGAGGGCGGCGGCCAGGATCCAGCCGGGGGAAGGTCGAGCGCGGCGCATTTGGTCCTTCGACGCTATAGTCCGCCGCCCCATGTCGCTACCGGTTGCCCGCATCAACGAGATCGCCAGGTTCGAAGGTCAAGACGTGGAGCTCCACGGCTGGCTCTACAACAAACGCTCCTCCGGCAAGCTGCACTTCCTGCAGGTGCGCGACGGATCCGGCGTCATCCAGGCCGTGGTGTTCAAGGGGGACGTCGACCCGGAGACCTTCGCCCGCGCGGACCACCTGGGCCAGGAGACTTCCCTCAAGGTGCGCGGCACCGTCCGCGCCGACAAGCGGAGCCCGCTGGGCTTCGAGCTGGGGGTGAAGGGCCTGGAGGTGGTGCACGAGTCCAAGGACTACCCCATCACGCCCAAGGAGCACGGGGTCAACTACCTGATGGAGAACCGGCACCTCTGGATGCGGAGCCCGCGCCAGACGGTGATCTTGCGGGTCCGCCACACGGTGGAGAAGGCGATCCGGGACTACTTCGACCAGGGCGGCTTCACCCTGGTGGACGCGCCCATCTTCACGCCCGCCGCCTGCGAGGGCACCAGCACGCTCTTCGAGGTCCCCTACTTCGACCTGGGCAAGGCGTACCTCACCCAGTCCGGCCAGCTCTACATGGAGGCGGCCGCCATGGCGCTGGGGAAGGTGTACTGCTTCGGCCCCACCTTCCGCGCGGAGAAGTCCAAGACCCGCCGCCACCTCACCGAGTTCTGGATGGTGGAGCCGGAGGTTGCGTACATGACCCTGGCCGAGGACATGGTCCTCGCCGAGGGGCTGGTCAGCTTCATCGTCCAGCGCTGCCTGGAGAAGCACGAGCAGGAGCTGACCGGCGTGCTGGAGCGGGACGTCTCCAAGCTGAAGAACGTGCAGCCGCCCTTCCCGCGGATCACCTACACCGAGGCCATCGAGGTGCTCCAGAAGGCGGGCCACCCGGCCAAGTGGGGGGACGACTTCGGCGGGGACGAGGAGACGGTGCTCGCCAACCAGTTCGACCGCCCGGTGATCGTCCACCGCTACCCGTCCGACCTGAAGGCCTTCTACTTCAAGCGCGACCCCGAGAACGAGAAGGTGGCGATGGGGATGGACGTGCTGGCGCCCGAGGGCTACGGGGAGATCATCGGCGGCGGCCAGCGCGAGGACGACCTCTCCTTGCTGGAGAAGCGCGTCGACGAGCACAAGCTCCCCCGCGAGGCGTTCACCTGGTACCTGGACCTGCGCAAGTACGGCAGCGTCCCCCACGCCGGCTTCGGCCTGGGCGTGGAGCGCACCGTGGCCTGGGTGTGCGGCCTCCACCACGTCCGCGAGACCATCCCCTACGCCCGGATGATGGAGCGCATCACCCCGTAGCCAGGAGCGCCGGTCGTCAGAAGCACTGGTTGATCAGCGGCGTCCACGTCCCGTCGATCTGGTTCTCCACGGCGACGTCGAGCCGGAGGTCGCCGTCGAGGTCTCCGAGGGCGATGCCGCTGGGCCCGCGGCCGGCGTCGGTGGCGACCTGGGGCCGGAACGTCCCGTCGCCGTTGCCGATCAGCACGCTCACCGTGCCCGCGGCGCCGCCGCTGAAGTTGGCGGTGGCGAGGTCGGGGATCCGGTCCGAGTTGAGATCTCCCACGGCGACGGTGCCCGGGATGAGCCCGGTGGCGAAGGGGGAGCCGGGGGCCGGCGTGAAGGTCCCATCGCCGGCGCCCAGCAGGACCACCACGTTGCTGACCTGGTTCTGGGTGACCACCAGGTCCCGCCGCCCGGCGTCCCTCAGGTCGGCGACCTTCACGTCGCCCGGCCCGGAGCCGGCGGCCATGGCGAGGGTCCTCAGGACCGTCAGCCGGCCCGTGCGCTCTCCACGCAGGACGATCACGCTGTCCGTCGCGCTGCTGACCGTCGCCACGTCCGGCACCCCGTCGCCGTCGAGGTCTCCGATGTCCAGCATCCCGGGGTTGGTCCCGGCGCCGATCGGGACCGGCGAGCCGGGCCCGAGCGCCCAGCCCCCGTCGCGCTGGTTGAGGTAGACGGACGCCGAGCTCCCGGTCCGCTGGGTGACGACCAGGTCCAGCGCCTTGTCGTGGTTGAGATCGACCAGGCCAACCCCGGAGGGCTGGTTGCTCACCGGGAGATTGGACCGCGAGAAGCCGCCGTCGCCGTTCCCGTGGAGCAACCACACCAGGCTGGCGCCCTGGCCGGTCACCGCCAGATCCATCCACGGATCCCCGTCCAGATCGCCCGCCGCCAGCCCCACCGGGTTGGAGGTGGTGCCCGCGCCCAGGGAGTAGTTCGCGGTCCTGAAGCTGGCGCCGCCGCGGTTGACGGAGACGGTGAGATCGCCGGAGAGCAGGTTGGTGGCGACGACGTCGGGGCGGCCGTCGGCGGTGAGGTCGGTGACGATCACCTTGAGCGGGTCGTTGCCGGCGGGCTGGTTGGCGGCCGGCGTGAAGCGGAGCGTCCCGCAGGCGGGGGGCGCGAAGGTCACCACCGCCTGGAGGTTGATGGGCCCGACGGCGGCGGTGAGCGTCTTCACGCCGACCTGAGTCGAGGACCAGGAGGCCGTGAAGGTGCCGGACCCGGAGCTGGTCCCGCTCGCGCTGGGCGAGAACGCGTTCGCGCCGCCGGTCGCGGAGAGCGACACCCCGGCGCCGGGGATGGGGCTGCCGGAGGCGTCCCGCACCCTCACCGTCACCTCGGTGGCGTCGAGGCCGTTCGCCGAGACGACCGCCTTGCTCACCGAGAGCGTGCTCTGCGACGCGTCCGGGGTGGCGGCGGCGACGTCGAAGGCAGGCGTGGTGATGGGCGGGAGGCCCGGCGCGGACGCGCGCAGGGTGACCCCGGTCGCGGCGCGGTCGAACCGCAGGTCGGAGAAGGTCGCCGAGCCCGCCGCCGCGGCCACCGCCGCCGTGCCCAGGAGGGTGGTGTCGCCGCCGGCCACCGAGACCGTCACCTGGCCCCCGAAGGACGGGTCCGGACCGTTGCTCCCGTCCACCGCGAGGACCCTGAGCTCCGGCAGCGTGACGCCCGCCACGGCGGACGCCGGCGCCTGGTCGAACACCAGCGCCTGGAAGCTCACCGTCACCAGCGCCTTGCCTCCGGGGGCGAAGGCCACCGGCGGGGAGGAGCGCTCCTCGAGCGGTGACGGGTCGTCGCAGGTGCTCCGGAACGCCTGCGCCAGGACGGAGATGGAGTCGCCCAGCTCCGCCGACTGGAAGATGGCCACCTCGAAGGAGTCGCGGCCGTCGCGCGCGATGGGGGGCGATTCCTTCGGCTCTCCGTAGACGGGGACCGCCCACGCGCGGAGGCACGCGGCGTCCAGCGAGGACGGGACGAGGATCTTCGCCCTCACCGTGGGCGGGACGCCCTGGCACGCGGCCAGGTGGCAGGCGGCGGCCAGGATGGCCAGGGCCGGGAGGGAGGCGCGGAACATCGCGCGCAGCGTACCGCCATCAGGGCCGCGGGCTTGCGGTGATTTATTGGAGTCGTTACTCTATAAATCGCCGTGCGGGGCCGTCCTCTATCCATCAGCGACGGCGCCATCCTCGAGGCAGCCAGGGGGGTCTTCCTGGAGCAGGGGGTGGGCGCCACCACTGCGGAGATCGCGCGGCGGGCGGGCATCTCGGAGAGCGTGCTCTTCCACCGCTACAAGACCAAGGAAGCGCTGTTCATGGCGGTGATGGACCACGCCGTGCGCGTGTCACCGGTCGCGGAGGCCCTGGTGGAGAAGGTGGGCCAAGGCGAGATCGCCGACCACCTGTTCGAGGTGGGATCGGCGATGGTGGAGGACGCCCGGAAGACCATCCCCCTGTTCGTCGCCGCCACCATGATGGCGCGCGCCTCCACCTGGAAGCTGGAGGGCCTGCAGGAGCGGATGCGGCGGCCCCACCCTTCCCAGGTCCGGGTGTTCAAGCTGTTCGCCGGCTACTTCGAGGCGGAGATGGACGCCGGGCGGCTGCGCCAGGTGGACTCCGAGATCCTCGGCCGCGCCTTCGTCGGCGCGGTGATCCAGCACGTGATGCAGCAGTTCTGGGGAGGCCAGCCGGAGGGGCTGCCGCTCTCCACCCCCATGTTCCTGCGCGGCCTGATCGACATCCTCCTTCACGGCACCGCCACCAAGCGTCGCAAAGGCGTCCGCTGACGTCCGACTTCGACCCAAGGAGCCACCCCGTGCCCGCCCCGCCTGTCGAATTATCGAGTCCACGCTCCATTCACCGCCCGAGCCTGAGCCTGGCGCTCGTCCTCCTCCTGCTCGCCAGCCCGGCCTTCGCCCTCCAGCCCCTGGCGGACTTCCTCAAGGGCGCCCGGCAGTCGAACCTGGACCAGGCGATCGCCGCGCTCACGGTGGCCCAGCAGGAGGGCGAGTCCCTGGCGGCGCTGGGCCGCACCCTGCCCACCTTCAGCGCGCGCGGGACGTACACCCGCAACCAGTTCGAGTCGAAGATCGACGCCTCGCAGTTCCTCCCCCCGGGGACGCCCGGCGGCGGAGAGGACGCGGCGCTGGTCATCCAGCCGCTCAACCAGCTGGACGCGTCCCTGCAGCTGGACGCGCCGCTGCTGGACGCCGCGTCCTGGGCGCGGCTCTCCGCGCAGCGGGCCAACGAGCGCGCGGCCCGGCACCGGGCGGACGCCACGCTGCTGGACGTGGAGAAGCAGGTGGCGCGCAGCTACTACCAGCTGGTGGGCGCGGAGGCGCTCCACAGGTCCGCGCAGCGGACGCTGGACGCGGCCCAGACCAACCTGGAGCTGACCCGCACCCGCCGGCAGGGCGGCGTGGCCACGGAGCTGGACGTCAACCGGGCCGCGGCGGAGGCGGAGCGCGCCCGGCAGTCGATCTCGGACGCGGAGCTGACGGCGGAGCTGGCGCGCCGGGCCCTGCTCACCCTCACCGGCGTGCGGCCGCAGGGCGAGGTGACCGCCCCGGAGGACGACCTCCACCAGGAGGCGCCGCTGGAGTCCTTCCTGCAGGCCGGCGGGCCCGGGCTCCCCGCGGTCGCCGCCGCGCAGGAGCAGCGCCGGAGCGCCGAGGCCGCCGCGCTCGCCTCCCAGCTGCAGCTGCTCCCTTCGGTGACCGCCAGCGCCAGCGAGCACTTCACCAACGCCACCGGCTTCACCGGCCGCAACTCGCTCTACGTGCTGACCGGCAACCTCCGCTGGCAGCTGGACCTCACCACCTTCGGCACCATGCGCGCGCAGTCCGCGGCGGCGGAGGTGGCCCGGCTGCGCGAGCAGGGCGCCCGCCAGGCGGCGCTGGACCAGATCCACGAGGCCTGGTTCCGGGTGCACAACGGCATCGCCAAGGGCCGCGCCGCGCGGGCGGCGGCCACCTCCGCCCAGGCGGCGGTGTCGCGGGCGCGGGAGCGCTCCCAGCAGGGCGCCGGCACCCAGCTGGAGCTGATCCAGGCCGAGCGCGACGCCTTCTCCGCCGAGGTGTCGCGCCTGCAGGCGGACGCAGACCTGTCGTACGCCCGGGCCGCGCTGCGGCTCCAGGCGGGCCATCCTTTGGACGAGGAGACGAACCGATGAGCCAGCACCCCCTGGAGCCGCACTCCGCGAACGTGTCGCCCATCGAGTCCAGGCGTCCGCCGGCCCCCGGTCCCTCGCGCAGGCGGCGGTCGCCCTGGCCGCGGCGGGCCATCATGGCGGTCATCGTCGTGGGCGCGCTGGGGTTCCTGTTCCGGAGGGCGACCAACCGGCCGCCCGTGGAGGTGGAGGTGATCAAGGCCACCCGCGGCACGGTAACGGACGAGATCTCCTCCGCCAGCGCCGGCGAGGTGATGGCCGAGCGCGACGCCACCGTGCGCGCGGACCTCTCCGGGCGGGTGCTGGCGGTGAAGCACCGGCGCGGCGAACGGGTGAAGAAGGGCGAGGTCATCGTGGCGCTGGACGCCGCCGACCTGGAGGCGCGGCTCAGGCAGGCGCAGGCCACGGTGGAGGCGCAGCGCGCCCAGGCGGCGCAGGCGGACGCGCACGCGGACGCGGCCAGGAAGAGCGCCCAGCGGAGCCGGTCCCTGGCCGAGCGCGGCGCGGAGACGGAGCAGATGGCGGACGACGCCGAGGCGCGCAGCCGCGAGGCCGACGCCGCCGCCAAGGCCGCCCGCGCCCAGCTCGACCAGGTGCAGGCGGCGCTGCAGGTGGCGAAGGTGGCGCGCTCGCACGCCGAGCTGACCGCGCCCTTCGACGGGCTGCTGGCGGACGTCACCGTGGACCCGGGCGACGAGCTGACCATGGGCGCGGTGGTGTTCCAGCTGGTGGACGACTCCCGCCTCCGGGTGGAGGCGCCCATCGACGAGGCGGACATCGGCAAGGTGAAGGTGGGCCAGAAGGCCACGCTCCGGATGGACGCGCTGCCGGGCCAGGACATCGCCGGCACGGTGGCGCGGATGGACCCCACCGTGCGCAAGGACGAGAAGGGCGCGCGCACGCTCAAGCTGGAGGTGGAGGTGGCCAACCTCAAGGAGGCGATGGAGAGGGGCCTGCGGCCGGGGATGTCCGCCAACGTGGACGTGCGCGTGGCGGAGAAGCAGGACCTGGTCAGCCTCCCCACCAACGTGATCGTCGGCCGCGGCATCAAGCGCACCGTCTACGTGGTGGCGGACGGCAAGGCCAAGGAGCAGCCGGTGCAGATCGGGCTCACCTCCTGGGAGCGGAGCGAGATCGTCTCCGGCGTCTCGGAGGGGCAGGAGGTCATCTCCAGCCTCAACGCCAAGGGCCTGGCGGACGGCGTCCCGGTCACCACCGCCGGGGCGAAGAAGGAGAAGAAGCCGTGAGCGCGGTGATCGAGGCGCAGGGGCTGGAGCGCGACTTCATCATGGGCGACACCGTGGTGCGCGCGCTGCGCGGGGTGAGCCTGAGGGTCGACCAGGGCGAGTACCTGTCGATCATCGGCCCCTCCGGCTCCGGGAAGACCACGCTGATGAACCTGATCGGCTGCCTGGACACGCCCACCTCCGGCCGCTACGTGCTGGACGGCGCGGAGGTCTCGGCCATGGACGACGACGCGCTCTCGCACGTGCGCAACGAGAAGATCGGCTTCGTCTTCCAGACCTTCAACCTGCTCCCGCGCGCCAACGCGCTGGACAACGTGGCGCTCCCGCTGGTGTACGCGGACGCCTCGCGGAAGGAGCGCCGGGTGGCGGCGCGGCGCGCCCTGGAGCGGGTGGAGCTGAGCGACCGGGTGGACCACCGCCCGGACCAGCTCTCCGGCGGCCAGCGCCAGCGGGTGGCCATCGCGCGGGCGCTGGTGAACGAGCCCAAGCTGCTGCTGGCGGACGAGCCCACCGGCGCGCTGGACCAGCGCACCGGCGCGGAGATCATCAGGCTGTTCGAGACGCTGAACCGGGACGGGGTGACGATCATCATCGTCACCCACGACCCGCAGATCGCCGCCCGCACGCGCCGGCAGGTCCGGATCGTCGACGGGGAGATCGTCTCCGACGAGGTGACGCGATGAACCTGCCCGAGCTGTTCCTCACCGCGCTGGACACCATCCGCGCCTCCAAGGTCCGCGCCTTCCTCACCACCCTGGGGGTGATCATCGGCGTGCTGGCGGTGATCCTGCTGGTGGCGCTGGGGGAGGGCGTGCGCCAGTACATCGGCGACACCTTCGCCTCGCTCGGCTCCAACGTGATCCAGATCATGCCGGGCAAGCGCGACACCAAGGGCGGGCCGACGCCGCCGATGAGCGGGGTGGCGCACAAGCTCACCCCGGAGGACGAGCTGGCCATCGCCCGCCGCACCTTCTCCACCGACGGCGTGGGCGGCATCGTGCAGGGCGCGGCGACGCTGCGCTACCAGACGCGGCGGCGCGACTCGATGTCGATGGGCGTGGGGGTGCGGGTGGCGGACATCCGCAACATCACCGTGGAGTCCGGCCGCTGGTTCACCGACGACGACGTCACCGGCCACCGGCGCTACGTGGTGATCGGCCGCACCATCCAGCAGGAGCTGTTCGGGACGGAGAACCCGCTGGGGAAGACGCTGAAGGTCAACGACGCCGAGTTCCGGGTGATCGGCATCCTCGAGCACAAGGGCCAGTCGCTGGGGATGGACATGGACGACATCGCGTTCATCCCCTCCTCCACCTCGCTGGACCTGTTCGCCATCGACGGCTACACCGCCCTGCTGGCGCGCGCCCGCGACAAGGCCAGCACCGACGCGGCGATCGAGGAGATCACCGAGGTGCTGAAGCGGCGGCACAACGACCAGGTGGACTTCACCATCATCTCCCAGGACGAGATGCTGGCCACGGTCAACACCATCATGGGCACCATGACCGCGGTGCTGGCGGCCATCGCCTCCATCGCGCTGGTGGTGGGCGGGATCGGCATCGCCAACATCATGCTGGTCTCCGTCCGCGAGCGGACCCGCGAGATCGGCGTGCGCCGCGCGGTGGGCGCCACCCGGACCACCATCATGATGCAGTTCCTGGTGGAGGCCGTGGTCATCTCCACCCTGGGCGGCATCATCGGGCTGTCCCTGGGCGGGGGGATCATCGCCCTGGCGCGGCTGGCCATCCCCGGGCTGCCGGTGCAGCTCTCCGCCTGGGTGGTGGTCACCGCGCTCGGCTTCGCGGCCCTGGTGGGGGTGGTCTCCGGGGTGATGCCGGCCCGCAGCGCCGCCAAGCTGGACCCGGTGGAGGCGCTGCGCTTCGAATAGCCCTGGGAAATGCACGGCCCGGCGGGTGCCCCTGTCTAGCGGTTGAACCCCCGGTTCCCGAGAGGAAAGACGCAGAGCTTCTGAAGACATCCGGTGCACCGCGGTGGCGGCCGCCTGAGCCAAGGCCGGTCGCCCATGCCGGCCTACCCAGGACCGCCACCGCGGCGA
>Ga0209382_10006792_pt1 | contig 14673 bp, 13 predicted proteins | sample SoiMetdeltSBSDD5_FD_187599 | JGI IMG/M metagenome (GOLD analysis project Ga0209382, IMG submission 187599) | Bulk soil microbial communities from a Populus tree surrounding site in Tennessee, USA - Soil MetaG P. deltoides SBSDD5 (SPAdes) (version 2) | ecosystem: Environmental > Terrestrial >... | reverse complement strand
CAGCGGCACGCTCGCGAGCGGTGGGGTCGACATGGCCGGCACCTCCACCGAGTCGAGACATCACACACCGCGCCAACGTCCGTGCGTCATCCTTCTCCACTCTAAAAGGGCCAAAGTCGAGCTGGAGCCTTCGGCTGGCTGAACAGATGGTCCCTTCCCTTCGGAGCCGGGGCGGACCTCACCAGGGCACGCGACTCGAAGCTGAGCATGACAACCTGCGGGCCGCGCTCGGCTGGAGCGTGATGGCGGAGACATCAGAGGACGTCAGGCTGGACGGGCAGCAGCTCGCCGGGGCACTCTGGGAATTCTGGTGGATGCATGGTCACCTGAGCGAAGGCCGCCGCTGGCTGGACGCTGCGCTCTCGCTGGAGTCGCAGGACACAGACCCGCATCGACGGGCCCGAGCCAGGGCGCTGGTCGGGGCCGCCCTGCTGGCCTCGTCACAGGCCGATCACGAGCGAGCGGATCTCTTTAATGCGGAAGCGCTGGTCCTCGTCCGCCCAACCGACGAGCCTCTGGTCGCTACGATGGCGACCTCAGTGCTCGGTTTCTCGGCCGAGGCCCGGGGAGAGACCGGCCTGGCCGAACGGCTCTACGAGCAGGCCATCGAGCTCATGCAGGCCTATCCTCGTGCCTGGGAAACTGGCTGGCAGCTTGCCAATTTGGGGCGCCTGGCCGTCGCGCGCGGCGACTTGAAGCGAGCAATCACGCTGCTCGAAAAGAGCCTCAAGATCCTCGATGAGGCGGGCGATCGACACGGGGTAACCTGGCCGCTCCAACAGCTCGGGCGGATCGCAGAACGACAGGGCGACCACGATCGCTCGGTACGGTGCTTCGAGCAAGCCTTGGCCTCCGCGCGAGACGTCGGCGACAAGCGGGGTGTGGCCTGGTCGCTCGGGAACCTCGGACGACAGGCCCGAATTCAGGGGGATTTCGCGCAGGCGATCGAGTGGCTGGAAGCGAGCCTGCGCCTCTCGCGTGACATCGGCGATCGTTGGGGCGCGGCCCTTGCGCTCGGGAACCTCGGGCGGGTCGCGCTCGACCGGAGGGAACATCAGCGGGCGGCGGCGCTTTTCGAGGAGAGCCTGGTGCTGTCCCAGAGCCTCGCCGGACGCGGTCGGCGCGTCGCCTACGCGCTGCACTATCTCGGCGTCGTCGCGCAGGAGCTGGGCCAGCCGGAGCGAGCCGGCCGACTGCTCGGGGCCGCCGCCGCGCTCCAGGAGGCGGGCGGACGGAACCTCTCACCTCCGGATCGCGCCGAGCGCGAGCGCCAGGTCGCCGGCGTGCGCCGGGCGCTCGGGGACGCGGGGTTCGCCGAGGCCTGGGAGGCCGGGCGGGCGCTGTCGTTGGAGCAGGCGGTCGAGTACGCGCTGGCTGCGCCGCCGGCGTCCAGGGCGCCGGCCGCCGATCCGGCCGGCTCAGCGGCCGAGCAGGCGGCGTCGCCGCTCAGCGCCCGCGAGCTGGAGGTGGCGCTGCTGATCGCGCGGGGGATGACCAACCGGCAGGTAGCCGAGGCGCTGGTGATCTCGGAGCGCACGGCCTCGACCCACGTGACCCACATCCTGAACAAGCTGGACTTCTCCACCCGCGCCCAGGTGGCCGCCTGGGCCGTGGAGCGGGGGTTGGCGAGCAATGGTCGTACGTAGCTCCGGACGCTGGCACAGGCCGGAGATACGTAACGGGATACGTCGTTTGCTGGACGCCCCCGCGATCGCGGCTCCGTACGATGGCCTCAACCTCTACAGGGAGATGGACCGATGACCGTGCAGACCGCGCTGCGCGACCTTCCCGAGCTGAGCCGCTTTCACGCGGCGGTCAGGCCGGAGCGCGTGGCGATGGCATTTGAGGGGCGGGAGACGACGTTCGGCCAGCTCGACCGGCGGGCGAGCCGGGTGGCGAACGGGCTGCTGGCGACCTGCGGCACGACCGAGGCGCGGATCGCTGTGCTCGACAAGAACTCAGACCTGTTCTTCGAGCTCTGGTTCGGGGCGGCGAAGGCGCGCGACGTGCTGGTGCCGGTGAACTGGCGGCTGGCGCCGCCGGAGATCGCCTACATCGTGAACGACGCCGAGGCCGAGATGGTGTTCGTCGGCGAGGAGTACGTCGAAACGATCGAGCGGCTGCTGCCCGAGCTTCGGACGGTGAAGCAGGTGGTCACGCTGGCCGGTGGCCACCCGGAGTGGGAGGAGTACACGGCGTGGCGGGATCGCCAGGCGAGCGCCGATCCGCGCCTGGAGACGTCGGGCGACGACATCGCGATCCAGGTCTACACCAGCGGCACGACCGGGCACCCGAAAGGCGTCCAGACCACCCACGAGGCCCTGATGGCATCCCTGGCGACTCGTGAGTGGTTCCCATGCGCAGCCGAGGACGTCTATCTGATCAGCATGCCCCAGTACCACGTCATCGGCAATGTCCTGGGACTGAGCGCGCACTTCGTGGGCGGCCGTACCGTGATCGCACGGCAAGCGAACCCGACCGAGATCTTGCGGCTGATTCCGGCCGAGCGTGTGACGTATGCGATCTTCGTGCCGGCCCTCCTGCTCTTCCTGTTGCAGACCCCGGGCTGCCGAGAGACCGACTTCTCGAGTTTGAAGAACATCACCTACGGCGCCTCGCCGATCCCGCTCGACCTGCTGCGCGATGCGATGGCCACGTTCAAGTGTGAATTCGGCCAGGCGTATGGCCTCTCCGAAACCCTGGTCGTCACGCACCTGCCGCCGGAGGACCATGACCCGGCCGGCAGCGCGCGGATGCGCTCGTGCGGGCGGCCGCTCAGCAACGCGCAGATCAAGGTCGTGGGCGACGACGGCGCCGAGCTGCCGTGTGGCCAGGTCGGCGAGATCGTGGTGCGCACGCCCCAGGCCATGAAGGGGTACTGGCGGCTTCCCGATGCCACCGCCGCGACGATCCGCGACGGCTGGATCTACACCGGCGACGCGGGTTACTTCGATGAGGACGGCTACCTGTACATCCACGACCGCCTGAAGGACATGATCGTCTCCGGCGGCTCGAACATCTACCCGGCCGAGGTCGAGAACGCGCTCTACGGACACCCGGCCCTCGCCGATGTCGCGGTGATCGGGGTGCCGGACCGGCGCTGGGGCGAGGCGGTCAAGGCGGTCGTGGTGCGGGAGCCGGGCGCGGCGGTGACGGAGGCCGAGGTCATCGCCTACGCGCGGGAAAGGATCGCCCACTACAAGGCGCCGAAGTCGGTCGACTTCGTGGACGCGCTGCCCCGCAACCCGTCCGGGAAGATCCTGAAGCGGGTGCTACGGGCGCCGTACTGGGAAGGGTACGACCGCCAGGTGAACTGACGGAGAGGCGTACAGAAGGAGAAAGGCACCCGGCTCCAGTCGGGGTCCCTGTATGGAAGGAGCGGGAGATGCGGTATCTGCGCCTGTATGCCGGGCCGGATGGGGAATCCCATTTCGAGGACACGGACGTGGTGCTTGCGCCGATCGAGTTTATCCCCGGTCGCCCTCGGGTCGATCTCTCGTCACCATCACCCACCACGGGCGCGGCGTTCATGCGGCTCCCCGCCGGCTGGGATAGCGGCGGTCGCTACAACCCCCCGAAGCGGAACTTCTTCGTCACGATCAGCGGAGAACTGGAGATCGAGGCGAGTGACGGCCAGGTGCGGCACCTGGGTCCTGGGGCCGTGCTGCTCGCCGAGGATACCAGCGGAAAAGGCCACATCACCCGGAGTCGGGGCGGTGAGTGGCTGGGCATGCTCGTGACCCCGGCAAGCGCTGACAAGACGTAGGAGGTCAGCTATGCGATACCCACGAACCTTCGCCGCACCGGATGGCGAGTCGCATTTCGAGGACGTGGAAGTCCAGCATGAGACAGTGACCGTGGTACCGGGAAGGCCAGCCTTCAACGTCGGGGTGGCCATAGCGACGGCCGCGAGTGAGCTGCTCCAGATCCCGGCGGACTGGGATGGAGACTGGCATCCGACCCCGCGCCGCTGGTTTGTGGTGACGCTTTCGGGAGAGCTACAGATCACGACGAGTGACAATGAGACACGGACCTTCGGGCCGGGGGCCATGTGCCTGTTAGACGACACGACCGGCAAAGGTCATAACACCCGTGTGATTGGCGGCACCGAGTGGATTGGCCTCGGGGTGACGCTCTCCGACCAGGAGGGTCGCATCTGACGAGCGCCATAAGCCCACCGCCGCACATCCAGGCTATATTCAGGCGTCAACCATGCAGGCTTGCTTGCTCGCGGATGGAGCCGATGGTGGAGCCTCAGACCAGGACGGCTACGATCCTCCTCACGGATGTGGAGGACAGCGCCCGCCTGAACAACCTGCCCAGAGAGCTGACGAGCTTCGTCGGGCGCGAGCGCGAGGTCGACACGGTCAAGCGTCTGCTGACGACGACGCGCCTGCTCACCCTGACCGGCAGCGGTGGCGTGGGCAAGACCCGGCTCAGCCAACGGGTCGCCGCCGACCTCGTCCCGAGCTTTGCCGATGGCACCTGGCTCGTAGAGCTGGCCGGCCTGGGGGATGCGTCGCTCCTGGCCCAGGCGATCGCCTCGGTGCTGGGGGTGCGCGAGCAGCCGGGGCGGGCACTCCAGGACACCCTGGTGGACGTCCTCCGGCCCAGGGTGACGCTGCTCCTGCTGGACAACTGCGAGCACCTGGTGGCGGCCTGCGCGCTGCTGACGGACGGATTGTTGCGGGCCTGCCCGGGACTCACCGTGCTGACGACCAGCCGCGAGCCGCTCGGCATCGCCGGCGAGACGGTCTGGCGGGTGCCGCCGCTCACCGTCCCCGATACGGTCGAGGCCGGGGCTGTCGAAGGCAGCCTCCCGGCGCTGATGCAGTCCGAGGCGGTGCGCCTGTTCGACGAGCGCGCGCGGGCGGCACTCCCGGCGTTCACCCTGACCGACCAGCAGGGGCCGTCCGTCGCGCAGATCTGCCAACGGCTGGATGGGATCCCGCTGGCGATCGAGCTGGCAGCCGCCCGGCTGCGGGGATTGACGCTGGAGCAGCTTGCGGTCCGGCTCGACAACCACCTGCGCCTGCTGACGAGCGGGAATCGGGCGGCGCTGCCCCGCCACCAGACGCTGCGCGCGATGGTGGACTGGAGCCATGCGCTGCTCTCGGAGCCGGAGCGGATGCTGTTCCGCCGCCTATCGGTGTTCGCCGGCGGCTGGACGTTGGAGGCGGCGGAACAGGTCTGCGCCGGGGAAGACCTCGATGCCGCCGACGTCCTGGAGCCGCTACTTCAGCTCGTGGACCGTTCGCTGGTGCTGGCCGAGGAACGTCCGGCTGGCGGCACGCCGGAGGTCCGCTACCGGCTCCTAGAGACTCTGCGGCAGTACGGCGCCGAGAAGCTGCGTGAGGCCGGCGAGGCCGAGGCGATCCGGATGCGCCACCTAACGTGGTGCCTCAACCTCGTGGCGGGGCCCGGCTCGCTGATGGGCCACGAGCGCGGACAGACGCTTGCCCAACGCCTCGAGCTGTTGGAACGTGAGCACGACAACCTGCGTGAGGCGCTGCGCTGGAGCCTGGTCGAGGTCGCCGTGGAGTCGGCCCAGGAGGCTGGTCAGCGCCTGGTCGCGGCGCTCTGGCCGTTCTGGTGGATGCGTAGCTACTACGGCGATGGCTCCCGCTGGCTGGACCTGGCCCTGGCGGTCCAGGAGTCCGACGACGAGTCTGGGCGGTACACCCGCGCGAGCGTGCTGATTGGGACCGGCATGCTGGCGATGTGGCGGCGAGAGCACAACCTGTCGGTGGCCTGGATCCGGCAAGGTCAAGCGCTGCTCCGTCCAGGCGAAGACCCGGTCCTGTCTGCGCAGGCGCTCACGATGATGGGTGTTTCCGTCGAGGCGCGCGGCGATATCCCCGGCGCGACGGCGCTGTACGAGGAGAGTCTGGCGCTGGCACGCACGGTCGACCTCGCCTGGGTGATGGGCTGGGTGCTCGGCCACCTGGGACGAGTGGCGCTGGTGCACGGCGAATACGACAGGGCGACCGCCCTGCTCGAAGAGAGCCTGCGCCACCTGGAGCAGTCCGAGGACCGTCAGGGTGCAAGCTGGTCGTACCAGTACCTGGCGCGCGTCATGGAGCGGCAGGGCAACCTCGACCGGGCGACACAGCTGTTCGAGGAGGCGCTGGCGGCCTCGCGGGATGTCGGCGAACGGGCTGGGCTGGCCTGGGCGCTTGGGAACCTCGGGCGACTGGCGAGGATGCGAGGCGACGATCCTCGTGCGGACCGGCTGTTCGACGAGTGCTTGCGCCTCTCGCGCGAGATCGGCGATCAGTGGGGCGCAGCGTGGACGCTCGGGAACCTCGGACGAGCCGCGCTCGACCGAGGTGAGCATCAGCGGGCTTCGGCGCTCTTCGAGGAGGGCCTGATCTTGTGCCGGGGACTCGCCAGCCGCGACCGCCGCTCCGCCTACATGGTCCACTACCTGGGCGTCGTGGCGGGCGAGCTGGGCCACCCCGAGCGGGCGGCCCGGCTCTTTGGCGCCGCCGAGGCGCTCCGAGACACCACCGGACGGACGCTCTCGCCGGCCGACCGCGCCGAGCATCAGCGTCACGTGGACGCCGTTCGGGGGGCGCTCGGCACCGAGCAGTTCGACGCAGCCTGGGCGGATGGGCAGGCGATGCCCTTCGAGCGGGCGGTCGAGTACGCGCTCAGCGCACCACCCACACCCCGGGGACAGCGCTCACGCCATGATCCGACCTCGGCGGCAGCACCGGCTCCTCCGCTGCCGGCCATCACGAATGGGCAGGCGGATTCGCCGCTCACCGCTCGCGAGCTCGAGGTGGCGCTGCTGATCGCTCGGGGGATGACCAACCGGCAGGTGGCCGAGGCGCTCATCATCTCGGAGCGCACGGCCAGCACCCACGTGACCCACATCCTGAACAAGCTGGACTTCTCCACCCGGGCGCAGGTCGCGGCCTGGGCCGTCGAGCGGGGCCTGGCGGGGTCGGGCTGAGACGCGCAGGGTCCGACCCGCGAACCCTGCCCCCTCGGTAAGCTCAGGGCAAGCTCTGCGCGAAGCGAACGGGCTCACGGTGAGGAACGGGTGCTCGGCGACCGTGGGGAGCGAAGGGGACAGCGGTAGGGGTCAGGTGACGTTGCGCCGGACGCGGTCGAAGACGGGGCTCGCTGGCTCCGCAACGGCACGGATGGCGGCCGGCTGATGCTTCTGTGATACGGTCCGCTGATCTCCTCACGATTGAACGGGCCGGCCGCCTCCCCTATCCTCTGGTCAGCGGCGGCCCGCCATCCCGCCCGACCACGCGCGCCCTGTCGGGGCAGCGGGGCGAACACCGCCCGATGGAGCCGTCCCGTGAGCCAGCCCACCAGCCAGATCCCCGACGACCCGGCAGCGCGTCCAGGGCGCGCTCGGGGCGGGCTGGAGCTGCTCCGCGCCCGCCCGACGGCGCGGCGCACGACCGGAGCGTTGCCCGCCCAGCCGACGAGCCTGGTGGGGCGCGCCCGGGACCTGGCGCTCGCCCGGGGCCTCCTGCTGCGCGACGACGTCCGGCTCCTGACGCTGACCGGCCCGGCCGGGGTGGGCAAGACCCGGCTGGCCATCGCGCTGGCCGAGCGGCTGGCCGCGCGCTTCGCGGACGGCGTCGGGTTCGTAGACCTCGCGCCGATCGAGGATCCGGACCAGGTGGTAGCCGGCGATCATGCGCGCGCTGGGCGCGCCGCCGTCCGGCGGTCGCTAGGCGCTCCGGGCGCTCCAGGATCTCCTGGAGCTGCGCGAGACGCTGCTGCTCCTGGACAACTTCGAGCACCTGCTGGAGGCCGCCCCGCGCCTGGCGGATATCCTGTCCGAGTGCCCGGCGGTGAAGCTCGTCGTCACGAGCCGTGCCGCCCTGCACCTGCGCTGGGAGCACATCCTGGCCGTCCGTCCGCTCGCGCTGCCGGCGCCGGGGCGGCCGGCGTCGTTGCGGACGCTCGCCACGACGCCGGCCGTCTCGCTGCTGGTGGAGCGGGTGCGCCAGGCCGATCGGGCGTTCGCGCTGACGGCGGAGAACGCGCCGGCGGTGGCGGAGCTGTGCATCCGGCTGGACGGCCTGCCGCTCGCGATCGAGCTGGCGGCCCACCGGGTCAGCACGTCGTCACTGGCGGCGATCCTACAGCGGCTGACCCAGCTCCGCGAGGTCCGCGCGACACACGACGCGAGACCGGCCGGGCGTTCAGGTTCGGCGGGGCTGGGGCGTGGGGCGCGCGACCTCCCGCCGAGGCAACAGTCGCTGGACGCGGCAATGGCGTGGAGCTACGAGCTGCTGACGCCCGACGAGCAGGCCGCCTTTCGCCGGCTGAGCGTGTTCGAAGGCGGTTTCGACGAGGGTGCCGGGTCATGGGTGATAGGTCTTGGGGGCACCGGGATGACGTCGTCCTCCAGCACTCAGCACGCGGCACCCAGCACCCTCGACCTCCTGGACCGGCTGGTCGACAGCTCGCTGGTCGTCGCCGATCGCCGGCCGGGCCGGGGCCGGCGGTATCGGCTGTTGGAGACGATCCGCCGGTACGGCGCCGACCGGCTGGAGGAGGCCGGCGAAGCGGAGGCGGCGCGGGACGCCCACCGGGACTGGTACCTGCGCCACGCCGAGGCGGTCGATCCCGAGCTGCGGAGCGGCGGGGAGCGAGCGACGGGGCGACCTCGAGGCCGTCGCGCGGCTCAGCGCGGCGCTCTGGTGGTATCTGCACCTGCGCGGCCTGATGGGCGAGGCCCACGAGCAGCTCGCGCGCGCTCACGATCGAGCGGGTGCCGCCGGCGGTCCGCGCGAAGCTGCTGAACGGCGCCGCGCTGATCGCGTACAACCGGGGCGAGTACGCGCAGGCGGCGGCGCTGGCCGAGCAGGCGCTCGGCCTCTGCGAGCGCGAGGGCGATGCCTGGGGAGCCGCCTTCGCGCAATCGAGCCTGGGGTTCATCGCTTACTTCCAGGGGGCGTACGACCGAGCGGAGACGTTGCTGCGGCGTGGCCTGGCGCTCGCGCGGGCCTCCGGCGATCGCGTGAACCTGGCGCGGACGCTGAACAATCTGGGCGTGCTGGCGCTGGCCCGGGGCGAGCCGGATGCGGTCCGCGCGCTGTTCGAGGAGAGCCTGGAGCACTGGCGGCAGATCGGCAGCGACGGACCGACCGCCCTGGCGCTGCTGTTCCTGGGGCGGGCCGCCCACGAGCGGGGCGAGCAGGCGCGGGCGGCGGCCTTGCTGGACGAGAGCGTCGCGGTGGCGCGCCGCGCGGGGTACGCCCGCGCGGCCGGCCCGGCCCTCTACCTCTCGGGCCGAGTGGCGATGGCGCAGCGCCAGCACGGGCGGGCGGTGGCGTTCTTCCGGGAGAGCCTGACGATCCGGCGGGAGCAGGGCGACCGCCGGGGGATCGCGGAGTGCTTCGATGGGCTGGCCACGGCGGCGGCGGCCAGGCGCCAGCCGGAGGTCGCTGCGCGCCTGGTGGGCGCGGCGGAAGGGCTGCGGGCGGCGATCGGCGTGGCACTGACCCCGTTCGCGGCGGCCCGGGCGCAGCTGGTGGCCGGGCTGGAGCGACGGCTGGGGGCGAGCTTCGCGGGCCTCCGCGCTGAGGGCGCGGCGATGCCGCCGGACGAGGCCATCCGGTTCGCGCTGGGCGGGAGGCCGGAGGCCGCGGCTCGGCGGACCGGGGGCGGCCGGCGACACCCGTCGGCCGATCCGGACCCAGAGCCGGAGCCGAGCCCGACGCTGCTCTCGCAGCGGGAGCGCGAGGCGGCGGCGCTGCTGGCGCGGGGGCTGAGCAACCGCGAGATCGCCGCCGCGCTGGTGGTGACGGAGGGTACCGCCTCGAACTACGTCAAGCGGATCCTGGCGAAGCTCGGCTTCCGGTCGCGGGCGCAGGTCGCGGTCTGGGCGGCGCGCCACGGCTTCGGCGACGAGCAACACGGCCCGACCTGACGCGCGGTGCTGGCCGTCCGGCACCGCGCCGCGCGGCTCGCGATTCTCGATATGCGGACCGGTCCAACTGCCGGGGGTGGGCCGTCACTCGCGGGAACGTCGTACCGTTATCGTCACTGACGAGCTCACGCCCCGAGAACGCGGCGGACGGGACCAGTTGTCACCCCGTCTCGACGAGGGGCGCCGACCTCGCGCACCCGATCGTCGTACGCGGCGACGGCTGTCTGTAACCTGCATGGGGTTGACGGCCCGGCGGGCTCGGCGGTTGCGGGCTCAGTCCTTTGGCTCAGTCACCACCAGAGCGAGATCGCGATGACCGTTCCGATGCGAGCGATACCACTGGAGGAAGACGCGGGCGCGCTCGTCCTCCGGTATCAGCAGCGTATTCGCGCGGAGCTGCTGAGGAAGGCGGCCGACGAAGCGTCGTGGACGCCGCGCTTCCGTTTGGGCTCCAGGACCTACACGTCCGGAGAGATGCCTCCCCTGGCAGAGAGGATCGTCAGCGTGCTGCACACGTTCAGCGATCAGCGACAGCTCGTCACCTCCGGCCTGGTGCTCTCGCTCGTCACGGCAGCAACCAGCTCCGCGCTGATCCTCGGGGCGCCGGGGCCGCTCTCCCTGTTCGGCCTGACGGTCATGGCGTTGATCGTGGTGCTCGGCGTGACCCGCCCGGTGGGCGGGGCCGCGCTGGTGTTGACGGCGCTCGGCGCCCTCGGGCTGATCGCCGCGGCGCTGCTCGACTCGTCGAGGGCGCTGGTGCCGGGCCTGCTGGCGGCGCTCGGGCTGCTGGCGACGGGCCTGGTGGCGGATCGGTACGGCCGGGCCTGCCGCCAGGAGCAGGAGGAGCGCGAGCGGACGAAGCGCGTGATCGACGACATGCAGCCGGTCCACGAGGAGGCCGGCGTCCTGAAGTGGCCGCACGCGAGCCTGGTGTTCGACCGCGAGCTGGCCCGAGCCCATCGCTACGGGCACCCGCTGACGCTGCTGCGGGTGATGGTGGAAGAGTGGGACGCGGTGCGGGCGCGCCTCGGTCCGGAGCAGGCGGGACTGGTCCTGGGCGAGGTCGGCGCGCTGCTGATGAAGTCGAGCCGGGTCGTGGACATCGTCGCGTACCACGGCGACGCAAAGTTCGACTTGCTCCTGCCGGACACGGCGGACCTGGGCGCGGTGGTGGTAGCGCGGCGGGTCGGGGCGCAGATCTCGCAGTATCCCGGCGTGCGGCTGCGGACGGGCCTGGCGCCGGTCACGGCCTCCGAGGGCACGATCGACGACCTGCTCCAGCGAGCCGACGACGCGGCGATGGCGGCGTCGAGGCTGGGGCGGCCGTTCGCGGTCTACGGGGTCGAGATGAAGGACGTGCCAGCGGTGTCGAGGGATCGGACGCTGGCGAAGAACGCGCCGATTCGCCGTCGGTAACCGTAAGACGCCGGGAGGAGACCTCCTCCCCGGCCCTCCCGCTCGCACGGGGAAGGCCGGGGAGGAGATCTCGCGTTGCTCGTGGCTCAGGAGGCAGGGTCCAACGCAGCGAGATCGATGGCCTCGGCTTGGACGGGAAGGACGCTAGTCCTCGTCTGATGCGAGCCCAGACACGTCACTGTGGCGGTCCTAGCCGCTCGCGACGGCCAGGAGCGCCGCCATTTCGACGTGGATGCCGTTCGGTTGCTGATACGCGCGCAACCGCTCGGCAAGGGCGTCGCGAACACGCTCGATCTGCGCGGCGTCCAGCGCAGCAGCCCTCCGGCTCGATCCGGTGACTCGGACGCTTTGCCAGTAGTGGTCGAGGTCGTCATAGCGAGCGATGAGAGGATCCTCGATGACTCGAACATCGACGAAACCGGCCGTTGCAAGAGCACGGGCAAGGACGTCAGGTTCGGCGATCCAGCCTGGCGGCCTGGCGCTGTCGATCTCAAGGAGATCCAGGTCCACCAGCACGGCCTGGAGGTCCTCGGCCTGTGATGTACGCCAGGTGGACACGCCAGCCCGCCCCCCGGGCTTGAGGACGCGCCGAAATTCACCCAGTGCCTTGTTCTGGTGCGGGAAGAACATCAAGCCGAACCCACACAGCACACGGTCGAAGGCATTGTCTGGAAAGTTGAGCTGCTCGGCGTCCATCACGCGGACAGGTGTACCCAACCCTCGGCTTTCTGCCTCCTCGTTCGCGGCGCGCACCATGCTCTCGGCGATATCCACCCCGACCGCCTTGCCGGTCGCGCCCGCATGTTCCGCGGCTGGAAACAGCACGGCGCCTCGGCCCGTCCCTACGTCGAGAACTCGCTGTCCGGCCTCGACACCGACCACCTCCACGAGGCGCCGCCCGAAGTGGGCGAACGCTCCCTGTGCGTCAAACTCGGCAGCCATGGTGTTGAAGCGGGTGGCCATCTGTGCCTTCCGCGCCGCGGCATCGTCGCTCATCGTGCGCCCTCCCCTCGGCATCCCCGGGCATCGTCCTCCCACGTGCGAGCGGCTATCCCTGGAAGCAGCAAACATGTGTAGCTACTCGGAGTCGTCACCAGGCTTGCCGGAGCTGCCGCCATTCTCAAGCGCTCGATCGGCACGCCACGGATCGTGCCCCACTCCAGCCACGATCCGTCGTCGAGACGCGCCTTCCGATATCCCAAGAGGCGGCTCAAGGCGAACCAGGCGAAGTTTGAGCGCCCGCCGATTACGCAGTAGCTGATCGCTTCCTTGTCGGGTGTGACCCCGTGCGCTTCATAGAGCGCCCGGAGCTCGACCGCCGACTTGAAGGTGCCATCCTCGTTTAGCTGCTGTTCCCAGGGGACGTGGCTCGCCTCAGGTATCCGGCCCCCGCGCTGGCCTTGGGGGTTCGGCACGGTCCAGGGCGGCTTCAGCTTGCCGTCCCGCTCCTCGCGCGAGCGCACGTCGATCAGGACGCGGTCGGGTCGCCCGATCGACGCAAGCACGGCGTCGCGCATGGCGCGGTGGCTCCGTCGGGATCGGTAGCCCGGTAGCGCGTCGACGCCACGATGGGCAGATCGGTCGTCATTGAGCGTCCCTCAGCGAGCCATTTCGCGCGGCCACCATCGAGCAGGTGCAACCGCCCGTGCCCGTAGATGGTCAGCAGCCAGTAGCCGAACCCGGCGTACCAGTTGTTCTGCCCGCCGTACAGCACGACGGTGGTGTCGGGTCCGATGCCGGATCGGCCCAGCAGCGCCTCGATTCCGGCCCGGTCCGGCAGGTCATTGCGCGTCGGGTGCTGGAAGTCGTCCCTCCAGGACCAGGCGACCGACCCGGGGATGTGGCCTTCGCCATACGCTCCGTTGTCGAGCCCGGCTTCGACGATCCTGATGCTCGGGTCGCCGAGCCGCTCGGCCAGCCAGCCGGTCTGGACCAGGGCGTCGGGATGCGCATACCCGGTCATCGTCCACCTCCCGCCGAGCTATGCGCCGACCTCAGACGCTGACTCGGTAGGCAGGCCGGCCTGTCGCCAGGCCTGGATACCACCCTCGAGGTAGCTGACGTTGGTGAACCCCATGTCCTTGAGGTTCTTGGCGGCGATGGCCGAGAGCGGCCCCAGGTCGCACTGCGTGATGATCGGGCGTGAGCGGTCGGCCAGGCGTGCGTCGCGCCACTCCTCGGGGACTTCCTGGTCGGCCTTATACAGCAGCGAGCCCGCCGAGATCGCCGCGGCCCCCGGGACGGTCCCGCTGGCGCGGATGCTCGCCTCGTCGCGGACATCGATGACGAGCGTGTTGGGGTCCTCCTTGATGCGCCGCTGCGCCTCAGCGGCGCTCACGCCCGGAATCTCCGCCTGTGCCTCGCCAACCATCTGCATAAACGTCTTCGCCACGGTGTCTCCCTCGGCATCGAGCGACTCGTGCGATCCGGAAGGGCGCACGGGGTGCTATACTAGCAGAATCAAACGAGTTTTTGAATAGTGGCCGGACTGTCATGACGGGTCCAACATTCAAGGATCGGATCTTCGGTGAGCTGGCCGTGCTCGGCCAGGCCCTGGCCAGCCCGCACCGGCTGGAGCTGCTCGACCTGTTGGCACAGGGCGCGCGCACCGTCGAGGATCTGGCGCGCGAGGCGCGGATGAGTCTGGCCAACACATCGGCCCACCTCCAGGTCTTGCGACGCGCCCGCCTCGTCGAGGCTGAGAAGCAGGGCCTGTACGTCCGCTACCGCATCGCGAGCCCCGGCGTCTTCGAGCTGTACCGGGCGCTCCGCGATCTGGGTGCAGTTCGTCTGGCCGAGATCGACCGCCTCGTCGAGAGCTATTTCACCAACCGCGATGCCCTACACATCGTCGACAAGGAGGAATTGCTCCGACAAGTCGAGCAAGGCGCGGTGACGGTCGTCGACGTGCGCCCGTACGAGGAGTTCCGACAGGGACACATACCGCACGCAAGATCGATCCCGCTGGCCGAACTGGAGCGGCGCCTGGCAGAGCTGCCGAGCGGGACCGAGGTCGTCGCCTATTGCCGAGGCCCGTACTGCCTGTTGTCGGATGAAGCGCTGACGCTCCTGCTGAAGCACGGCTACCGGGCGCGGCGCCTGTCCGAGGGCCTGCCGGAGTGGCGCGAGGCGGGCTATCCGGTCGGCACGATCGCTTCGTAACCGCTGACGCGCCCCACGGATCTGACGGCTCGCCATGGAAGCCACGCCGCTGCCGGATGGCCTCGCGGACATCGCTCGTCTCGGCAGATCGTCGCTGGTGTAGCAGGTGACAGGGAGGACACCATGACTGCGATCCCAAGGCTCGACGTCCAGCGCCTGCGTACGGCCATCCAGGATGAGTACGCCGA
>Ga0209382_10006791_pt1 | contig 14673 bp, 13 predicted proteins | sample SoiMetdeltSBSDD5_FD_187599 | JGI IMG/M metagenome (GOLD analysis project Ga0209382, IMG submission 187599) | Bulk soil microbial communities from a Populus tree surrounding site in Tennessee, USA - Soil MetaG P. deltoides SBSDD5 (SPAdes) (version 2) | ecosystem: Environmental > Terrestrial >... | reverse complement strand
GATCTGCAAGGTCTGCTTCTGGGAGGACGATGGCACAGACGATCTGGATCGCCCGAGTGGCCCCAACCGCATGACGCTTCGAGAAGCCAGTGAGAACTTCCGGCGGATGGGTGCCATGAGCGAGCAGGCGCGTTCCCGTGTCCTGCCCGATGGGAAGGAGCGCTACAGCCATTGAAGGCTCGCTTTGCGAAGCTCAGGTCCCCTCGATCTCCGCAGAGGGAGTGACCAAAGTCATGCGTGCGTTCCCGCCAAGGCTCTTCGCCGGGTTTAACGATCAGAAGACGTGCATGTGAGCTCGCGCCAGAAACATCGCAGCCATTCACTTCGCTGGGAATTGCGTTGTCGATGGTCGGAGACTGGTCTGGCGCAGTGAACGCTTTCGAGCGTGCCTGCACCCTCGCGCCCCGCGATGTCGGTGCGTGGGCGAACCTGGGCAGAGGGCTACTCGAACCTGAGGGACGTGACCGGAATGAGGCGAGCCGCATCGCGTGCCCAAGAGTTGGAGCCCGGGGAGCCGCTTACTTCGGCATTGCTTGCTGGAGCCAAGCCAGCTCCGCCCTCGACTGGCCAGCGATGACTCGCCTGACCTCAGATTGTCATCCACCACAACTCAGACGCTGAGAATGCCTCCGGATCCACCGATGGTGACCACTCCCTTCGGCGGAAGGCCTGCTTGACGATTTCTGGGTCTGCTTTGAGCTCGTGTTGCTCCCAGTCAGAGGACATGATCGCGACGACTCCTTTGCGATTCAGAATGTCGAGGACCTTCGAATCAACAGGCACGCGAACAAGGGCAATCGGAACCAGAGCATTCAGCGCGACGACAGGCTGATCCTCATGCAGCAACCTGCCCCACGCCTCACCGGCACCTCGGTCCCAGTCAACCCGCGCTATGCTCAGCGATTCACGAAGGCAATCCAGTACTTCGGCGGCGCTGGACGGCGACCACTCAGAAGATGCCTCGATGGCGCGCCTCAGAACCTGCGTAACGTCGCGCGGATTCATGGCGCAATTCCCGGGGCTCCATGAACGAAGCCGGTCCTGGTTCTGTAGACGTTGATCCAGTTCGTTAGCTCTCCTGTATTCCCCAGAATGCCAACCGGTCCGCCCTCGACATACACCTTCGCCTTGTTGCCTGCCCACAGACCCATTTCGTCGGCATAGGCGGCGGCATCCAGGGTTGCCTTCTCCGCGTCAACACCGGCCAAGAACTGACTCTTGCCACCTGCGGTAGCTCCGGTCTTGTGCGGTGCCATTCCGGGGGCATCCAGCGTGTACCGTCCGTTCGTGAGTTGGCCACGGGCATTCGTGCCGATCGGCGGCGGTTTGAACCCGCTCCTGGCGGCCTTGGCGAGAGGAGACCCCGTCTCTTTGACTCCTGCGGCAGGTGGGCCACGCTGAGGTGTCTCCGTCGCTGGACCTGGCGACGGACCGGGTTGCTGAGGAGCACCGTGAGCTGCCATCGCGACGCCCACCGCGCCCTTCGCAACACCTTCGACGGCGATGGCCACGCCTCCTTGGACCACACGCACCTCCCTGACCGCGCCGACCGCTTCCAGCGCGACCCCGCCGGTCTCGGCCGCCAGCGCGGTTGACGCCTGGGTGACGCGGGGGAGCTTCATCAGGCGGGCAATCAGGCCGCCCTGGGCGATGGCGGCGGTGGCCAGCAGGACGAGGATTCTCGCGGTCTGAGCCCCGACGAGACGCCCGTAGCGCTGGCCAGCTGCCTGGACCTCGTTGAACGTCGTCGCGGCATCCAGCTCCCGGACCATCTGGATCCACCCGAAGACGAGGTCGCAGACCGCCCGCGCCCCGAGGTACGCGGTCAAGGCCATCGTGGCGGCGGCCGCCGGAATCTTCGACAGAAGCTCCGGGATCGCGATGGTGGCCATGAAGATGACAAGGCCGGTCAAGAGGACGAGCCGGATCGTCGACGGGTCAATCGTGTTCTTCACCTCTCCGACGAAGCCGTCCCACTGGGAGCCCATCGCGAAGTCGAACGCGATCTCGTAGATGCTGGAGCCGGTCAGCGGCCCTTCCTGGCAGTTGGTCCGGCGGACCGCGGCGCACCAGGCCCGGTACTCCCGGCCGATCTCCTCCAGCACCGCCGGCCCGGAGCCCCAGCTCGCGCGGACCACGCGAAGCTCCCCGGGCTGGCGGCCGTGGAACCGGGGATCCGCCACCATTCGGCGCAGCTCGGCCCGGGCCTCCTCCACGTTCACGTAGGGGAGGAGCTCCTTGATCGCCCTTCGGAGCTCCAGCTCCTCTGGCACGGGAGAGGCCACAGCTCTGGGCGCGCGGGGAAGAAAGACGCGCCCCTCGATGTCCGGTTGTCTGCTCTCCCTCACCGTTCCGCACGAGACGGCGAGGAACGCGACGAGGACCGAGGCGAGGGTTCGGGTGGCGAATGTCCTCATGGGTCGGAGACGCTACTGCGCTCAGCGAGCCCTCCGAAAGAGCGCGGCGATCATGCACGCGGCGGAGGAGGCGGCGGGCGGCGTCGCGAGTCATCGATCGAGCTCATGATGCCGACCGAGTTCCCGTCCGGGTCCTCGACGATCGCGTACCGCGCGCCCCAGAACGCGTCCTCGGGCGCCTTCTGGCTTCGATGACCGGCCGCCGTGACGCGCTCGTGGACTCGATCCACCTCCTCGCGGGACGCGACGTGGAAGAACGGGAGAACCGCGCAGCCGAGCTTCGCCTCATCGAGCCCGGGGTTCCATTGTTTCGCGAACGCGATGCTGTCGAGCTCGACTCGCACGCCGTTCGACGTCGTGCCGTTGACGTGGTGGCGAGCCCACTCGGCCCACTCGGCGCCCCGATTCTCCTCGATCGAGACGCCGAGCAGTCGATAAAAGGCGAGCGACTTCTGCATGTCGCGGACGACGATGTTGATCTGCTCCAGCGCGAGCGGCGAGGTCGGATCCATGGCCCGTGAAGTTAGCAGAGGCCGTTGAGCGCGGCCCACCACCCGATGGCACACTTCGGCGCGATGACCGTGGACCGAGCCGCCATCGAACGCGAGTCAGGGATCCGGCTGCGCGCGCGCGAGCCGGGAAAGCCGGTTGCTCAGGGGCGGCGGAAAGCATGCTGTGCCCCGACCGACGTCACTGTCGAAGATGTGTCAGAGGCGTCCGCCGTTGCCGGCCGGAAGACGAGCTCGGCGACGTCATGGTGTCCACCGTTGCTGATGCAACGCACCCCGGAGAGCACCATTGCCCCGAGGGGCTTTCCGCCAACCATGACCTCGACCGGCGTGCCGCCCACCGGCGGGATCCGGCCCTCAGCGAAGAGCTGGAGAACCGTGGGCATCTTGGCGTGGATCGTGGCGATGCCATTGCTGTCGACCAGACCGCGGTGGCTCTGCACCGGGAAGGACAAGTACGAGGTCGCGTCCAGGCGGATCTTCGCCTCGTCGAGGAACTGCCCGCCGATCGCGATGCGCTTCTCCGCGGGCGGCGGGATCTGTGCTTCGACGCCGTCGGGTAGCGCCATCTCGCACACCAGCCGATGACCACCAGTCTCCTTCACCTCCAGTGACCACGCTCCCACGAGTCGAGGGTCGAGGCTGAGCTCCTTCCGCCATCGGGCGGATAGGACCTCGAAGGCATCGGTGAGCTCGGGTGGCGCCCGTTTGGCGCACATGGCCTTGCGCAGATCCGAAAGAGCCTTCGGCCTCGGATCGCCCCAGAGCGGCGACGCGGCGACGTGCGCGTTCCAGACGCTGACCGCGAGGTCGACCTTACGGCGAACATCGTCCGCCGGTGGTGATACTCCCAGTGGCTCGATCAGGGGTGCGGCGAGGTGAAGGATCGACGCGGCGAGGTCGCGTTCCGGAAGTCGAACCACCGTGCGGGTGAACGGGTCGCGCTGCCTGCGTCGCGTTGTCATGCGTCTGCCCCCTCCGGCTCCTCCCAGGTCTTGCCGGCCTCGACGGCCGCGAGGTTGAAGCGGGCGCCCTGGTTGTCGGAGGGGTTCAGCCACAGCAGTCTACGGAAGACCGCCGCGGCCTGTTCGCGAGCGCCGAGGCGCCACCACGAGATCCCGAGGCCACAAAGGCAGCGGAGGAAGGGGCGGTTGTCGATGAATCCCCACGACAGCACACCGTCGAAGTTCGTGCCGAGCGTGAGCTCGCCGATCGCGACGCCCGCGGCGTAGTGCCGGAGCGCCTGCTTCAGCCGATGCGTGAATTCGAAGTTGCCGAGGTGCGCATGGGCATCGAGGCACCGCAGGTCTTGGGCGAGGAGATTCATGAGCAGTTCGTCGGCTTCTCCGCGCTCGCCGGCGTCTTTCAGCTCGACCGCCTCGACGATCGGATCGGAATCAAAATCCTCGGGATCCTGACCGGGGATGATCTGCTCCATCTCGAACATCGGACGCTTGCCTCGCGCGATGAGCGGCTGGGCCCACTCGTCGATGGGCTCGCCTTCCTCGCCCCAGTACTCTTCGTCGGGCTCCCAGTCGCCCTTGGGACGGAGGGCGAGCGGAACGAGGCCGAGCGCCGCGATGTCGAGCCGGCTCTTCTGGACCTTTCCGGACACGTAGGGATGCCCCGCGTGCGTCCACTGCTTCACCGGGCTGACCGTGATGATCTCGCCCGGCACCTCGTCGCGCACAGCGGTCCGGAGGGTGAGCTCGCGCTGGGTACCGATCACGCGGCAGCGAATCGCGTTCGACTTGCACGCCAGCACCACGAGGTCGAGCGGGTCGCCGAGATCGAGATCGCTCGCCTCCGCTTTGTGGCGGCGAGTGCGGGAAAGCTTCGCGTTCCCGGCCGAATCCGCCGGGATGCCGAGCCAGGCGCGGTACATCGCCGAGAACCGAGCGCCATCCGAGCCTGGGTTGAAGACGACGTCGGCGAGGTTGACGTCGTAGCGCTCATCTCCGCGGCGAACGGTCGCGCAGAGGCCGCGGCGGACATTCCCGTCGTATCCGATCGTGGTCACCTGGATAGGCTCGCCGACCACGAACGCGTCCGCAGGCAACGTGATTTCGGCGTTCGCCGCCCTTGCGAGAGCCGCGAGTTGGTCGCGGTCGCTCTTGGCTGGCCCGAGAGCGTCGGTCAGGCGCTTGCGAACGTCGTCGCGGCTGGAGGCCGACCTGCGGCTGGTCACTGGGAACCCTCCGTTAGAAAGCTCCGCCATTTTCGGCCCTTGGATGAGCATGCCGATGTCTCTCGCCGCGGACTCATCTCTGCTGTCCCTTTGTGGCGGTGAGGCGGTACCTCTGCAGTCGGCTCCCCGGCCTTTCGGGGATGGTGAACTCGATCGCGCTACGCTTCATCAGCGTGGCAATCGCGCGGTGAAGCTGGCCTGCGACGCGCTTCATTCCAAGGCGCGCAGCGAGCTCAGATTTCGAGAGCGCCCCTGCTGCCAGTTCCCGCAGAACCCGCTCCTCGAATGACTCTACCCTCGACCCTACCCTCGACCCTACCCTCGACCCTACCCTCGACTCCGCGCTGGCGCCCGCCACCGGCACCCGGAACGTGACCACGGCGCCACCGGTGAGCTCCTTGAACTCGGGCGGCGCGATGCCCGCCGCTTCGCACATCTCCGCGACGCGGTTGGTGCCTCGTCCCCACTTCTCGATGAGACCCGTCCGGTGGAAGACGTCGGCGATGATCGGGTTGCGCAGCACCGAGAAAGGGTCGCTCTTGAGCGCTTCCGGCGTGATGCCGTTCGGGAACCTCCCCGTGCTCCAGACCTCGACGCGGTCGTCGAAGATCGCGAGAGAGACCGCGCCGCCGGCGATCGAGTAGTCGTGGTGAATGAGTGCGTTCACCAGGATCTCGCGCATCGCGTCTGGCGGGATGAGCGGCGTCTCCACGCGTCGAAGCTGCGTCGGCACGATCTTGGCGGGCAACGGGAAGTGCCGCTGGCAGAAGAGCTGCGCCTCCTCGAGCAGCTGGAAGGCCGGTCCCCGCAGCTGTCGCTGGTCCATGAACTCGGCCTTGGTCACGCCTCGAAAGCGGGCCATGCGCAGTTCGCACTGCGGATAGTCCGGCATGAAGGTCTTGCCGAAGAGGACGACTGCCGCGCGCAGGAGCTCTCCGCCCTTTCGTACGCCGAGCCGATCGAGAGCATCGGGCAGACTCCGCGCCGAAGGCCCCGCCAGGCGCCCCGCCGCCTCGATGATCTTCAGGATCCGGAAGACCTCCTCACGGTCGATGTCCTTGATCGTGATCTCATCGGCGACCTGGTTCTCCCAGCGCCGCCGGCTGTACGTGCGCTCGAAGAGGAGCGACTCGTAGCGCTCCTGGGCCATCTTCCGTGTCGTGTTGCCGATGCGCTCGTAGGCGCGGCCGTCGTACGTGAACGGCACCGAGTCTTTCACGCCCGACACCGAGAGCACGATGGCGCTCGTCCCCGGCGCGAGCTTGACGGTGTCGATCTCGAACTGGACCGGCGGCTCGAAGCGATCTCGCGCCGCTGCGACGTCGTGCAACGTCTGCTCGCTGACCTGCTGGCCCACAAGCTGGCCGGCTGGTTTCGCGCCGATGATGACGTGACCCCCTTCCCCGTTCGCGAACGCGCAGATCGTCTGCATCGCCTCGCGCAGCTCTCCCGTCGAGCGCTTGAGCTCGAGCGTCTTCGACTCACCTTTCGTGATGAGGCGCTTGAGAGCGGGAACGGAGATCGAGAAGGGGATCGGACCCACGCGGGTGGCTCTCCTTCAAGTTAGTCTGGGGAGCAGCAACGAAGTCCAGTCATTTTCGAGGCGGCCGGTGGGTCGAGAGCCTTTACCGTGACTGATGGTAGACTGGTCCGGCGGCGATCGCCGGCGCGGAGGTATCCCGGGACTGCCCCAGGTCGCGGCGAACCGGGTCCGGGAAGCGAAGGCGCGGAGCTTCCGCCATCATCAGCGCAACGGACGTTCCCGGTCGCGCCCTCGCAGGATGGCAACGGATCCAGAGGACTCGACCACGTCGAAGGAGCCCACGTGCATCGCGTCGCCGTTCACGAGCACGTCGACGCGGTGACGGCCAGGGCGTGGTTTTCGCGTCGTGTGGACGGCCATGGAGATCTTCGTCGCCAGCTCCACCCGCCCGCGCGGCGGCAGGACGACGCGCTTCAGCTTGAACACCTTGGGTGAACCGTTACCGTTCGCCTTGATGAAGTGAACCGCCAGGTCGACCAGCAGGTCCTGTGACGCGCGCGCCTTGCTCCTCAGCGCAAAGCTCACGGAGACCTCGCCGCCGATCGCCACCCTCTTCGGCTGGAACCGGACATCCTCGATCGCGACCGACGGTTTCTTGCCGAAGCCGAGGAGCCGGAGCGCGCCGGCCTCGCCGCGTTTGACGGCGCTCCGGAGCGCGTGCTCGACGAGCGCGCGGCGTTCGGCCGAGGCGCCGTCGAGCCAGGCCGAGCAGGTGTCGACGAGGAGCTCCGGATGGACCTTGCCGAGGTCGTTCAGGTTGTTGGCCACGCTCCGGCGCACGAGCGTCGCCGGATCGTCCTTGAGCAACTCCAGCAGATCGATCACCCGGTCCGGGTTCCGGTCGAGCCAGGCGACGCGCATGGCCCACGGGAGCCGGAGCCGCGTGCCCTCCGAGACCAGCCTGCGCACGTGCGCGTTCGGGTCATGCGCCCACTCGCGGAGCACGGCGAACGTGCGCTCGGGATCGTTCGCGATGTACGGGCGGATGCTGCCCTCCGCGCTGAAGCGCTTGGTGAGCTCGTACTGCGCGCGCATCGAGAGCTCGAAGTGGTCGAGCCCGTGCTCGGCGACGAACAGGGTGTGCGGGAGATAGAAGAATGGAGCCATCCCCACGCCGACCAGCTCGTCCGTCCCATGCTCGGGGCCCAGGGACCTCAGGAGCACCTCGACGGCCCTGGCGTAGTCAGCCGGCAAGTGCGCTGCCAGCGCGCGGGCGATGTGCTTTCCACGGTCGAGCAGCTCGAGGTCCTCCAGACCGTCGCTCGCCTGCTTGATGAAGGCCCGCGAAGGGAACGCGGGCTCAGCTCGTGCGATGTCCGCCGCGAGGCGGCGCACGAGCGCCGGAGAGAAGAACGTCTTGAGCTGGTCAGCCATCCCGGGCGACGGATTCTAGACAGCGTGCACAATCTCCGCGACCTGCTCGTGCCATTGCGCGAGGATCCGCGCGCCGTGACATCCGAACCCAAGATCCCCTTCGACATCGATGAAGCCCTGGCCGCCGTCAAGCAAGCAGTGCGCCCGTTCCCGCGGGCGGCGATGTTCGAGCTTGCCGACCGCGGTTACCGCTCCGTCTTCCACCAGCTCGTCGCCTGCATCCTCTCCATCCGCACGCGAGACGAGGTGAGCCTGCCCACGGCGCTGCGCCTCTTCGAGCACGCCCGCACCGCCAAGGAACTGGCCAACCTGGACCCCGGCCAGATTGACCGTCTCATCCAGCCGGTCACCTTCCACGAGAACAAGGCCCGGCAGATCCAGTTCATCGCCCGGCGCGCCATGGAAGAGCTCGGCGGCGAGCTGCCCGCGGACGTGGAGGCGCTGACCGCGCTGCCGGGGGTGGGGCCGAAGTGCGCGCACCTCGCGCTCGGCATCGCCTCGGGGCAGGAACGGATCAGCGTGGACATCCACGTCCATCGAGTCACCAACCGCTGGGGCTACGTCCAGGCCCGGAGCCCGGAATTGACGCTCGCCGCCCTCGAAGGAAAGTTACCCAGGAAGTGGTGGATCGAGATCAACAGCTTGCTGGTCCCCTTCGGGAAGCACATCTGCACGGGATCGCTCCCGCACTGCTCGACCTGCCCCGTGCTCAGGATGTGCCGGCAGGTCGGCGTCACCCGGCATCGCTAGCTTGATGTTTCCCGCTGTCTCGCCGGGTCTGCAGCCGGCGCTTCAGCACATCCCTCACCGCGGCAGAGGGCGCGGAACCCAGCGCCGCGTCCCGATATCGCCGCGCGACGTCGTCATGTCCGCATCGCCGGTGGAGATCGGCCAGCACGGCCGCCCACAGGTAGGAGCCTGCCAGCCAGGAGGGCGGTTCAAGCCCCTCGAGCACCGCGAGTCCCTCGGCGGGCCCGCGCCACTCGGCGACCGCGACCGCACGATTGAGCGTGTGGAGCGCGGAGGGCGCCAGGCGTTCCAGCAGCGTGTAGCATTCCACGATCCGGTCCCATCGTGTCTCACCGAACGAAGGCGCGAGGCAGTGCTCCGCGGCGATGCCGGCCTCCGCGTGGTACCGGGAGAAAACGTCGCCGCGGGCCGACTTCGCCAGCCACTCCAGCCCCACCTGGATCTCTCGCTGGTCCCAGAGCGCGCGATCCTGCTCCTCGAGCAGCAAGAGACCGCCGGAGCCATCCTGCCGGGCCGTCATCCGCGCGGCGTGCAGGTGCATCAGGGCCAGAAGTGCGAAGGTCTCGGGGGCTCCGCCCACGGGATGCTCGGCGAGGACCAGCGTCAACCGCTTCGCCTCGTCGCAGAGCTCCCGCCGGATGGCCTCCTCCGCGTGGGACGAGAGGTAGCCTTCAGTGAACAGGAGGTAGAGGATCGACTGCACGGCGGGCAGGCGCGACGAGAGCTGCTCCACCGAGAGGTCATCGGCCTCGAGCGGAAGCTCCCGGAGCCGGCCCCGAGCGCGCCCGAGCCGCTTGTACACGTTGGCCTCGGTGGTGAAGAGCCGCTCGGCGATCTCGCGGACGTCGAAGCCGCAGAGCGTCTTCAGCGCGATCACCAGCTGGGACTCGACCGGGATCGACTCGTCGCAACAGACGAACAGCATCCTGAGGAGGTCGTCCCGGACGTCTCCCGCCAGCGCCGCGGTCGGACCGTTCGCAGCCGGATCCGGCTCCCCGGGACCGCGCTCCTTCACCAGGCGGTCGCGCCGCGCTCGCTGGCGCAGCTCCCCCACGACATGGTTGTGCGCCACCCGGAAGAGCCACGCCGACGGATTCTCCGGCGGGTGGCTCCTCGTCCAGGTCTCGAGGGCGGCCAGGAGCGCGCACTGCACGGCGTCCTCGACCATCTCGAGGTGACGCATCCCCACGCGGCGCGAGAGCATCGCCACCAGGCGGCCATACTCGTGCCGGAAGAAATGCTCGCCGAGCTCCGGAGGGCTCAAGGCGCGTGTATCTCGATGACCTCGACGCCCGAGCCGGGGCGGACCAGTCCCGGGCACTGGCGCGCGACCTCGATCGCTTCATCCATGTTCGCCGCCGTCACCACCATGTAGCCCCCGACCAGCTCCTTGACCTCCACCAGCGGTCCATCCGGAGCGGGCTGCGTGGTGACCAGCCGGCTGGCGCCAAGCCCGCCCCCGATGTCCGTCAGGTGCTTCTGGAACTTCTCCCGCCATTCGTTGAACTTCGCGTACATCGCCTGCATCTGGGCGGGCGACGGCTTCTCGCCGTCCTTGCCTCCGCCAGGCAGGCCGCGCTGCAAGCACAGGTACTTGGGCATGTTTTCTCCTTCGCGAGCTCGCGAGCTCACGCGCTGGGTCGATCGCCTTTGACCGACAACCCCATGACGCCCGGCCACCCTTCCTTTGGACACCCGCGCGGTGCCGCGCAGCGGAAACATCGACCGGGTCGAGGGTAGGTGGCTTGAGCGGCATCGGCCTCCTCTAGCACGAGGCGCGCCGCATCCCGTCGAGCGAAACCCTCTCGCTCACCGCGCCGCGAGGAAACGGATGTCGTGCCCCTCCGTCTCCGTCTCCGTCTCCGTCTCGGTGAAGGCCAGCAGCCGTGCGCCCTCCTCCGCCACGGCCACCCTGTCTTGCCGGCCCAACCGCTCCATCAGGATGATCTCCAGCGTGGCGCGGCGGCGCTCCCGGGCGATCTTCCACCGCGCGCGCACGAACCCGTCGACGAGCACGGTCCCGAAGCTCCCGCCGTCGCCTGGAAACAGCGGCGGGCGCCGGTTGCCGGGGATGACGCGGCTCCGGTCCGCGTGCGCGAACTGCACGTTGTCGTACTCGGGCAGGAACCGGGGCGGCGCCGGCGTCTCCGGATCGGGCCGCGGCGCCTCCGGGAGATCGAACAGCGCTCGCCCCTGCTCGTCGCGGAAGACGCGCAGCCGCGGCCGGAGGCGCTCCATCACCGGGCGGAGCTTGGTGAGGCCCGACCACGCCTGCACGTCCAGCGCGCTGGCCGGGCCGAATGCCTCCAGGTAGCGCATGACCATCCCATCCGGAGTGGGATCGGCCCCCACCGGGCGACCCAGCCAGGCTTCCACGGTCGTCCAGGCGGGCGGCCCACCTCTCCCCCAGAGGCCGCGCGGCGGGACCTGGATCACCGGCGCGAGGTACGTGACCGCATAGGCCAGCCCGTCCGCGTCCCGGTCCGGCCACCGCTCCTTCAACCTCGGGCCGAGCTCGGCCCGCGTGCACGGGCCCTCCTTCAAGATCGCCCGGGCGGCGGCCAGGAGCGCCCCGAGGTCGACGCCCTGGACCTGGCGATGGAAGAGGCCGACGCCGTGGAAACGGCGTTCCAGGACCGATTGAACGACGGGCCGCAGCGCCAGGCAGTCCGCGGCCGTGACCAGGTGGATGGTGGCCCTCATCAGCGGGGTTCGCACCGCCCGCCGCCCGGCGATCAACTTCGCCAGCGCCTCGGGCCTGAATCGCAGCAGGCGCGTCCACAGGCCGACGTAGGGCGCGTCCGGGGCCTGCGCCTGCATCCCGGCGAGGTGCTCGATGGCCCTGGCGGCTGGGAGCCGGTGACGCCGGAGCAGCAGCTGCCGCGCCAGCGTCGCCCGGTTCAGCGCCCGCAGCCCGAGGACGTCCGCCTTCACGTTGGCCTCCCCTCGTCGGTCCGGCGGTAATGACAGTATGCTGTCATTTGGCCAGGGTATGCAAATGACAGCAGGCTGTCAACTCCTGCTTCGGCCACGCGGCTTCATCGCCGCTGGGATACTGCGGCCCGCGATGAGCCTCGCCCCGATCGAGATCCTCCACGTGCTCGCGGCGGTGTCGGCGCTGCTGCTCGCCGCCCACCTCGGCGGGCTCCTGGCGGCGAACGCCGGCATCCCGCCGATGGTGGGTGAGCTGGCCGGCGGCGTGCTGCTCGGCGCGACGGTCTTCCGGCGCGTCTGGCCCCGGGGTCACGCCTGGCTGATGCCGGCGGCGCCGGAGCCGGGCTCGTCCGTGCTCCCCATCCTCAGCTTCTGCAGCACCGTCGGCCTCCTCATGCTGCTGTTCGTCGGCGGCCGCGAGCTCCGGCGGCTGCTGACGCGGAGAGACCTCCGCGCGGTGGGGTGGACGTCGGTGCTGGGCGTGCTCGTCCCGGTCGCCGCCGGGCTGGCGCTGCTCCAGGTGGTGGACGTCTCCAGGTACCTCGGCAGCGCCAACCACCTCACCGCGCTGAAGATCGTCCTGCTGATCGCGCTGGCCGTCACCAGCATCCCGATCATCACCCGCATCTTCCTCGACCTCGGCCTGCTCGGCACCCGCCTGGCCCGCATCGTGCTCTCCGTGGCCGTGATCGAGGACGTCCTGCTCTACATCGCCCTCTCCATCGCGCTGGGCATGGCGCAGGCCGAGGCGACGAGCGACGCGTCGATCCCACATCTCCTCGGGCTGGCCCCGGATTCTCTCGCGTTCATGCTCTGGCACGTCGTCGCCAGCCTCGGGCTCCTGGCGGTGGCCGCCTGGGGCTTCGGAAAGGCCGGCAGGGCGGAACAGGCGCCCTCCCGCCTCAACCTCATCGCCCAGCGCAGCCCTCTGGGATGGACCCTGGTCTCCATCCTCCTGACCACCGCGGCGGCGATGCTGCTCGGGCTCGCTCCCATGTTCGGGGCGCTCGTCGCCGGGATCGCGGCCTCCGGCACCACCCGGCCGGAGCTGGTCAAGGCCCAGCAGCAGGTCGAGGCGGTGGGGTCGTCGTTCTTCATCCCCCTCTACTTCGCCCTGATCGGCGCCTCGCTCGACCTGGTGCGCGACTTCGACTGGCGGCTCTCGGGCGGCATCCTGGTCGCCGGCACCATCGTCAAGTACGGCGGCGCGCTCCTGGGCGCCCGCGTCGCCGGTGAGCAGCCGGTCATGGCCAACGCGATCGCGGTCAGCGTGAACGCGCGCGGCGGTCCCGGCCTGGTGGTGGCGTCCACCGCGTTCGCGGCCGGGATCGTCAGTGCGGCGGCCTACACCAGCCTCGTGATCCTGGCCGTCACCACCTCCGTGCTCGCGGGTATCGTGCTGTCCCGGGTGCTGCGCAGGTTACCCGCCGCCGCCGCCGTGCTCCGGGACGGCTAGCATGCGCTCGCAGAGGTCGGACCAGGCACCCGGGAGGGGCTCCACACCATGAAGCGTTCGAGGACGAAGACGAAGTCGAGGACGAAGAGCGTCACCAGGGCGAGCGCACCGCCGCAGCGGCCTCCATTCATCATCCGCGCGGAGGACGTGCCCGAGAAGCAACACCAGTACCCCGGAAGCAAGGAGAAGATGTCGCCTTCCCGCGCCGTCGGGTACGCGGCGGGGCTCCTGCGCCTCGGCGTTCACCTGATGCGCGTCACGCCTGGCACGCGCACCTCGTACCCGCACGCGGAGGAGAACGAGGAGGAGTTCGTCTACGTCATCAAGGGCGAGCTCGACGTGTGGATCGACGGCGAGCTGCACCGCGTGCGCGGCGGCGACTTCATCGCCTTCCCGGCCGGCACCGGCATCTGTCACACGTTCATCAACGATGGGGACCGCGACGCGCTGCTGCTGGCCGGCGGTGAGCGCGGGAAGTCGGACAGCCTCATCTATTACCCGATGAACCCGGAGCGGAAGAACGACATCCCGTGGTCCAGCTGGTGGGCCAACGTGCCGGAGCGCCCGCGCGGCCCGCACCCCGGAAAGCCGGCGCGCACGGCGGGGTGAGCGCGACGAGGTGGGCTTCACGCTCATGGCTCATGGAGCGTCTTCATTTGCCGGAGATCAGCAGAGCCGCGAGCTCGCGCGGGCGCGATAGGGCCACCAGGTGGCCACCCGGGATCTCGGCGATGCGGACGTTCTGGCCGAGGCGTTCGCGCGCGACGCGCGCCTGGAAGCCGGGAGGGAAGAAGCGGTCGTCCTTGCCGATCACGACCAGGATCGGCACCTCGGGCCACCGCTCGAAGCTCGCGGGCTCCGCGAGCGCGATCTCGGCTTCCGGCCGCTCGTGCTCTGCTCCCGCCTTCGCGACCTGCTCCGGCACGTCGTGCAGGAAGTAGGTGGCGAGGTCGAACTCGACCGGATAATCATGGCGGCGCGCCGCATCTGTCCGCGCCTCTTCCGAACGCGTGTTCTCCCAGTACGCCCCCGCCGTCTCGCCCGGAAGCGGGATCATCGCATTCACGAAGACGATCCGTTCGACAGTCACGCGCGGGGCCACGAGCGCCGCGGTGAACCCGCCGAGCGATTGCGCCACCAGGACGCCGGACCGCGAGCCCAGGGCGCCGGCGACGATGTCGGCATAGGCGTGGATGCCCTTGCGCTCGTCGTCAGCGGGGAGATCCACTGCGATGGCTTGGTGCCCCGCCTCCTCGAGCAGCGGAACGACGCGGTGCCAGTACCAGGCCGCGCCGCCCGCTCCTGGAATCAGGACAAAGGTGGACAAGGACCGGGAGGTTAGTCCGGATGCCGGCGCAGGGACTCTTGGATCCGTCGTGACGCCCTCGAGCTCGACCGGTGAGCTCAGAAGAGGACACGCGTGAGGCGGGGTCCGGCGAATGGCTGGACGGTACATGTGAACGTGCGGGGACTCATGGAATGAGCATGATCGATTCCGATCA
>Ga0209382_10006790_pt1 | contig 14674 bp, 13 predicted proteins | sample SoiMetdeltSBSDD5_FD_187599 | JGI IMG/M metagenome (GOLD analysis project Ga0209382, IMG submission 187599) | Bulk soil microbial communities from a Populus tree surrounding site in Tennessee, USA - Soil MetaG P. deltoides SBSDD5 (SPAdes) (version 2) | ecosystem: Environmental > Terrestrial >... | reverse complement strand
CCGCCCAACCCGCCGGCTCCGCCCAACCCGCCAGGCCCTCCGGAGCGGGTGAGTGGCAGGGAGCCGAGCGGCGTGCCGGCCATGCCGCCGCGCGCGGTGCCCTCGAAGGTCACCGCCTCGCCGACGAACAGTGCGACGCCGAGATCGGCCGGCCGGGTGTACACCTCCTGGGGCTCGCCGAGCTGCGCAACGACGCCGTCGCGCAGCACCGCAACCAGGTCGGCGATGCCGAGCGCCTCCTGCTGGTCGTGGGTGACCAGGACGGCGGTGGCGCCGAAGGCACGTAGGGCGGCGCGGACGTCGGCGCGCAGCTCGTCGCGCAGGCTCGCGTCGAGCGAGGAGAACGGCTCGTCCATGAGTATCACGCCGGGTCGCGGGGCGAGCGCCCTGGCAAGCGCGACGCGCTGGCGTTGCCCGCCGGAGAGCTGCGCGGGCATCCGCCGCTCGTAGCCGGCGAGCCCGACGAGCTCCAGCAGCTCGCCGACGCGCCGCCGGCGGGCGCCCCGGCTCCGGCCAGGGTCCTCGCCGCGGCCGGCGCCGCGGGGACCCCGGCGTCGCAGGCCGAAGCCGACGTTGCCGGCGACGCTCAGGTGCGGGAACAGCGCCCCCTCCTGCGGCACGATGCCGATGCCGCGCCGCTCCGGCGGCACGTGGGTGCCGGCATCGGTGAGCACCCGGTCGCCCAGCGTCACCCGGCCGGCGCGTACCGGGTGGAACCCGGCGAGCACCCGCAGCAGCGTGGTCTTGCCGCAGCCGGACGGCCCGAGCACGGCGAGCAGGCCGCCCTGCGGCACCGCCAGGTCCACGCCGCGCAGCACCGCCTCCGGCCCGTACCCGGCGGTCACGCCCTGCACCCGCAGCCCGGTCATCGCTCGCCACCGCGCAGGAAGCGGTCGAGCACCAGCGCCGGGATCGCGGCCACCACGAGCAATACCGCCGCGTACGGCGCGGCCGCCGCGTACGCGGCCACCTCCGTCTTCGTCCACAGCTCGGTGGCCAGCGTGTCGACCCCGGTCGGCCGCAGCATCAGCGTCGCCGGCAGCTCCTTGGCGCAGGTCAGGAACACCAGCGCCGCGCCGGCGACGATGCCGGGGGCGGCCAGCGGCACGGTTACGAGGAACTGGGTCGCGGCCCGGCCGCGGCCGAGCGAGCGGGACACCTCCTCGAGCACGGGTGGCGCGTGCGCGACCCCCGTGCGCACCGCACCGACCGCGAGCGGCAGGAACAGCACCGCGTACGCGGCCGCCAGCATGGGCGTGGTCTGGTACAGCCCGGGAACCACCCGGATCCCGAAGAACACCAGCGCGAGCCCGACCGTGATGCCGGGCAGCGCGTGGCCGGCGAAGCTGGCCAGCTCGACGCCGCGCACCAGCGCGCCGCGGTGGCGTGCCACCAGGGCTCCGACCGGCAGCGCCAGCGCGATGGTCACCAGCGCGCCGAGCGCGGCGACCGAGACGGTGTTCCAGGTCGTGGACAGCAGCTCGCCGCGGCCGGTCGAGCCGCCGGAGGAGCCGGCGGCCAGCCACCAGCACAGGCTGAACACGGGCACCCCGAGCGCGGCGACCACGAGCGCGGCGGTGCCGGCCAGCGCGGGGACCCTGGCCCTGCCGAGCGGCACCACGGTTGGCCGCCGCGCGCCCCTGGCGGCCACCGCGCCGCGGGCGCGGCGCTCGCCGGCGGTCAGCGCGATCGCCAGCACCACCAGCACGCAGCCGAGGACGGCGGCCGGGGTGCGGTCGAACGTGGCGCGGTAGCTGGTGTAGATGCCGAGCGTGAACGCCTCGAACCGCATCAGCGACACCGCCCCGAAGTCGCTGAGCACGTACAGCGCGACCAGCAGGCCGCCGGCGGTGGCCGCCGGGCGGACCTGGCGCAGCGTCACCGAGGCGAAGGTCCGCGCGCTCGTCCGGCCCAGCGAGCGGGCGACCTCCTCAACGGCCGGGTCCGCCGCCCGCAGCGCGGCCGCGACCGGCAGCAGCACGTACGGGTAGGACACCAGCGTCAGCACGAGGAAGGCCCCGGCGAAGCCGGTCATCCCGGGCGCCAGCGCCAGCCAGGTGAAGCCGGCGACGTAGGACGGCACGGCCAGCGGCAGCACCAGCAGCACCCCGGCCACCCGCCGTCCCGGCAGGTCGCTGCGGACCACCAGCCACGCGCCGAGCACGCCGAGCACCACGCAGGCGGCGGTGACCGCGGCCGCGAGCGCGACGCTGCGCGCGGCCAGGTCCAGCGTGCGGGAGCGCCACAGCACGCGCCAGACCGTGCCCGCCCCGTGGTCGAACGCGCGGACCCCGAGGTAGGCCAGCGGGGTGACGGCCAGCCCGGCCACCGCCATGGCGAGCGCACTGAGCGCCGGCGCCGCCCGCAGCGGGCCTTTCAGGACAGCCCCACTTCCTGCAGCATCTCCAGGGTCTGCTGCAGCGAGGACAGCCGGGACAGGTCGATGTCCGGGCCGTGCAGGTCGGCCAGCGGTGGCAGCTGGTGCTTGCCCGAGGCCACCGCGGGGTTGGCCGGGTACTCCGCGGTCTCGTCCGCGAAGTACCGCTGGGCCTGCTCCGACAGCAGGAACCGCACGGCCTTGTGCGCCGCGTCCAGCCGATCGGTGCCGGCCACCACGCCAACACCGGCCACGTTCACCAGGCCGAGCGGGTCGCCGCCGCTGACGTGATGCAGCCGGACGTCGACCGCGTCCGCGCCCTCTTCGGCAACCTTGGCGTACCAGTAGTAATGGTTGATCAGCCCGGCCGGCAGCTGGCCGTCGTCGATCGCATTGATGATCGCGATGTTGTTGTCGTACCGCTTCGGCTCGTTGGCGGCGAACTTGCGCAGCCACTGCTCGGCGAAGTCATCGCCCTTGAGCACCCGGATGGCCGTGACGAACGCCTGCCACGATCCGTTGGTCGGCGCGAACCCGATCTTCCCGCGCCACTTCGGGTCGACGATGTCGTCCAGGCTGGCTGGCAGGTCGGCCTCGGCGACCACCCGCGGGTCGTAGGCGACGACCCGGGCCCTGGCCGACGTGGCCACCCACCGGCCGTCGTCGGCGTGGTAGGCCGCCGGCACCATGGCCAGCACGTCGGCCGGCAGCTCGGCGAGCCTGCCCTGCTCCGCGACCGCGCCGAGGGCGCCGGCATCCTGGGAGAAGAACACGTCGGCCTGCGTGCGGTCGCCTTCCTCCAGGAGCTGCGCGGCCATCTCGCCGCTGCTGCCGTAGCGCACCTCCACGTTGGTGCCGACGACCTGGCGCAGCTGGTCGAGCACGCCGCCGACCAGTTCCTCGTTGCGTCCCGAGTAGATCACCAGCGCGCCGCTCGCGTCGGCACCCGGATCGTCATTGGAATCGCCACCGCCGCAGGCGGCGATGGGTGCGGCCAGCAAAATCATCACCAGTGTGACAACATGTGCACGGCCGATCACGGCGCCTCCTGTTCGTTCAGACTCACCGCCGGATCCCGGCGCAGAGCTAAGGTAAAGCTAACCTAAATCCCAGGCAAGGTCGGACGGCACGTGCGCAGTGCTGCCCCTGGGCCCATCACCCGTTCGGCCCCGGGGCGCGATACCTTCGGCCGCGGCGCTAATTACGGTCTGTTATAGATGTTGTCGCATGACGTTGTGCCCGGCCAGGCTCATGATCGCCGGATGTGGGGCGGGGTGGAAGCCGGGTGTCGCAGGAGCGGGGGATCGGCGCGGGCGCGGGAACTTCCTGGCGGTGGCGGGCGACTATGTGGGGGTGGATTGTCTGGCCTGCCGGGACGCTGTCTCCGCCCGGATGGACGGCGAGGCCGAGCCGGTGCCCGCCGAGGTGACCGACGCGCACCTGCTGGTGTGCGCGGCCTGCCGGTCATGGGGGGAGCTGGCGGCGGAGGTGACCAGGGCGGTGCTGATGCGGGCGATGGTGCCCGTGCCCGACCTTGCTGACAGAATCCTGGCCGCGGTGGCCCGGCTCCGGTGAGTGCTGGCCCCGTCACAGCTGCCGGGCGGATCACGGGAGGGAAGCACTGCGATGCGGGGCCAGCGGGTGATCGTCGCGGTGGTGCTGAGCGGGTTGGGGTTGGTGGCAGCGGCAGCTCCGGCGGCGGCGCACGCGGAGCTGGTGGCGAGCACGCCGGCCGAGGGGGCCGAGCTGGCGGCGGCGCCGCGGCAGGTTCAGCTGACGTTCAACGAGCCGGTGCGGTTGCAGCCGGACCCGGTGACGGTCTCCGGCCCGGGCGGCGTGTCCTGGGCCGTCGGCCAGGCCACGGTGGCTGGCGCCGTGGTGACCGTGCTGGTCGAGCCGGCCGGCCCGGCCGGGCCGTACACGCTCACGTTCCGGGTGATCTCGGTGGACGGCGACCCGACGTCCGGCACTGTCCGCTTCGCGCTGACCGCCCCCGTGGCGACGACCACCGCCCCGACCACGGTCACGACCACCGTGGCCGCGACGCCGACGCCCACGACGGCCGGGCAGCCGCCGACCACGACCGCCGCGCAGGATGCGGACAACGGCGGTGGCGTGCCGGCCTGGGTGTGGCTGCTCGTCGCGGCGGCCGCGCTGGCGGCGGTCGTGGCGGTGACGCTGAGAGCCCGCGGCCCCCGTAGCCCGTCGGAGTGACCGCTGGTGTCGGCTGGTTTCGTTGGGACGTGGGCGTCCCAACGCTCGTCGGGAGAACCCCGGGACGCCCACACCTCACCGGAAGGGGCCGCGGGCAGGCAGCAGTCAGCTGGCGTGCTGGTCTGATGCCGTGGCCTCGGCTCGGTGCAGCATGGCGATGAGGTCGGTGCGGGCGCGGGCAACCCGGGATCGGATCGTGCCGACCGGGCAGCGGCAGATCTCCGCGGCCTCGGCGTAGGACAGGCCGAGCGCCTGGGTGAGCAGGAACGCCTCCCTGCGGTCCGTCGCGAGCGCGCCCAGCAGTTCGGCCAGCGCCACACCGTCCTCGAAGCCGGGGAGTTCGGTGGGCTGGGCCCGCTCGGCCGCGTCCTGCCAGTCGCCCTCGGCACGCCGCGGGCGGATCCGGGCGGCCCGGCGCTCGTCGGCCACCGCCCGGCGGGCGATGGACAGCAGCCAGGTGCGCGCCGACGACCGGCCGGAGAAGCCATGCAGGCCGGACAGTGCGCGCAGGTAGGTCTCCTGCGTCAGGTCGTCGGCGGCCCCGACGCCGGCGAGGTAGGCGACGAAGCGCCACACGTCGCGCTGGGTCGCCCGCACGAACCGGTCCCGTGCCATCGGGTCGCCGCCCCGCGCGGCGAGGGCGTCCGCGGTGATCTCGTCGTCGTGCGCCCGCGTAGCCGTCATGGCTTGCGACCGTAAGGACCACCGGGTGCAGGACCTCTGGACTTCCACTGAACAGCCGCTCGCCGCGGGTTCCAGCGCGCAACGCTCCGCGCGGCCGCACGCTGACAGATTCGTAAAGCGGCCGGGAACCACCGTGCGGCGATCCGCGACTAGCTGGTCGCCCACCGGTCGACGGCGCCGCTGGAAACACGGGGTGGGCGCAGTCGGCCGGCGCTGCCGGGAGGAAACATGGACGACTCGCGCTTGCCTGGCCAGCCGCAGCAACCGGGTGCGGCCGTGCCGGTGGGTGCTGCCGCGCTGAAGTCGGCCGGGCCGGAATCTGTCGACCGCCGGGGGCTCGGTCGCGCCGACCTGGCCGTCATTAGCTGACGAGGAGTTTGACATTGGACACGTCGCGGATTCATGCCGTGGTGACCGAGTCCGTCCGGGCCCGGCATCCGGAAAGCATGGTGGACAACGGTGGCGAGGTCGCGCCATGACGGCCTCCCTCGCGCCGGTCGAGGCCGGCTACGACAACGACGCCGCGCTGATGGCCCGCGTGCTGCGCTGCTACAGGGTGCACTGCCGGTACCTGACCTCGATGACGGTGACGGTCACCGGCGGCGTCATCCGCGGCCGTGGCGAGCTGGGCATCTGCCAGTCCTGCTACATCGACGACACCGGGCACCTCAACGCCGTCGAGGCGAACATCGCCTACAACCAGATGCTCTACTACGTGATCGCCAAGGCGGTGAAGGAGCGGCTCGGCCCGATCTTCTCCACCTGGACCATGGAGGACTACTGGCGTCGGCAGCTGCCCGACATCCTGATCACGCGGCTGACCAGCACGTTCGGCAACCCTGTCAACCCGCGCCAGTTCTATGGCGAGGTCGAGCTGACCCGGGCGATGCAGCGCCGGCTGCGTCCGGACGCCGCGCCGCTGATCCGCCTGGACACCACATTCCGCTACTGGGACGACGGCCGGGGCCAGTCCAGCGGCGCGGTCAGGGTCGCCATCATCGGCTCATGAGGGAGATGGCCTGAGATGTATCACCCCAACCTGCAGACGGTCGCCGCCGTCGTGCGCTTCCACGCCGAGCGCCGGCCGGACGCCACGGCGGTGGTCTGCGATGGGCGCCGGCGCAGCTACGCCGAGCTGCACCGCGAGAGCAACCGGATCGCGCACGCCATCGCCGACGCCGGGCTGCCGCCCGGAGCGCGGGTCGCCTACCTCGGCAAGGAGTCCGAGCACTACTACGAGATCTTCTTCGGCTGCGCCAAGGGCGGCACCGTGCTGGTCCCGATCAACTGGCGGCTGGCCGCCGGCGAGGTGGAGCACATCCTGCGCGACTCGGGCAGCGAGCTGCTGTTCGTCGAGGACGCGCTGCTCGGCGTCGCCGAGAAGGTGCGGCCCGAGCTGCCGCGGCTGGCCACCCTGGTGGTGCTCGGCTCGGCGGCCGGCGACGGGCTGGCGGCGTGGCTCGCCGGGCATCCGCAGACCGAACCGCCGCCGCTGCCGGGCTCCGGGCCGCAGGACCCGGTGATCCAGCTCTACACCAGCGGCACCACCGGGCGGCCCAAGGGGGTGGTGCTCGCCCAGCGCAGCTTCTTCCGGATCCGTGACGCGCTGGCCGGCGCCGGGCTGGACTGGATCGACTGGCGGGACGGCGACGTCAGCCTCATCGGCCTTCCCGGCTGCCACGTCGGCGGCATCTGGTGGGCCATGCAGGGCTTCGCCGCCGGGGTCACCAACGTGGCCATGCCCAGCTTCGACAGCGCCGGTGCGGTGCGGCTGATCCGGGAGCTGGGCGTCACCACGGCCTGCGTGGTGCCCTCCATGCTGCGGCTCATGCTCGCCGAGCCCGGCGTCTCCCGCGCCGACTTCGTGACCGTGCGCAAGATCGTCTACGGCGGCTCGCCGATCGCCGAGTCCCTGCTGAGGGAGGCGCTGGAGGTCATCGGCGCCGCCTTCGCCCAGAGCTACGGGCTGACCGAAACCGGCAACACCGCGATCTGCCTGCCGCCGGCCGACCACGTGCCCGGCAGCCCGCGGATGCGCGCCGCCGGGCGGCCGTACCCCGGCGTCCGGGTCAAGGTCGTGGACGCGACCGGGCTGCCCGTCGCCACCGGCGAGGTCGGCGAGGTGTGCCTGCACACCCCGGCCAGCATGGTCGAGTACTGGGGGCTGGCCGAGGCCACCCAGCGGACGCTCGTCGACGGGTGGATCCACACCGGCGACGCCGGGTACCTCGACCGGGCCGGTTACCTCTACATCTGCGACCGGATCCAGGACATGATCATCGTGGCCGGGGAGATGATCTACCCGGCCGAGATCGAGAACGTGCTGACCAAGCACCCCGCGGTCGCCGACGCCGCGGTGATCGGCGTCCCGGACGACCGGTTCGGCGAGGCGGTGCACGCGTTCGTCGCGGTGCGGCCGGGCCACCAGGTCGGGCCGCGCGACCTCATGCTCTTCCTGGTGGACCGCATCGCGGCCTTCAAGATCCCGTCCCGGTTCGACTTCGTGGCGGCGGTTCCCCGCAACCCCAGCGGCCGGATCCAGCGGCGCGAGCTGCGCGAACAGTTCCGGCACGGCCGCCAGGTGAGCTGACGCTCCTGTGAGCGGTAAATGGCGCTATAACACCCTTTTCCACTCACGACTTATCCACACCCCCGAAAACGGCTAGCCGCGCCAGGTGGCGGCGCAGGCGGTGAGGGTGACGCCGGGGCCGACGCCGACGAGGATGCCGTGGGCTCCGGGGCGCGGCGGCGCGGCGTAGGTGCGGGCGAGGACGTCGAGGACCGAGACCGAACCGGCGTTGCCGATCTCGGACAGGCTCTGCCGGGAGAGTGCCAGCTGCGCCGGGCTGCACTTGAGGCCGTCCATCAGCACGTCCATGACGCGCGGCCCGCCGGGATGCGCGATCACGAAGTCGGGTATTGGGCCGGCGTCTGCTGGCGCGGTGTCCTGGTACCACCGCAGCAGGTCCACCAGTGCGGTCTCGACCGCACGGTAGAGCGCCGGCGAGTTGAAGATGTGCATGCCGTCGGGCGCCACCCGGGTGCCGACGATGTCCGTGGTGCCGGGCACGGTGTAGTCCCAGGTTCCGGTGATCCGCGGCCCCGGCCCCGGCTCCGAGCCGGGGCTGACGACGCAGGCAGCGGCGGCGTCTCCCATCAGGGCACGGAAGATCATGGCGTCCATGCCGGTGTCGGCGGGGTGGATCCAGGGCAGGAACAGGTCGGCGCACACCACGAGCACGTGGTCGAGGCCGAGCCGCCGCTGCTCGGCGGCGCGGGCGATGGCGTAGGCGCCGCCGTCGCAGCCGAGCTGGGTGACGGGGACGCGGCGGGTGGCCGGGGGCAGCTCCAGCCGGTTGGCCAGGTAGACGTCCAGCCCGGGCATGGCGTACCCGGTGGTGCTCGCGCAGACCAGGCCGCGGATCTGCCCGACCCCGACCCCGGACTCGGCGAGGGCCAGCCGGGCGGCCTGCAGCGCCAGCCGGCAGGTGTCCTCGAAGTGGTCGCGCAGTCGTTGCGCGGGCGGCGTCGCCGGGTCCGAGAGCACCTCCAGCGGGCGGGACAGCCGGCGCTCGCGAACGGTGGTGGCGCGCATGACGCGCAGCGCGTCGTCGATCCGGGTGTGGCCGCGGTACCGGGCGGCGAAGTGCTCGACCAGCTCGACTGTGGACACACTGTGTGATGGAAGGCAGACGCTCGGTCTGCTGATGGTGGCCACGATCGCCTCCTCGGGGACTGCCGGCGAGCCGCCGGTTGAGCTGCCGGCGAGCTGCCGGTGAGCTGTCAGCGGCTGCCGGCGGGGGTGTTGCCGTACAGGTAGTGGTGCTGGCCGTCGAGCGTGCGGCGGGTCCACGCGTCCATGCGGTCCGCGTTCATCTCCGCCCACGCCGGGGTGTGCTCGACCTGGTCGCGGCCGATCCGGCGGCCGAGCGCGACCAGCCGGTTGCCGGCCTCGCATCGGGAGTCGTCGTACCCGCGCAGGGCGTCCGGCAGGGCATCGGGCAGGTTCGCCGTCTCCCGCAGCACCCGCTCCAGGCAGCGGGCGTCCTGCAAGGCCTTGACCGCGCCGCTGGCCGTGTGCGGGCGGGTGATCGCGGCGGCGTCCCCGGCCACCACGAACGGAGCCCGCTGGTAGCGGGAGAGACCGAGGTCCACGACCGGCTGTACGGCCAGCACGGATGGGTCGCTTCGGTGTACCACCTCGGCCCAGAGCTCGGGGAAGTACCGGTCCGCCAGCCCGCGGGCGTGCTCGGCGAGCACGCCGTCCGCGGCGCCTGGCGGGAACGCCAGGCCGTCGTCGCACCGCACCGACTCGGGTGGCCGGGCGTACAGCGCCCAGTTCACCAGCAGCGCCGGCGGCTGCCCCGGCCCCGGCTGCGCGGCCGGAATCGTGTACACGATCGCGTGCCCGCCGGGGAAGACCACCGTGTAGTAGGCGTGCTCCAGCAGCGCGGCAACCCGGTCGCCGTTGGGCAGCCGAGGCACCGGCACGCTCGCCCGCCACAGGGCGTACCCCGCATAGGTCGCGGCCTCCCCGGGCGCGACCAGCGGGCGCACGATCGAGCGGTAGCCGTCGGCGCCGACCACCGCGTCGAAGGACGCCTCGCCGTGCGGGGTGACCACGGTGGCGCCGGCGGGCCCGCACCGGATCCCGGTGACCGGCTCGCCCCCGCGGTAGTCCGCGTCCGGCACGCGATCCCGCAGCGCGCGCCACAGCAGCCCCCAGTTGCACGTGATGATCGGGCTCGGCTGCCGCCAGAGCTCCCGCCCGGCACGGCCACCGCCGCTGCCGCGGCCGGCGCCGTCCTCGCGCAGCACCCACACGCGTTCGCGGGACCGGCACACCGGCAACCGGTCGTCGACGTAGCCGGCCGACACGAGGTCGTCCAGCAGGTGCGGGGGGATCGCGATGCCGAGGCCGCGGTCGGCCAGGTCGCTGCTGGTCCGCTCGAAGACCACGGCGTGCTGCCCCGCCCTCGCCGCCGCGATGGCGCACGCGCAGCCCGCGATGCTGCCGCCGACGACCGCGATCCGGGCGGGGGACGCCGGCCTCATCGCAGCACCCGGCCGTCCCCGGCGCCCGGCCGCGTCATCAGCCCGCTGTCTCTCGTACCAGCAGCTGGCTGTGCAGCTCGTCGATCTTCGCGAAGGAGCCCCGCGCGTCCTCGACGAAACGGCCCGAGGTGTCCAGGTGCTTGAGGTGCAGGTGCCTGAGCTCCTGCATCAGCTCGAGGGCATTGGCCTCGGGGCTGACCTGCCGGGCCAGCGAGCGCAGGTCCCAGAAAACGTTCTGGGACGCGTACCGGTAGTTCTCGTCGAATTCGAAGATGCTCACGCCGTCGAATGTGAACTTCGCTCCCGGGGTAATCGTGTCGAATACCCCCGGCCACGGCTTGGCGGCGGTTCCGGTCATGCGCCACCAGACCGCGGTCCGCTCGTCGTCGTGGATGATGGTTTGAAAGGTCGGGCGGTCGATCTTGATCGACTCGAAGACCGTGGCCGCGTAGTCGCGCAGCTCACCGGCTTCGACGGTCTGGTCTCCGAACGCGTCCTCCCGGATCGTCGCGCCAGGGGAGAAGCACTTCCGCCACTCGTCGGCGTTGCCCGCGCCAATGGCGTCGGCCCAGGCATTGATGTTGGCCTCGCGTGCGGTGGCGATGTCTGTACTGACCGGCACTGTCATTTATCCCTTCGTCGTTGTCGGCCCGGAAAGCAGGTCGGCGAACCGGCACAGCTCATCCGGCGGTGTCCACAGGGTCGCGATGTGCAGCAGCTGGGCCACGCTGGCGGTCAGCGGCAGGGGCGCCCCGGCCGTGCGGGCCAGGTCGAGCGCGGCCTGCAGGTCGTCGACGACACGGGTCATCGACAGCCACCCGGTCTTGCGGACCCCGGCCGCCATCAGCGGCTGCATCATCTGCAGCAGGCCGGAGTCCACCGGGCAGTCGCGCAGCCAGCCCGGCAGCATCGCCGGGTCGATGCCGGCCGCTCCGGCCAGCGTTGTCGCCTCCGCGAGCGACCAGATGGTGGCGCCGACGATCACCTGGTTGCACAGCTTGACGGCTTGCCCGCAGCCGCTCGGACCGGTGTAGTGGCAGCACTTGGCGTAGGCGTCAAGATGCTTGCTGGCCTGGTCGACGTCGGCGCGGTCGCCGCCGGCGAACACGGTCAGCCGGCCGGCCTCGGCGGCGAGCACGCCCCCGGTCACTGGGGCGTCCACCCACGCCCCCCCGGTCTGGGCGCGCCATCTGGCCGCCAGCCGCCGCGCCAGGTCGGGGTGCATGGTCGTGTGGTCGACCACCAGCTGCGTGCTCGCCGCGGCGGTGGCCAGCCCGTCGGGGCCGAACACCACGCGTTCCACGGCGTCCGCCGTAAGGCACAGCATGATCAGCGGGCAGCGCGAGGAGACCTCCGCCGGGGTGGCCGCGACCCGGGCTCCCGCCGCCGCAAGCGTGGCGGTTTTCTCGCGGGTCCGGTTCCACACCACCAGTTGCTGCCCGCCGGTCAGCAGCCGGGCCGCCATAGCGCCGCCCATAAAGCCTGTGCCGAGCCAGCCAATGGGATACCGGATATGCTCCAAAGGCTGCGATGGGTCGTCAGCGGGCGCTGTCGAAGTCCCGTCCAAACCCATTCCGGCCGTCCTCTGGTCGCTGACCACGGTTGTACTGCTGCCCCATGCAGATCCCATTGCCCCGGGCAGAGCCCTTATTACTGTGGTTAGCCGGAGCGCCGCTATCATCAGGGCTCGCCCCTAGGCGGCACCCCTAGGTTTCAGGCGGATCGACCAGGCCGCGTGCCGGCACGGGCACCACCGCCTGACCGCAGGCCACGCTGGATAGCGGCGCCGTCACGCCACGACGCGAGCGCTGACGGTGCTTCGGGTGGCCAGCCCCGGCCACCCCGCCAACCCCCGGCCAGCCCGTGGCTAGCCCAGCGGCGGCTCGCCGGTGATCACCCAGTGGTACCTGCTGGTGAGGGTGGTTTCTCGCCAGGTGATCGAGGTGCGGCCGTTCGGCATGTGGTCCACGTCGAGCCGCCCATGGCCGGCCTCTTCCTCGACCTTCACGCCGGCCCAGCCGGCTGGGAAGACCACGCGCAACGTGAGTTCGTCGAGCGTCAGCCGGCGCTGCTGGTCGGGCGAGGTGGTGGACCACACCAGGTGGTCGCGGCCCGTCCTGCGAAGCGGGTTCCAGAGACCGGGAGAGCGATATCGCAGGGTCCACTCGGTCAGGTCCTGCAAGCCGGGCTGGAACAGCACCAGGGCCATGGTGTCGAGGTCGTCGTCCTGGATCAGGCTCACGTCCGCGTGAATGTCGCGGCCGTGGATCTCGCATGCCAGTTGTAATTCGTCGGGATCCGGTCTGGGTCCGCCGGACCAGGCGACGATCGGCTTCAGCGCTCGGTACACCAGGTACGGCTGAGGCGCCGTCCAGCGCCGCTCCACCACGGTGTCGTGGTCGTCGTCACCACCGACGACCACGGTGAGCTCGACCCTTTCGCGGAACAGATGCATCTGCCGGTTGGCAAGTTGGGACAGCGCGTGTTCGTACCGGCGCAACCGATTTTCCGACAGCGTCTCCGGCAGTCCCAACCGCTTTCGTAACGACTCCATGAATGCTCGACTCGGCAGCTGCCCGGCCGTGACGTCCTCGTGCTGGTGGTCGCGCAGTCTCAGGAATCGTTGACCGGCAAGAAGTAGTGGCAGGATCGGTTTACCGAGCTCCTGTGCCAGGTCGATCTCCCGGTCCACCCAGGCGGTGGCTTTGGCGGCCGGCGACATCACCACCAGAAATGCGCCACATTCGGTGATCCGCTCTTCGATCACCGCACCCCACGGGTTGCCGGCTTCGAGACTCCTGTCGGTCCAGGCCACAATGCCCGCCGTGGCAAGGTGACGGGTCAGCTGCTCCACGTACGTGACATCCTCGCGGCTATAGCTGATGAAGACATCGGGGTGACCCACGGGGCAACTCTAGCGTTCGGTAGCTGGCGCATAGAGACCCACCTTTTGGTGGCGACCTTGGGAAGGTTCACCCCCCTTGTGGGTGAAACAATCACCTTGTGTCTAGCTGTCAATCGGCGGCGCCGGTTCGCTGTCCACGTAAGTGTCTGAACCGGCGTCGCTCGGGTACGCCGACCTTGTGGTCCGATACGGTTGTCGGGGGTCTGAGTCGGATGTCGCGGAGAAGCAGTTGGATGGTGGCGGAGGGAGCAACGGTGGCGGGAAGAGCACCGTGTCTCCTGGACGGGTTCGGGTGTCGCGGGCGGTACCGGTCGGACGGCGGTTGCGCTAGCCGCGGTGCCATGGCCGCGCTGCCACGCCCACGCAGCTCGCAACCGTGCTGATAACCGTTCGTGATGGTGCGGGTGCGGACCGTGCTTGAGTACCGGTTGCTCTGCCACGGACGCGCACGGATACCGAATTCTCGGCATCAGCAGTCTGGCTGATGCCCTGGAGGACGTCTGTGTGCGGAACGGTGACGCGGTCGGTGTTGCGCTTGTTCGTGGGGTTGGCGATGGTGCTGCCTATCCTGCCGCTGCTGCCATGGGTGGCGTCTGCCGGCGGCCCGCCGCCGTCCATCCCGGGTACCCTGACGATCCCGAACGGCGGCCAGCCGCTGGGCAAGGCGTCCCAGGCTGGGTACCTGCCCGGTTCGGCGGGCGTGACCCCGACCGGGGGATTCACTTATAGCATCCCGCTCACCGTGCCGGCGGGGCGGGCCGGGATGGCGCCGCAGTTGGCGTTGTCCTACGCCAGTGGTGGTCAGGATGGTGTTTTCGGGCTGGGTTGGTCGATGCCGGGCATGTCCTCGTCGATCACGAGGTGTCCGCAGACGCCGGACACCGAGGGCACCCGCCGCGGGGTGCGTTTCGGCAAGAACGACCGGTTCTGTCTGAACGGCAACAAGCTTGTCGGCCTCGGCCCGGACGAGCCGGGCGCCACCGGGCTCTACGGCGACCACCTGACGGTGTACGGCACGCTGAACGACTCCTTCGCCAAGGTCGTGTCGGTGAACAAGCCGGGGTCCACCGCGACTGTGAACACGGGTCCGGATCAGTTTGTGGTGTATGGCAAGGATGGTCGGATCTCTACGTTTGAGGCGGAGGTGGCCGCGCGCGCTGAGCAGTCGGTGTCGTTGTTGAAGCGTTTCGAGGTGGATCGGGACGTGCCGGTCTGGACCGATTTGAACGGCGACGGCAAGCCGCAGGAGAACGAGATCGGCACGGCTGTGGTGAAGGATCTGCATGAGGATCCGAAGCTGCAGCAGCACACCGGGCCGGTGTCGTTGCCGCGGGTGTTCTGGTTGTTGCGTAGTGTGCGGGATCGTTCGGGTAATGAGATGCGGTATGAGTATCAGCCGCCGACGGTGGGGGCGGGTGGTAACGAGTTTCTGGTGTCGC
>Ga0209382_10006785_pt1 | contig 14680 bp, 9 predicted proteins | sample SoiMetdeltSBSDD5_FD_187599 | JGI IMG/M metagenome (GOLD analysis project Ga0209382, IMG submission 187599) | Bulk soil microbial communities from a Populus tree surrounding site in Tennessee, USA - Soil MetaG P. deltoides SBSDD5 (SPAdes) (version 2) | ecosystem: Environmental > Terrestrial >... | reverse complement strand
AACGACCTCGAGGAGAAGCTCAAGACGGCTCGTGGCGATGGCGCGCGCCGCGTGATCATCGTCACCGACGGTGTTTTCTCCATGGACGGCTACTTCGCCAAGCTGCGCGAAATCAGGGCTCTTGCCAACCGTTTTGATAGCATCATCATGGTCGATGACTGCCACGCAACAGGTTTCGTCGGGCCTGAGGGACGCGGCACCCATGCCCGCGCCGGGGTGAAGGTCGACATCATCACGAGCACCCTCGGCAAGGCGCTGGGCGGCTCGGCAGGAGGCTTCATTGCTTCGGCGCGGCCCATCGTCGATTTGATGCGCCAACGCTCCCGTCCCTATCTTTTTTCCAATGCGCTGCCGCCATCCGTCGTGGGAGCTGCCATCAAGGCCATCGAGCTTGCCGAGAAGGGAGATGACCACCGCCGGCGCCTCTTTGACAACGCCCGTCAATTCCGCGATGCAATGACATCCGCAGGTTTCAACCTCCTGCCCGGCGAGCACCCGATTATTCCGGTGATGCTGGGTGAGGCGGCTCTCGCCCAAAAACTCGCCTCGCGTTTGTTTGAGGACGGCATCTATGTCACCGGATTTTTCTACCCCGTCGTCCCTGAGGGCAAGGCCCGCATACGCACCCAGATGTCGGCTGCTTTGACCTCATCGGATATTGATCGGGCGGTCGCAGCCTTCAGGCGCGCCGCCGAGGAATTGAGGATTGTCTGAGGAGAATTTCGAGATGCGTGCTCTGGTAAAAACCAAACCCGCGCCAGGCCTGGAAATGCGCGACGAACCGGTTCCCGTGCCAGGTCCCGATGAAGTGCTGATCAAGGTGAGGAAAACGGGGATTTGCGGCACGGACGTTCATATTTGGAATTGGGACAAGTGGGCTGAGAAGACGATTCCCGTTCCGATGGTCGTCGGTCATGAGTTCTGTGGCATCGTCGAACAGGTCGGGACCCACGTCCGCACCGTCAAGGTGGGCGACCGCGTCTCAGGCGAAGGACATCTCATCGGCCTGAAGAGCCGCATGGCCAGGGCAGGCCACTTTCATCTCGACCCCGAAACCAAGGGCGTCGGCGTTAACGTGCCGGGCGCTTTCGCGGAATATCTGAAGCTTCCCGCCTTCAACGCCATTTTGCTGCCCGATGACATCGACGATGAAATCGGCGCCATCCTCGATCCCCTGGGCAACGCCGTGCATACGGCACTCTCCTTCGACCTTGTCGGCGAGGATGTGCTCATCACCGGCGCCGGACCCATCGGCATCATGGCCGCTGCCGTCTGCCGTCATGTCGGCGCCCGCCACATCGTGATAACCGACATCAACAAATACCGGCTCGATCTGTCGGCTCAGGCGGCCGATGCCATCCCCGTGAATGTTGCTGAGGAGGACCTGCGAGCGGTCATGGCGCGTCTCGGCATGAAGGAAGGCTTCGATATCGGACTTGAGATGTCGGGGGCACCCAAGGCTTTCGAGCAGATGGTTGACTGCATGATCATGGGGGGCAAGATCGCAATGCTCGGCATTCCCACCGGGCGTACGCCGGTAGACTGGGCCAGAGTCATATTCAAGGCCTTGACCATCAAGGGTATCTATGGCCGGGAAATGTTCGAAACCTGGTACAAGATGATCGCCATGCTGCAGTCGGGCCTCGAAATCCGCAACGTGATCACACACAGGATGAAGGCTGACGAATTTGCCACGGGCTTCGAGCTGATGAAACAAGGGTCTTGCGGCAAAATTGTTCTTGATTGGAGCGGCGAAACTTCCTTCGCAGGCGGTTCGGCATGAGTCACATACGCTTTGACCTGCGCCGCGCGCGCCTGCAGCGCAGCGAGCTGGCCGTGCCGGGCTCGAACCCCAAGATGATCGAACGCGCCGCCGCCAGCGACGCCGATTATGTTTTCCTCGATCTGGAGGATGCGGTGGCCCTCGGCGACAAGTCCAGAGCGCGCATCAATGTCGTGAAAGCCCTGAAAGAGATCGACTGGCGAAGCCTCAGCAAGACGATTTCGGTGAGGGTCAATGGCATCGACACGCCTTATATGTACCGTGACCTCATCGACGTGATGGAGGAGGCAGGCGACAGGGTCGATACCATATTGGTGCCGAAGGTGGGCGTGCCCGCCGATCTCTATCTTTGCGACGCCCTCATGAGCCAGATCGAGATGGACAAAGGGTTCAAGGCGAGGGTCGGGCTCGAAGCCTTGGTCGAGACCGCACTGGGCATGACCAATGTCGAGGCGATCGCCCGCGATGGCTCGCCCCGCCTCGAGGCCATCCATTTCGGTGTCGCCGATTACGCCGCATCCAACAAGGCGCGCACCGTGAGCATCGGCGGCTTGAACCCCGACTATCCTGGCGACCAGTGGCATGCCGCCCTGTCGCGCATGATCGTCGCCTGCCGCGCCTATGGCCTGCGTCCGATCGATGGACCCTTCGGCGACTTTGGTGACACTGAGGGCTATGTCGGCGCCGCCAGGCGCGCCGCCGCCTTGGGCGCTGAGGGTAAATGGGCGATTCACCCCTCGCAGATCGCGCTCGCCAATGAGGTTTTCTCCCCGACCGAGGCCGAAACCAAACGCGCCGAGCGCATCTTGGCTGCCCTCGCAGAGGCGGCAAGCGCCGGTAAAGGGGCGGCTCAGCTGGACGGCAAGATGATCGATGCGGCCTCGGCCCGCATGGCCGAGAACATCATTGGCATTCGCAAGTCGATCGACGCCCGCGGTCGCGCCTGATCGCCCGCCGATCGGTCTTGATTGATTCAACTTTGTAGCTCATGAACGCATCACCGGTCGGCCGGGCTTTGGGGAAGGTTAAGGGACGCGGACGATGCTGACCATCTACGGCGTGAAAAACGGTTGTCTGTCGACCGAGAAGGGATTTGTGAAGGGGTCCCTGCCGGACGGGGCTATGTGGATCGACCTGTTTTCTCCCACCCCCGAGGAGGAGCAGACTGTCGAAAAGACGTTGTCCATCGACATTCCCACGCGTGAAGAACTAGCTGAAATCGAAGTTTCGAGCCGTCTTTACCAGGAGGATGGTGCCACCTTCATGACCGCGACCTTGATCCGCCGCGGCGAAGATGGAAGGGCGGAATCGCAGCCCGTCACCTTCATCCTCAAGGATCGGTGGTTCGTCACCGTGCGCTACTCGGAGCCGCGCGCCTTTCCGCTCTTTGTCAGGCGCGCGCAGAAGCCCGGCAATTGTCCCGCGACGGGCGACGCCATTCTGATGAACCTGCTGGAAGCCGTCGTCGATCGCGCCGCGGACCATCTCGAGTCGGTGGCCCTGATCATCGACAAGACCTCGCATGAAGTCTTCCACACTGAGAAAACCAGGCGTCCGCGCCGCCGTGATTTTCAGGGTCTGCTGCAGCGCATCGGCGAGGAAGGCGATTTCAATTCCAGGCTTCGCGAAAGCCTCGTCAGCCTGCTGCGCCTTGCCGCCTTTCTATCCTCGGTGCTCGACAGCGCCGGTGCCAAGAAGGCAAACCGCGAGGTCAAGGCGCATCTGAAGACCCTCCAGCGCGACATACAGTCTCTCACCGATCACTCGACCTTCGTCTCGGGTAAGATCAGCTTCCTGCTCGACGCCATTCTGGGAATGAGCGCAATCGAGCAGAACGCCATCATCAAGATCTTCTCCGTCGCCGCCGTGGTGTTCCTTCCCCCGACGCTGGTCGCCAGCGTCTATGGCATGAACTTCCACTCAATGCCGGAGCTTGATTGGCACTATGGCTATCCCATTGCCCTCGGCCTTATGGCGCTCTCCGCCATTGTTCCGGTCGTCTATTTCCGCCGCAAGGGATGGTTGTGAGCTGCTAACTGGGCATCGACCAGCTCAGTCCCGGGAAGCGTGCAAAATCTCGATCTAGCGTGATCCACTCGCACGCATTCTCGATGGCTAGAGCAGCGAACCAAGCATCGCTTATCAAATTACCTTTCGCTCCTGCGGTCAGACATAGTTCGCAGAAAATTTCCCAATGTCGAGGACCCGGTTGTATGGCAATTGCTTGTGGATGATCGATGAGCGTTTGACAGAAATCCAGTGCCTCCGAGACGTCGCTGGGAGGATCAAAAATTCTTCCGTTGGTAGTGATCCGCACCGCTGCGGCTAGAACTTGGAACGAGATGCTGAAGCGGCCACCTCTCAAGAGGAGACTCTCCAGCCACCGACGGCAAACTTCATGACCCACTGCATCTCTGCGGAAGGCAGAGGCCACGACATTCACATCCGCTAATATCAACGAAGTTTCTCGAAGGACGACTGGCGATCGAGTATCTCCAAAAGAGCAGAAGAGTCGCTCAAATCGACCAGGACCTTGCCTGCGGCGCGTGATACACGGGGCAATAGGGGCCTTTGTTGCTCCTTTGCCGGCGTGGCGAGTACGAGCCGCAGTCCATCCTCGATCATGGAAGTCAAGGTGACGTCGAGTGCTGCTGCTCGACGCTTAGCCTGCTTCATTAATTCGTCAGGCAGTCTCACGGTCGTTCGAGTATGTCTTGACATACCCAAAAGTATGCCGATATGTCGGAAAAGTCAAGCCACCTTCACTCCGCCGCTTCGCTCGCGCGCGCCGCCCTTCGTCCTCGCCTCAGAACTTCGCCGAGAAACCGCCCCGTGTAGCTCCTTGGTTCCTTGACGATGTCCTCAGGCGTGCCGGCAAACACGATCTCGCCGCCCTTGTCGCCCCCCTCGGGTCCCAGATCGATGATCCAGTCGGCGGTCTTGATGACCTCGAGATTGTGCTCGATCACCACAACCGTGTTGCCCTGATCCACGAGTTCGTGCAGCACGTCCAGGAGCTTTTTCACGTCGTGAAAATGCAGGCCCGTCGTCGGCTCGTCGAGAAGATAGATTGTGCGGCCCGTCGCCCGCCGCGACAACTCCTTGGCAAGCTTCACGCGCTGCGCCTCTCCGCCCGACAATGTGGTCGCCTGCTGGCCGATATGAATATAGCCGAGGCCGACGCGCTCCAGAGTTTCGAGCTTGTCCCGCACGGCGGGCACGGCGCGGAAGAACTCCGCCCCTTCCGAAACCGTCATGTCGAGGACGTCGGCGATGGATTTGTCCTTGAACTTGATCTCTAAAGTCTCGCGGTTGTAGCGCTTGCCGTGACACTCATCGCAGGTGACATAGACGTCAGCGAGAAAGTGCATCTCGATCTTGAGCACCCCGTCTCCCTGGCAGGCCTCGCAGCGTCCTCCCTTGACGTTGAAGGAGAACCGCCCAGGTCCATAGCCGCGCGCTTTGGCCTCCGGTAGGCCGGCAAACCAGTCACGGATGGGCGTGAAGGCGCCGGTATAGGTTGCGGGATTGGAGCGCGGCGTTCGCCCGATGGGGCTTTGATCGATGTCGATGATCTTGTCGAGATACTGCAGCCCCTCGATTCGGTCATGCGCCAGAGGCTGATCCCGCGAGCCCATGAGCTTGCGGGCGGCGGCGCGATAGACGGTGTCGATCAGCAGCGTCGACTTGCCTCCCCCCGACACGCCTGTCACGCAGGTGAAGAGCCCAAGCGGAATCTCGGCCGACACGTTCTTGAGATTGTTGGCTCTGGCACCCCTGACCACGATGCTGCGATGGAGCTCCGGCTGCCTCCGGCGTTTCGGCAGCGCGATCTGCTGCATGCCGGTCAAATACTGTCCGGTGAGCGAGGCAGGGCTCGCCATGATCTGCTCGGGCGTTCCTTGCGCGACGATCTCACCGCCATGGCGGCCCGCACCCGGACCGATGTCGACGACGTGGTCCGCCGTGCGGATGGCATCTTCATCATGCTCCACGACGATGACCGTATTGCCGAGATCGCGAAGCCGGGTCAGCGTCTCGAGCAGCCGCGCATTGTCGCGCTGATGCAGGCCGATGGAAGGTTCATCGAGGACATAGAGGACGCCGGTCAGGCCGGAGCCGATCTGCGAGGCAAGCCTGATGCGCTGGCTTTCGCCGCCCGACAGCGTGCCGGACGTACGCGACAGCGACAGATAGTCGAGGCCCACATCGACGAGAAACCTGAGCCGCTCGCGGATTTCTTTGAGAATCGGGGCTGCGATCTCGCGCTCTTTGGATTTGAGCGTCGGCACGAGGCCCTCGAACCACGCTCGCGCAGCGCTGATCGACATGTCGGTGACCTGGCCGATGTGAAGACTTCTCACCTTCACGGCAAGCGCCTGTGGCTTCAGGCGATAGCCGCCACAGGTTTCGCAGGGCCGGTCCGACTGATAACGGGAAAGCTCCTCGCGCATCCACTCGGAATCGGTCTCGCGCCAGCGGCGCTCGATATTGCCGATCACCCCCTCGAAGGTCTTGCGCGTTTTGTAGGTCCTGACCCCATCGTCATAGGTGATCACAACTTCCTCATCGCCGGTGCCGAAAAGAACCCCCTCGCGAGCCTTCTTCGGCAGCTTCTCCCACGGCGTGGACATCGAAATGCGGTAATGCTTGGCGAGGGCCTCGAGGGTCTGCATGTAGTAGGGTGAGGCCGACCCTGATTTCGCCCAGGGCTGTATGGCCCCGTCGCGCAGCGACAGTGTCGGATCGGGTACCACCAGTTCAGCCTCGAAATGCAGCTCCGTCCCCAGCCCGCCGCAGGCAGGGCAGGCGCCGAAAGGATTGTTGAACGAGAAAAGCCGCGGCTCGATCTCCTCGATCGTGAACCCGGAGACTGGACAGGCGAATTTTTCCGAGAAAATGAGCCGGCGAGGCAAACCGCGCTCGTCCTTCTCATCGGCAAGCTCCGCAACGGCAATCCCGTCCGCCAGCTTAAGTGCCGTCTCGAAGGAATCCGCGAGCCTCGTTGCCATGTCCGGGCGCACGACCACCCGGTCCACCACCACGTCGATATCGTGCTTGAACTTCTTGTCGAGCGCCGGTACTTGGTCGATCTCGTGGAACTCTCCGTCGACCTTCACCCGCTGGAAGCCTTTTTTCTGCAGCTCGGCGAAGTCCTTACGATATTCGCCCTTGCGGCCACGGATGATGGGTGCCAGCAGGTAGAGCCGCGCGCCTTCGGGAAGCTCCATCACCCGGTCGACCATCTGGGTGACGGTCTGGCTCTCGATGGGCAGTCCCGTCGCTGGCGAATAGGGTACACCGATGCGCGCGAAGAGAAGGCGAAGGTAATCGTAGATCTCCGTCACGGTGCCCACGGTGGAACGCGGATTCCGCGAGGTTGTCTTCTGCTCGATGGAGATGGCGGGCGACAACCCGTCGATCTGGTCGACGTCGGGCTTCTGCATCATTTCCAGGAATTGTCGCGCATAGGCCGAGAGAGACTCGACATAGCGCCTTTGCCCCTCGGCATAGATGGTATCGAAGGCCAGCGAAGATTTGCCGGAGCCGGAGAGCCCGGTGAACACGATCAGGCTGTCGCGCGGCAAATCGAGCGAAATATTCTTCAGATTGTGCTCGCGGGCACCCCGAATAGAGATGAGTTTTCGACTTTCCGCCATGGGTAAGAACTAGACCAAAACGTGAACACGGGCAATCACAACTCTGCGGCCATCCACATGGGGGCAGGGTGGCAAATGGTGCGTTGACGGCACCTTATCAAGCGCGCTGCCTCCCCGTGAAGGAACCCTCTTCGGCCTGAATGACGATTTGGACAGTGCCGCCGCTCGACGCATTACCCGTGATGTGTCGTCGAGACGAAGGTCTTGTCGTTCTGTGCGTCCCGCTCGAAGCGCAGAAAATCGTAATAGCCGCAATTGGAGACCCCTGGGTATTCGCGGCACACCGCGGGCCTTGCCTTGTAGATCGTGCACCGGCGCGCTTTCGTGTCGAAGAACTGGCAGATCTTGCCGTAATGCTGATCCTTCTTGCGGCGCATGATCCGCTTATACCCGTAGCCTGACTTGAGATATTTCTGCTCGAAGGCCTCGGGGCTCAATTGGAAATGTTTGGCAAGCCTCTCCAGATCACGCTTGCTGACGACGACCGCGGGGTAGGAGCAGCAATAGCCGGGGCACTTAAGGCAATTGTAGTTCTTCCGCATGTCGTCGACGCCTCAGTTGCACATTGAACCCAATAGTGCCGCACGTCCGCGGGAGCAATAGCAAATGCTTACTTGCCAACGGAAACGAACAGGCAGCGAAGCGGCAATTGGCGCAACTCGTCATTCCGGCGAAAGCCGGAATCCAGCTTCATCTTTGGTGCGTGAAACAGATGGCCGGATCAAGTCCGGCCATGACGGCTTCTTTAGGCGTTCATGCGCGGGCGTGACCCGCGCATCTGCAACCAGTTATCGTCATTCCGGCGAAAGCCGGAATAACGCTTCGACTCACCGGCGCTTGCAAGCTGGACCCCGACCTGCGCCGGGGTGACGAGTGAAAAAGTGATCGGCGATGGATGTTAAGAGAGTGCGAAGCGAGTCACTCCACCGTCTGCTTCACATAACGTCCAGGCGCATCCTCGATGGGGTTATACCGCCCGCCGCCCGGCTTTCGTGCCTTCACCCCCTTGCCGGAGTGCGGATCGATCCACTTGAGCCAATCGGGCCACCACGACCCCGGATGCTCGCGCGCACCGGCCCACCATTCCTCGAGCGTGGGAGCGCCATCCTCATTCGTCCAATATTGATATTTTTGCGCTTCGGGCGGGTTGACCACGCCCGCGATATGACCGGAAGCCGCCACGACGAGCCGCACCGGGCCGCCGAAATGGTGGCCGAGCCGGAACACCGAGGCGAGCGGCGAAATATGATCCTCCTTGGTGCCGAGATTGTAGATGGGCAGCTTGACCTTCCTGAGGTCCAGCCGCACGCCGTCCAGGGTCATTTGCCCCTTCGACAATCGGTTGTTGAGGTAGCATTCCCTGAGATAGAAACTGTGCACATTGGCGGGCATGCAGGTGCCGTCGGAATTCCAGTAGAGCAGGTCGAAAGCCATCGGAGTCTTGCCGAGGAGATAATTGTTGATGACATAGGACCAAATCAGATCATTCGAGCGCAGGAGATTGAAGGCATCCGCCATGCGTCGCCCGGGCAGATAGCCCTTCTCCGCCATGCGCGCTTCGATCCACCGCACCTGCTCTTCATCGACATAGACCTTGAGATCGCCTGACTTTTCAAAATCGACCTGTGCCGCAAGGAACGTCGCCGAGTTCACCCGCCCATCGCCCTTCTGCGCCATATAGGCAAGCGAGGCCGCCACCAGCGTGCCGCCGACGCAATAGCCCACGACATTGACTTTCTTCTGCCGCGTCGCCTTGAGCGTGACGTCGAGCGCCGTGAGGAATCCCTCGCGCATGTAGTCGGCGAAGGTCTTGTGTGCCTGTCTTTCGTCAGGATTGATCCAGGAGACCACGAAAACGGTCAATCCCTGTGCCACGGCCCATTTGATGAACGATTTTCTCTCGTTAAGGTCGAGAATGTAATATTTGTTGATCCATGGCGGCACGATCAGCAGCGGTATCTCGCGCACTTTTTCGCTCGTCGGCTCGTACTGTATGAGCTGGAACACGTCGTTCTCGAAAATGACCTTGCCCGGCGTCGTCGCCAGATTCCTCCCCACGGCGAACGCCTCGGCATCCACCTGCGAGATGCGCAGCCTGCCGCCGCCAGCCTCGAGATCGCGTTCAAGCCGTTCCAGCCCGTCGACAAGATTTCGGCCGTTGGTCGCGAGCGTGAGCTTGAGCACTTCCGGATTGGTAAGGGCGAAATTCGTGGGCGAAAGCGCGTTCATGATCTGCTCGGTATAGAACCGCGCCTTGTGTCGCGTGTGCTCGTCGAGCTCATCGGCATCCGCCACGAGATCCTTGGCCCAATTGGCGGTGATCAGATAGGACTGCTTGAGAAAGTCGAAGACCTGGTTCGTATCCCAGTCCGCATCTTTGAAACGCTTGTCGCCGCGATGCGGCACGACGACCGGCGAGACCGCTTCTCCCTGCATGCGGCGCCAGAAATTCTCCCACAGCCGCGCATAGGCTTGCCAGAGTCTCACATTGGCCTGTGCGATCTTCAGAGGATTGGCGAGATAGGCTCTCGCGACCTCGCTGAAGGTCTTCATGACGAGATCGAGCGGTGTGATCTGTGACTCGAACTCTCGCTCGACGCTGTTACGCCGTCCGGCCATGAGGGCGGCGATGCGTGTTGCGCTCTCGAACGCGCGCGCCATGTTGCGCGACAGTTCGACCGGGTCGCTCAGCTTGAAATCAACCGGACCTGGTGCTCTGGCGTCCATTCTCAACGCAACCAATTACTAACCCTTACAGGCATCTAATCACTATCGGCGAATTTACAGCCTTCCCACCCTCCTCCAAACTCCTTTAACGATCGGTTGAAAAGCCGACCGTCTGCATTCATAAGGTGCCTCCGTCCTCAATTCTCGTGGAGGGAAGAGCTTTTAGGGGGCTAAGATGACAAAGTCACTGAGACTGGGTTTGGCCGGGCTTGGCACGGTCGGCACGGGCGTCCTTGATGCACTGCAAAAACATGGGCGGGCCTTGAGCTTACGGACCGGCCGGCCCGTCGAGCTCGTAGCCATAACCGCCCGCAATGCGGACAAGCCGCGCGGCGCCCACGATCTGAGCAGGTTGCAATGGGTTAACGATGCCGTCCGATTGGCGGCGATGCCGGACATCGATGTCTTTATCGAACTCATTGGAGGCGAGGGGGACCCGGCCAGGTCCGCCGTCGAAACCGCTCTGAAATCCGGTAAGCATGTGGTGACCGCCAACAAGGCTCTGCTGGCGCATCATGGCGCCGCCCTAGCGCGCCTGGCCGATGAGAAGAGTGTTGGCCTCTACTTTGAAGCGGCGGTTGCGGGGGGCATACCAATCGTCAAGGCCATGCGCGAAAGCCTGGCTGGCAATGGGGTCAAGCGGGTGACGGGCATACTCAACGGCACCTGCAATTACATCCTCACCAAGATGACCTCCGAGGGCCGGGACTTTGCCGAGGTTCTCCAGGAGGCGCAGAAGCTCGGCTATGCGGAAGCCGATCCCAGTTTCGACGTGGGCGGTCATGACACCGCGCACAAGCTCGCCATCCTGACGTCGCTCGCCTTCGGCACCGAGCCAAGCCTTGAGTCCGTCTATATCGAGGGCATCGAGAACATTACCCGCGAGGACATCCGCAACGCCCATGATCTCGGTTACAAGATCAAGCTTTTGGGCGTGGCGGTCCAGACCGAGGATGGCATCGAGCAGCGCGTACATCCCACCCTCGTCAAGAAGGGCTCCCCCATGGCCGAGGTCGACGGGGTGTTCAATGCTGTTGCGGTGAATGCCGACTTCACAGGCGATCTGATGCTGGAAGGTCGAGGCGCTGGCGCTCATCCGACTGCGGCAAGCGTCCTCTCGGACATCGGCGACATTGCCCAAGGCAACCGGCTGCCGGCCTTTGGGATACCCGCCGCCCAGCTCAAGCCCTACCGAAGGGCTGCCCTCAAGGCGCATGAAGGTGGCTACTATGTCGCCTTGGAGCTCTTTGACCGCCCCGGCTCCGTCGCCGGCATCGCCAATCGCCTTGCCGAGCAGAAAATTTCGATCGAGAGCATTGTTCAGCGCGCCCCCCAATCCGAACAGGCGACGGCCCCCTTCATCCTCATTACCCACGATACGCTCGAAAGCTCGATGCGAAAGGCGCTGGAGAACATCGAGGCCGACGGCCACGTGGCGAAAACCCCGCGCATGATCCGCATCGAACGGATCTGATTCGTGGGCAGCGTTCTTCTTGTCGTGAGAATGACAAACGTCATGCCTTGCTCTAAGAACCCGCAGCATCCTGGAGATTCGTCATGCTGAACCGCATGCTCACCATCGAAATTGCCCGTGTGACGGAAGCGGCCGCCATTGCGGCGGCGCGCTGGCGCGGGCGGGGAGATGAAAAGGCGGCGGATCAGGCGGCTGTCGACGCCATGCGCCACGCCCTCAACCAGATCATGCTCGTGGATGGTCTTGTGGTGATCGGAGAAGGCGAGCGGGACAAAGCCCCGATGCTCTACATCGGTGAAAAGGTGGGAGGCGGCGGCAATCAGCACATAGACGTGGCGCTCGATCCCCTCGAAGGCACCACTCTGTGCGCCAAGGCCATGCCCAATGCCATTGCCGTGATCGCCATGGCCGATACCGGCAGCCTCCTCCATGCGCCCGATACTTACATGGACAAGATCGCGATCGGCGGCGGGTACCCCGACGGCGTCATCGATCTTGATGTTCCGCCCGAAGAGAATATTGCCGCCATGGCCAAGGCCAAGGGGGTGAAGCCGAGTGAGATCAGGGCCTGCATCCTCGATCGTCCGCGCCATGCCGAGCTCATCGCCGCCGTACGCAGGACCGGCGCCGCCATCCATCTCATCACAGATGGCGATGTCGCAGGCGTCATTCACACGACCAATCCCGAGGACACGGGAATCGACATCTATTTGGGAATCGGTGGCGCACCCGAAGGCGTTCTTGCAGCCGCCGCCCTTCGCTGCACCGGCGGGCAGATGCAAGGCCGTCTGCAGACCAAGAATGCCGAGCAAAAGGCGCGAGCGGCCAAAATGGGTGTCACCGACTTCGACCGGAAGCTCACGCTCCACGACATGGCCTCGGGCGACGTCATCTTCGCCGCTACCGGCGTGACCAATGGCTCGCTTCTCAAGGGAGTGCGCTTCGAAAAACACTGGACCGAGACGGAAACGGTGGTCATGCGCTCGGCCACTGGTACAATCCGCTGGATCAAGAATCGCAAGCGAGTCGATGCCGATCACCACGCATGATGAGCCCTTCTTTCTCAAGGTTGAGCGCTCGGTAACCGGGCGCCGCTGGCTCCCCCGGCTCGCCGACAGCCGAGCGGCGCTGACGATTTCTCAGCGCCACGATCTGCCGGAGATACTCGGGCGGGTCTTGGCGGGCAGGGGAGTTTTGCCGGACGATGCCTTGCGCCATCTCAACCCGACTTTGCGCGAACTCATGCCTCAGGCGCTGAACCTGACCGATCTAGAGAGGGGCGGAAAGCGCTTGGCAGCCGCCATCCGCAGTGGCGAGCGGATCGGATTGATCGGCGATTATGACGTCGACGGCGTAACGTCCGCAGCCTTGCTCATCCGATTTCTGCGTGACCTGGGCCGGGATGCGGAGGTGCATATTCCGGATCGGTTGATCGAGGGCTATGGACCAAACCGCACGGCCATAGAAAGCCTGCACGCCAAGGGCGTTTCCCTGCTCATCACACTGGATTGCGGTGTGATGGCACATGATCCGCTGCTGCGGGCGGCCGAACTCGGTATGGACGTGTTGGTCGTCGATCATCATCAGGCGGGCGAGACCCTCCCCGCCTGCCACGCGCTCATCAATCCCAACCGCCTCGACGATCTGTCGGGACTGGGTTTCATGTCGGCCGCCGGGGTCACCATGTGCCTTGTCGCTTCTGCGAGCCGCACGCTTCGGGAGGAAGGCTGGTACGGAGAAAAACAGCCCCCCGACCTTCTCCAGTTTCTCGATCTCGTCGCGCTCGGCACCATTTGCGATGTCGTGCCGCTTCTGGGGCTCAATCGGGCCTTCGTCACCCAGGGACTGAAAGTCCTCGCCAACCGAAGCCGTGTGGGTCTTGCCGCCCTGGCAGATACGGCCCGTCTCAAACGCCGGCCCGACACGCATGCCGCGGGCTTTCTCCTGGGCCCGAGGCTCAATGCTGCTGGGCGCGTGGGTCATGCCCGCAAGGCGTTGCAGCTTCTCCTGACCGAGGACCGGGGAGAGGCAATGGCTCTCTCCATGGATCTTGAACGTCTGAACCGCGAGCGCCAGGAGATCGAATGGGGGATCATCGAGCAGGCGGTACAGCAGGCCGAGGACTCCTTGGGACTGGAAGCCAGGCTGTCCGTATTGGTCGTGGCAGGCGAGGGCTGGCACCCGGGCGTCCTGGGCTTGGTTGCTGCACGGCTCAAGGAAAAATACAATTTGCCCAGCATTGCCATAGGTTTTGCACCGGGCTCCTCCCTTGGAGCGGGGTCAGGCCGGTCGATATCGGGTGTCGACATGGGGGCAGCCGTCAAGGCGGCCGCCGACCAGGGCATATTGGTTAAGGGCGGCGGCCACGCCATGGCAGCCGGGCTCACCATCGATGGGGCAAGCCTCGGCCGCTTCCGCGCCTTCATGGAGGAGCGCCTCTCCGGCCCATTGGCCAACGCCCGTATGCGCAACGTCATTGCCATCGACGGGGCCCTTTCCGCGCGGGCGGCCTCCTTGGATTTGCTCGATCTGCTTGAAAGGGCAGGGCCATTCGGCACCGGCAACCCTTCACCCGTATTTGCTTTTCCCGCCCACCGCGTGATCTATGCCGACGGCGCTGGCACCGATCACGTGCGCTGCACGGTCGAATCGAATGACGGCGCAAAGCTGAAAGCCATAGCCTTCCGCGCGCTTTCCACCCCTCTGGGCGAGCTGCTCCTTTCGGAGCGCCAGCTTCCCCTGCACATCGCCGGCCGGCTGGCGCCCGACGATTGGAATGGCGCCCGCCAGGTGCAGCTCATGATCGACGATGTCGCCGAACTGACGGGAATCTGAACACGGGCGCTGTGAAAGAGGCAGGAAAATGCATCACACCTGCCTCCTTTCCTGTTAATCTTCAGAGCCATAGCACCAGTCAAGGCACGATAGCATTGCTTCAGGACGTCAAACTGCGCAACAGCGTCACCCAGGCCATCGCCGAGCTCAGGCCCCTGCTGGGCGACAGATTGTCGACAGCCGAGGTGGTGAGGGCGCAGC
>Ga0209382_10006784_pt1 | contig 14687 bp, 13 predicted proteins | sample SoiMetdeltSBSDD5_FD_187599 | JGI IMG/M metagenome (GOLD analysis project Ga0209382, IMG submission 187599) | Bulk soil microbial communities from a Populus tree surrounding site in Tennessee, USA - Soil MetaG P. deltoides SBSDD5 (SPAdes) (version 2) | ecosystem: Environmental > Terrestrial >... | reverse complement strand
CGCGCCGCGGCCTCCGCGGCCGGCAGCGACAGCGCGCCGAACTCCTTCGCGAACACCGGCTGGCGGTGCAGCGGGATCGGGTAATACACGCCGCTTGCGACGCCGGCCTCGGCGAGCGCCTGCTTGGCCGCGTCGCGGCGCGCCAGGCGCAGCGTGAACTGGTGGTAGATGTGCGTGCCGTGCCCGTGCTCGGCGGGCAGCCGCAGCGCGGCGCCCGCCAGCAGCTCGCGGTAGCGCGCCGCATGCGCGCGCCGCGCCGCGCTGAAGCGCGCCAGGTGCTTGAGCTTCACGCGCAGGATCGCCGCCTGCATCTCGTCGAGCCGGCTGTTCAGGCCGATCACCTCGTGCGAGTAGGTCACCCGGCTGCCGTGGTGGCGCAGCATGCGCAGCGCCGCGTCGTGCTGCGCCGTGCGCGCGGTCACAAGGCCGGCGTCGCCGTAGGCGCCGAGGTTCTTCGTCGGGTAGAAGGAAAAGCAGCCGAAATCGCCCCAGGCGCCCGACTGCCGGCCGTCCCAGTCGGCGCCGATGGACTGCGCGCAGTCCTCGATCAGCACCAGTCCCTTCTTGCGGCACAGCTCGGCGATCGGCGGCATCTCGGCGCACTGGCCGAACAGGTGCACCACGATCGCCGCGCGCGTGCGCGGCGTGAGCGCCTTCTCCAGCGTCGCCGCGGTCATGTTGAAGGTCGCGGGGTCCACGTCGGCGAACGCCGGTCGCGCGTGCACGTACGCGATGGCCTCGGCGGTGGCAATGAACGTAAAGGCCGGCGTCACCACCTCGTCGCCCGGGCCGATGCCCGCGGCGCGCAGCGCGAGGTGCAGCGCGTCGGTGCCCGAGTTGCAGGCCACCGCGTGCGGCACGCCCAGCAGCGCCGCGATCTCCCGTTCCAGCGCCGCGCCCTCCGGGCCGAGGATGAAGTGGCCGGAGGCGAGCACGCGCTCCAGGGCCGCGCGCACCTCCGCCCCCACCTCGCGCAGCTCGGCGGCCAGGTCGAGGATCGGGACCTTCACGCCGCGACCGCCTTGAAGCGCTCCAGCCGCGCGCGCACCAGGCGCCCGACTTCCAGCGCCAGCGCCAGCGCCTTGCGGCCGTCCTCGCCCGCCACCGGCGGCCGGCGGCCGCCGCGCACCGCGTCGACGAAGCCCTCGATCTCCGCGCGCAGCGCATCGCGGTCGTCGAACGTGGCCTCGTCCTCGACGATCCCGCCTTTGCGCGCGTCGCGGCGCACCATGCGCAGCTTGCCCGCCTGCAGGTCGGCCGAGGCGTAGCCGTCGCCCTGGAACACGCGCAGCTTCCGCACCGGCGACTGGCTGACGCGGCTGGCCGACAGGTTGGCGACGCAGCCGTCGGCGAACTCGATGCGCACGTTGGCGATGTCGATCGAATCGGTGAGCACCTGGAAGCCGCAGGCGGAGATCTGCGCGATCTCGCCCCTGGCGAGCGACAGCACCAGGTCCAGGTCGTGGATCATCAGGTCGAGGACCACGTCCACCTCGATGCCGCGCTGCTTGAAGGCCGAGAGCCGCTCGCAATCGATGAACAGGGGCTTCGTCGACGCGGCGGCGAGGGCGCGGAACGCGGGATTGAAGCGCTCCAGGTGCCCGACCGCGAGCAGCGCGCCGCCGCGGCGCGCCGCGGCGAGCATCGCGTCGGCCTCCTCGAGCGAGCGCGCGATGGGCTTCTCGACCAGCGCGTGCACTCCCGCCTCGAGCAGCGGCAGCGCCACGGCGTGGTGCCGGTCGGTGGGCACCGCGATGCTCACCAGGTCCACGCGCCCGGCCAGGGCGCCCGGGTCGGCGAGCGCCGCGCAGGCGTGCTTCGCGGCGACCTGCTTCGCGCGCGCGGCATCCGCGTCGACCACCGCCACCAGCTCGACGCCCTGCAGCGCCGCCAGCTTCTCGGCGTGGAACTGGCCGAGGTAGCCGACGCCGATCACGGCGGCGCGCAGCGTCTTTTTCATGGCTGCATTCTAGTCAGTAGAAGCGCGCCTCGCCCTCGGGGCGCGTCTTGAAGCGCTTGTGCATCCACAGGTACTGCTCCGGGATCTCGCGGCACACCGCTTCGATGTGGGCGTTCATGCGCCGCGTGTCGGCCAGCAGGTCCGCGGTGGGAAAGCCCTCCCAGGGCGGCTCGATGCGCACCAGGTAGCCCTGTCCGCCGGGCAGCATGCGCGTCACGCAGGGCAGCACCCGGGCGCCCGAGAGCTTGGCGATGCGCGACAGGCCCGGCACGGTCGCCGCGGGCACGCCGAAGAACGGCACGAACACCGCGTTCAGCGGACCGTGGTCCTGGTCGGGCAGGTAGTAGAAGGCCCGGTGCTCGCGCAGCATGGCGGTGATCGCGGCGCGCACCCCTTCCTGCCGCGACACCTGGCGCTGGTTGCCGAAGCGCCCGCGGCCCAGCGCCAGCAGCCGCCCGAAGCGCGCGTCCTTCTGCCGCGAGTAGATGCCCACCATGTCCAGCTCCATGCACAGCCGCGTGAAACCCGCATCCAGGCCGGCGAAGTGCGGCACGAACAGCAGCGCCGGCGCGGCGCCGAGCGCGCGCAGGTGCTCCAGGCCCTCGACGCGCACCAGGCGCTCGATCCTCTCGCGCGGCGCCCACCACAGCAGGCCATGCTCGACGAAGCCGCGGCAGAACGAGCGGAAGTGCGCGCGCGCCAGGCGCTCGCGCGCCGCCGGGTCCATCTGCGGGAAGCACTTGGCGAGGTTGATGCGCGTCACGCGCCGGCGCTCCGGGATCAGCCAGTAGAGGAGCGCGCCCGCCGCATTGCCGATCGCCGCCTGGATCCGGAGCGGCAGGAAGTGGACCAGCCACATGAGGAAGAACACCACGCGGCTCATCGCCCGCCCCGCGGCTTCTTGTAGCGGTTGTAGCCCCACAGGTACTGGCCGGGGCACTCGCGGATCGCCGCTTCGAGGGCGCGGTTGATGCGCCGCGTCCCGCTTTCGCCGGGCAGGGCGCTCGGCAGCGGCGCCATGCGCAGGGCGTAGCCCGCGCCGCGCGGCAGCCGCCGCCCGACGGCGAGGAAGCAGGCCACGTCGCCGCGCGCGATGAGCTTCGCGGCGAGCGTCATGGTGTAGGCCGGCCGGCCGAAGAATTCGGCCCACTCGCCCTCGCCCTCGCCGGGCACCTGGTCGGGGAGGATGCCCACCGTCTCGCGTCGCTTGAGCGCGGAGAGCAGTTGCCGCACGCCGCCGAGGTCCGCGCTCGCCAGGGTCATGTTCCGGCCGCCCCTGCCCCGCTCCATCAACGGGCGCAGCCAGTCGACCTTGGGCGGGCGGTAGAGCACGGTGAGGGGCACGCGCTCGGCCGCCGCCTGCGCGGTGATCTCGAAGCACCCCAGGTGCGGCGTCAGGAACACGATGCCGCGGCCCGCGGCGTGCACGCGCGCCGCCTCCTCCAGCCCTTCGAAGCCGTGCACCAGCTTGAGGACCTCTTCGCGCGGGCGCAGCCAGAGCTTGGGCGACTCGGTGATCAGCTTGCCCGCCTCGGCGATCGCTTCGCGGCGCGTGCGCGCATCGGTGTAGCCGGCCTGCTCGAGGTTGGCGCGCAGGCGGCGCCGGTAGGTGGGCGACAGCGCGTACATCGCCCACCCGAGGAGGCTGCCCAACGCGTGCAGGACGCGCAGCGGGAGGCGCGCCGCCAGCTGCATCATCTGCTATCCTTCAACCCTTTTTTCAGGCGAGCCCCATGAGCGAATTTCTTTTCACTTCCGAGTCGGTGTCCGAGGGCCATCCGGACAAGGTCGCCGACCAGATTTCCGACGCGGTGCTGGACGCGATTCTAAGCCAGGACAAGACCTCGCGCGTCGCCGCCGAGACGCTGGTGAAGGACAACCTGGTGGTGCTGGCCGGCGAGATCACCACCGGCGCCAAGGTGGATTACCAGAGCGTGGTGCGCAGGACCGTCAAGCGCATCGGCTACGACGACCCGGTGATCGGCTTCGACACGCACACCTGCACGGTGATCGTGGCCTACGGCGAGCAGTCCAAGGACATCGCCCAGGGCGTCGATGAAGGCAAGGGGCTCGACCTCGACCAGGGCGCCGGCGACCAGGGCCTGATGTTCGGCTACGCCTGCGACGAGACGCCGAGCCTGATGCCGATGGCCATCTACCTGTCGCACCGCCTGGTCGAGCGCCAGTCCGAGCTGCGCCGCGACGGGCGCCTCGCCTGGCTGCGGCCGGACGCGAAGTCCCAGGTCACCATCCGCTACGCCAACGGCAAGCCCGATTCGATAGACACCGTGGTGCTCTCGACGCAGCACAAGCCGGGCATGACCCACAAGCAGATCGAGGAGGCGGTGATCGAGCAGGTGATCAAGCCGGTGCTGCCGAAGAACCTGCTGAAGGGCAAGGTCAAGTACCTCGTCAACCCCACCGGCAGCTTCGAGATCGGCGGCCCGAAGGGCGACTGCGGCCTCACCGGCCGCAAGATCATCGTCGACACCTACGGCGGCTCAGCGCCGCACGGCGGCGGCGCCTTCTCCGGCAAGGATCCCTCGAAGGTGGACCGCTCGGCCGCCTACGCGGCGCGCTACGTGGCGAAGAACATCGTCGCCGCGGGGCTCGCCTCGAAGTGCCTGGTGCAGGTGTCCTACGCCATCGGCGTGGCGCAGCCCACCAGCGTGATGGTCACCACCCAGGGCACCGGCAAGATCGCCGACGAGAAACTCTCGCAGCTGGTGCTCGCCAACTTCGACCTGCGGCCCAAGGGCATCATCCAGATGCTGGACCTCCTGCGCCCGATCTACGAGAAGACCGCCGCCTACGGCCACTTCGGCCGCGAGGAGCCCGAATTCACCTGGGAGCGGACCGACAAGGTCCTGGCGCTCAAACAGGCAGCCTGACCGCCTAGGCTTTGTAGTTCGCCGAATTGCCCCGGACATACTCGGGGTGGATCTCGAACAGGTGGGGGTTGGACGGGTTCGCCGTCACCCTTACCCAGGCCGAGTCGGGCCAGCCAAAGGTCTCCAGCCGCGTCAGGTTCTCGAAGAAGCGCTGCGTCTTCGGATTCATCAGCGGATTCCCGATGCGGAAGATGTGCGTGTCGCCGTGCACGTACAGCACCGGCTTGTCGTAGCCCTGCATCTGCTCGATCAGGGCGTCGAGGAACGGGTCGTAGGGCGTGGCCTCGGGCGCCTTGGGCGCTTCGGCGCCGCGCACGCTCCTCGCGTAGCGCGAGGCGTAGGAGCGCGTCCAGCGGTTCTCGAAATCCGGATTGGCATGCGTGATCAGCACCAGGCCCAGGCTGCCGCCCGCCTTGGCTGCCGCGAAGGCCTTGCGCATCCACGCGATGACCGCGGCCTGACGCGCTTTGTGCTCGTCCATCGAGGTGCGCGCATTGTCGTTGCTGCCCACGATGTGCAGGGTCGCGAACCGCAGCCCCCGCACGGCCCAGGTGAGGTTCTCCACGTAGGTCGCGTACACCGGATCCTGCGCCTGGCTTTCCACGGCCATCGTGCGCTGGCCGAGGCTGCGGCCCTTCGGGTAGAAGGTGGCGCGCAGCTTCGCCAGACGCTCGAGCGGGTCGACCTTCACTTTCTGGAACTGCACCGCGTCCGACCAGTCGTTGTCGCCCGGCGTCAACACCAGCGGATGCCGACAACTCTGGAAGGTCCCGAGCACATAGGCGTAGTTTTCGTCGGTCAGGGGCGTGCGAGCGAGCGACGGATCCCTCTCGTAGGGCCGCGGGTCGAACATGGTGTCGCCGATGTGGGCGACGAATTCGAGATCCCTGGAATTGATGTCCTGCATGACCCGCAGGTACTCGGCTTCCTGCGCCCTGGTGTAGGGGATGTCGCCGACGACGCCGAAATCAAAGCTTCCGGGAGCCGCCGGCGCGGAGCGCGCCTGTCCGCCAGCGCCGCCCATGCAGGCCTGGAGCAGCGGCAGCGACGCGAGCGCCCCGAGTGCGCGGACGATGAAGGGCCGGCGGCCGGGCACGATCTTCTGCATGGCGAATCTCCTCCCAGAGATGAGTGCCCATCTTGGCGCGAAGGTCCGACACTGACAAGCCGCCTGCCGGCGGCACGATAGTGCAGGCGCGCCGCACTCAGCCGATCGCGATCCAGCTGCCGAGCAGGGCGGCGACGAGCGCCACGGCGCACAGCCGCCGCACCGGCCGGTCGCGCAAGATCCGCCGCAACAGCCCCACCTGCCGCGGCGCGCGCGCCAGGCGCGCGCTGTGCTTGGGCACGGCCAGCCGCTCGAGCGCCGCCTCGCTGTCGAACAGGCGCGACAGCGGCAGCCGCGTGTCGCGCGCGATGGCGCTCGCCGCGGGCGCGAGCGGCGGCTTGTGCGCGCCCGGCTCGAGCTTCATGGTGTGCGTGGCCTCGGCATCGCCGTTGCGCGGCGCCGGCGCGCGGCCGCGCATCTCCGCGAGCGCGTCGCGCAGATCGGCCGCCATTTCGTAGGCGTCCTGGTAGCGCACCGCCGGGTCCTTCTTCAGGGCGCGCGCGGTGATGAAGTCGACGATCTGCGGGATCGCCGGATTGCTGCGCGACGGCGGCACCGGCTCGGCGTTGGCGAGGTTGTGCGCAATCTGGTTGACGTCGTCGCCGGCGAACAGCATGGTGCGCGTGAGCATCTCGTAGAGCACGGTGCCGAGCGAGAAGATGTCCGAGCGCTGGTCCACCGGCTGCCCGGCGATCTGCTCGGGGGACATGTAGCGCGGCGTGCCGAGCACCATGCCGGTGCTGGTCTTGTGGTCGGCGTGGCGCATGCGCGCGATGCCGAAGTCCATGATCTTCACGGCGCCGCGCTCCAGCAGCATGATGTTGCCCGGCTTGATGTCGCGGTGCACGACCCCGGTCTCGTGCGCGAAGCCCAGGCCGTCGGCCACCTGCAGCGCGATCTCCACCGCCTCCAGCGGCGCGATCTCGCCCTGGCGCATGCGCGTGCGCAGGTCGGCGCCCTCGAGCAGCTCCATCGCCATGTAGGCGAGGTCCTCCTCCTCGCCGTAGTCGAAGATGGTGACGATGTTCGGGTGGGTGAGCTTGCCCGCGGCCTTCGCCTCGAGCAGGAAGCGCTTCTCGTAGGACTTGCGGTCTTCGTCGGCGTTGGCGAGCGAAATGGTCTTCAGCGCCACCACGCGATCGAGCGACGGGTCCTCGGCCCGGTACACCACGCCCATCGCCCCGCGGCCGAGCTCGCCGAGGATGCGGTAGCGCCCGATCTGGTTCTCCTTGCGTTTTTTCGCCATCAGCGGCCCGTCTGCTGCAGGAGCCGCAGCGCGCGCTCCTGCGCCTTGGCCGCAGCGCCCTTCAGGTCGGCGGCCACGCGCCCGGCGTAGGCGCGCGGTCCTTCGATCGCGGCGCGGTAGCCAGCGCCCGAGCCGACCAGGCAGAGCGCGGCGAGCACCGTCGCGGCGGCGTAGCGGCGCGCACGGCGGCGCGCCGCGAACGCATCGGGCCGGTAGAGCTCGTGCGAGCGCAGGCTGGCGTCGGTGTGGGTGCCGGCGCCCGCCACCGCCGCCTCGGCGCCCGGCGCGGCGTCGGCGAGGGCGGCGCGGAATTCGCGCGTCAGCAGCAGCTTCTGCGGCCCGGCGAGCTCGGCGATCGCCGCCGCCACCGCGATGCCGTCGCCCAGCAGGCCTTCGCCGGCGCCCTCGCCGGTCTGGCGCACCGCGCCGTGCGTGATGCCGATGGCGAGCGGCAGTCCCGCGGCGCCGGCGGAGAGCGCGCGCTCGGCGATGCGCAGCGCTCCGCGCGGATCGCCGAACACCACCAGGGCGACGCCGTCGGCGGCATCCAGCACCACGCGGCTCGGTTCCGCCAGCGCGTGCAGGGTCACCGCCACCGCGGCCTCGAGCTGGGCGCGCAGGCGCGTCTGCTCGACCACCGGCCGGCGGCCGAAGTCGTGGATCTTCAGGAACGCGACGCTGGCGAAGACGGAGGGCTGGGCGGCCGGCATGGCCGCCAAGCATGCAGGGTTTGCAGGTCTTTTAAAAGGAGGGCAATGCGACTAGAATCGCGCTTGCTGAGGAGCGTTGCGTCCCCGACGGCCATCCGAGGGGGTCAGGCTCAGCTAAATTCAACGGCGCTCGCATCGGAAACGGTGCGGGCGCTTTTGCTTTCTGGAGGCTGGAACCATGAATGCTGCCGTCATGAACGCCAAGTCCGGCGACTTCCGCGTCGCCGACCTCAAGCTCGCCGGCTGGGGCAGGAAGGAAATCGCCATCGCCGAATCGGAGATGCCGGCGCTGATGGCGATCCGCGACGAGTACGCCAGGTCGCGGCCGCTGAAGGGCGCGCGCATCACCGGGTCGCTGCACATGACCATCCAGACCGCGGTGCTGATCGAGACGCTGAAGGCGCTCGGCGCCGAAGTGCGCTGGGCCTCCTGCAACATCTTTTCCACCCAGGACCACGCCGCGGCGGCGATCGCCGCCGGCGGCACCCCGGTGTTCGCCGTCAAGGGCGAGACGCTCGACGAGTACTGGGACTACACCCACCGCATCTTCGAGTTCGGCGACAAGGGGCCGAACATGATCCTGGACGACGGCGGCGACGCCACGCTGCTGGTGCACCTCGGGCAGAAGGCGGAGCGGGATCCCTCGGTGCTGGCCAGCCCCTCGAGCGAGGAGGAGACCTCGCTGTTCAACGCGATCAGGAAGAAGCTCGCCGCCAGCCCCGGCTGGTACACGAAGGTCGGCAAGGACATCAAGGGCGTGACCGAAGAAACCACCACCGGCGTGCACCGCCTGTACGAGATGGCGAAGGAAAAGCGCCTGCTGTTCCCGGCGATCAACGTCAACGACTCGGTGACCAAGTCGAAGTTCGACAACCTGTACGGCTGCCGCGAGTCGCTGGTGGACGGCATCAAGCGGGCCACCGACGTGATGGTGGCGGGCAAGGTCGCGGTGGTGGCCGGCTACGGCGACGTGGGCAAGGGCTCGGCGCAGGCGCTGCGCGCGCTCTCCGCGCAGGTGTGGGTCACCGAGATCGACCCGATCTGCGCGCTGCAGGCGGCGATGGAAGGCTACCGGGTGGTGACCATGGATTACGCCGCCGACAAGGCCGACATCTTCGTCTCGGCGACGGGCAACCTGCACGTCATCACGCACGAGCACATGCAGAAGATGAAGGACCAGGCCATCGTCTGCAACATCGGCCACTTCGACAACGAGATCGAGGTCGCCGCGCTCTCGAAGTACAAATGGGAAGAGATCAAGCCGCAGGTGGACCACGTCATCTTTCCCGACGGCAAGCGCATCATCCTGCTCGCCAAGGGCCGCCTGGTGAACCTGGGCTGCGGCACCGGGCATCCGTCCTACGTGATGAGCTCGTCCTTCGCCAACCAGACCATCGCGCAGATCGAGCTCTACACCAACACGGCGAAGTACCCGGTCGGCGTGTACACGCTGCCCAAGCACCTGGACGAGAAGGTGGCGCGGCTGCAATTGAAAAAGCTGAACGCGGTGCTCACCGACCTCAGCGACGCGCAGGCGAAGTACATCGGCGTGCCGAAGAGCGGGCCGTACAAGAGCGACCACTACCGTTACTGAGGGAGGCCGGCCATGCTCAAGCTGCTGCTGGTGTGGGTGATCAATGCGGTGGCGCTGCTCGCGGTCGCCTACCTCATGCCCTCGATCATGGTGGCGAGCTTCACCACCGCGCTCGTCGCCGCGCTGGTCCTCGGCCTGGTGAACGCCGTCATCCGGCCGATCCTGATCCTGCTCACGCTGCCGGCGACCATCCTCACGCTGGGCCTGTTCATCTTCGTGATCAACGGGCTGCTGTTCTGGCTCGTCGGCACCTATCTTCAGGGCTTCACCGTCGCGGGCTTCTGGGCCGGCGTGGTCGGCGCCATCGTCTACAGCCTGATCTCCTGGGCGCTGTCGGCGCTGCTCCTGCCGGAAAGAAAACAGGGCTAGGGCCATGCGCATCGCGGTGATGGGCGCGGGCGGGGTCGGCGGCTATTTCGGCGGCCGGCTGCAGCAGGCGGGGCACGAGGTGGCGTTCGTCGCGCGCGGCAGGCACCTGGAAGCGCTGCGCTCGAAGGGCCTGACGCTGAAGAGCCCCCTGGGCGACGCCAATCTCAAGGTGAAGGCGTCCGAGAACCCCGCCGAATTCGGCACGGCGGACGTCGTGCTGTTCGCGGTGAAGCTGTGGGACACGGAATCCGCGGCGGAGCGCATCCGGCCCCTGCTGGGAAACGGCGGCGTGGTGATCCCGTTCCAGAACGGCGTCGAGTCGATCGCGCGCCTCGGCAAGGTGCTGGGCGCCGAGCGCGTGATGGGCGGGGCCGCCTACATCGCGGCGCGCATCGGCGAACCGGGCACCATCGTGCAGACCGGCCCCATCGCGCGCCTGCGCTTCGGCACCACCCTCCCCGCGCAGCGCAAGGCGGCCGAGACATTTCTCGCCGCCTGCAAGGACGCGAAGATCGACGCCGAGCTGGCCGACGACATCGAGCGCGTGCTGTGGGAGAAGTTCGTGCTGCTGGTGGCGATCTCCGCCACCACCGCCATCACCCGGAAGGCCATCGGCGCGGTGCGCACCGACCCGGACCTGCGCTGGCTCCTCGAGACCGTGATGCGCGAGACCTGGGCGGTGGGCCGCAAGCGCGGCGTGAAGCTCGCCGACGACCAGGTGGCGAAGACGCTCGCCCAGGCCGACGCCTTCACCCCGGACATGCGCGCCTCGATGGCCGCCGACCTCGAGGCCGGCGGCAGGCTGGAAGCGCCCTGGCTCTCCGGCGCGGTGGCGCGCATGGCGCGCGAGGCGGGCGTGGATGCGACCGCCAACCGGGCGATCTACGCGGCGCTCAAGCCGTACATCGACGGCCGGTGAGACTGCTGAAGGAAGCGCTCCTCGATCCGGGCAAGGCGCTGCGGCTGTACGGCACCACTCCGCCGCGCGCCGGCTCGAGCGAAGAGGTGGTGCAAGGCGCGGCGCAGAAGCTCGCCGCGCGGGTGCGCGCCCTGCCGCTCGACGGCATCGTGGTCTACGACATCCAGGACGAATCCGGGCGCACGGCCAATCCGCGCCCCTTCGCCTTCACCGGCACCATCGACCCGCGCGCCTACTCCAGGCTGCTGCGCGAGCTGACCGGCAGGCCGGCGATCACCTACAAGTGCGTCGGCACGCACGATGAGGCTTCCTGGAACGACTGGCTCTCCGGCACCGCCTGCTACGGCGTGGAGCTCCTGTCCATCGTCGGCCGTCCGACCTCGGGCGTGCGCCATGCGCTGCCGCTGTCGCGCGCCATCCGGCTGGCCGCGGCGCACCCTGCCGGCTACACCGTCGGCGGCGTGGTGATCGCCGAGCGCCACGGCGCCGAGCGCAGCGAAGCCGCGCGCATGCTCGCCAAGGGCATCGAGGGCTGCGGCTACTTCATCTCGCAGACCGTGTACCACGCCGGGGCCAGCGAGCGGCTGCTCGCCGACTACGCGCGCGACTGCCGCGGCGCGGGCGTCGAGCCGCGCCGCGTGGTGCTGACCTTCTCCCCGGCGGGGCGCGACAAGACCCTGGCTTTCCTCAGGTGGCTCGGCGTGCGCCTGCCGCCCGAGACCGAGCGCGCGATCCTCGGCGCGGCGAACCCGCTGGCGAAATCCATCGAGGTGTGCCGCGAGAACCTGCGCCGCATCCTGGCGCACGACTACGCCCGGAGCATCCCGCTCGGGGTGAACGTGGAGAGCGTGTCGATCAACCGGGACGAGATCGATGCCTCGGTGGAGTTGTTCCACGCGCTGGCCGAGGTGCTCGCGGAGCGGCGATGAAGCGCCTTTTCGCCGGCTTCGCCCTCGCCGCGCTGGCGCTCGCGGCGCTCGAGATCTTCTCCCTGCGCGCCCTGCTGCCGCTGGAGAACCGGCTGCTCGACCGCTTCGTGCAGTGGCACGCGGCGCGGCTCCCGCCCGACCCCGGCATCGTCATCGTCGACATCGACGAGAAGAGCCTCGCCGCCATGCAGAAGGACGCCGGGCGCTTTCCCTGGCCGCGCGAGGTGTACGCCGACCTGGTGCTGGGCCTCGCCGCGCAGAAGCCGCGCGCCATCGTCTTCGACCTGATGTTCTCGGAGCCCGACCGCTTCCGCCCGGAGAGCGACCGCGCCTTCGTCGAAGCGGTGGCGCCGCTGCCCAACGTGTTCTTCCCCATGCTGAAGCTCGACCGGCGCGACGACCCGAACGGCGTGAGCGCGGCCGAGCTCGCGCCGCTGCTCGGCCTGGTGCGCCGCCCCGGCGCCGCCGCGGACGCGCGCATCGCCGTGGTGCCGCCGCTCGCCCTGCCTTCCGAACTATGGCGCGGCGGTCCGATCAATTTCATCGAGGACGACGACCACGTCGGGCGCAGGTACCTGCTGCGCTCGGTGGTCGGCGGCTGGGAGCTGCCTTCCCTCCCCGCGCGCGTGGCCCTCGACCTCGGCTTCGGCGTGCCCGACGCCGACGACTTCATCCTCGCCTGGCGCGGCGCGGCGCGAGGCCTGCCGCGCGCCTCCTTCGCCGACCTGTACGAGGATTTCGGGCGCACCGAGCGCAGGCGGCCGCAGAACGAGTTCACCGGCAGGATCGTCGTCGTCGGCGCCGCCGCCCCGGGACTGGGCGACCTGCGCGTCACGCCGCTGTCCAACACCCAGCCCGGCGTCGAGATCCTCGCCACGGCGATCGAGAACCTGAAGAACGGGCGCGCCATGCACGCCGCGCCGTCCTGGCTGCGCTTCGCGCTCGCGCTGCTGCTGGTCGGTCTGCTCTTCGCGGCGTTCCAGCGCAACGTCAACGCCAGCCGCATCGCCGCCGGCCTGGGCGCGGCGAGCGCGGCGCTCCTCGCCGCGAGCTGGCTCGCCGCCGGGCAGCTCCTGCTGCTGCCGCTCCTCGCCCCGCTCGCCGCCGCCTGGCTGCTGTACTTCGCCGCGGCCATCGCCGCCTACCTGAAGGAGCGCCGCGCGCGCGAGGCGGCAATCGCCATGTTCTCGCGCTTCGTCAACCCGCACGTCGTCAGGCAGCTGATGGAGCGCGGCGGCCTGGAAGGCGCTGGCAGGACGCGCGAGGTGACGCTGCTGTTTTCCGACATCCGCGGCTTCACCACGCTGTCGGAGTCGCGCCCCCCGGAAGAGGTGGTGGCGCTCCTCAACCGCTACTTCAGCCTGCAGGTGGAGGTGATCTTCCGCCACGGCGGATCGCTGGACAAGTTCATCGGCGACGCCATCATGGCCTTCTGGGGGGCGCCGCTCGACGACCCCGAGCACGCGAAAAACGCCGTCGCCTGCGCCCTCGACATGGCCGACACCCTGCTCGCCTTCAAGGCGGAGCTGGGCGGCGAGTTCGATGTCGGCATCGGCGTGCACTCCGGCCCCGCGGTGGTCGGCCTCATCGGCTCGGAGAAGCGCCGCGAATACACCGCGATCGGCGACACCGTGAATCTCGCCAGCCGCATCGAGGGCTTGACCAAGGAGGCCGGCCGCCGCATCCTCGTTTCCCGCGACACCGTGGAGCGCTGCGGCGGGGCCTTCGATTTCGTATCATGCGGGAACTTTCAGGCCAAGGGCCGCGCCCAAGCCGTAGAACTGTTCGAGCCGCGCCGCAAACCATGAGAATCGGCCTCCTCCTGTTGCTTCTGCTGCCAGCGCTCTCATTTGCCGAGCCGGCGACGGTGATCCGCGCCACCGAGCTGCGCGCCGCCGCGGCGACCGACGCCGCGGTGGTGGCGCCGCTTGCCGAGGGCGCGAAGGTGGACGCGCTCGAAAGGAAAGGCGGCTGGACGCGCGTGAAGGCCGAAGGCGGCGCCGAGGGCTGGGTGCGCATGCTCGCGTTGCGCCACGCCGGCGGCGGCGCCGCGAAGCCGGGCGACAGCGGGATCTCCCAGCTGCTCAACGTGGCGCGCTCCGGCACCAGCGGCACGCAGGTCACCACCGGCGTGCGCGGGCTGGACGCCGAGCAGCTCGCCAACGCCAAACCCAATGCCGCCGAGCTGCAGAAGCTGCAGGGCTACGCCGCCGGCAAGGACGCCGCGGCGGGATTTGCCGCCGCCGGCAGGCTGCAGCCGCAGAGCGTCAGCTATCCCAGGGAGGGCGGGTGAGCCGCCTGCTGCTCCTCGCCTGCGTCGCGCTCGCCGCGGCCCCGGCGGCGGCGCAGTTCAACTTCAACCTCAACCGGCTGGTCGACACCGTGAAGAACGTCGGCAAGGCGGCCGGCGAGATCGGCGAGAAGGAAGAGATCGAGATCGGGCGCGACATGGCGGCGCGCCTGCTGGGCGCGGCGCCCCTCGCGGCCGGCGACCCGGTGCAGCGCTACGTGAACAACGTCGGGCGCTGGCTCGCCTCGCAGACCGAGCGGCCGGACCTGCCCTGGCATTTCGGCGTGCTCGAGGCGCCGCAGCTGAACGCCTTCGCCACGCCGGGCGGGCACATCTTCATCACGCGCGGCCTGCTCGAGCGCATGCGCAGCGAAGCCGAGCTCGCCGGGGTGCTGGCGCACGAGATCGCGCACGTGCTCAGGAAACACCACCTGAAGGCGATCCAGAAGACCGCGCAGCTGGAGCTCGCCGGCACCGCCGTCTCGACGCTGGCGCGCCAGGACCGCAACACGGCGAACCGCGAGAAGCTGCTCGCCGCCGGCTCGGAGCTGTTCGCGCGCGGCCTGGACAGGTCCGACGAGCTGGAGGCCGACCGCCTGGGCGTGGTGATCGCGGCGCGCGGCGGCTACGACGCTTACGGCCTGCCCACCGTCCTGCAGACCCTGCAGGCG
>Ga0209382_10006783_pt1 | contig 14688 bp, 13 predicted proteins | sample SoiMetdeltSBSDD5_FD_187599 | JGI IMG/M metagenome (GOLD analysis project Ga0209382, IMG submission 187599) | Bulk soil microbial communities from a Populus tree surrounding site in Tennessee, USA - Soil MetaG P. deltoides SBSDD5 (SPAdes) (version 2) | ecosystem: Environmental > Terrestrial >... | reverse complement strand
ACTGGCCGTATCACGGAAGATTAGGTTTCCACGCTCAAGCCTCACGTGAACGGGCCGTCGGTTGACGGACGTCGGCTTCGAGGTGCCGTCCATCGAGCCGACCACGGAGGCCCGACTCTATGGCGGCCGGGGCGAGGAGCGCTCGCTCGTGCCGTTGGGCGAAGCGCGCCTCGGCCGCATTGGTTTCGACGAATGGCTTCGCCGCTCGCGAACAAGAGCGGCCTGATCCTGGATGCAACAACCGAAGGAGACGGCTCCATGAAACGCATCCTCTGTGCATTCCTTGTCGCCACCCTGCCGTCCGGCAGCGTCCTCGCCGATGCGCCGAAGTCAAAGAACGCCAAGGTGACCCTCGTCTACCAGCACGAGCTGCCGAACGTTGCCGGCAAGAGCATCAAGGGCGTGCTCGTCGAATACGGCCCGGGCGGCTACTCGCCTGGCCACACGCATCCCAAATCCGCCTTCATCTACGCGACCGTACTTGACGGGGCGATCCGCAGTCAGGTCAACGACGGACCGGTGACGACTTACAAGACCGGACAGAGCTTCTCCGAGCTGCCCGGCGATCGCCACCGCGTCAGCGCCAATGCCAGCGAGACGAAGCCGGCCAAGCTTCTCGCCGTATTCGTGGTGGATACGAACGAGACGGAACTAACAACCCCACTCGGGGACTGAGGCTTTGGTACGAAAGCATCAAGGCCTTCTCGGAGACGGACCAGGCGGATGACCTGAAAAAGTTCGATGTGCCAACACCGGTCTTGCACGGTGAAGATGACCAGATCGTTCCTGTCAAAGACTCCGCGAAGAAGTCGGCCAGGCTGATTAGGGGCGCCAAGGAGATCTACTATCCAGGCGCGCCCCACGGGCTCACGGCCACGCACCGGGATCAAGTAACCGTGACCTGCTGACCTGTCGGCCTGCGTCGGCTGCTGCCATGAAGGAATCGTAGGCAGCGCGGCGATCGTGATGCTTGCCGAGGTCTCCGGAGTTTTACGCGATCCTTGCGGACGTGTGGAATGACCCCGAGGCGATCATTTCCCCTGCCGATTCCGGCGAAGCACTTCGTCCACGCTGAACGGGACATCTGCGTGCACTCCGAGGAGCAGCGCTCCTGCGGCAGCCGAAAAAACCGACAAATCGAGGGGCGCCTTGACTCCCAACGCCACCGTCATCGTCAGCGCAAATGTGGCCAGAAGACCTCCGCTCAGCAAAGCAACAATGCGAGTGTTCCAACCGAGAACCAGGAGAAGACCCAAGACCGTTTCACCAACCGTGGCGATCATCGCCAACGCGGGGATCATCGCCGCCGGCAAAAACCAATTGAGCTTGGCCGTATAGTCCACGAATCGGGCATAGTTGCCCCACGAAACATTGGGCTGTCCATAGACGCCCCAGAAGCCAAACCGGTCTGCGACGGCAGACAGGAAAGAGATCCCCAGAGCGAGGCGCAGAAGTACTGTGCTGACCGTCGCCAATCCGGTCCATCGTGAGGCGACTGTCATGCGGCGATGCTCAGCACGATCTTGCCGCGCTTATGCGGAGCGCCGCCAAGCATCTCGTGGGCAAGGCGAGCGTCTTCCAGGGGGAGCACAGTACCGACATCTGTAACGAGTTTTGCGCTGTCGAAGAGTTCCGTGATCGTGTTCAGCCGCGCAGTCGTCACATCCACGTAGAAGTACGCTGCTCGAACGCTATAACGTGTTTGTGCTGCCTCGGGAACAGGTGACACGACAGAGACCAGGATCCCACCGGGCTTCAGGACTCGGAGCGACCGCTGTTGCGTATCGCCTCCGACCGTATCAAGGACAACATCCACGCCAGCCGCCGCCTCCTCGAATCGCTCCGTTTTATAGTCCACAACCGTGTCAGCGCCCAGCTCACGGACGTAGTCCAGATCGACGGAGCCGGCGGTCGCGACGACATGAAGGCCAGCCTGCTTGGCCAGTTGTACGGCGTACGCGCCAACGTTGCCCGCAGCGCCATGGATGAGCACGGTCTGCCCGGCGGCGACGTGGGCATACTCGAACAGCATCTGCCAAGCCGTGACCGTCACAATCGGAGCCGACGCTGCCTCGATAAAGCTCAGGGTCTTCGGTTTGGGCGCCATCATTCTGGCCGACGGCACTGCATATTCCGCGTATGCTCCGCTGAATTGCTCGCTCGTGGCTCCGTAGACTTCGTCGCCGAGCCTGAATCCCGAAACATCCGCGCCGATGCCTTCGATGATTCCCGAGAGCTCGGCACCGAGAATCAGAGGCAGGGGTTGGAGCGTAACCTTGCCCTCACGGATGAGCGCGTCCCAATCGCCCACCCCTGCCGCCTTGACTCGGACCAGGAGTTGCCCGGCGCTGGGTTCCGGCCGAGGCAGGTCGTCGTTTGTGATCACGGTCGGTGGACCAAGCCGTAGAACTCGCGCTGCTTTCATCGATGCCGGCCCTCGCGTCTATTACTTGAGCGCTGGATACCCCGACGTATAGACGCAGTCCGTTGCCTGGACGGGAACGAGAGAGAAGAGACAATCTGTTTTGTAACTAGTGCTAGTCGAGTCGTTTCCATTAGGACTTCCCGCATCGGTCGATGTTTACGATGGTCTGCGGCCGCGGGCGGTTACACGAGTGTGGTGAGCGGAGCCCTCGCGAGCTTCACGTCGTCGGCGGCGAACCCTTCGGTGAACCGGGCGTAGATTCGGGTCAGGAGGTCACGCGGCGGCGCAGTGTGTCCTTGCTGACCGCTAGATCGTGTCCCCGATAGAAGCGGTCTTACCGAACTTCAAGGTGCGTGGTTTTAGTCGCGTGGGTTGTCGCCCGAGCGGCTGCTCTACAACTGTTCGAGCATCTTGGCGAAAACGTGATCGTGGCTCAAAACGCGGTTCGAGGCCCGTTGGCTAAAACGACACCCTTACGCGAAACTCGGGGGAGGCCGCCGTGTTTGCCGTCGGTACATTGTGGGCCCCCGCAACCATGAATGACGAGGGGTTAGCGGACGCAGCAGCCGCTAACCCTTTCGCTTACCAGACTTCACCCAGGAATTGGTCGGCGATTGACGGTTGAAGGCACGTCGTGCGCTTCAAACGGTGGCAGCACGTCCCACTGCAAATCCGCTCGGGCCACTACGCCATGAGCGGAACGAAGTCGTCGATTACGAACTTCCACGCACGGTCGCTTCCCGTTGGGGCCACCAAGTTGTGGGACAGGTATCGCCCAACAGTACGTCGCCGTACGATCCCGTTCCGGCAAACTGATAACCGCGCATTTCTCGGGGGGCAGGTAGCCAGTGCTCAAGCGTGCGGCAGGAGCAGGTGTGCCTTGTGAGCCACGTGGGCCGCGGCAACGATGAGGGAGCTGACGATGACACCTCCCAGGAGTGTACTTCCCAGGGCAATACTGAACGCTCGCCCACGGCTCGTACTGAGATCCCGCTGCAGATATACCGTCTCGGCGGCAAGGAGCCAAAGCAGCGAGAGGCCAGCCAGCCCGACCAGGGAAACGGCGCGGCTGAAGTGAGCGAGCATCTGGGCGCGCGGGGTGAACAGGAAGCTGACGACTACCGGCATCATGCAGAGGAGAGTTGGCGTCTGCAGGTAACACTGGGCGGCGAAGTGCTGCCGAAGGAGCCTTCTTGCCAACCCGTGGCCGCGCATCCGGGCGAAGAGAACCGCCAGCGTGGCCGGCGCCGCGACCAGCAGCAGCGCCGTAAGCAAATAGCGGGTGGACAGGGGGAGATGACTCAAGACATCGCCGGAGAGTTCCCCGGGCGCGCTGTGCCGATGCGGGACCACCGACGTCCCCCAGAGGTAGGGGCCGACGGCGAGCAGTAGCCAGAAGACCACCGGCGACAGGTAGTCGTCCCAGCGGTCCGCCTCGGCCTTTTGGAATTGTTCCGCGGTGTAGTCGACGACCCAGGCAGGGTGGCGGACGACCTGGAGGAGTGTCTTCGGGACCAGGAGCATCCACACCACCGCCTCGAAGACGGCGGCCTCCAGTGACGTCAGTATCGCGAGTGGATTCATCGAGTGCCCGCCCCGGCGCTCCCTGCTCGTCTCGATGGGTGGGAGAGGTCGCTTGCGCAGCCTCTCTCACCAACCGAGCTCTCCGCGACTTCCGTTAACGACCGCGTGAACGCGCTACGCCGCGCGAGGCTGAGCGCTCGGCTTCTTGGCTGACCCGGCCGCCGCGCCTGCCATTGCCTGTTCCTTCTCGCGTGCTTTCTCCAGGGCCTCGCCGATGCTGAAGCTGCTCGGCCTTTGCCGCGGCGGGAACTCCTCGAAGGTCTTCAGGAACATGCCGACCAGCGCCTGGGCCGGCACAAGCAGGAACATACGCTCCGCAGCCCACTTCTGGTAGAACATGGTCGCGTCTTCGTCGCCGCGCTCGAATGGGTCGCTCCGCAGGTTGAAAAGCTTCGGGAAGCGTAGTTCGACAAACGGCTCCTGCCAGACGCTGAAGCCGTGCGCGCGCTGTTCCATGAAGTGGACCTTCCAGGCCTCGTACCGCATCGCGACCAGGTCGCCGTCGTCGCTCCAGTAAAAGAAGCCCTTGCGCGGGTTGGCCCTCACCTCGCCCTTCCAATACGGCATGAGGTTGTAGCCGTCGATATGGACCTTGAAGGTCTTGCTGCCGGTCTTATGACCCTTCTTGAGCTTCTCGACGATGTCCGGGTCGCCCGCGGCGGCGAGCAGTGTCGGCAGCAAGTCGGTGTGCGAGAAGATGTCGTTGGACACCGTGCCCGCTTTGAGAACGCCTGGCCAGCGGATTGCGCACGGCACCCGCCAGCCGCCTTCCCAGTTGGTGTCCTTCTCGCCGCGGAACGGCGTCCAACCGCCGTCGGGCCAGCTCAGGCACTCGGCGCCGTTATCGGTGGAATACATCACGATGGTGTTATCGGCGATCCCCAACTCATCGAGCTTGTCGAGCAGCTTGCCGACGTGTCCGTCGTGTTCCACCATCCCGTCGGGATACACGCCGAGCCCCGTCTTCCCCTCCGACTCCTTCTTGAGGTGCGTGAAGACGTGCATGCGGGTCGAGTTCCACCAGACGAAGAACGACTTGCCGTCGTTGTGGGCCTTCTCGATGAACTTCAGGCTCGCGGCGAGAAACTCCTCATCCACCGTTTCCATGCGCTTGGTCGTGAGCGGGCCCGTGTTCTCGATCTTCTGTGTTCCGTCCGCGTTCGCCCAGGTGTGCAGCACGCCGCGCGGCCCGAACTTCTTCTTGAACTCGGGGTCCTTCGGATAGTCCGGGTTCTCGGGCTCCTCCTCGGCGTTCAGGTGATAGAGGTTGCCGAAGAACTCGTCGAAGCCGTGGGCCGTAGGCAGAAACTCGTCGCGGTCACCCAGGTGGTTCTTACCGAACTGGCCGGTGACGTAACCCAACGGCTTGAGGAGCTCGGCGATCGTGGGGTCTTCCGGACGTAGGCCGAGATCAGCGCCCGGCAGTCCGACCTTGGTCAGGCCGGTGCGGATGGGCGACTGGCCGGTGATGAATGCGGCCCGGCCCGCGGTGCAGCTCTGCTGCCCGTACCAGTCGGTGAACATCGCGCCTTCCTTCGCGACGCGATCGATGTTGGGGGTGCGGTACCCCATGATGCCGTGGTTATAGGCGCTGATGTTGAACCAGCCGATATCGTCACCCCAGATAATCAAGACGTTCGGCTTCGACGTTGGCATGTTCCATCTCCCCTGATTAGTCGTCTACGTCGCCCTATCGCCTGCACAACTCACTGACGCAATGCCTCGAGTAGGCCTCCGTCTTTCAGTTACAAGCCGAGGCCGCTTGCACAACGCAGCTTCGCTGGGCGAGAAGACGCGCCGGGCGACGTGCGCCCCCCATCAGACCAGCAGCCCCTTGTTCAGCTCCCTGCTTCCCGGCGAAGAGCGTCGTGCCTTTCCCGGGCAGGTACGTAAACGTCAACGTGTTGACGAGGGCGTAGCTCGTCGAGGTCTTCAGAAGATTTCGACAGGGCGTCGGGCAACATCAGGCCAGTAGTTCGCCGGCGAGACTCGGGTATTGCCACGATCGAGCTTTCATGTGTTTGGGTCCTCCATGATCGCCATCGTGACGTGCGACGAGGACGCTGATAGAGCCGTTCCGACCGATTCGTGGGGCCGTCCGGCGGCGTGACGTGGCTCGAGCCGGAGCTGACTGTCGAGCTGACCTACAGCGAACTGATGGAGGGCCGGCTCCGCGATCCGGTGTATCGGCGGCTCGCTTGAGCGGGTTAGTGGCCCCATCGTTGCATCGCTAAGACGGCCGAACGAACGGGCCGAGTCGGACGCGCCGGGCGGTCTCACTTGTGTGGTGTCGGTCGCCGCCGGCTCGCGCCCAACGTTCAACCGGACGTCGATGCAGTACCACGCGGGTGCGCCATGAACATGTTGGTAGAACTGTTGTCCGAGCAAAACCCGCTCTGCGCCGCCTGCCTCTCGGCCAAAGCTGGACTGCGTGCCGGCGACGTCATGATCGCGCTGAAGCGCTTGCTGGCTACAATCTCTGCGGTTCGCGACATCGGCGGTCGTTGCCGAGCCTGCGCGCAGTGGACGCTTGTGTATTCGCCGTGCAATTGGCGTCCCGGACGCGAGCGGTGACCGTCGCAGCATGATACCTAATCCGAATCCGACGACACTGTATCTCGTGGGCTTTGGCCTCGCGATATTGGCGGGCGCCAGTTGGTACATTCGCCGCCGCAAGTGAGTGCGTGAGACGGATGGTTCGAAATCGATGATCCGACGGCTCGTCGACCGGCTGCTCGACTGGTGGCGGCGGAAGCACCAGCGACAGCCTCAGCGCTTGCCGCACGCCGCGACTGGGCGGCACGCATAACCCGTCACCGTCCGGAGGCCGGCGACATCCTCGGCGGCAAATCCAGACGGCGGCCTCGTGGTAATCGCGCGGCCCGCGGGTCGCGTGTGACTCGATTGGACCGAGCCTCAGGCCTCAGCGAAATCGCGACGTCGTGCTAGCGTAGGCGCGGAGATTCCAATGAGACTTCCACGGCTCTCCCTGGTGCTAGTCGTTGTCGCCTTGGTCGGAACCGCTCACCGCGCTGACGCCTTCGACGCGGATGCCGCCTTTCCCAGGGGCGGACACGTATTGTCGCTCGAAGCCGGATACGGCGAGCAATTCGATGCCTGGAGTACGAAGATCACCGGCCTCGATGCTGTCAATGCCGGCGTCCGCTTCGGGTTCTTGCCGTGGGGCGCCGTGGGCAGCGGCCCGTTTAAGGGCGCCTTCGAAATTGGTGTCGAGCCGTTCTACCAGCGGTTCGTCGAGCCCAAGACGGCGTTCTTCGCGGGACTCGGCGCGGTCGCCCGCTATCACCTTCTGCCGCTCGGGCGCCTCGTGCCGTACGTGGAGCTCGGAGCCGTCCCGGGCTACACCGACCTTAGAGTGAGGGAACAGCAGACGAATTTCGTCTTCGTATTATTTGGCGGCGTTGGCGCGTCCTACTTCGTCACCCAGCGCACTGCCGTCTACGCTGGCTACCGGCTGCAACACATCTCGAACGCGGACACCGACAGCCCGAACATGGGAATCAACTCACACACGGGCGTTGTCGGCGTGTCGATTTTCTTCCGCTGAGCCCATCGTGGCCTCCTCACGTAGGGGCCACACCCAGGCCGTCTGATCGGCCTCATCGCGAGCGCGCTGCGTACCGTACCCGGGCGAGCTCGACGATCTCGTTGATCGTGTCCCGCTGCGTGCGTCCCGCGGCGCGCGCGCCGCGGATGAACTCAGCGCCGGAGTGCAGATACGGATTCGGATTGACCTCGATCAGATAGACCGTGTCCTTGGCGAGGCGGAAGTCGATGCGCGCGTAGTCGCGCAGACCGAGCGCCTGGAAGGCGGTGAGCGCGTAGCGCTCCATCGTCTCGCGGACGGCCGTGGGCAGCTTCGGGATGCGGACCTTGCTCCCGCGGTAGGCGCGGGTGCCCTCGTTCCATTTCACTTCCGTGCCAGCGATCTTGGGGGTACCTGGCGGCAAGTGGGAGAGGTCCAGCTCGACGGGAGGCAGCGCCTCCGGCGGCGAGTTGCCGACGACGCCCATATAGATCTCTCGCCCATCGATGTACTGCTCGATGAGAATGGGCCCGCTGAACTCACCCGTGAGCTCGTCGATCCTCTCCATTAGCTCCTTGATGTTGACCACGAGAGCGTTGAAGCCGATGCCGATCGAGCCGTCTTCGCGCAGCGGCTTCACGATGACGGGAAAATCGACGTCGTGCGCGTCCCAGTCGAGGCGGCCTCGCCAGAAGACGGCGAATTTGGGGCTGACGACGTTGTGAAAGCCGAGAATCTTCTTGGCCACGGCCTTGTCCATGGCGAGGGTCAGCCCGCGCGGGCCCGAGCCCGTGTACCGGAGACCGAGCAGGTCGTAGTAGGCCGCGACGTGAGGCTCTTTGGAGTTGTCGTCGCCGAATGACTCTACGAGATTGAAGATCAGGTCGGGCTTCAGCTGCGTGAGGGCGCGAAGGCAGTCGGGGGTGCCGTCGATTGCGATGCCCGATACCTCGTGGCCGGCGTGGCGTAGGACTTGCGCGACTTCCTGCACATCCGTCTTGCGCACCGGCCGACGGCCCCTCGGCGGATCGACCGACTCATCGGCGCCGTGCGCGACGACGATTTTCATCGGTGGCCAGCGGCCGGGCGTCTCCGTGTGCGCGCGGGCCGTCGCGCACGGGGCACGAAGCTGCCGTGGGTGAGGAAGTTCATGCTGAGCGTCGTCATGTACGTGGTCAGTTCGACGAGCGTCGCTGCCTCGGTGCCGGCTGGTACGGCGAGGCGGAGGCGAGCGCTGGTCTCCAGCATGCGATCGACGAGCGCGCGCACGACGCTGCGGCGCACCCCTGTCCAGTACTCGATCTTGTTAATGAGGCCGGCCCGGTGCTCGCGTATGAAGTCCACCGCCAGCCGCAGGCCTTTGCGGCCGCGGACGAAGAGATCGGTGAGATCGTGCTCGAGGGCGACGTCGACGGGCGGTGTCTCCGGCTCCTGGGCGCGGAAGAACTCCTCCACGGTCATGTTCATCTCTTCCACCGTGATATCGGTGGAAGCCAGGCGCACGACGGGCTCCGTGTCGCTGAGGCTGTGCGCGACGCGATCGACGTAGCGCAGCTTGTCTAGGGCGGGCCACCCCTTGTAGCGCTGCCTCCACCGCGAGCGGGGCGTGAGCCACACGGCGAACGTCTCGGCGAAATCCTCGTCGGGATGTTTCTGCGCGTACCAGCCCTCCATGTGCCGCACGAACCCCCGATGGAACGGGATGGGCCGATAGCGATCGCGGTAGGGCCGATTGAACGGCCCGAACCGTTCGCGCCACTCGGGTGTTTCGAAGAGCTTGTATGCGTAGTTGAAGGCGTGCCCCGCTTCGTGGCGCAGGTACATGCGGATCTCGCGGACGTCCTCGAGATCGTCAAACTCCTTCTCGAGACGTGAGAGGTTGGCGTCAGCCAGGTAAAACGGGATGCCGATGATCGGCTCCTCGGAGGGGCACCCCCACTCGTCGGTGAAATACGTGGGCGGGCGGAAGCGCTTGAGCCCTTTCGCTTCGAGCTCACGGTAGAGATCGGCGACGTATCCCTGCATGGGCGAGCCCTCGAGCTTGAGCCCGAGCCTGCTGATGCGCTCGCCAAGCAGAGATTTCAGGTCGGGAGCAGTCGATTCGAACCCGGCCATGTAGTTCCTTCATCGTACCCCAGCGAAGGGCCGGATATCGTCAGGCCGAGTGCACAGGAAGGATTCGAGTCGCGCAAAAAATCGGCGGACACAGACCCTGAATCCCTCGGCACGCGAGTTGGACGAGGTCGGGGCGAAGGACACCTTGACTCTGAACTACGCTATCGAGTGACGTTTACAACCAGCCGCATTCGTTGCTCAATACCATCGGCCACTCAGAATGATACGCTCTCCCGCCCATCCGGTGTTGTCTGGATCTGGGCGCCCAGCGGGCGCCGCGTGAGCGCCCACGACGCGGCGATGGTCGCTGGGTAGAGGCGGACCGCCAGCCGATGCCGAAGTTCCCTTCGTACGATGCGGTGGTCGTCGGCGCGGGGCCGAACGGGCTTGCCGCGGCCGTTGTTCTCGCGCAGGCGGGCCGATCAGTGCTCATCATTGAAGCGAACGAGCGAATTGGAGGAGGCGCGCGCACGACCGAATTGACCTTGCCCGGTTATCGCCACGACGTTTGCTCGGCGATTCACCCGATGGCGGCGGCTTCTCCACTGTTTCAGACGCTGCCGCTCAGCGATTTCGGTCTCGAATGGATCGCCCCCCCGGCCCCGCTGGCGCACCCGCTCAACGACGGAACGGCTGCCATGCTCGAAGCGTCACTCGACGCGACGGCCACCGCGTTCGACGGCGATGCAGCGGTCTACCGAAAGCTCTTCGCGCCACTCATTCGCGATCATGCGCACCTCTTACCTGGGCTGCTCGGCCCGCTTCGAGTACCGGAGCATCCCCTGCTGCTTGCCCGCTTCGGCATGTGGGCGCTCCGATCAGCGTCGAGCGTCGCGGACGCCCTGTTCAAGACGAGACACGCCCGTGCGCTCTTTGCCGGCTGCGCCGCCCACTCGTTTCTCCCGTTCGATCGGGCGACGTCAGCAGCGATCGGGCTGGTGTTGATGCTAGTTGCCCATGTTCGCAATTGGCCCTTTCCGCGCGGCGGTGCCGAGGCGATCATCCGCGCGCTCGGGGCCTATCTCGAACATCTGGGAGGCGAGGTCGAAACCGGTCGCGCCATCCATTCGATCGACGAGCTGCCTCGAGCGAGAGCCATGCTCTTCGACCTTACCCCGAGCCAGCTCATCCAGATCTGCGGCGACCGCCTGCCCAGTGGTTACCGCCGGCGCCTGGCGCACTACCGATACGGTCCCGGTATCTTCAAGCTCGACTGGGCGCTCGACGGTCCCATTCCATGGAGAGCCGAAAGCTGCGCCCGCGCGGGCACCGTCCACCTCGGTGGCTCCTTCGAGGAGATCGCCGCCGCCGAGTCCGCGATCTGGCGGGGCATCCATCCCGAGAAGCCTTACGTGCTGGTCGCGCAGCACAGCCTCTTCGACGACGCGCGCGCCCCCTCGGGAAAGCACACCGGCTGGGCTTATTGCCACGTTCCTCACGCCTCGACGCAGGACATGACGGCCGCGATCGAAGCCCAGGTGGAACGCTTCGCCCCCGGCTTCCGCGACCGCATCCTCGCGCGACACCAAATGTCCACCCGCGAGCTGCAGTCCTACAATCACAACTACGTGGGCGGCGACATCACCGGCGGCGTCACCGACCTCGGGCAGCTCTTCTCGCGTCCCGTCGCGCGCCTCGTCCCCTACGCCACACCCGCGAAAGGGATCTACATCTGCTCGAGCTCCACGCCTCCAGGGGCCGGCGTGCATGGAATGTGCGGCTACTTCGCCGCGCGCGCCGCGCTTCGCCGTGAGTTCTCGCAGAGATTACCGAAGCTCGGTGCCACCGACACCCCGAACCTGCCGCAACAATAAGGGGCTTAGCGCCTACCGGCGCGGCTCCGACGTGATTGTCCACTGCAGGTCGTTGAGCTTGGGGACCTCCTCCGGCTTGACGACCACACTGCGAGTGCTGCAGCCGAGTACGCCGATCAAGAGCGCGACGACGACGACCCACCGGCTCATCGTCCCGCCTCCACCCCCCAGCCGACGACCGTAACCCCGTCACGGCGGTCGAAACCGAGCTCCGGGTAGCGCTTCATCAGCTCCAGAATTGCCTGCACCATCTTCGACAGCAGATCGTGCGTGGCGCGCCCCACGGAGTCGTTGAAGATGCCCTGCGGCCAGATGATAGAGGTCCGCTCGCCCTTCGAGAAGAACGTGCGCTCGCCACGCAGTCCCGTCTTCGATGCCGCGACGAGCTTCACGTTGAGGTCGCTCTCGACGGTGGTGCTCCAGAAGCCGACGACCGGCTCGACGAAGATCTTCAGGACGACGCCCTCGATCTTCAGTGCGGTGTCCCGCGCGCCCTCTTCCGACCGCAGCACGGTGAAGCCCGACGCTTCGAGTTCGCGGGCGAGGAGCGTGGCGATCCAGTCGGCCGGGCTGCCCTGGCAAACGGCGTCTGCTATTTCGTTGCCAAAGCCGCCTTTCTGGACGCCGCAGCGGAACATGCTCGAGCGGGAGTCCTGGAATGGAATGGTCACGATGATCTGACGCTGATTCCCTCCGGGGATGGGTGTCTCGAGGCCAGACTCGGGAGGTTTGACGCTGACCTTCACGAGCGCGCACCCAGTACAGGTAAGGACGAGGACAGCGATTAGGGCTGCTCGTTCGGGCATTCTCGTCTCCTCGGTGGCGGGCCGCACGGAAGGTAGCACAACGTGATCGAGAGGAGAGGGTGGAGTCCGGCGAGTGCGGGCGCTTGGTATACAACCGATTGTTCTCGGCACCAGCAGCGAGCGCGAGATCGACAATATTTTCACAACGCTGGCACAGCGCGGGCGACCGGCCGTGTCGCTGGTCAGTGAATAGGTCCTCCGTCACTGCGACGTGAAAAGGTCCTCCCCGTTTGTAGTTGGTGAAGCCGGATGTCGCGGTCGGTGCGCCGCACCCAGGGATGAGTAGGGAGCGGCCGGCGGCCAGTGTGCGTGTTGGGGGCGAGGCGTGGCAAGCGCAGGGGCAGCGGCCGGCGCCGGGCGGGGCGGAGGCCGCGGCGATCCTCGCCGGGCGCGCGGCGCGGCTTGAGGATGAACGTGGGGCCTAACGCGGGCGTCTCGCCGCGGATAACCCCCTCGTGAAGGACGACGACCCGGCCATCGAGCAGCTCGCGAACTCGACGGTGAGCCCGGCGTAGGAACGTCGCCCGCGCAGCTGCACGAGCCGCGCTCCGAGCCGGATGGTGTTGTCGCGCGCGACGACGCGGCGATAGCGGCAGCCGAGGAGCAAGGCGAGATCGCGCGGCGGCCGTCGCCAGACGGCGTGAGGCTGCGCGGGGGGTTTGCCGAACCGCCGGTTGAAGTCAGCGATGAATTCCGGCAGGTAGGCCTGGGCCGCCTCGACCGTCCGAATGTCGCGCAGGCGCAGTTCGCTGACGAGACGATCCTGAAGGGTGGCCCACAGTCGTTCGATACGGCCTTTGGCTTGGGGCGAGCGCGCGCCGATATAGCCGACGGCGAGCGCGTGCAGGATGCGGCCGAGATGCGTCGGGGCCTGGCTCCCGGCGAGTTGTTCCTCCACGGACCAGTGAGCGTCGTTGCGGACGAGGAGGTTCAAGCGATCGCCATAGACGGCGAGCGGCAGGCCGTGCCGGGTGAAGACGTCGCGAAAGAGGCAGGCATAGCCGTGAACATCCTCGGTGGGGCGAAACTGCAAGGCGAGGATCTCCGTGGTGGCGTCATCGACGGCGCCGAGCAGAACGAGCTCGGGGCCGCGCGCCTCGAGCCACGCGAAGGGACTGCCGTCGATCTGAATCAAGGCGCCGCGCGCGGCCTCCGGGACGCGCCGGCGTCGCGCCTGGGGCGCCCGCCGCGCGCGCTGTGGTGGCTGCCCGAGCTGCTGCCGCACGCGTCGCACCGATTCGCGCGACAGCGTGAGGCCGTGCTGCTCACGCAGCTTTTCGGTCAAGTGCGTATCGTTGAAGCCGACGTAGAGCGTGGTCATGAACCGCACCACGGCTGCGCGCACGCCGGCGGACAACCCCCGGGGCGACGGGCGGCCACGGTTGCCGTGCATGAGCGCGGCCGCGCCGCCGGCCTCGAAGCGGCGCTTCAGACGCCGCACATGGCGGATCGTGATGCCGAGGGCGGCCGCGACCTGCGCGTTCTTGAGCCGCCCGCTACCCAGCCCTTTCAACAGCCCCGGCCGATGCAGTTCCTTTCGGCTCAACGTGAAGGTCTCCATTGAGGGAGGACCTTTTCACGGAGCAGTTACGGGAGGACATTTTCACGTTGCAGCAGCACGACCGGCCGTTGACAACACCACTTCCACGGCATAGCTTCTCGCCGCGGGCCAGGGCAAGCCCACGCCGACGTTTTGCCCGCAACGGGTAAGCGTTCCGCTCCTGCCCAGGGTGGAGCCCAAAACCGGACTGGACCCGCCCTGGCCCGTTTCTTTTGCCACGGCAGCGGTTCTCGGATCGCGTGAGTCACCGCAAGCAGACGAGGAGCAAGCGACGATGATTCGGGCCGGCGCGCTGGTGCTACCTGCGCTCTCCCTGCTCTCGACCGGCTGCGTCTCACGCTATTTCTATAGCCGACCAGCCTCGGCCTGGGGCGACTTCCGCGGCGACCATTCCGCCTGCAACCAGCTGGGCCGGCAGCGCGCAAAGCAGGCGCTTCCGCTACCGCCAGGCTGGTATCGCAGCCAGGACCGGGACGAGATCGTCGAGGTCAACTCGCAGCCTCTTGCCGCGAGCGCTACCTCGCCGGCCGCTCCGACTGTCGCGATCACATGGACAAGTTCAATGACTGCCTCGCGCGGCGGTAGCGCGTCACCGCCTCACACGAAAGGGAGCCTTCGATGGGAAGAAATGCGCAGTATCGTGCCACGTCGCCTCCACGGCTGCGCTACCGCCTACATTGACAAATACGACGGAGGCGATCGTGACCGACGAAGAGATCCGCGAGCGCGTTCGAAGAATGCTCAGCACGGGCGATATCGAGTGCGACGACACCGGGCGCGTGTGGGCAGGTGAGGGTTCCGGCAAGCGTTGCGCGGCCTGCCTCGAGGCCATCGTT